>Ga0078972_1017130_pt1 | contig 10498 bp, 5 predicted proteins | sample YelNatPaOPGAMG01_FD_67568 | JGI IMG/M metagenome (GOLD analysis project Ga0078972, IMG submission 67568) | Hot spring thermophilic microbial communities from Obsidian Pool, Yellowstone National Park, USA - OP-RAMG-01 (SPADES assembly) (version 2) | ecosystem: Environmental > Aquatic > Thermal...
AAACTCGACGATTACGCCCGATTTCTGCTGGACCACCCAGGCGAAGCCGAGGCGCTTCAGGGCGAGCTTCTGGTCAAATCCATGGGATTTTTCAGTGAGCCGGAGACGTTCGAGTACCTCAAGGCGGTTGTGTTCCCGCGGATCACCGCCGTTGCCGGGCCCGGCGCGCCGGTCCGCATCTGGATCCCGGCCTGCGCTACGGGCGAAGAGGCTTACTCGGTGGCGATCGAGTTTCTGGAATTCCTGCGCGAACAGAAGCTCGATATGTCTCTCCAGCTCTTCGCGACGGATGTGAGCCAGCGGGCCATCGAGAAGGCGCGGGCGGGCGTCTATCTGGAAAACATCGCGGCCGAAGTCTCCCCGCAGAGGCTGGGCCGGTATTTCCACGAGGCAGAGCGCGGCGGCTACCAGGTGAACAAGGCGCTGCGGGATTTCTGCATCTTCGCCCAGCACAACATCGCCAAGGACCCGCCGCTCTCGAGGTTCGACCTGCTCTGTTGCCGCAACCTGCTGGCGTCCCTGGAACCCGTGCTGCATAAGCGCGTCCTGTCGGTGTTCCATTACGCGCTCAAGCCGGGCGGGTTCCTGGTGCTGGGGACTTTGGAAGATGCCGGCGGACTTGCGAAGCTGTTCGAGCCGGTGGAAAAGACGCGCGGAGTGTATGCGCGGCGGGGCGCGGCGCAATTCGAACCGCCGGGAAGCGAACTTTCGGGAACCGCCGGCCCGCGGCTCCCCGGAGCGCAGCCCGCGCCGCACGACGAAGTCGTGAGGGCAGCCGATCGCGTGGCGCTGTCGCGGTACGCGCCCCCGGGCGTCGTGGTGGACCAGGCCTTCGAGGCCGTGCAGTTCCGCGGAGACACCAACGCCTTCCTGCGGCCCGCCCCGGGCAAGGCCAGCCTGAACCTGCTCAAGATGCTGCGCGAAGGCCTCGCGATGGAGGTCCGCTCGGCGCTGGAGCACGCCAAACACACCGGCCGCGCCGCCGTCCGGAAGAATATTGCCATGTACCAGGGCCGGGGGATGCGCGAAGTGGATGTCGAGGTGATCCCGCTTCGTCCCGGGCGCCAGGAGCCGTATTTCCTGGTGACCTTCCGGGATTCCACGCCGAGGCCGCCCAAGCCCGGACGGGCGCAGGCCAAGGAGCGGGAGAGCCCTCAGGTCGCCCAGCTCAAACGGGAACTGACGCGCACGCGCGAGTACCTGCAATCCCTCGTGGAAGACCGCGAGGCCGCCAACGAGCAGTTGCAAACGGCGAACGAGGAGATCCTCTCGAACAACGAAGAGCTGCAGACCATCAACGAGGAACTGGAGACCTCGAAGGAGGAGATGCAGTCCACCAACGAGGAACTGCTCACGCTGAACGAGGAGATGGCGAACCGGAACGCGCAGCTCACGAAGCTGAACGACGACCTGGGCAACCTGTTCACGAATATTCATGCCGGCATCGTGATGGTGGATGGCGATCTCCGACTCCGGCGGTTCACGCCCGTAGCGGGCCGGCTTCTGAATCTGCTTCCGGCCGACATCGGCCGGCCGATTACGGACCTGAGTCCCGGGATCCAGGTGGAGGATCTCGGAGGGCTGATCCACGGCGTGATGGATTCCATGATGCCGCTGGAACGCGAGGTCGCCGACAGGCAGGGGCGGTGGCATTCGATGTCAATCCGGCCGTATCGAAGCTCGGATAACCGGATCGAAGGCGCCGTGCTGAGCCTGGTGGATATCGACGCGATCAAGCGCAGCCTGGATGAGGTGCGGCGCGCGCGCGACTTCTCGCAGGCGGTGATCGATGCGGTGGAGGAGCCGCTGATCGTGTTGGACCGGGACCTGCGGATCGCCATGGCGAATCCTGCGGTGGAGCGGGTTTTTCGTGTCCCGGCGGAGGCGGCGCGCGGCCGGCGGCTGGACGAACTCGCGCCCGGCGTGCCCCGACTGGTGGAGCTGTTGCGGGCAACGCCTGCCGAGGGTTTTCGCGAGCGCGAAATCGAGGCGGCCGGCGCCGGCCGCACCTTCCTGGCGACGGCGCGGCCGGTCCGCCCGGGCGAGAGCGACGGCACGATTCTGCTGTTCTTGAACGACATCACGGAACGCAAGCGGGCCGAGGAGCAGGTGAAGCTTTCCGAGGCGCTCTACCGCGAGCTGTTCGAACAGTCGTTCAACAGCACGACCGAAGGCATTCTGCTGCTGGACGCGAACACGGGCGAGATCACCGGCATCAATCCGTTTCTGGCGGAGTTGCTGGGCGTCCAGGCGGAGCAGGTGACCGGCAAGCGTCTTTGGGATGTCCCGCCGCTGCGCGCGATCGCCGATAGCGAGGAGAAATTCTTCGAACGGCGCGCGAATCTGAGATTCGAGGAGCTGGCGATCGAGACGGGGGAGAACCGCACCGTGCCGGCGACGATCGCCGCCAGCCTGTATCAGGCCGGCCGCCGCAACATCGTTCAGCTCAACTTCCGCGACATGAGCGCGCGGAGAATGCTCGAAGAGCAGTTGCGGCAGGCGCAGAAGATGGAAGCCGTCGGGAGGCTCGCGGGCGGCGTGGCGCACGACTTCAACAACCTGCTGACCGTGATCACGGGCAACACCGAGATCCTGATGGAGCAGATCGACCCCGGCGATCCGCTTCTCGAGCAGGCCGAGGAGATCGCCAAAGCGGCCAACCGCGCCGCCGCGCTCACCCGCCGGCTGCTGACGTTCAGCCGTCACGACGTGGTGCGCGCGCATCCGCTCGACCTGAACGCGGTGGTCGAGAGCATGCGGGAGATGCTGGGCCGGCTGGTCGGCGAGCGCATAGCCATGGATTGGCAACCTGCGCAGGACCTCCGCACGATCACCGCCGACGAGAGCCAGCTCGGACAGGTCATTCTCAACCTGGTGATCAACGCCCGGGAAGCGATGCCGAACGGCGGCTCGATGAAGATCCGGACCGCCAACGTCGAGCTCGACGAAGAATTCACGCGGAATCGCATCGGCGTGACGCCGGGCCCGTATGTGATGTTGGAAATCGCGGACACCGGCGTGGGGATAACCGATGAGGTGAAACAGCACATCTTCGAGCCGTTCTTCACCACCAAGCCGGTGGGCAAGGGAACGGGCTTGGGCCTGGCGACGGTGTACGCCGTGGCGAAGCAGAGCGGCGGCGATGTGGTCGTGGAGAGCGAGCCGGGAAAGGGCACGACGATGCGGGTGTACTTCCCCGTGACGGAGCAACCCGCCGAACCCATCGAGAACAGGCCCAAACCGGCGGAACCGCTGACGGGTACGGAAACCATTCTGCTGGCGGAAGACGATGCGGGAGTCCGGCGGCTGGTCGCGGAGATTCTGCGCGACCTCGGCTATACGGTGCTCGAGGCCGGCGACGGACCGGAGGCGCTGGAACTGGCGCGCTCAGAGCCGGTAGACCTTCTGGTGACCGACCTGGTGATGCCGAAAATGAACGGGCAGGAACTGGCGCGCCGGCTCCGGGAGGAGCAGCCCGGCGTGCGCGCCGTGTTCATCTCCGGCTATGCCCCCGACGAGGTCGGACCGGCGCCGCCGGGCGACGTGTTCCTCCCCAAGCCTTTCAGCCGCGATGAGCTGGCGGGCAAGATACGCGAGCTTCTGGACAAAGGAGAATATGGCGACGCTCGGATTGATTGAGTACGCGGATGCGAGCCCGGAGGTGCGGGCGGTTTACGACGACATCATGGCAACGCGGAAGACGGACCGCGTGAACAACTTCTGGAAAGCGATCGCGCACGATCCGGCGACGCTCACCCGGACCTGGGAGAGCATCAAGCGGATCATGGCGCCCGGGGCGCTCGACCCGCTGACGAAGGAGATGATCTACGTGGCGGTGAGCGCGACCAACGGCTGCGAGTACTGCATCGCGTCGCACACGAACGCGGCGCGCAGGAAGGGCATGACGGACGCGATGTTCGCGGAACTCATGGCGGTCGTGGGGATGGCGAACGAGACGAACGCGCTCGCGAAGGGGTATCAGGTTGAGATCGATTAGGCCGGCTTGGCGGGGCCTCTCAGAGAGATTCGGCTTCGTCCGGACTTGACGGCCGCCAGTTCGCACGAAGACACAAAGGCCACAAAGACACAAAGAAAACAAAAAGCTTTTAAAATGATTTTTCTTGTGTCTTTGTGGTCTTTGTGTCTTTGTGTTTGATCCAACGAACTCTCCGGGACCGCGCAGGCTGCGACCCAAATTTCAAGATTTCCTTTGCGTCTTTGCGCCTTTGCGTCTTTGCGCGCCAAATCAACGAACTCTGCTCTCGAAGCCGCGGGCCGCAAGCCCGGCGGCACGAGGCGCAATCGGATCTCCAGGTTATAATTAGACGTTAAGAGCCTGCATCGAAAGGTCCTTAGCGGTATTCCGCCACCCGGGCAATTGGGAGAGCTTTTTGGAACAAGAGTTGTTGGAACAGCGCCTCCAGCGCATTCGCGAGATCGAGGCGCTCGGGTATCGCGCCTATGGCCGGCGTTACGATTTCACACACACGATTCCGGAGATCCGGGCCGGGTACGATTCGAAGACGGCCGAAGAGCTGGAGCCGCGCGTCAACGTGCGCGTCGCGGGGCGGGTCGAGACGCTCCGGCGCATGGGGAAGGCCGGTTTTGCGCACCTGCTGGCCGGCGGCGAGCGCCTGCAGATCTACGTCAAGAGCGGCACGCTGCCGGACCGCGATTACCAGCTTTTCCAACTGCTCGACATCGGCGACATCGTAGGAGCGGAAGGCTATCTGTTCCGCACGCGGACGGGCGAGCTGACGCTGCACGTGGAGCGCCTGGAGTTCCTCGCGAAGACGCTGCTCTCGATGCCCGAAAAGTGGCACGGTCTCGAAGACGTGGAGACGCGCTACCGCCAGCGCTACCTGGACCTGATCTCGAACCCGGACGTGCGCAGGATCTTCCTCACGCGCGCGAAGATCATCGCATCGCTGAGGCGGCAGCTTGAAGCCCGGGGTTTCATCGAGGTCGAGACGCCGATGATGCAGCCGCTTTACGGCGGCGCGGCGGCGCGGCCGTTCATCACGCACCACAACGCGCTGGATATCGACCTGTACCTGCGCATCGCTCCGGAGCTTTACCTGAAGCGGCTGATCGTGGGCGGGCTCGACCGCGTGTACGAGATCAACCGCAACTTCCGCAACGAGGGCATCGACAGCCAGCACAACCCCGAGTTCACGATGCTCGAGTTTTACCAGGCCTATACGGACTACCGGGGCCTGATGGATTTCACGGCCGAACTGCTGAAGCAGGTGGCGATCGAGGCGACGGGCTCGGCGCAGGTGGAATACCAGGGCACGGTGCTCGATTTCTCGTGCATGAAACGGTTGACGATGCGCGAAGCGGTGATCGAGTTCTGGGAGGACGGCCCCAAGCCCACGCTCGAAGACGTGAAGAACCCGGCCTGGCTGAGCAAGCATTCCACCAAGGCGACCAACGGCGAACGGCTGGTGGACATCTATGAGCGCGTGGTGGAGCCGAAGCTGATCCAGCCCACGTTCATCTATGACTTCCCGGTGGAGACCTCGCCGCTGTCGAAGAACAAGCCGGAGGAGCCGGAGTTCGTCGAGCGGTTCGAGATCATGGCCGCGGGCATGGAGCTTGCCAACGCGTACACCGAGCTGAACGACCCGCTCGAGCAGCGGCGGCGCTTCGACATGCAGCTCGAGATGCGGGCGCGGGGCGACGAGGAAGCGCACGAGATGGACGAAGACTACGTGCGCGCGCTCGCCTACGGCATGCCGCCGACGGGCGGCGAAGGCATCGGCATCGACCGGCTCACGATGATTCTCACCAACTCGCGCTCGATCCGCGAGGTGATCCTGTTCCCGCTGCTCCGGCCCGAGGGCCCGATCGGGCTGGTGGAGCAATTGCGCGAGGCGGACCGGAAGTAGAGGTCTTTTGTGACAGGCGGTTTTGAACTCTTCGTCGCGAAGCGCTATTTGAAGGCCAAGCGCAAGCAGGCGGTGATCTCGATCATCACGGTGATCTCGATTATCGGCGTGGCGGCCGGCGTGCTTGCGCTCGTCGTCGCCCTCGCCATCAACAACGGTTTCCGCGGCATGCTGCAGAAAAGCCTGCTCGGCGCGCAGGCGCACATCAACGTGATGGAGCGCGTGCCCTCGAACGGCATCTCGAACTGGCGCGAGATCGTCGAGAAGCTGCAGAAACTCCCGCATGTGACCAGCGTTTCGCCGACGCTTTACGGCAAGGTCTACCTCGCTTCGAACGCGCCCGAACTGAAGGGCATCGACACAAGCTCGGAGCTGAAGACGAGCGATATGCTGCGGAATCTGAAGGCGGGCTCGCTCAACGACCTGGACGAGTTCCGCGGCTTCCCCGGCATTATCCTGGGTTCGAACCTGGCCGAGACCGCCGGATTGAAGGTGGGCGATGTCGTCAACGTGATGAACCCGCTCGGCGAGATGACGCCGACCGGAATGCGGCCAAGCTGGACGCGCTTCCGCGTGGCCGGCATCTTTCAGACGGGGTTCTACGATATCGATTCCTCCTGGGTTTTCACTTCGCTCAAGTCGGCGCAGAAAATCCTGGCGGTGGGAGACGTCATCAACGATATCGAGTTGAAGCTCGACGATATCTACCGCGCGCCGGAGGTGGCCAAAGCGGTCGAGAAGGTTACCGGGCCGAAGCTCGCCGCGGCCACCTGGATGGAATTGAACCGGCCCATCATGAACGCGTTGAGGATGGAGAAGATGGTGACGGTGATCACCATCGGGCTCATCGTGCTGGTGGCGGCGCTGAATATTCTCATCACGCTGATCATGATGGTGATGGAAAAATATCGCGACATCGCGATCCTGGTTTCGATGGGCGCGCGGCAGCAGCAGGTGCGGCGGATCTTCATGGCGCAGGGCGTGCTGATCGGGACGGTCGGGACGGCCATCGGCCTGACGGTCGCGCATATCCTGTGTTATTTCGCCAATAAATATCACTGGATCCGGCTGGACGAGACGGTATACTCGTTCGGCTATGTGCCGTTCGATCCGCGGTGGCTGGATAGCGTGTGGATCGCGGCGATGGCGATTCTGATTGCGTTTCTGGCGACGCTGTATCCGGCGCGGAATGCGAGCCGGATCGCGCCGGCAGAGGCGCTGCGGTATGAATGAACGTTAAGCGCCTTCACCGTTGCCGTGAACCCAACAACACTTTGGCTAAAAAAAGTTGTGGTAGTTTTCCACTTTTGTGATAAGATCGATCACCAAGTTTTACTTCGTTACCCTTTAGGGGTGCAACATGGGAAACCGTGTTGGCAGGGTGAGTGCTGTGCTTTCGTTAAGGGGCTGCGCGTTATTCTGTAGGGTGGCGCGCAGCTTTTCTGGCCGGGGTCGTGCTAATCTCGGATTTCAGGCATGGGCACTGCTCTCCACCATCTTTCCGGCTCCGCCACGTCACGAACCTTAACCAAATCAGAAGATTGCAGCCGCCGCTGCGAACTCCTGGCGGTCCTGTTCGCCGCCGTCGTCTTCCTGAGCGGCATCATCAGCCCGCCCTCGCTGATGGACGACGTGGACTCCGCGCAGGCCGAGATGGCACGGAACATGCTCCGCTCGGGCGACTGGGTCACCCTGCAAATGGACGGCATCAAGTACCTGGAGAAAGCGCCGGCCAAATACTGGATGATCGCGACTTCGTTTCGCATCTTCGGGATCCATGACTGGTCGGCGAGGCTGCCGATCGCGCTGGCGGGCATTCTCCTGTGCTGGCTGGTGATGCGGATGGGCGCCTGGGCGTTTTCGCGGCGCGTGGGAGTCTGGGCCGGCGTGGCGCTGGCCACCTCGGTGGGCATCTTCCTGTTCACCCGCGTGCTGATTCCCGACATCATCCTGACGCTGTCGATCGCCTTCAGCATGTGGGCATTCCTGCGCGCGCTCGATGAAGACGAACGGCGCCCCCGGCTTTGGGCGTGGCTGCTGGCGGCAAGCCTGGCGATCGGCGTATTGCTGAAAGGCCTGATCGGGCTCGTATTCCCCGCGGGGGCGGCGTTCTTCTATCTGCTGTTTACAAAACAGTTGTTCGCGCGGCGCACGTGGCAGCGGCTGCACCCGTTTACGGGCACGTTGATTTTTCTGGCGATCGCGGCGCCGTGGCACGTGCTGGCGACGCTACGCAATCCGCCGTATTTCGACCTGACGCTCCACGCCAGCCCCGGCCGCTGGCGCGGTTTCTTCTGGTTCTACTTCATCAACGAGCACGTACTGCGTTTCCTGAACGAGCGTTATCCGCGCGACTACAACACGGTGCCGCGGCTGTGGTTCTGGCTGTATCACCTGTTATGGTTTTTCCCGTGGAGCGTGTTTCTGCCGGGCCTGGCGCGCCTTGGTTACAAACCGGCGGATCGCGCGGGCCGCACGCGCCTTGCGGCGTTGTGCTGGATTGGCTTCGTGATGCTGTTCTTCTCGTTCTCGACCACGCAGGAGTATTACTCGATGCCGATCTATCCGGCGGTCGCGCTGCTGGTGGGCTGCGTGGTGGCGTCGAACGACAAGTGGAACGGCGCCGCGCTGAAGGCGGCGGGGACGGTCGCGGCGCTGGCGTTCGCGGCGATCGCGGCGATCCTGATCGCGGTGCGCGGCGTGCCGACGCCGGGCGACATCTCGAACGCGCTGACCGAGCATCCTTCGGCCTACACGCTGGCGCTCGGCCACATGCGCGACCTGACGATCGAGTCCTTCGCCTACCTTCGCGCGCCGCTGATCGTGGCCGGCATCGCGTTCCTGATCGGCGCGGCGGGCGCCTGGAAACTGCGCGGACAGGCGGCCCTGCTCTCGCTGGCGGCGATGATGGCGCTGTTTTTCCAGGCCGCGCGCATGGCGCTGGTGACCTTCGATCCGTACATGTCCTCGCGGCCCCTGGCCGATACGTTAAAGAAGCTGCCGCCGGGGAGGATCATCTTCGATCGCGAGTATTACCTGTTCTCCTCCGTCGCGTTCTACACCGATCAGAACGTGCTGCTTTTGAACGGCCGGGTGAACAATCTGGAGTACGGCTCGCGCGCGCCCGGCGCTCCGAACGTGTTCCTCACCGACCAGGAGTTGCCCAAGCTCTGGGCACAGCCGCAACGGTATTACCTGCTGGCGGTAGCCGAGGCCGTGCCGCGCATCGAGAAGCTGCTGGGCGGCAACCTGCGCCTGATACGGGAGAGCGGCGGCAAATACCTGTTTTCGAACCAGCCGGTCGCGGTGTATGCGCGTTTGCATTGACGCGACGCCGCTGTTGCTGCGCAGCGCGGGCGTCAAGAACTACATCTATTACTGGATCGAAGCGCTGCGGCGTGAGGCCGGCGCCGGGGCGATCGCAACGTTTCCGGTGGATGGCCTTTCGGGCAGCCTGGATCACGAACGCTCGCACGCAGGTCTCGGGGCGACGGCGGCGGGACTGGGGCTGCTTCACTTCCTGAATTACTCGCGGCTGCCGGCCGATGGTTTCGTCCCCGCCTGCGACGTGTTTCACGCGTCGCACCAGCTTCGGAATCCGCCGCGCAAATCGCGCCTGACCACGACCGTTCACGATATGACGTGCTGGCTGATGCCGGAGCTGCATCCGGCGGGCAATGTGAAGGGCGGAGTGCGGTTCGGCGAGCAGGTGATGCGGCGCGCCGACGGGCTGATCGCCGTCTCGGAGCACACCCGGCGGGACGCGGTGAAGATCCTCGGGCTCGACGAGCGCAGGATTGCGGTGATCTATCCGGGCGTTTCCGAGCGTTTTTTCGAGGTCACGGCGGAGCAGGCCGCGGCGGCGCGGCGGAAGTATGCGCTCGGGAAACTGTACGCGCTGTTCGTCGGGACGGTAGAGCCGCGGAAGAATCTGGGCGCGCTGCTCGATGCGTACGAGCGGCTGAAGCCGGACGTTCGAGCGGAGTTCGATCTCGTGATTGCGGGCCCGGCGGGGTGGGCTGACCGCGCCACCATCGCGCGGCTGGAATCGCCGCCTTCCGGCGTGCGCCACGCCGGCTACGTGCCGGAGGCGGATTTGCCCGGCCTGACCGCTGGGGCCGCCATGGCCGTCTACCCGTCTTTTTATGAAGGCTTCGGGTTCCCGGTGGCGCAAGCGATGGCCGCGGGCGTGCCGGTGATCACCTCGAACGTCTCTTCCCTGCCCGAGGTGACCGGCGACGCAGGCCTGCTGGTGGATCCGCGCAGCGTAGCTGAGATCGCGGCGGCGATGGAGAAGCTGATGCTGTCGCCGTCGTTGGGCGCGTCGCTTGCGGCGAACGGCCGCAGGCGGGCACAGCGGTATCGATGGGAGGAATGCGCGCGGCAGAGCTGGGAATTCTTCGGCAGGCTTGCGTAGAATGTCCGGCATACGGTTCAGCGCGGGCACGCGTTGAATAAACACCAAGACACAAAGACACAAAGAACACAAAGGAGATGGTATGAATGAGTAGGCTCGCGCGCGGGATAAGCTCCGAGAGAAGGGATTTTCTCGGAGTAGACAGGTCACAGGCTGCATGTTCGTTTGAGGCGATTGACCTCGTAAAGGA
>Ga0078972_1017132_pt1 | contig 10497 bp, 8 predicted proteins | sample YelNatPaOPGAMG01_FD_67568 | JGI IMG/M metagenome (GOLD analysis project Ga0078972, IMG submission 67568) | Hot spring thermophilic microbial communities from Obsidian Pool, Yellowstone National Park, USA - OP-RAMG-01 (SPADES assembly) (version 2) | ecosystem: Environmental > Aquatic > Thermal...
TCAAAACACAAAACACACCGCGTTTTGAGAGCACTTGCTGGCGCGGCGTGCTCAAAACACAAAACACACCGCGTTTTGAGAGCACTTGCTGGCGCGGCGTGCTCGAATCAAAACGCGTTTTGAGAGCACTTGCTGGCGCGGCGTGCTCGAATCAAAACGCGTTTTGAGAGCACTTGCTGGCGCGGCGTGCTCAAAACACAAAACACACCGCGTTTTGAGAGCACTTGCTGGCGCGGCGTGCTCAAAGCGTGGTGTGTTTTGAGCATGCCGCGCCAGCAAGTGCTCAAGTGCTCTCTTTGAGCACGCCGCGCCAGCAAGTGCTCTCAAAACGCGCCAGCAAGTGCTCTCGAAACGCGGCGGGCTCAAAGGAGTTTTTTCGGAGACCTTCTCATGCTTCGGCCCGAACCGCGTCCGACGCGCTGGGACTTGCATTGGCGGATGTTCGGCGCTGAAGTTCGCATCCGTCCGATTTTTTGGGCTTCATGCGTGTTGCTCGGCGTCATCTTTTACCGCGATCCTGACCGCGGCGGCATGGCCATGTTCTGGACCTGGATCGCCGCTGTTCTGATTTCTCTGTTGACCCACGAAACCTGCCATGTTGTCGTTGCTCGACTCTTCGGAGCCCGCGTGCGCGTCGTGCTGTCGGGAATGGGCGGAAGTGTTTTCGGTCTGGACGAGCAGAAACGCTGGCAGCGTGTGCTGATCCTTCTGGCAGGGCCGCTGGGGAACTTGCTAATCCTGAGCATTCTGTGGGGAGTCACGGCAACTCCTCTGCCGGAAGACTGGCGGGCCTTTCTCGCCCCCTATGTCTGGTTGCTCATGTGGATCAACGCCTTTTGGAGTATGCTCAATCTGGCGCCGTTGTGGCCGCTCGATGGTGGACAAGTTGCCGTTGAAATCGGCATGGCGCTTTTGGGCCGCCGCGGCCAGATAACGGCCCTGTTGGTGTCGTTGTTTGTCTGTCTGCTGCTGAGTTTCACGATCATCGGCTGGGCGCGCCTGAGTCTCACCAACCGTTTTGACCCACGCTATTCTCTTTATCTCTTCTATTTCTGCATCCAGGCCCTCTATTGCTATTTTTTCTGGATAAGCGCGTTTCGCGCTCTATGGGGCGAACCGGTGCCGCTAGACGAGTTCAGCAAGTCTGACCGGGCTGCCTAAACCCTCGCATCCCTTGCCAGCGCGGCAAGCGAAGAAGCATTCTGGCGAGCGCGAGCGCGTCAGCGCTCCGAAGGGAGCTGTTGCGTCAGCGCTTCCAGTTTGGCTTCTCGGGGGGCGCTGGCGCGATCGCGCTCGTTAAAATTTAGCGGCAGCCCTTAAAATATGCTTTCGCCTTGACCCGTAACAAACCCTAGAGTAGAACCCAGCGCTCACCTGATGCGGCAACTGGCAGGGTAGAGGGAGTGACCAAACCGACAGGCTCCTCTGGAGAGGCGATAGGGCGCCACGGACTGTCGGTCCTTATCGGAACAGGAGAACTGAGCCGTGAAGAAAGCGGTAGTGACGGCGGGAATAGTCCTCGTCCTGGGGGTGCTGTGGTACATCAGGCCCTTGAGCGGCCAGACGCCCCCCAATAACACGTATTCGGCTTCGGCTGCGCCGACGGCCCCCCCAGGCACGCGCGTGGCCATCTTGAACCTCACCTATGTCATCAAAAATTACCTCAAGTATCAACATTTCCAAGAAGAAATGAAGGCCATCGTTGAGCCGTACACCAAAAAGCACAACGAGCTGCAACAACAGTTGGAAGAGCTGCGCAAACAAGCCGCCAACTTGCCCCGTCAAGGGCAGTCGGACCAGGGGGCAGAACTGGAAAGAAAGGCGCGCGACATCCAGCGTCAGATGGACGACAACAAAACCGAGGCCAATTTGCAGTTGGGCAAACGCAGCGACGCCGAGATGAAAACTATCTACATGGACATCTACCAGGCGACCCAGGGCTATGCCGCTTCTCACGGTTACAATCTGGTGCTGCACTATAACGACGCCCTCACCAAAGAGGACTTCCTCAGCGCTCCCAATATTGCTCGTAAGTTGCAGACTCCCGCGCTCATGCCTCTTATCATGGCCCCCAACCTGGACATCAGCGAGGACATTGTAAAGCTGCTGAATGCCAGCATGGGTTCGCCGAACGGGACGCCGCAAGGGACGCAGCCGCCGGCTGGAGGACAGCGCTAAATTCCAAGGCCGTCCATGACCGCCGCAAGGGCGTCCCCCTTGCTGGCACGACGGGCCGGTAAACCCTTTGCGGGTTGAGAAAGGACAGGGGCAACGTGAGACGGTTCAGTTATCGCTATCAGCGGACCCTCGCGCGGCCGGCCGAGGTATGGGGTATCGGCTATTTGACCGGAGCGACCGTGCGTCTGCGTTTTGTGCCAGCGGCGCCTTGTACGGGCATCGTTTTTGTCCGTACCGACCTGCGGCCGCACCAACAGGTTCCGGCCCACATCGGTCAAGTCACCGGCACGCAACGGCGGACGACGCTGGGCCATCCGCCCGCCCAGATTGGTCTAGTCGAACACGTCCTGGCCGCGCTGGCCGGCTTACGCATCGACAATTGCCATGTCGAGTTGAACGCGCCGGAGCCACCTGGCTTGGATGGGTCCGCTCGCGGCTTTGTGAAGGCGTTGCTCGACGCGGGCATTTGCCGTCAAGGCGCCCGTCGCCCGATCTTCGGCGTCGAGCAATCTCTCGTGCTATCGGCGGGCGGCGCCACCTTGGCCTTGCACCCGCCCATGAGCCGCTTGGACAGCCCCACGCTCCGCATGGCAACGGGGGAAGGGCCAAGCATTCCTGTGGAGCATGAGTTGTATCTCAGTTATTTTCTGGATTACGGTTTGACGTCTCCTATTGCTCGCCAAGTGCATACGCAGGTGCTGACGCCCAGCCTATTCGTGCAAGAATTGGCCTCATGTCGGACCTTTATTCTCGAAGAAGAAGCGGTAGAGCTGCGCCGTCAAGGTCTGGGGACGCGGACCAGCGCGGCTGACCTGCTCGTTTTTGGCCGGCGCGGCCCCGTGGACAACACGTTGCGTTACGCCAACGAGCCGGCACGGCATAAAGTACTCGATCTGGTCGGCGATCTCGCCCTCTTGGGGGCCGACCTATGCGGCCATGTCGTCGCCTATCGTTCCGGTCATCCGTTTAACGTAGAGTTAGTCCGCCGCTTGCACCAGCAGTTGCCGGCTACGGCCGCTGTACCGGAACGGCAGGCCGCCTGACGGCCTCAGAGGAAAGAAGGAGATTTATGTCGCGTCTGCGGGTGGGAGTGGTGGGCGTTGGGCATCTCGGCAAGGAACATGCCCGCATTTTGGCGACGCTGCCGGATGTCGAGTTGGTCGGCGTCGTCGATCCCAATATTTCCCAGGTCGAGCTGGTGGCCCAGCGTTGCGGCACCCGCGCTTTCCGCGATCATTCTGCGCTCTTGCCCCTGGTGGATGCCGCCGTCATCGCCGCCCCGACTTCGCATCATGCCGCTCTCGCCGCGGATTTTCTGTCGCGCGGCCTGCCGCTCTTGGTCGAAAAACCGATGGCCGTCACCGTCCGCCAAGCCGAAGAGATGATCGAATTGGCCCAGCGGCACCACACCCTCCTCCAGATCGGGCACATCGAACGCTTTAATCCCGCATTTGAGGAATTGTGCCGCCACCCCTTACAACCGAAATTCATCACCTGCGAGCGCTACAGCGGTTTCTCCGGCCGTTCCACGGACATCGGCGTGGTGCTCGATTTGATGATTCATGATCTTGATTTGGTACTGGCGCTGGTGCAGGCGCCGGTACGAACCGTCGAGGCCCTGGGAGTGGCCGTGCTCGGCGGCAATGAGGACCTGGCGCAAGCGCGGGTGACGTTTGCCAACGGCTGCGTAGCCGACTTGAAGGCCAGCCGGGTACACCCCACGCCGGTACGTTGCATGCATGTTTTCGGCCCTGAAGGTTTTGCGGGCGTCGATTTCGCCCGCCGGCACCTGACCCTGATGCAGCCAGCCGAGCATTTGCGGCAACGGCAGATCGATACGCGCCGTCTCGACGCCCCGGCCTTGGCGACCTTGAAAAGGGAGCTATTCGGCCGGCACGTGCAGATCCAGGAGTTGGATTGCAACACCGGCGATCAGCTGACGCGCGAACTGCAAGAGTTCCTGCATTGCGTGCGAACGGGCCAACGTCCGCGCGTCGACGGCTCAGCGGGCCGCGACGCCTTGGCCTTGGCCAGCCGGATTCTCGACAGTCTACGGGCCCACGCCTGGGAAGGAACACCCGATGGGCCGACCGGTCCCTGGCACCTGCCGGCGCCGCGCGGCCTGTTGTTCATCCCGCCCTCCAGACCGATGGCGGCGTAGTTGTCGGTTTCACCGCGCCCCAACGAAGAAAGCCGGGAGGGCGCGGCGAAACGAGGGGCGTTACTTCACCTCGACCACGTCTATGCGCACTTTGCCGGTGACGCGCGTGACCGGCAGCAGCGGCGCCAGCGTCTGGATGTCCTGCCAGCTATGGTCGGCGATTTTGAGATGAGCGGCCCCGACGTGGCCGTGGCCGAGCACCGCGTCGAGCATCAGCCATTGCCCCTTGATCCACACTTCGGTCCACATATGGAAGGCCAGTCCAGGACCGCGTTTGCGGTCGTTATCATACACCAGGCCGACCGCTGTGCGCGCCGGGATGCCGGCGGCGCGGCACAGGGCCGCCGTCAACATGGCGTGCTGGCGGCAATCCCCTTGCAAATCACGCAACACTTGGCTGGCCGGAGCGAAATTGACTTCAGGGTTTCCTTGCATATGTTCATGGACCCATTTCTCGATGCGTTGTGCCTTGCGCCACGGGTCCATTTCATCGCCGACGATTTGGGCCGCCTGCTCGCGCACTTTGGCGTTGCCGCAGTCAAGGAAGTAGCTGCTCTTGAGAAACTCCTCTTCGACTTTGCCAGGGGTTTCGACTTCCGCTGGCTCGCGGATGGCGCGCACGCGCAGATCGAACGTGTCACCGTGGACGTTTTCGACCGATTGCCGCTTGTCGCGCGCGAACGTCGTCGTCGGCTCGTCGTCGTCCTGGACGGTGATGCGGTAGACGATTTCGCGGGCCTCGAAGGGTCTTTCGATGGGGCGGGGGAGACGGATGCGTGAATTGAGGCCGAAGTCGGCCATCAACTCGGGCGCCATGCCCGCCTTCTCCGCCAAGATGCGCGACGTGCGATACAGCGTCATGCGGCCCAAGGGGGTGCTCGATTCCTGGCGCACAGGCTGTAGCTTTTCATCCAGCCACACGGTCAGGCGCGGCAAAGGGATAGTGGCCCCGTTGACCGTAACTTTTTCCGGGCTCTCTTCCACACGCAGCAAGCGCTTCCGTATTTTCACTGCCTTCACTTCGGCGCCGTCTTTTTGGGTCGCCAGCAGCTCTTTCTCTTCCGGCCCTTTGACGACGACTTGGAGCGCTACCGCCCTCAAAAGGGGTAGCTGATAATCGCGGAAGCGAAAGCGATCGCCCGCTTTGACCTTGCGTTGCTGAAACAGCCGTTCTTGGGCGTAATAGCCCAGCACACCGTCTTTGTCCCACGGCACCGCTTTGCCATCCGGATCGCTCGGCGTCCGCACCCTCAGCTTGTCGCCCTCGACACGGCCACTCTGCACGATCTTGCGATCCTGGTCGAGATAATGCGTCATGGAAACCCCGACGACCTCACCTTCGGGCGTTTCCTCGGTGCTCAGGGCCATGCGCTGGGTGACGATACCGTCGTAGCGCTTGAGGGTCAAATGCAGGTAGCGCGTAGTATGGTAGATTGTTTGGCCGTCCTGCTGACGCTCTTCGACCGTGGTGCGTTGATGGCCCATCTTAGCGCCGTCGAGATAGACAGCGTCCCACACGTCAAGAACGACCTTCGGCCGCACCGCCTGTTGCTGAGCGTACAGCGGCGTCGCCAAAAGCAGTACCAGGCTGCCCCACAGGAAATAGCGTTTCATCCTCTCTCCTTTTTCGGTTTTCGGTCTAGGGAAAACCAACAGGCTATCATACCTTTTGAACGGCGAGATATAATAGAGGAACGAGCCAGGACCGGTCGGCGACTTGTTGAGGAGATGCCATGTCTGCCAATCTACCCGGTGTTTTCGCCGTTCAGTGTCCTAATCCGCGCTGCCGCAAGTTTATGCTCGTTGAAGAGCAAGATCGCCACAACGTGGTGGCGTGCTTGCTGTGCAAGACGCCGATTCGCATCGCCAGTCCGCCGCGCCGCCCCAAGACCACGCCGCCGCCGCGCCGCTGATCGCCCTCATTTGTCATTTAGCGCTTTCAGACAATCCTGGATGTCCATCCCCAGCTTGCTGATCTGCTCGCTTACCTTCTTGAGTTGGAGGGCTTCCTTCTCATCGTCGATGACGAGGTCCGGCCTCAACTCGACCAACTTCTTTTCCAGTTGATCGGCATGTCCCAAGGTGCCCCGCAGCAGCTTTTGAATGCCGATGCGATCGCGGACCTTCTTGCACGTCTGGAGCGCTTTCTGGGCCTTGGGAACGTTCTCCTCCAAGCGGGCGAGGTCGAGCGTGGGCCAGACACGATAGATGAATCCCCGCGCTTCCTCATGCTCAGGGCTGCGGGCGTCCCAATCCTTGTGCAATTGTTCTAAGTGCTTATCCAGCTCGGCATCCTGGAAGCCCTCTTTCTGGATGCGCTCATAAATCTCGATGGCTTTGCCATATTCCAATTCTTTCTCCAGCAGCTTGGCGTTTTCGATCTCGGAGAGCCATCTTTTCCGCTGCGGATCGTTTTCCGTCTCCTCAATTTTCTTCTGCTCGGCAAGGAATTGCGCCAGTGCCTGCTCATATTCCTCAAGTTGTTTCAGGCGTCTGTCCTCCAGAGGCGTTTTCAGATCGTGGTGGGCCTTTTGGGCCTCCCTGACCAGGGCTTCCTTTTCCTTAAGCAGGTTCATCCGGTCCTCTTTGGCGCGGCTCATGCCGCTTGTGGCTGCGGCAATGATCTCGCTGCGGTTTTTGGGGTCGGCGCTCAGGGCCTCTAGTCGCTTGAAAAGGCCAGCTTGCATTTGCACGCTGTCGGCGACATCCCGCTGCCAGGTAGACTTGCGGATGGCGAACAAGGTATCGGACTGGGTGGAAGCGTTGACTTCGATGACGACAGGTTGGTCATCGACGAGGGCGATGGGCACTTGCGGATGGGAGTCCGGCCCTTCGCCTAAGCCGCTGACGACGCGGACGAAGGCAACATTGTGGAACAGGCCGTCTTTGCCGTCGGCGACCGTCTCCAGGATGCCGTTGGCATCGCTTTGTTTGGTCAGTTTCGTTGCTTCCTCACCGTCGAAGCCATAACGGCGGATTTCCACCCCGAGTGGTTGATCTAACGGTTTGATTTTGAAGCCATCCCGCACTTTCTGTTTTTGCACCCAGCGCAGGCGCAGAGGCGCCTCCACCGTGCCGAGCTTGATGCAGCGATAGCCAACGATGCTCGGCAAGCGATAGCGATGGAAGAAACGGCACAGGCACAGGCCGTCGCGGGCGTCCTCCGCCGGCACTTGCTCGACCTGGAGGAAGGCCCACTTCAGCACTTCCATCGTGCCGCCCTCTGGCGGCGCCAGGGCGAAGACATCGTCTTTGTCAACCCAGCGGGTCATGTCGCCAAGTCCTCCGCCGCGCAGCTCGATCTTGACCTGTTTCTTAGCGTTTTCCGGCCCCGCCACCACTGTGCCGAGGACGCCGAAATCGTGCTTGACGAGCAGGGCCGCTGCCTTGGCGACGAAATCCCGATCGCGCGTGCGATCGTAGCGCACCACCGGACTGGGCCGGCCAATCGTGCCGTCGTATTGCCGTGCCTGAATCTCGTAATGCACGCCCGTGTAGTCGATCAGCACAAAGTGCGTCTTGCGGTCGTCACGGTCCTTCCAGTCCTCCAACGAACGCAGCCCGCGCGCCAGCACGTCTGCCAGGCGCGGGTGCTCATGGGTCACCGTAACACGCCCCATGTCGCCCAAAGCAGCCTGAAAGCCGTCGTGTAATTCGCGCTCGATGCGCTTGCGAAACACGTCCGTCAGCAGCCGATTCTCGGCGACGTGGACGACGATGGTTAAGTCATAGGGTTTGTTCAATTCGCTCTGGGCCGGGGCCGCCGGCGGCGCCAGCGCGGCGGTGCATAGGAACACATGAAATAGTCGGTGGGGACGCCGTGTTTTCATGACGGAACCTCCCGCGGCCCCTCGCGGAGCCGTTCGAGATCGGTGAAGAAGTGAGGATAGGTTTTGGCGACGCAGCCGGGATTTTTGATGACGATGCCCGGCACGCGCAGGCCGATCAGGGCCATGCTCATGGCCATGCGATGGTCATTGTAGGTTTCGATTTCCGCACCGTGCAAAGGCCGCGGGGTAATCGTCAAGCCATCGGCAAACTCCGTGACTTCGGCGCCGATGCGGCGTAGCTCCGCGGCCAAGGCGGCGAGGCGGTCGGTTTCCTTGTAGCGAATGTGGGCGACGTTGCGAATGGTAGTCGGCCCCTCAGCGAAGCAAGCAACGGCGGCCAGTGTCATTACGGTATCGCTGATGTCGTTCATGTCCACGTCGATGCCGTGCAGCGGGCCGCCGCGCACGGTGATACCTGAATCGCCGCGGACGATGTGGCAACCCATTGCTTCCAGCAGTTCGACGAAACGCACGTCGCCTTGCAGACTGTGCATGGTCAAGCCCGGTACGCTAACCTCCCCGCCAGTGATAGCGGCGGCCCCCCAGAAGTAACTTGCTGCAGACGCATCGGGTTCGATTTCAAATCCGCGTCTGCCGGAATATTGCCGGCCGGGAACGCTAAAGCGCCCACCCATAGGGGTTTCAACTTCCAATCCCCATTGCTGCATCATTTGCACGGTCATGGCGACGTAAGGCCAAGACACCAACTCGCCTTCGACCGCGATTGCGATGTCGTCCTGCGCGAATGGTGCAGCCAGGAGCAAACCACTGAGGAATTGGCTGCTGATGTTTGCTTTGATTCGCACGTGCCCGCCCTTCAATCCATTTGCCCGGACGATGACGGGAGGGCGCCCGTTGCCGTATTCGCTTTGAGCCTGCACTCCCAGCTGCCGAAGTGCTTGCAGGAGATCTTCAATGGGCCTCTCCCGCATGCGCGGCACGCCATCGAGCCGATAACAACCCTGACCAAGACTTAGCATAGCGGTCAAAAATCGCATGGTTGTACCGGAGTTAGCCACGAAAAGATCGGCCTCTTGGGCGGGAATAAGATAAGGCCCTTTTTCCGAAAATAGGACAATCGATGGCCCTTGTTGCTCCCCTCCATCCTTGACCTCAAACCCAAGTCTCTGCAAGCAAGCAATCATGACCTCCGTATCTTCGCTGCGCAGAGCACCGCGCAGCACACAGTCCCTCCCTTTAGCAGTTAGCGCCGCTAGCACCAGTGCCCGATTGGTGATGCTCTTGGATCCCGGCACGCGCACCGTCGTCTGCGGCGGTTTGGTCAGCGGCATGATTTCGAGACGGTCGCGCATCGCTTGTCCTCAATCAATGGCGGCGTAGCGGCAGACAGTTTGGTAGCCGCTTCCAGGTCCAGCGGAACACACAACGACTCCGTCAGTCACAGCGGAGGCGCCCAGACAGCCGTTGCCCCGGCGCTTAGGGTTCATAGCTCACGCGCATCAGGAATAGTCCTTTTGCCGGCGCCGTTGGTCCCGCCTGGGTGCGGTCGCGCGCCTCCAGGATCTCAGCGACGCGCGTTTCCGGCCAGTAACCGCGGCCGACATGAATGAGCGTGCCGACGATCGCCCTTACCATATTGTACAGGAAGCCGTCCGCCTCCACATCCAGCCAGAGCCAGTCATCGCGGCGATTTACGGTCAGCTGCGTGATGGTACGCACGCTGGAGGCGCGATTGGGCCATTCCGTCTCGAAACTGCGGAAATCGTGTTGGCCGCGCAGACACGCCGCCGCTCGCGCCATTGCCGCCGCGTCGAGCCGGTAGCGCGTGTGATGACAATAGCGGCGCATGAAGGGATCCGGCACCGGGCCGTCGTGGAGGATGTAGCGATAGAGCTTGCGTTTGGCGTCGCGGTTGGCGTCGAACGATTGCGGCACGTCGGCGGCTTCGCGGACCACAACATCATCGGGCAGATGGGCATTGAGCGCCCGCACCAACACGTCCGTCGGCAACTTCGTTTCGCTGCGAAAATTGACGACTTGGCCGACGGCATGAACTCCCGTATCCGTGCGGCCGCTGGCATTGACGCGAATGCGCTCGCCGGTCAGCGCCGCCAGTGCTTGTTCGAGCGTCTCCTGCACGGTGCGTAAACCGGGCTGGATCTGCCAGCCGTGAAAAGCGGTGCCGTCGTAACTGAGGATTAATTTGATGTTACGCATGAAAACCCTGTTTAGCCGCGAGCCGGAGGCGAGCGCGGCCGCGCTCGCCTCCGGCTCCCGGCTAAAAGGGCCCTTTTCACACCGTGTGGCCGCCCTCGCCCCCCGCCCCCGGGCAAACGGGTGCTTTTTCCCACCCGGGGGCGGCGCGCC
>Ga0078972_1017133_pt1 | contig 10497 bp, 9 predicted proteins | sample YelNatPaOPGAMG01_FD_67568 | JGI IMG/M metagenome (GOLD analysis project Ga0078972, IMG submission 67568) | Hot spring thermophilic microbial communities from Obsidian Pool, Yellowstone National Park, USA - OP-RAMG-01 (SPADES assembly) (version 2) | ecosystem: Environmental > Aquatic > Thermal...
GAGCCCTTCTCGCAGCGCTACGGGCAGACGCTGGGCCAGTTCATCCGCGCCTGCCTGGGGGGCGGGCTGATCCTGCAGGAGCAGGTGGGCGACGAGCAGCAGTCGGTCTTCCAGGCGCACTACCTGTTGCAGGAGCTGCACGGCATCGAGACGCAACTGGCCGAGCCTCTGGCCATCATCGCCCGGCGGGTGCGCGAGCTGGTGGCCGAGCACACCAGCATCGCCGAGGACCCGGCCCTGGACCTCGGCCGGCGCAGCGATGTGGTGGTGCGCAACTCGGGCTCCCTGGCCCACGTCTACTTTAACGTCAGCACCGCGCGGCTCCAGGTCAGCGAGCTCACGGCGCTCTTTCCAGACCTGATTGTCACCCTGGCCAGCCACCCGGGCATCTGGATGGTGGTGGGCGTGGAGGGCGACGACGTGCTCATTTTCTCTCGTGGCGGGGTGCTCACCCTGCGGGGCGAGGAGGTCGTGTCGGCCGAGGGGGCCGATCCGCTGGCCATCCTCCCCGAGCCCGAGCAGGCTCGGGCCGAGTTGGCCAGGCTGGCGCGCTATCCTCACAGCGGTGACCTGATCCTGTTCGGCCGCTATGACCCCGAGACCGACACTGTGGTCTGCTTCGAGGACCAGTGGGCGTCGCACGGGGGGCTGGGCGGGCCACAGGATGTGCCCTTCATCCTCTACCCGCCCCATCTCGGTTGGGACCTGAGCGCCGTCCGCAATGCCCGCGACCTGTACGCCTTTTTCGCGCGCAGTTACCTCGAGCCGCAGCGGGTCGAAGAGGCGCTGCCTCAGCCGGCTGCCCCGCCCGCCATCCCTGCGGGCGACGTATAGCCCGAGGCCCCGGCTGGCTGTGGCCCGTCCGTGTGGCTGCGAACCGTAGGCCGGGATAGAATCCCGGCCTACGGAGGCTGTCACCCTGAGGGCATCGGGCCGGCCGGCACTGCAGGGCCAGCTCAAAGCGCGAAGGGACCTGCCCGCGCAAAGTGGACCCTTCGCTGCGCGCGTGCCGCCCTGCTGTGGCGCCCGCAGAGCCGCTCAGGGTGACAGGCGTGCGATACAGTTCAGGCCTTCGGCAGCAGCGCGTCTCACATTTGTGGAGATGTGGTATAATATGGGTAGATGTGCCGCACCACATCTGCCCGGCGCACATGCAAGCCGGGCTCGCCCCCTGGCCCGCCGGCAAGGTGTGTTCCCAGGCTCGGGGCGGGCCGTCCTGCGTCTTCCCTGCCGACGGGAGGAGACATCATGGCTGGCGACGTCGAGCTGCAGGAGGTCCGCACGCCGAAGGACCTGAAGCTGTTCATCCGCTTCCCCTGGCAGATCTACCGTGGCGACCGCAACTGGGTGCCCCCTCTCCTGAGCGAGAGGCGCGACTACTTGTCTCGCGCCAAGAATCCCGCGCTGCGCGACGCGGATGTGGTCCTCTTCCTGGCGAAGCGGCGGCGACGGGTGGTGGGCACCATTGCCTCCCTGCTTCGCCGCGATGCGGCCGGAACGCCGGGTGTCTTTGGCTTTTTCGAGAGCATCGACGACGATGCGGTGGCGGCGACCCTGCTCGACGGGGCGAGGGCGTGGCTGCGGGCGCGCGGCGCCACGCTCATGCGCGGGCCCCTGAACTTTACCGACCTGGAATGCCCCGGGGTGCTCATCGAGGGGGCCGACTGCCCGCCGGTGATGTTCACGGCCCACACACCGCTCTATTACGCGGGCCTGCTCGAGCGGTATGGCATGGAGACCGATGATGACCTCTATGCGTGGCGGGCCTTCCGTTCGCAGGTGGGCGAGCACCTGGAGGCGGTGCCCGAAGAAGTGTTGCGTGCGGCCGAGGTGGCCCGGAGCCACGGTGTGACGGTGCGCAAGGTGCGCCTCGATCGTTGGGATGAAGAGGTCTCGCTCGCCCGCTTTCTCTTCAATGAGACGCTGAGCCACCTTCCCCAGCACGTGCCACTGCCGGAGGATGAGTTCCGCCGTTTTGCCGACCCCATGCGCCGCATCCTCGACCCCGACCTGGCCCTCTTTGCCGAGCTCGAGGGGCGCACCGTAGGCTTCTGTGTGTCGCTCCCCGATATCAACCGGGCTCTGATCCACCTCAATGGCCGCCTGTTCCCGCTGGGCTGGCTGCGTCTCATGTGGTACGCGCGGCGCATCGATGTGCTGACCTTCAAGCTGATGGGCGTGCTGCCCGAGTTCAGGTTCCGCGGCGTCGACGCGCTGCTCTTTGTGGAGTCGCTGCGGGGCATGATTGCCAAGGGCTATCAGTGGCTCGATGGCTCACTAACCTCCGAGCGCAACCCCATGGTCAACCTGGTGGCCGCGAGGCTGGGCGCCGAGCGGTACAAGCACTACCGGCTGTATCGGATGGCCGTGTGAGGGCAGGGCGCAGCCGGCCTGAGGGCGTACCTGCCCCACCGCAGCGCCGCACCGGCAGTCGCCGCGGCGACACAGGCAGCGCCGGCGTTGCCCCCTTGTGGCGGGTGACGACATGATCACAACCGCGATGACCCTGAGCCAGGGCCTGCAAGAAGTGGCCCAGGCCCACCCCAGCCGCGAGGCGCTGGTGTGCGGGCCGGAGCGCCTGACCTATGGGGAGCTGGCGGCCCGCGTGGGGCGGCTGGCGGGCGGCTTGCTGCGGCTCGGCGCTCAGAAGGGCGACCGCGTCGCCATCGTGCTGTGGCCGGGGTGGGAGTTTGTGGTGCTCTTCTTCGCTCTGGCCCGGCTGGGGGTGGTGGCCGTGCCGCTGAACCCGCAACTGCGGCGCCGCCAACTGGCGCGGGTGCTGGGCGATGTGCAGCCGGTGGCGGTGGTGGCTGCCACCGGCACCGGCGAGGGCGCCGAGGCCATTGGTGCCGTGGCGCGTGAGGCTGCGCCGGGCTGCCGGCTGGTGGCGCTGGGCGGCGAATGCCAAGGTGCCTTGGCCTTCGGGGAGCTCTTGGCAGGGCCTGCCGTGGAGGAAGGAAGCCAGCCGGTGGGGCCCGACGACCTTGCGGCCATCCTGTACACATCGGGCACGACGGGTGAGCCCAAAGGAGTCATGCACAGCCACCGGGGCCTGGTGGCGCCGGTGGTGGCGAGCGTGCGCCTGCGCCGCATGTGGCTGCACGAGCCTTCACCGGCCCAGTTGGCGCGCATGGCCGGGCTCGTGGCCCGCTATGGCCTTCGCCTGTTGCAGGCCGCCGGCCGGCCGCAGACCTTCCTGACGGCCGTGGGCGGCCACGCCATCGCCGGCATCGAAGTGATGTTGCAGGCTCTGCTCATGGGCGACCGGTTGATCCTCATGCCGCGCTTTCACCCCACCGAGACCCTGCGCCTGATCGAGAAGGAGCGCGTCACGATCCTCGTCGCCGCACCCATGGCCCTCTCGGTGCTGGTGCGCATGCCCGGGCTCGACCGCTACGACCTGTCGTCGCTCCTCATCGCTGGCACCGGCTCGGCGCCCTGCCCGCCTGACCTGGCTCGCCAGGTGCAGGAGCGGCTGCACTGTGCCATCCACATCGGCTATGGCATGACGGAGGTGGGCGGGGGCATCTCGGCCACCAGCGTGGAGGATTCTCCCTCGCGGCAGGCCGAGACGGTGGGGCGCCCCATGGATGGCATGGAGGTGCGCGTGGTCGACGAGGAGCGCCGCCCTCTGCCTCCGGGGCGGGTGGGCGAGCTGGCCGTGCGCGGGGCGAGCCGCATGTTGGGCTACTATGGGGCGCCCGAGCTGACGCGCGAGGTCGTCGATGCCGAGGGATGGTACTATACCGGCGATCTGGCGGTGATGGATGAGCAGGGGTTCATCCGCATCGTCGACCGCAAGAAGGACGTGATCATCCGTGGCGGCCAGAAGATCTACCCTGCCGAGGTCGAGCAGTTCCTCGAGGCGCACCCGGCCATCCGCGAGGCGGCCGTCGTCGGGGTGCCAGGACCGGCGGGCGACGAACGGGTGTGGGCCTTCGTGGTGCGCAAAGAGGGGGGCGAGCTGACCGCCCGGGATGTGCTCGATTATTGCCGCGGGGCGCTGGAGGCATACAAGGTGCCCGACCAGGTGCGCTTTCTGGCCGAGCTGCCCCGCTCGGAGGCCGGCAAGGTGCGCCGGCGCGAGCTGCGCGCGCTGGCGGCAGGCACCTCAGAACAAGGCCGGTGCTCAGATGCACCGCCGCCGGCAGAATAGCCCCTTCTGGGCGTCGCGCCTGCCTTGTGGGCGCAAGGGAGAGGACAATGCCTGCGTTCCCACTGCTCAGCCTTGACGAGTTCTGCCATCTCATTGCCAACGAACTGCAGCTCGACCCGGCGACGGTGAGGCCCGAGGCGCGGTTCGTGGAGGACCTCTTGGTCGATTCCATCCGCATGGTCGACCTGTTGATGCGCCTGGAGGAACTGCAGATCACGTTCCCGATGGAACTGATGTGGGACGTCAAGACGGTGGACGACGCCTACCGCGCCTATGTGCAGGGCGCCACGGCGCGTGGGCAGGCCCCGGCCCGAGCCAGGGCGAGCTGAGGCGGGGCGGCCGGGGCACGCCGTTCGTCAGCCGGCAAACGCGTGCAGGCCCGTTAGGGCAAAGTAGATGCCGAGGCCAATGAGGAAGAGCCCGGCCACGATGAGAAAGCCGCGCATGGCGCCGGCAGGCAGCCAGCGCCGCCCCGAGGCCATGAGGAAGGCCAGGAGGCTGTTCCAGCTCAGGTCCGAGAGGATGTGCCCGCTGTAGAAGGCGGCCAGCCCCGGCACGCCGCGCTGGAGCGACAGCACGATGTAACTGGCACCCACGGTGCTCCACCACACCAGCCAATAGGGGTTGGAGACGCTGGCTGCGATCCCTGCCCCCACCGGTCCCCACCGGCTCTGTCGCCTGTCGACGGCGGCTACCTGCGGCACAAGGGCCGGCTGGCGCAGGGCATCGCGGAGGGTGGTGGCGCCCATCCATACCAGGACGGGCCCCCCCACCAGAGCGATGGCCATGGTCAGGCGCGAGGTGGCCAGCAGCTCGCGCAGGCCCAGGGCCAGACCCGAAACGACGGTGGCCTCGGCGATGGCATGGCCCAGGGTGAGCAACGGCCCAACCCAGAAGCCCCGGCGGCTGGCCTGGGTCACGACGAGGGTCGATATGGGCCCGGGAGCCATGGCGCCGGAGAAGCCTACCATCCAGGCCGTGAAAAAGATCACGGCAAAGCTCATGCCTTTTCCCCAGGAACGCGGCGCTGAGGCCGTCTGACACTATTGTGCTGGCGACGCCGCTGCCCGCTCCAGCACCGGACGGAACTTGTACCCGTAGATGATGATACCCTCTTCACCCTCTTCGCGCAAGACGCGGGTGACCATCTCGACCGGCATGCCGATGTGGACCTGTTCGGGGTCCACATCGGTGAGCTGGGCGGTGACGAGGGGGCCTTCCTTCAGGCGCACCAGAGCCACGGTGTAGGGCGCGTACTGCTCGTAACCGCGCGGCGGCTCGTAGACGGTGGAGTAGGAGTATACCGTGCCCTCGCCCGAGAAGGGGAAAGGCTCGTTGGCCGGCTGGTGGCACGAAGGGCATACGTCGCGCGGCGGGAACAGGTGCCGCCCGCAGCACTCGCATACCTCGCCACGGAGCTGATACCGTTGTGCACGGACTCGCCAATGGGGTGCCAAACGCATGGAAGTATCCTCCTGATGAATTCCGCGTACTGCGTGTTGCGTACTGCGTACTCCGTATTCTGCAACGGCCGTTACGCAATACGCAGTACGTTCCCGCTCAGCCTTCCAAGATATGCGTAATTGCCGTTCCGCCGACGCCGCCGACGTTCTGGGTCATGGCCCAGTGGGCGCCTTGCACCTGGTTCTTGCCCGCCTCGCCCCGCAGCTGCAGGACGGCTTCCACCACCTGGTAGATGCCGGTGGCGCCCACCGGGTGGCCGCGCGCTTTGAGGCCGCCCATGGTGGCGATGGGGATGCGCCCCTGCAGGCCGATCTCACCCTCCACAGCCAGACGCGTGCCCTGGCCGCGCGGCGCAAAGCCGCTCGCTTCGAGCGAGAGCGCCGAGATGATCGAAAAGGCATCGTGCAGCTCGAAGAGGTCGATATCCTCTGGGCCGATACCGGCCTGCTGGTAGGCCTTCATCGCCGAGCTGTAGACCGCCGACAGGAACAGGGGGTCGTGGCGGTCGTGCAGCGCCACGCTGTCGGTAGCGATGCTCGATGCGGCAATGCGCACCGGGTGGCGGTGCAGCTCGCGCGCCCGCTCGGTCGAGCAGAGCACCACTGCGGCCGCGCCATCGCTGATGGGCGCCGAGTCGAACAGGTTGATCGGGTCGGCGATCATGCGCGCGTTGAGGAAGGTGTCGCGGTCGATGGCCTGCCGGAACATGGCGTTCGGGTTGTGGACGGCGTTGGCGTGCGAGTTGACCGGAAAGCCGGCAAAGGCCTCGTAGGGCACCTTATACTCTTCCATGTAGCGCCGCATGAGCATGGCGTTGAGCGAGATGAAGGTGGTGCCGTGGATGGCCTCATAGTCGGCGTCGGCGGCGGTCATCAGGGCGATGGTGGCCTCTTCGCCATCCAGGTCGGTCATCTTTTCCACGCCGCAGACCACGACCAGGTCGTGCAGGCCGCTGGCCACGGCCATGTAGCCCACGCGCAGCGCTGCCGCGCCCGAGGCGCAGGCTGCCTCGACCTTGAGCGCCTCGACGCCCCGCAGCCCCGACCAGTCGGCGATGAGGGTGGCCAGTTGCTCCTGCGCGGCCAGGGGCCCCGAAAGCATGTTGCCCACGTACAGGGCGTCGGGACGGTCGATGCCGGCGTCCTTGAGGGCAGCGATGACGGCGCGAGAGGCCAGGTCGCGGATCGAGACGTCCCATTGTTCGCCCACAGGGGTCTGCCCGATGCCGATAATGCTGACGGATTGCATCGCTCGCCTCCTTACGACATCCTCAGCTTCCTGCGGAAGCGAGCATAGGTGCCATAGTCGATTTCCTGCCGCCGCCGGATGTAGTCGCGGGTCTCGGGGGCGCGGTGGCGACGCTCGGCGATGGCATCGGTGACGACCAGAGAGAAGGCATCGGAGCCGGCCCCGGAGCCGAAAGAGACCAAGAGGATGCGGTCGCCCGGGCGGGCGCGGTCGAGCACGGCGCTCAGGCCCAAGAGCGACGAGCCCGCGTAGGTGTTGCCGATCTCTGGCACCAGAAGCCCCGGAGCGACCTGCTCGGCCGTGAACCCCAGCATCTTGGCCACGCGCTGCGGGAACTTGGTGTTGGGCTGGTGGAAGACGCAGGCCGCATAGTCCTTGGGCGTGCGCCCCAGCTCGTGCAGCAGTTGCTCGGCGGCGTGGGTGATGTGCTTAAAGTAGGCCGGCTCGCCGGTGAAGCGGCCGCCGTGGCTGGGGTAGCGCTGGTGGGCGCGCCGGAAAAAGTCGGGCGTGTCGCTGACGAAGGACACCGAGCCCTCAAAGAAGGCCAGGCTCTCCTCGCGCGGCCCCAGCACGTAGGCGGCGCCTCCCGCGCCGGCCGTGAACTCGAGCGCGTCGCCGGGGCGGCCCTGCGCGGCATCCATACCCACGACCAGCGCATAGCGGGCCATGCCCGAGCCCACCAGGCCCAGCGCGGCCTGCAGTGCCTCGGTGCCCGCCTTGCAGGCGAACTCCCAATCGGCGGCCTGAGTGAAGGGCGTGGCGCCCAGCGCCTCGGCCACGATGGTGCCGGTGGGTTTGACCGCATACGATTTGGATTCCGTGCCCACCCAGACGGCCCGCAGCTCGTGCGCGGCGATGCCCGCCCGCTTGAGCGCGTTGCGCGCCGCCTCGATGGCCATGGTGGTCGTGTCTTCGTCAAGGCCGGGGACGGACTTTTCCTTGACCGGATAGCCGCCCTCGGAGCTTCCCCAGATGTGTCCGATCTCTGTTGCCGGCAGGCGGTATCGGGGCACGTAGGCGCCGTAGCCGACGATCCCTACCTCCTGGCTCGGTCTCATGATCATGAAACGATAACTCCCCAAGAGTAATGCGTACTGCGTACTGCGTAAGGAGGGACGTGTTGCGTGTTCCGTCAAGCGTCATGCGTCAGGCGCCATGCCGCCGCGGGCCGGCTCGCCTCGTGGCGTCTCACGCTTCACGCCTTGCGTTTCACGTTTTACGTCTTACGTTTGACCTTTGACGTCTATGTCACGCCTCGCGCCTCACACACCCCTCATCTCGCGCAGCAGCTCCTCTGCCCGGTCCGAGCGCACCTTGCCCTCGCGCACCATCTGTTCGGCGATGCGGGCCACCAGCTCGCCCGTGGCGCCAGCGGCCATGGCCACCTGCCGGGCATGGAGCGCCATGTGGCCGCGCTGGATGCCCTCCGCGGCCAGGGCGCGCAGCGCCGCCAGGTTCTGGGCCAGGCCCACCGCGGCCAGCACTTCGGCCAGCTCACGCGCGCTCCCGACGCCCAGCAGCTTGAGCGCCGCCCGCGCGGCGGGGTGCACCCGGGTGGCGCCGCCGACCATGCCCACGGCCATGGGCAGCTCGAGGGTGCCCACCAGGTAGCCGTCGTCGCTCAGGCTCCAGTGCGAGAGGCTGGTGTAGCGGCCCGTGCGGGCGGCATAGGCGTGGGCGCCCGCTTCGATGGCGCGCCAGTCGTTGCCGGTGGCGATCACCACGGCATCGATGCCGTTCATGATGCCCTTGTTGTGCGTCGCAGCCCGGTAGGGGTCCACCGCTGCCAGCGCCCAGGCCTCCACGATGCCCTGGGCCACCCTCTCTCCGGCGAACCCCTCGTGGGCCAGGGCCGCCACGGGCACGCGGCAGTGCGCGCGCGCCAGGCGGCGGTCGGCCAGGTTCGAAAGGATGCGCAGGGTCACGCGACCCCCGCTGATCTCCTCCAGGAGCGGCGCCAGGGCCTCGGCGGCCGTGTTGACTGCGTTGGCGCCCATCGCGTCGCGCACGTCGTAGAGCAAGTGCACCACGAGCATGGGGCCCACAGGGCTCGTTTCGAAGACCCGCACTTCGACGTCGCGCGCGCCGCCGCCCAGGCCGGTCAGCACCGGATCCTGGCGGTTGGCCATGGCCAGGATGCGCTCGCGCTCGGCGAGCAGCCGGAAGCGGGCGCTCCAGGGGTCGGCCACGCCAAGGATCTGGATCTGCCCGATCATGAGGGGCGGGTCGCTGGTGGCACGGAAGCCGCCACCCTGGCGCGCCAGGCGCGCGGCAAAGCTGGCGCCGGCGACCACCGAGGGCTCCTCGACGGCCATGGGCACCAGGTAGTCGCGGCCGTTGATGGTGAAATTGGTGGCCACGCCCAGCGGGAGCGCGAAGGTGCCGATGACGTTCTCGATCATCTGGCCGGCACGGGCAAGATTCAGGCCATCGCTCCCTGCCAACGCCCGGGCTTCCTCATCGGCCAGCCCGGCAAAGGCCTTGACGACCGACAGCCGCTCCTCGGCGCTCAGATCGTAGAAGCCAGGGATACGCGACGAAGGTTCCATCCTTTGCACAATCCCCCCTCACAGGCAAAGAGGCCAACAACTTGCGGTTGTTGGCCCCTCCTGCTTTGAGCCCAGTATAGCACAAGAGGGCTGTCAAAAGCTATCAGGCACTGCCCAGTTACTGCCTTTTTGCGCCTGGTACGCCAGTTGGCCCATCAGGTGCGCCCACACCAGGCCTGCCACCAGGGCAGTGAAGGCGATGCCCACGAAACAGAACACGCTACCCACCACCAGCGCCACCAGCGCAGCGAGCCACGATGCGAAGAGCGCCACGACATAGCCCGCCGGGTCGCGGGCGATGAAGGCCCACACCTCTTTGAACTGGAAAAAGGCCGCCAGCGCCCCCGCCTGGGCATAGCGTACGGTGGCCGCCGGCAGCCAGGCCGCCAGGAGGAGCGCGTAGGTGGCCACCAGGCACGACAGCACCGTGCCACACAGCCACAGGATGCCCCGCAGCCCCTCGTGCGCCCCCAACCTGCCTGCCACGGCAGAGAAGATGGTCGACACCGCCAGTATGAACACGAGCGGCAGCGCATAGAGGGCGTAGGCGGCGAAGGCTACCAGGCTCTTCGCCAGGTCATCGCCCAGATTGTCCCACGCGGGCAGGGGCCGGGCCTCGCCCGCCGCCACGTTGCGCAGCGTGCGCAGGGTGTAGCCCAACGTCGCCAGGTTCAGCACCGGCACCAGGTTGAGCAGCCCGCCGGCGAGGACCTTGCTGCCCCAACGTTCGTCGTCAAAGATGTAGCCGAACGCGCGGCCGATATCCATGGCGCCTCCTTGGTGCGCAAGGGCGTTGGGTGCGGTCGGGCGGCCGCAAATCGCGAGCGGCGCCGACTTGTCGTATTATAGCAGAATTGGAGGGCAAAGGCAACGAGTGGCTGCGCTGGGGTGCACCCAAGATGCGCCAGCGGGTTTGCAGCCGGCGACCTCTCGGAAGCGCTACGCTGGTGACGGGGCTTCACGCTTCGCACGGTCGCGGTGCAGGGCCTCTCTTGGGGGTGTGGCAGGCTGGGGGGGGCGCCTTGCCGCCCCCCAGCCCACCAAACCCCCCCCTTGGGGCAGCGCCCGGCGAGCGACCGG
>Ga0078972_1017135_pt1 | contig 10496 bp, 7 predicted proteins | sample YelNatPaOPGAMG01_FD_67568 | JGI IMG/M metagenome (GOLD analysis project Ga0078972, IMG submission 67568) | Hot spring thermophilic microbial communities from Obsidian Pool, Yellowstone National Park, USA - OP-RAMG-01 (SPADES assembly) (version 2) | ecosystem: Environmental > Aquatic > Thermal...
GAGCCCTCACTCCTCGTTGGAGATTTCAGCACAAAAATCGAGACCCCTTTTACCACAGGAAATAGCTCATGCCTCATAAATGACGGATCATGCTTCTTCTCCTTCGCCGAATCCCATGTCACCTCTAAGAGCCTTATGACATCCTCCTCCTTTTTCTCTGGAGGCACACCGCCATAGCATATCTCACCCTTGAGGGCAGCAATCAATCCATCCTCCATAGAGACAACTTGGTTTGGCTTGTCTGTCGGCACCTCTCTAAGCCCCCCCTCAAGGATGCGGACGGCACTGGAAAAATCCCCCTTATATGCCAGCGCCTTCCCTTCGAGCCTTGTAATCATCCACCTCCTCTCTTCATATGGGGCGAGCTCCCTTAGGTATGAGATTGAGCGATCGAGATATTCGATGGCAAGCGGTGAATCCTGCCCAAGTTGGTCTAGTGTGGAGAGCAGTGGGCAGTCTGGATATACCTTAGACGCACGGTATACCCTATCCCTATCTAAGATCCTACCCATAAGGTAATAATAACCGTTTATGGCGTACAACAGATCCCTCCTCCATCGGACATCTCTTTCATATAGTTCGGCCATATGGAGATAATCTATCACCCGATCCCTCTCTAAGATCTCCCTTGCAAGGTCCAATTGGCCACTGTTCACGAACCCCAAGGCCTTCATTATCAAGCCCCAGGCAAACACCCTCACTGATGATGTAAACTCTTCGGCTGAGACACTACCCTCCTTGAATCGCTCATACATCATCTCAAGGACTGCCTTTGAAAATGTAATAGATTCGTCAAACCTCTGTCTCTCGCGCTTAGAGGAGTAATATATATCCCAGGCCATATCTATAATGGCCATGGGATCCTCCGGAAAACACCTAAACACCCGCTCAGATATGGCAAGGGATGAGAGGGCAGAGTAGATCCCAATCTCCCAACGCACATCAGAACCGGCATCTACTATATCCTCTTTATACTCAGACAGGGCGAGCGAAAACTCTTGGAGGGCTTTACAATCCATGTCTAGCCACGAGAGTCCTCCCCTATCAAACATCAATTCCGCAGCCTCGCGGAAGAAGGTGCTATATCGACCATATCTATCTTCCTCCTTTGCACTACCTGCAAGGAGCCTCGTGGCCTTGGCATACCTAGGTACAGTGTCTAGATCGCTTAAGTGTGGATCTAACGAGGCCGCAAGTTCGCGTGCTATAACGTAGATCGGCACCTTCTTTTCCCAAGAGGCCACTACATCTCCAAACCTTATGAGCCTATCTATGGTACTGAATACCCTCTTTCTTATACGCCCTATCTCCACCTCGTCCACACATGAGCGGGCATAATAGGCCAATGTTCCAAAGAGTAGAGACGCCCTCTTGACACCCTCCATCCTGCCAGATTCCGCCAAGGCGAGGAGGAGGCGGGAGAAGAGGTCTGTTACCTCCTCCATAGAAAATGGAGGGGGATCGCATGGGGCACCACACGAGAAGGTAAGGAGATCCCCCGGCTCGATCCTATTAAGAAGCTGCTCGATGGTTCCTATATCAACACTCCCCCTTCCCTCCCTCCATGTCTGGTACCCAATCCAGAGGAGGGCAAGTCTTGCCATCCCAGAGTAATCACTCTGGGACAAGGAAAGTCCTATTGCCCTATTGAGGTACCTCGTTGCCCCACCTATATCCCCAAGCCTGATCGCCGTGTACCCTAGCCAGAGTGCCGACTCTGCCACCTCATCCAGACCTCCTTCTTCCTCCGAGCGTGAGAGGAGTCCTGAAAAGAGTGTATAGGCCCATTTATAATCCCTAGAGAGATACAGGGACTTGGCAAGCGCAGGCAACCCCTCATGTCCAAGACCTCCCCCTGGCGCCAGCCCTGTAGCCATCTCATATTTTCCCCCACACAAGATAGACTTGTAGAGCCGCGGCGCAAACGCCTGTATCTCGCCCGTTATACCAAGGGATGCGAGTATGTCCCTCGCCGCCCTTAGGAAGTGAGATGCGCCCAGGAAGAGTAAAGAGGTGGACTTGGGAGGTAGACCCCACTCCCCTCCACCTCTACGGAGTTCCTCTTCTGCCGCCTCATAGAATATAAGACCCAATAGGTTGTTAAGGTAGACCTCGTCATATATATCTACGCTGTTTATATGGATGTTTAGTGCGTCCTCACATGCCTGCCTGATATATCCAGCGCGAAGGGCACTAAAGCCCCTTGTATAATAAAAATATGGTATATTGATATTCTCTCCGGCAGGTGACCCAAGCCCATCCTCTGCCAACGTATATTCCAAAAATGCGTCCCCCCACCTCCCCTCCTTTTCTAGCGAGGCTGCATAATCCAACCTCTCCTTAGGTGTGGGGAGTTCGGTAGAGTAATAGAGCCCCTTTAAAAAGGATCCTATCCCTTCTACTGTTCCCTGTAGTCTCGATAGCAAGCCCATAATGACGACCTATCACCGTATAATATAATTCGCACCTTATGCGCAATAGTTTCGACATTTTGTCCCCCATCTTGATAAAAAAGGGGCGCCCACAGCGGGCGCCCCCTTTGGGCTATCTAAATGTTATCTGATCGACCTAAACATAAGGAATGTACCAGGGCAGGTGGCGTTTAGACTAAGTGTGGCAATATCTGGGCTCGAGAGCGAGATGAGGGAAGCCCCCTTCATCAGCGCATCCAAGTTGCAGTCATCTACCTCCCCACCGCTACCACCCTCTGAAACACATTCATCTACACCGCCACCATTGTCACCATTTGAAACCACACCCACCCCCCTTATGAGCGGCAAGGATGTATCCTCAGGTGCATAACCGAATACATCTTTTACTACGTTCAGTGGGAACTCCTCGTTTGAAATGGCAGAAGAGAGGATGGAAGCCGCGATACGTGCGAGTGCATCGCCACCCATCCCCCTCACAGAGGTGAGGAATAGGTCCCTACGCTCATCGTCACTCATGCGGCTCGCAATCGCCGTGTTCGCAGCGGCAACCCTTATTGCCTCTATAGTAGTAGGAAGATACGATGGCCATGCCACCTGGATGGCCGAGAGTATGTCTTTCTCCCCAAAGCCGTACGCAATCGCCTTTGCCTCCGCCTCAGTAAGTCCGATCCCGCCGATGATCCTCCTATACTTGTCTAGGAATATCACCTTGTCTAGCGAACCCGAGGGGAGTGAAACTTTATAGCCATAGCTGTCAGTATAAGAGGTAGAGGCGATGGAGATACTTCCAGTATAGGAGACCACAAAGAGCCTCCCACTCCTTACATACCCCCTCATACCTATATTTATGGGAGAAGGCTGCGTCGCGAGGATGGCCCCACGGGTTATGCCCCCGTCTGTCGCCAATACAAACATCCCTTCCCCTGTATCTACATATCCCCCCACAACACCCCCAAATCCCTCACCAGAGGCGATGAGGAGCGTAAGGACGAGACACGCTGTAAACACCTTTTTCTTCATATCCCCTCCTTTGTTATCTGTTTGCTTGGGGACAAGAGCAAGTTGGGTGCCACATTACCGTCGAATAACTTGAAAAATAATTTAATGATTTGGATGTGTTACAAAATGTCGCAATTTTAGTGGGTACACAGATACCACACTATTATCAAAATTGACAATCAGATGTGGTAATAATGACTGATAAAGTGAAGGCTATGATCTATTTTGTAACCTCCGCACCTCCACCTCTTTTAAGATATTTAGGGCATCTGGGAAGTCTGGGTCTATCATGAGCGCCTGCTTTGCAACCACCTCTGCCTCCTCCAACTTCCCATCCAATAGGAGGGTATAGGAATAAAGGTACATCGCCTTCGGGAGATCTGGGTACTCCCTGTACACAAGTCCTGCCACCTCCTTAAACTTCTCTATCCTCCCGCTCTTCAAGAGGGCGCCCGCATAACCTAAGAGTGGTGTACTGGCGCGGGGTGCAAGGAGGAAGGCCCTCTTTGCGCTCTGATATATCGCCTCGGGGGTCCGCTTGAATGGAGCGAGCCTCGCCAGGTTCGTCCCAAGGAGGTAGGTGGAGATGAATATGGTAGAAACGGCAACGGCTATACCTGTAGCAATATAGAGAGGCCGTCTATAAGGCAAAGGAAGGACCCACCCAAGACTAGGCTCCGAGGTCCTGTAAGACCTCTCAATAGCGAAGAAGAGGGCAAGCAAGACAATTAGTATAATCCTCGTGGTTGACATGACAGAACTCGTATCAAACTGCCATGCTACAAATGCAATGACTAGGGATGTAAGTGGGACAAGGAGCATCCTCCTCGCCTCAAGTGGGATACCGGTATTCGTCAAGAATATAACGGCACGGAAGAATACAAAGAGCGATATGGCGAGGAAGAGGCCAAGCCCTACTATGCCCATCTGGGATGCCTGAAATAGGAGTTCGTTGTGTGGGTGATGCATCCAGAAATTGTGCTTGATGAGGTCGTCTTTCCTTGCATATCTGGGATATATATACTTCCATGTCCCGTTACCCCAGCCAAATAGGGGCCTCCTCATCACCATCTTCAAGGTGGACTTATACATGGGGATACGATTGGACGAAAACTCGTTTACATCCTGAACATCGCCTACCTTTGCAAGCCTCGTCACCACGTTTCCGTCCGCCCTGTAGGTCTTAAGGCCCAAGGCCATAAAGGCGAGGAGGGGGAGGAAAAATAGGAGAAGGAGCACAAGGTACCATCCGCGGCGCGCAAGGTGACCTATGGCGGAGAGCGCTGCTACCGTCAACAAACCGGCTATAATACCTACTAGTGTAGACCTTGTGCCTGCAAGCCATACCCCTGCCATGAGGAGGAGGAATACGACCGAATAGAAAAATCGGTTTGCCCCGCGCGAGCGCAGCGCACACCAGACAGGGAAGGGGGAGAGGAGCGCCATCACGGCGCTATAAAAAGAGACGTGCCCTATCGGCGCCAAGATCCGCGTATTTGAAACATGCCATATCTTTATTACATCATATACCTCGAGGAGGTTTATAAAGACGATCAAAGAGGCGATCACTGAAAAGACCTTGCCGACAAAAAGGAGCTCCTCTGGCTCCTCATATGAGAGGAGCCACGCGAGGCAGATCACGAGGAGGATCCTCGTAGTGGCTGCAAGCGACTCATACCAGGCATATCCAACAAAGGATGCGGAGAGAAGGGCGAGGAGAAGATATGCAATCACCAACGCCGAAAATGGCGCGATCCGAAACGAGACTTTGCCGCGCCTCCGCCACATATACCAAAGTGAAAACATCCCTAATACAGGGTAGAATATGGAGTCTTTTAGCTCGTCTACCTGTAGCTGCTTTGAGATGGCAATGAGTATCGCTCCAAACCACACACACAGGACTATAGAACCTACCCTTGCCCCAGATCTAGGAACGGCATTCTGCATACCCCACCAGATACACAACTTACGCCCGCTTTACAAGAAGATTATCACTCTACCTTCACTACCTGTCGCGCCACCCTCTCACCGTCACCACTACACCATTCATCTATAAAATACGGGAGATCGAGCATTATCTCCCTCCCTTTGAGCACAAGCGGGGTATAATTGAGTGGGCCTCCGCTTGTATCCAGAAACGCCTGAAATGGGACCTTGAGGGTGCCTTTTATCCTCTCACACCTGATCACGCGACATCCGGCAAGCGGATATGAGGGTCTTGAGGGTGCGTTTAACCCGCCGGGGGGTTTTAGTAGAAGATGGCGCCATCTTCCGCCTTCAAAGACATCCATATCAGGTGTATATGCCGGCATCCCATCTCCGCAGACCTCCATATAGGCATCTAGTTCGAGGGTAAGCAGATTCTCGGAACCGCTGGATATGATTGCCACACGGGAGACCTTGCTGTTGTCAATTGGTGCCTTCCATGCATAGAGGAGGGAGGGAAGGAGGAAAATAATTGGCATTATCATAACCCTGTCCCTACTCATATTTAAAAAGAGTATCACTAATAATCCGTGATTCAATAGAAAAAACAAGGGGGATAAATGTCTGTTCCGGGTTCCGTATTATATTGAATTTTTATTTGCCACCATGAGAGTGGTGGTGATACTATCCACAAAAGTATGTTGGATCTGCATCTCTCCAAACTTATTGTCCTGTTTGCGGTATTTTGTATTTTGTGCTCTACCTGTTCCTCTACACCACCTTCTTCTACACCTCCCCAATCACAAGGGAACGGAAACAGCAGCACAGACAATAGCAATAATATCAGTAGTAGTGAAGGTGGTGATAGTGGGGATATCGGCAGCAACGCAGGCGGAACTGGCGGAGATAATACAGGCGAGAATAGCACACAGGGTGATGGCAGTGTATCTGGAAGAGAGGTGAATCCGGTAAATCTTACGAAGGAGAGAAGTGCGGATAGTTACAATCCCGCGTGGTCGCCTGACGGCAAAGTTATTCTATTCACAGGCGCTACCAAGTCGTCCACACTAAACCTATTCAAACTAAATCTATATGACAGCGCCGTCTCACTGATCAGCGATGATCCATACCATGACTACGTAAACCTTCCTGGGCGCAGCTGGTGTAGTAAAAACAATCGTATCGTAATCTCTTCCGACCGCAATGACAATGATGATATATGGACACTAAACCCTGACGGCACAGATTGGCGTCAGGTCACAAAAGACGCCGCAAAGGATTGGGAGCCGTCATGGTCGGATGATTGTGAATGGATCGTCTTTCAGTCTAAGAGAAACAACAATTGGGATATCTACAAGATACGACCGGATGGGAGCGGTCTAGAAAGACTTACATACGACGCAGCGGACGATTGGGAGCCTAACTGGTCACCAGATGGCAGGTGGATTGTATTTCAATCCAAGAGAAACGGCGTTTGGCAATTGTATGTAGTGAGGCCGGATGGAACTGGAATAACACAGCTCACTCAAGGAACAGCACAGGCAACAGATCCATCGTGGACGCCAGATGGCAAGTCGGTCGTATATTCGGCAGATGCTGAACCATCACAGTCAGAAGATATATTTATGATAGATATAGCAACGCTTGAGGCGCGCAATTTGACAAACCATGCGGGTTATGAAGGCGCACCCTCCATATCTCCAGACGGGAGATTCCTCGCCTTTGAGGCAGACTGGGATGGGCGGATGGATATCTGGCTGGTAGAGATGCCTAAATGATGCTACCTAAACGAGCCTATCTAAATGATTCGTAAGATTTTGAGGCCGACAAAAGCTAGGCATCATTTTTTACCTTCCTTTTTTGCAACACCATCCAGACTTCTATCTTTGTACGATTCGTACATATCCAGAGCCATTCGCCTCACCGACTCATCAGGGTCGTGCATCGCAAGCCCTTCTACGACCTTTCTCACATCCTTTTCGCCCATCAGGCCATGTGCCTCAAGCCACCGCATGGTATATATCCTAGAAGCGGCGGGTAACCCAGTGCAGATGCGCATATCGAATACGGTGCAGGTGCACACACAACCCGCCTCATCTACAATCCCAACGAAGCAAATGCCATAAATATGTTTGTCTAGCATTACCAAGCGACCTGCTCGCAACTGGCAGATATGCGATGGCCAACAGCGCCCGCAATTAACCTTCGTTAGACTGAAAGGTGTCTAAAAAGGCTCGTATAGTTTTTGATCTCTCATGTGTCACCTAAATCTCGCCCAAACCAATTCAAGACAAAAGGTCAAATAAACCATGGCCGGCCGGAGATGCATGCAAGATGGGCCAAGTATTTTCTGTTGCCTTAAGGGCTTATAACTGCTACACAGAATGCATGAAAGATGCCGCAATCCTCCTTGCTTGCATGGGGAGGGCAGTCCGTCTACATCAGATCGCTAGCGATTCCAAAAGGTCTTTTATGATCAAGGCTAGGACAAGGGGTCTTATATTTTTGGTCTCTCTCATTATTATCATATCCTCGAGGGGAGTGGTTGCAGGAGGAATTGGTGGGGTCTTGGACCATTTTGGAAATGATCTGAAATTTACATACGGATACTGGCCTGGGCTCATCGCGCTGGGAGGCGCCATAGCAGCTGCGGAGTTGACAGAGGTAGATCATCGCGTATCAGCACACTACCGCGGCGGCGGCAACCTCGGTAAGTTTGACAAGGTCGCTGGGTATGTTGGGGACTTTTATGTAGTTGATTCTGTGGCCCTCTTGTTATTTGGAATAAGCAAGCTTGCCCATGCAGACAAACCGGCGCTTACAGGCGAGGCTATGCTCGAGGCGCTGGCGCTTACAGAAACCTCTACTGCAGCACTAAAACTCGCATTTAGGCGAGGGCGTCCAGATGGTGGCAAATATAGCTTCCCCTCAGGACATGTGGCGCGATGTTTCGCGGCGGCCTCGGTGCTTGAAACAATGCACGGTCCAATGGCAGGGATCCCGGCATTCCTCGCCGCATCTGCCATCAGCTTTTCGCGGATAGATTCGAATGCACACTACCTATCAGACGTTGCGTTCGGCGCCGCATGGGGCGCAGCAATCGGCTGGGGGACGGCGTGGTTCCATAAAAAATCCATCAAAAGACTCACTATATCCCCTATGACAGATGGTACCGGCATCGCGATCTCTTATAGATTTTAAGAGAGAAGTGGGGCTGATAGATCCAAGGTCATTGATGGATCCAAGTCCATGTAAATCGCCCATTTTAAGAAGGGGTTAGATTAAAAAATCTCCCTACCCATTTAAGGTTGTCTATGTAGCAAGAGAAATAGCACGGCACGCCTACCCAAACACCTACCGGTAGCACGTGCCAATCGGTGCTTCGTATTGGTGGTGTTTGTTGGAAAAAGTTAGAACTCATTTTCGGCAGAACACCGACTGATTGCTGCCCGAAGGGCGGCAATCCCGCCCAGCGGCTCGCCGCCTGACGGCGAGCAAAACAGAAAAATTTTCTCATCATTTTTTAATGGTGCGCCCCCAAAATTTTTTTCAATTAAGGAAACGAAAATTTTTCTGTTTTGCCTTCCTGCTGACGCAGGAATTGCGGAAACGCTTTTCCACCCCCAGCCCCGCTTGGCGGGGCAGAGCAAGCGGGCAAAAATTCCTTCCCCCCAACCCCTTTCCTTTTTGCCCGCTTGCTTGCGGGCTTCGCCCGATTTTTTTGCGGACGGGCTACAAATCAAAAAGGGTGACGGGTGGGTTAGTTTAATAAGGTCGCGTTCCCCGACAATACGGAAATTTTGAACAACCATAAAATTTACCGTATCTCCCACTCCTTAAAATCATCTTTGAACCACACCTTGGACAAATTTTGTCGCCGGTAATTATTGTATCAGTTTTGGCTTTTCTTTCAATCTTCCTTGTTGAAACATACCCCTTGCAAAATCTACAAAACCTTCCATATCCAGTTATCAATGATGAATCTTTAAAATCATCAAGATTCCTAATCTCTTTACATTTTGGGCACTCCTTCATTTCGCCATTTTGCAGTCCTTCAATAGTTTGATGTATGCGGCTTATTAAATTATTTTTATCAACTCTACCTTTTATTAAATTTTTAATTCTATCGTTAAGTGTTTTAACTGGATCGTTCCCAATGTTAAATTTATTTATTCTTAAAAATTTATAACCGTAACCCTCTAATACTTTCTCGCGATAAACATCTTCGCCTTTCATATAATCTTGATAATTAAATTCGTTGATCTCATCAATTTCCTTAAAATGCTCAAAACCGTCATACTCAATTACAATCTTATGTTCTCTATGAACCTCGTCTTTATAAACCAGTAAAAAGTCAACTTTATAATTTGGGTGATTATATGTTCTGTCTAATTGTCTTAGATATTTTCCTATTTCAAATTGCGGAATAAATGTGACGTTTTCTTTATTTTTTTTCCAAAAATCAGTTTGATAAAACCAGTGCATCACCTTCGGTTCCATTTTTGATTTTTCGTCAACTTCACTTATGCTTCGCTCTTTTTTTGTTTCATTCAATATAAAATAATAATGCCTTAATGCCTCACCAATAGAACCGGAATATTTTTCAAGCGGCTTACTTAAAACAAAATGCATACACTCTTTCGCGCGACTAAAACCAACATTTAATCTTTGAACCTTTATTCTTCCCTCTTCTTCTCTATCTATATCGTCGAGATTTCTGATAAATACGCCCCAAAGATGATCGTCTTCTTCGGTTGCGACCATAGAATAAAAGCAGATATCTCTTTCTTCCCCCTGACAAGTATCAAATGTCATTATTTTTAATTTTAGTTTATCGTAAAAATAATCTCTTTCTGGCAATCTATTAATCATCTCCACTAATAGTTTCTGTTGGTTAGTGTGGGGTGTAATAATTCCAACGCTTTGGTTGCAGTCAATATCCTTTAACTTTTTCAATTCAGAAATAATAAACTCAGCTTCCAAAGTATTAGTATTTGGTATTAATTCCTTTTTACCGTCATGTTTTATAAAAGAAAATTTCAATACCTCATCAATTGGCTTGCCTCTAATTTTCATTACTTGTAAGCTGTCTCGATAAAAATATTTGTTTGAATAAGAAATAATTTCTTTATAACCCCT
>Ga0078972_1017138_pt1 | contig 10494 bp, 16 predicted proteins | sample YelNatPaOPGAMG01_FD_67568 | JGI IMG/M metagenome (GOLD analysis project Ga0078972, IMG submission 67568) | Hot spring thermophilic microbial communities from Obsidian Pool, Yellowstone National Park, USA - OP-RAMG-01 (SPADES assembly) (version 2) | ecosystem: Environmental > Aquatic > Thermal...
GAACAGGCATCAGTGTTACTCATCGAAGCGTGGGAAATGATATTCTTGTAATGCGCATCCTCCAAATTATTCAAGACAACTTGCCTTGGTGGATGCCATTCAAGTCCCGAATAATCGCCCGCCTTTTCAGGGCCATTCTTGATGATCAAATTGTAAGAACTTGCACATGAGGTAGGATATGACCATTAAAATTTTACCCAGTTATTATAGTCCGATTGGGTTTCAAAAGTTAACTGTCACATCAGAGGAAGCTGTTGGATTTACATTGCCAGACTCACCCGACACGAGGGCAATTGTGTTTTCGGTTGAAGGTGGAACGATACGGATGAAGGTGGATGGCAATGATCCAACTACAACTGACGGAATGGCTTTATATGATGGAGATGTGGTGGAGTTGACCAATGCAAACATGATCCTGAATTGCAAGTTGATTTCCGTATCTGCTGATGTGACTGTCCAAGCCCACTTCTTTGGAGGTGGTCTATGATAAGAGGCGGTATTGTTAGCCGACGGAAGGCAAGTGTTGAGACAACTGCTATAAGTGCAAACCTAATCTATGCTGGCCCTGCAAGTGGTGCAGCAGCTCCTCCGTCGTTTCGCAGTTTGGTTAATGCCGATTTTCCTGCCACACTGTCGCCTTCGATAAAGAATATTGACTTGTCAGATTTAAGTAATGGATATGTGCCGTATAAGAGTAGTGGAGGGTTGGCAAATAGCCCATTGTATACGAATGGACTGAAAGTTGGTATTGGGACGACAGATCCATATGGAATTTTCCAAATTCATCAGACTACATCTGTGGGTATTTCTTTGAGACGAACGGGGGGCGAAGTAATTTTTCAGTTTGTGGGAGATGGAGGTGTCAACTATTTGGCAATGGATACTACCACAAATAATCTTTATATTGGTGGCAGTCCTGCTGGAATTGGTAGTGAGTATCCAACGATGGCAGTAGGAGCACACATTGGCAATGTTGGCATTGGAACGGCTACTCCAGGTGGCGCATCCACAATTGGATCGAAAGTATTGTCTATTGCCAATGGCACAGAACCTGTCGGCGGAAGAGATGGCCAAGTAAGTCTGTTCAGCAAGGATGTCTCATCTTCGGCAGAGCTATTTGTTATGGATGAAGCAGGAAACAAGACTCAGTTGAGTCCACATCCAACTGACTTCTTGGATACTCTTCCAGTTGCTGATAGACCATTTCCTTGGGCATATCACTCAGAAAATGAATATCTTGGGAAGAGAATAAAAGTAGATTTGGCAGGATTAGTAGCTGCAGTAGAGCAATTGACTGGTAAGAAGTTCATGTTCGTTGAAGACATTCCACAACGAAGTTGGGACGAAGACCAAGAAGCCCAAAGACTTGCTCGTGAGAAAGAGATACAGAATGCTTTGCAGCAAATAGCTGACCTCGAACAAAAGATCGAGGCTGAAGAAGATGAAGACAAGAAGCAAGAGTTAATCAAACAAAAAGAATCAATAGTTGTGCCTGAACCCTATGTGAAGAAAGATCCCCCGAAGTGGATAAAAGATCGCATAGTAATAACAAAAGAAGCTACAGCATAGAAGGAGGACATCCATGGAACAAGAACTACTGGACAAAATGACCACCGAAGAAAAACAAACTTGGTTCAATCTTGCTCTGCAAGCTGAAAATCTCCAACTGCGCCTCTACATCAACCAGCTCGAATCACAGTCATTCATTGACAAAATGAAAGCCAAATACGAGGTGAAGAAAGATGATACCAATTGATTTAATTGTTTCCTTAACAGGTCTTGTCTTTCCAGCCATCATGGACTTCTTCAAAAAGAAGTTTATAAAGGCTGAAAACGACACACCCGAACGAACGATGGGAACTCTGGCAACAACCAAACCAGAATTCCTCGCCGACTACGTAAAGGCTCTAAGTGGCTGGATACAAGCCCAACGGGAATACTTCAACAGGGACGTGATTGGCACACCCAGCATTTGGGTTATCAACCTACGTGCCTGCATCCGCCCATTTCTGGTTGCATTTTGTGCTATAATGTTAATTGGAGATGCCTTTTGCGGTCTAACAATGACCGAAGGAGCTCGTCTCACCTGTGAGGCAGTCGTGACCTCATGGGTTGGAGATAGACTAAAACTAAAATAAGGAGGAACACATGGCTAAGCCGAAACGGAAATTTTCTATGGATGCGCCCATCTACAAGGGCAGTCACGAAGGAGGAAAGATTACAGGACTAAAGACGCCCTCTGCTCCTCGTGAATCAGCCAAGCGCAAATTCCAGATGGAAGGCCCTGACCTTTCTGGCGGTGGGTGGGTTAAGAACAAATGATCAGAAAGACCACTGGAGGATTTGTCGTTCTATCTGAAAAGGGCAAAAAGCTAAGTCGTGTTTACAAAACACGGAAAGAAGCTGAAAAACGCCTAAGACAAATTGAGTATTTTAAACACAAGGGGAAATAAGATGGCCAAACGAAGAGAACATCCTTTTAGCGAGGCTCAAAGACGATGGGCTTTCGCAGCAGAAGAACGGGGAGAGTTGCCTTCAGGGAAAGCCTTAGAGTGGTCGAGGAGAGTCAAAGGTAAGAAGTTGCCCAAGCACTCTCATACTACTTTGTCTCCGAACCTTGTTGGCAACGAACATTTATTTAATAAGGTAAACCAACATTGATCTCAAACAAGAAGGTTTTGGTCTGGGACATTGGTGGATATGGCATTGAACATGCTGTGAGGTTGGCCAAAGAGTTTGCAGCAGTCTACTACTACACCCCGTGGCAGGAAGCTGGGCCACACTTTGTCAACTATGCCATCGGTTTAGGGTTTGAGGGGATTGAAAAAGTGCTTGATCCGTTCTCGTTGATTGACAAAGTTGACATGCACTTCTTTTGTGATGTTGGATTTGGTGGGCTGGCAAACTACTTGCGCACGCATGGACACAGAGTTTTTGGTTGCGGTCTTGGAGAAAGACTCGAACAAGATCGTTTTTACATGCGCCAACTTCAATCCAAACTTGGTCTTCCCACACAAAAGACCGTGCGCATCAAAGGAACAACCAAGCTTCGTTCCTACTTGAAAATGCACCCAGACAAGTTCGTTAAGTTGAACATCTTCCGTGGAGATATTGAAAGCTTTCGTGCCATGTCGTCTGCAACTACCGAAATGCTACTTGACAAAATTGAAAGTGAACTCGGAAGTCACAAGGAACAGTTTGACTTCTTAGTTGAAGACAAAGTTGAGGGCATTGAACCTGGTTGGGATGGGTTGTTTAATGGGAGATGGGTGCGGCCTTGCTTATGGGGGTTTGAAAACACTGCTGCCTACCTCGGCACTTATGACGAAGCTCTTCCTCCAGTTATGGAAGCGATTGCCAAAAAGTTAATTGAGCCTTTGAATGATCTTGGAGTGCGTGGAGCAGTTTCAACAGAAATTCGTTTGCCTTCTCCAAACAAAGGATACATTATTGATATGACCATGCGCTTTCCGTATCCACTAAGTCTCATTTATACTGAGTCCATCAAGAACTATGGAGAGGTGATGTGGAAAGTTGCAGGTGGTGAGGATGTTCGAGTCAAACCAGCGGGAAAATATGTTGGTTGTGTTCCAGTCATGTCATACTTTGCAGAAAAGAATTGGTTGGCATTGGAGTTTAATAAATCCCTCCGCAAGAATGTCAAGTTCATGAGAGCCTCTTGTGTAAATGGAAACTACTATGCTGTTAAGGGTGAGGAAGGTGGATTTATTATAGTTGCTGTTGAAAATACACTGGAAGCAGTGGTTGACAAGTTGAAGGATGTGGCTGGTGAAGTCCACTGCCACGAACAACGAGACGATGGCATTGGACAACTTATGGAAGACTTTGAAACAGTCAAAGAAGCAAGGAAGGTGGGACTGTGGCTATAGTAATTAAACAAGGAAAAGCTGGGCAAGCAGAGGCCAAAGAGGTTGGGAAGTGGTTAACACGAATAAAATTGGCTGAAAAGTTCCGTAATGCTGAAGGACGGAAACAGGCCTGGCTCAATGCAAAAAGATACTACCAAAACTTCTTCAAAGAAGACATTGTTAGTGTTAACCTTATCTTCTCACACGGCCGTCAGCTTATTCCTATGATTTACTTCAAGAACCCTGTTGTCGAATGCACCGCTCTCCGACCTGATTATGTGCGCAGGGCAAAAATTCTTGAAGCCGTGGACAACATGCTTCTGGATAAGATGCGGGTGAAGGAACAACTCAAACTTATCATCCAAGATACCTACCTCTACGACTACGGGGTTAGAAAGGTTGGATATGATAGTGAGTTTGGATATGATCCGACGGGCAGCCTGTGGGAGGAGTTGTTCAAAGAACTCGGTATAGAGTTGACAGAGGAAGAAAGGTTGGAGTATAATACTTATGTAATAAAGGAGTTTCCTTTCTTCCTGCGTGTTCCTCCTCGTAGGTTCTTGGTTGATCCAGATGTGGAAGGCCCAACATTAGATACGGCTGTGTGGTGTGCGGAGGAGTTCTATAGGCCACTTGAAGATGTGATGGAAGATGATAGATACACTGTTCCAAAAGACCTCAAGGCTACATATGTTCTAAACGAAGACCCGTCTGGAAATGTTGTTCTTAGCCCGAAGAAGGAAGGTTATTCGACATCTGGAGGAGGCAGGAAGTCGGATGTTGAAAGGGTTAAGCTGTATGAAATATGGGACAAAAAGACCAGGAAGGTTTATGTTGTGGCCGAGGAGTGTAAGAACTTCCTCCGAGAGCAAGAGGATGTGTGGGACTTGGAAAACTTCTTTCCTTACGATCGACTGTGTTTCAATCCCGTGTCGGACGAACACTATTCCACCTCGGATGCTATGTATGTTGAAAAGCAACAGTTGGAATACAATGATATTGTCACACAGGAGATGATTCATCGAAGGAAGGAAAATACAAAGTGGGTCAGCCGTAGGAATGTTCTTGCTCCACAGGACAAAGAAAAGTTTGAACAAGGAAAGCCAGGAATATTGATTGAAATTGATGGTGTGCCTGGAGTAGACTTACAGGCAGTTACATCTGGAATGAGTGCAGACATTTACAGGACGAGACAGGACTGCAGAAACGACTTTCAGGAAATTTTGGCCATGGGTAGAAACCAACTTGCTCAGGAGCTTGGCCGAAGGAAGACTGCCTCGGAGGCAATGTTGATCAACCAATATACAGAATTGCGCAATGATGAACGTAGAGATATTGTGGCTGACTTTTTGCAAAGGGCTATTCAGGATATTAATCGTATCGTCTTTAAGTTTTGGGATACTCCTACGGTTGTTAAGTTGGTTGGAGAAGAGGGTGCAGAGTGGGCTGAGTGGACTGGAGATAAGTTGGAAGGTGAATATGCTATTAAGATCGTCCCCAATAGCACTTTGCCAATGACCAAAGAAATGCACAGAATAAGAATGCGCCAAGCCTACATGGACACTGCTGGCAACCCGATGGTTGACTTGCGTGAAATGACCAGGGTCTACTTAGACAGCTTCGAAGAGTTCGATACGAGCAAGGTTGTGTTGCCTGCTCCTGGAACTCGTCCGAGCATGGCTGACTTCCGCCCAGGAAAACCACGATACCAAGAAAAAGAACCACAGCCTGCTACTACTCCACCTGAACCAACTACTGCTATGATTGGTGGAGAATTATCTGCTCAGGGTGGTCGTGAAAAGGGAGGTAGGTAGTGAAAATTGTAATTGAGAGCATTCCGAATCATAGGCATCGTTATCCCACGGTTGGTGATTGGTGGTATGATGCAGATGGAACACTGCAGATCAGAGTTTCAAAAACCGAAGACCCACGGCACGAAATGTTAATTGCCATCCATGAGGTCTTTGAGGCTTTGGCTTGCTGGATCAACAGAGTTCCTGAACCAGAAGTTACGGAATTCGACCTGTGGTTTGAGGAGGCCAATAAAAGGGGTGAAATTCCTGAGCACATCCAAGAACCAGGAATGCATCCAGACTGTCCTTATCACCAAGAACATGTTATGGCCACGGCCGTCGAAATGATCCTTGCCCGACAGTTGGACGTGAGTTGGGCCAACTATGAAGAAGAAATAATCAAACTTTCAAAGGATTACTACAAATGCCAATCTATACCTACAGATGTGACAAGTGCAACAACCAAATAGACGAATACAGGAAGGTTGCTGACTACGACAAACCTAAACCGTGCCCCTGTGGAGGCACGCTACAACTCGCCATAGTCCCAACCGCTCGGCCTGTTAACATCTACCCTTTTGTAGATGAATACATGGATAGCGAGCCAATTGTTATCCACTCTCTTTCCCACTATCGGAAAGAGCTAAAGAAACGAGGGTTGCAGGAAGTTGGCGCAGGAAAGGGGAATAAAGGACAATGGGTGTAAAAAAGATCATCATTGAACAAAAGGACGACAAAATAAGTTTCAAATATCAAAACATCAATAGCTACCGTGATGTTTCCGATTTTCTTCGTCTCTGCAACAGAGACGCTCGATTAAAACTATCCAAGGGGATTCCCCTTGATAGCAATTCGGTGTCGCCGACCGCTGAACGGGCGCAAGAATAAAAGGAGGTTTTATGGCAGAAGTAGACATCAGGAAAGCTGCATTAGAGGTTGCTGACAAATTAAACATTGAGGAGGGCCAACCTACTCCTACCCCTTCCGATGAGGAAGAGCAAAAACAAGAACAGTTGCCCGAGGAGGGCGAACCTGCCGAAGAGGAAGAAGTAGGCGGGGAAGAAGAGGAAGAGGAAGAAGAGCTGCCCAAGAAAGGCAAATATGTCCCAATTTCACGCTTCAATGAGGTCTGGAAGAAACTGAAGACTACGGAGCGTGCATTAGAAATGCTCCTTCAAGGACAACAGCAATTCGCTCCTCCGCAACAACCACCTCAACCGCCAAAGGTGGAAGTTCCCGATTTTGATGCAATGACTCCCAAGGAACAGGCCCAGTGGCTTCTTAAGACTGTGGAGGATATGGTGCAAAAGACCATAGCACAACATGTTGAACCAATTCGTCAAGAAACTGCTGTTGAACGTGCTGCACGAGAGGTTCAGGCGTGTATGCAAAAGTATCCTGATTATCTTGACTACAGGGAGGAAATGATCAAAATCGCCGAGCGCCATCCAACCTTAAATGCGGAGGAAGTGTATTTACTGGCCAAGGGAGACAAAGGGACAGTTGCCAAGAGTGTTGCCAAGCGTGTTCTTGAGAAAACTCAGCTCAAGAAAAAAGCCAAAGTCGAAACTCGCTCCTCTTCAGCGGCAAAGGTAGTTGAATCTGAACCGAAATTCAAAAACGTCCGTGAAGCGGCGGAAAATATAGCAAAGAAAATGGGATTGTTGAAGGAGGAATAAAATAGGAGGTAACTATGGCTAATACCTTAACAGAGCAACTTGATAGCCTTTATGCTTCTACTTGGCAGGCTGTCAAAAAGCAGGTTACCGATCAAATCTTCACTGCCACCCCCTTCTTCTATGAGATGTATAAAGCTGAAAACATTGAAAGAGAAGATGGCGGGCGGTTCATTGAAGAGCCTTTGATGGTAGCCAAAAACGATACAGTGGCGTGGATTGGACGTGGTGGAACAGTTTCCATCGCCGACACCGATCCATTAACTGTTTCCATTTGGCAATGGAGAAACTTGGCTGGTTCGGTGGTCAGAATGTGGGTAGACGATATGGCCAATAGCGGCATTCACAAGAAAATTGACTTATTGAATGCTAAGATTGAAAACCTTCGTCTTACCATGATTGACCAGCTCGAAACCAATTTATTCACTGCTCAATCTGGGGATGCGATGACTGGTCTTCCTGATATTGTGGAGGCTAATGCAGAAGCCAGCCAGTCTGGATCTCCTGGTGGGATTTCCAAGTCCACTTATACATGGTGGAGGAACAGATACGCAACAATGAGTGGTCTTTCCTTTGCTGTCTACGGAAAACAGTATATGAGAGACATGTATAACACCTGCTCTGTCGGAAACGATCATCCCAACTTGATCATCACCACTCAGACCGTGTTCCAATACTATGAAGCTGAGGCTGAGGAAATCCAGAGGATTAACGACAGTGCTGCGGCTGAACTCGGTTTCCAGACTTTCCGTTACAAAGGTGCTAATCTTTACTACAGCCCACAATGCCCATCTGGTTATATGTATTTCTTGAATCTCAAATACTTAAAACTGAAGATCGACAAAAAAGCTGATTTCGACATGACCGAATTCAAATACATCCCCAACCAGTTGGATCGTGTGGCTCAGGTTGTAACGAGACTGGAACTTGTTTGCCGCAATCCACGTATGCAGGGCGTAATAGTTGCTATTGCGACTGCGTAATTTAACCTTGGGGCAGGCATGATCCTGCCCCACAAAACGATATTGAGAAAGGAGATAGACGATGGGTTCTAAACCTGCTGCAATGAGTTTTGGGCCTGGAGTATCCATCTCTGGGCAGTCAATTTATGAACAAAGTTCCACACCAAAACATCGAATTGGTGAGAGGTTGCAGCTTGGACAGCGGGTGTTCTACTATGCAAAAGCTGGTGCAAATATAACTGCTGGGCGGTTGTGTGAGAGTGCTGCTTACCTTGGTGCTTCTACAACTCCACAGGCAACTATTACAATTGCTGCTGCTGCTAATGCTGGTGCAAAAGATGTCTATGTAACCGCCACAACTACTCCTCAGGCTGCTGGATTGTATGATGAAGGGTGGATGGCTATTGAGGATGTGAGTGTAACCTACGGTGTTTATTTGTATCACATTCGCCACAATGAAGCTCTTCCTACCAGTGGATCGGGAAAGGTTACTCTCTATGATGAACTTCACGTTGCTTTGACAACCGATGACAAAGCTACTCTCATGGTTAACCCCTTCAAGAACGTGAAAACTGCTGCAGCCAAAGGCAGTGAGGTTGGAGTGGTTGTAGGTGTTGCTCCGATCAGTGTAACCAGTGACTACTACTTCTGGCTACAAACCTGGGGCCCGTGTGCCATATTCTCTCACGACGGTGGATTAACGATGGGTGTGGCTCATGGTCGTAGTGCGACTACTGGTGGTGATCTTGGCAAGGTTCTTGTTGAGACAACTGGTGGGACTGCCACGAACCAAATCGTTGGTGTTCCATTCTACACCGTGGCTGACGAAGACGCAGGTATTATCTTATTGCAGATAATGCCGTAATTGGAGGAAGTCATGTCTATAAAAGCGAAGATCATCAACAAGGCTTTTGCTGGCCGTGCAGACATCTGGCAGAACTGTATAAAAGGTGAAGGTGTTCCATCCAGTGCAGCTCCTGTCGGGACGTTGTATTGGGATGTAACCAACGGAAATGCCTACATCTGCACAGTTGCCACTGGAACATGGGTTAAAATAAACGCCTAACCTAATGCCCTCCCTGGAAACGGGGAGGGCTTATAGGATGCACTCATGAAGGTATATGAACTTATTCAACGGGTCAAAGATATTGCACTAATTTCTGGAACTGATAGAGATACAGCCATTTTGGCAAACCTTCGTCTTGCGGAATGGCAACTTTATAATCAATATTACTGTTGGAGGTCATTGCAGGCATACACAGACCTAACCACCGTGGCAAGTCAACAATATTTGGATGTTCCCTCCGACATGGGACTAATTTATTCCGTGAGACAAACTTCTCACACGCCATACCGTAAGTTAACATATATTGCTCCACAAAAATTCCATTTTGTCGTCCCCCAGCCAACCTTGTATGCTGAAACCAAGCCAACTCACTACAGCTTGTGGGGTGGAAAGTTTTGGTTGTTTCCAATTCCAAATGATGCATACACACTAACAGTCTATTACTACAAGCGTCCTACTACTTTAAAAGTATATTCTACTGGAACTGCTGAAGTTTCTGGAACAGACGTTACGGGGACAGGCACAGCATTCAAGGACAATAATAACGTTACTTCTGGCATGTATTTTACCTTCCAAGCCGACACAGACGGAATTAGTTATGCATGGACAAAGATTTCATCGGTTGATAGTAATACGGCTTTAACATTAGAATCATCCTATGGTGGAGCAACAACCAGCGGATCATACATTTGCTCTTCTGAACCAGTCTTTCCTGCAGAGTTTGACCTGGTTCTTATTTACTATGCTGCAATTATTGAATGCGGCCGAAACAGGGAGTTGCAGGGTATGACAAGGTTCTTAACTGACCAATATAATGCAACCTTGGCAGGCTTAATCAATAGCCAGCTCACCGTTCCCGACTATGTTCCCGAAGTGAGTGCCTTTGCTCCTGTTGAAACTGTCATTGGTGTTGAACATCACAAGTTCCCATTCATTAAGGAGAATCCGTAATGGAATGGAAGGCTATAGTCCAAGACGACTTCAGCGGTGGAATTAACTGGATGGATAGTCCAGTCAATCTCAATGACAACGAGATTGCTGACTGTCGAAATGTTCGGCTGACAACGAAGAAGAGTCTTACTCGCAGGGACGGGTTTGTTAAATATAACTCCTCTGCCATTGGCAGTG
>Ga0078972_1017141_pt1 | contig 10492 bp, 6 predicted proteins | sample YelNatPaOPGAMG01_FD_67568 | JGI IMG/M metagenome (GOLD analysis project Ga0078972, IMG submission 67568) | Hot spring thermophilic microbial communities from Obsidian Pool, Yellowstone National Park, USA - OP-RAMG-01 (SPADES assembly) (version 2) | ecosystem: Environmental > Aquatic > Thermal...
TCTGAACACCCCTCCCAGTTTATATTCTCTATCTTATTGTATTTCATTTCAAAAGGGTGCCTGTCGGGAAGGGCATTTATTATCTGCTGGGCTTTTCCCTTATTACCGAGTGCCACTTCAATCCATATGTCCTCAAGCACATCGGGTATCTGGCCGAACATACGGTACACACTTTCAAGGCGGCCCGAAAGGAGCTGATGTACCCTATCTTCAACCGAATCTTTATACCGCATGTTATAAATGTAAACGGTTTCTCTTAACTGGCCGATGCGTTGAATACGGCCTTTGCGCTGTTCGAGCCGTGTGGGGTTCCACGGAAGGTCAAGGTTTATCAGTGTCCCCAGTCGCTGAAGGTTTAACCCTTCGCTGGCCGCATCGGTACCAAACAGTACTTTAATTCTTCCTTCCCTTACCAGTTTTTTCAATTCCTCCTTCTCCATGAGCTGAAACTCACCTCCCCTCAAAACACCTGATTTATTCCCACCGGCATACAGGCCAATCTCCAGTTCCGGAAATTCTTCCGATAGCTGGTTTGCCATAAACCATACCGTGTCATAATACTGTGAGAATATGATGCACCCCAGTTCAAGCCAGTTTTTATTTATCAGGTATTCTTTCAGGTGCAGGTACTTGGGATCATGTTCCTTATTTGCTTCCAGCTGCTGAATCAACTGCTCAAGGAGTTTGCGCTCCGTTTCTGTTAATGTTTTGGAGGCTTTGGTAACTTCTTCGGGTTCTTCATACTCTTCATCCTGTTCCATGTCAATGAGGGTCAGTTCACTTTCACCGGCATCTTCTTCTTTTTCAATCAGCTTCCATTCGGCCAGCATTTTTCTTGCGGTATTTTCTCCTGCTTTAATTGAGCTTCCGATACGCCTGAGAAGCATTGTACGCATAAAGCCGCCAGCCGCCAATCTTTTGCCCAGTTCTTCTGAAAACAGCTCAGCGGTGCGGTATGCATCTTTTAAGTAACCCGGAAGAACTATTGCTTCATTATCATCTTCGCCAAAAAGAATTACTTTAATTGGTTTAAGATAAGGTTCGCCCGTTTCAGGCTCAATGGTTGTTTCGAGAAAATCTCTTGTACGGCGCACAATATGCCTGATAAACGGATTGTGTTCGAGAAAGAAATGATCCTTTATTTTCAAAATCTTGTTTTTATCGGCCGGAGTAAGGTCGTTGATTTTACTTCCTTCGGCAATGCACTGGCGGTTTTGCATATTCAGTCTTCTGCGGAGCACACCGAAGATCTGTTCATTTTCAATAGAAGGAGGCAAAGGGTTTCTTATCCAGTCCCAGAGGGTGGCATTTTTTCAAGGGTTTATTTGCATTGGACGGATGTTTAATTCCCTGTTCATCCACCCATTGACTTCCGTCCCAGTATGCTGAGGGCATGTCGAGCAGGTTGTACATTTCGTCCTGCCATTGCATTAAAAGGGTTTTCGGAACAATGATCAGAACCGGTTTATCGCCGTGCAATGCCATCAGTTGGGCCGCCATGGCAAGCTGGACGGTTTTTCCGAGGCCCACCATATCGGCCAGCACGTACCGGGCTCCGATACCTGCTATATGGTCATCAAAAGCTTTTTTTATGAAGTATTTCTGGTGAGCCCACAGACCAAACTCCGAGCGGTACACCGGGCTTTCGACAGCTACAGGAGCTCCGTCAGGTTTATCTTTCCACAGGTTAACCGGGATAATTTTCCGCCGGGCAAGGCGGCCTGCGTCTTCCACAATGAATTTTGCGAGGGGTATTGCGGAAGGATGGTTCCAGAGGGCATCAAATTCTTCCTGCACCCAGGCCACAGCTTCTTCTGAATCGTCTTCCCACAGCAGTTCATAATTGAGTTTCCATGCCATTTTTGTTTCGTTAATACTGCCGAGAAACGAAGTTTTTCTGCCGCCGGCAAGGGTGATAATACCAGCTTTGCCATGTACAAGCCCGAATGCTTCGGAGGGGAGCACTCTTACTTCCATTTTGCCTGAACGCAGCAGATCATAAAGTCGGCTGAAGCGTGGTTGCACTGCCGGACAGATGATTGAATCGGTTTTAGAGCACCATTCCTGCCGCATGGCCATTTCGGCCGAGCGCGCCGTGACGGTATCCCTTATATCAATTTCTGAATTGCATACTATCCTGGCTGTTCCGCGTACTGATTCAATTGCTTCACCGGCCACTTCAAGGAGGCTGGAGCTGAAATAGCCGGCAATCCGGTCGTAAGCAAGGGCGTTGCGGAGCTTTTCGTTCAGGAAGCCCGTTCCGATACGCTGTCGCCTCGATGAATAACGGTTAATCATTACACATGGTCGTTTTCGATGTATCCGGCAAGCAGTCGGGCAGCCTTAATGTCGTCTCCCCAGTGTTCCATGGAAGCACAGGTGCGGACAATGAATTTCAGAAGCAGGATGATACGCTCTCTTTGGTTCCAGTAATCGGGCATTTCGTTATAAAGCCAGTTACGGCCTGCCTGGGGTGATTCTTCTTTCCGGGTTTCGTGAATGGCAAATAACACATTCCGCAACAAGGTTTTTCCGAAGCCTTCATCATGCAATCCGCGGGCGCCAAATTCAGTGGCAGTCATAAGCCGTGTTTCGTTAGCCTTTGTGGTTTTCAGAAACTGGTTATACTGCCTCAGGCCGAAACCCCGCGCCAGTTCCTGGTAAACGCCGTTGCGGTATTCGCCATGTGACTGTATTTCAAGGCCCTTGATATAAAAACGTTCATCGTTGCTGAGCATGCGCCAGTGATTCGGATCAAAACCGGCGGGAACCAGGTAGTCGCAGGCAACAGCCACAGCGCTGTCAATAATTTTTTCGATTTCGCTTTTTTCTCCGGGTTTGCGTTCTTTCATCAGTTCGTACTGGATATCAATATCCTCAATGCGTTTGTAGGAAGTTAATACCCGCAGGGCGGCGGCATAAGCGGCAAGCTGGTAGTCGGTGTCGGAAAAATTGGGGTCTTCTTTGTCATCCAGTTCCATCATGCTTTTCAATTGTTCGCGCACCTCAAATTCCACATCGGCCTGTATATCGCTCAGAAAGGCCGTTTCCTGTGATTTCTGTTTGCGCAGAACCATGATTACGGTACCCTGCACATAGTTGCCTTTTTTAAGGCCGGCCGATTCGGTTTCGGTCTGGATGGTCCATGCGGCGGTTACCTGCAGGCCTGAGGCCCAGAGAATGAGGGCCAGGTCGGCCCACACGGAGCTGTCCTGGTGGGTAAACATTACCACCTGCGCCCCGTTGTCGGGCATATTGCGGGTAAAGTTGCTGTAGCACTCCACCATGCTTTCTCGGAAGTCCTGGCCACTGCCTTTTACTGCCAGAGCTGCCTTGGATTCAGCATACCAGCCGGGAAATAACTCCGGCAGATGCTTTTCGTACCAGGCAAGAAAAAAATCGGCTAATTCATGGTAATTTATGGCGTCAGCATAGGGGGGGTCAGTTATCCAAAATTCAGAAAAATTTTGAATTAGTCTTGCGTCTTTTGGTTCAATATATTCATTGAAGGGTTTAATAGAATCGAAAGTTTGGGATAATTTATATATCCAAACAGAATCCAACTTAATAAAAGATCTTACTGAATAATTAAATAATGTATTTAAAGCTTGATTGGAAAATGTATCAGCACCTTTTTCATTTGCCGGGTCCTGTAACCATCTGCATAATTTACTATTCCAATTTGATAGTTTACCAATTCCTAATAATAAAGCGACTTTTATAAGTTTATTTTCATAATTATTATAAAAAGAAAAAGCTCCGTTATACAGCAACTGTCTCGGATTAAACAAATGGTGCCAGTATGTCCAGCCGCGTTCTCGGATAGGTTGTTCAGTATTGTACCCTCTTTCGATTCGTTTTGAGGGTATATAACCTTTTTTCTGCCACTGATGGAATCGTTCCTTCAGGAGGCAGAGTACTTTTTCTTCACGGCGGAGGTCGTTTTCATCGGGTTCCACATAGTGGCGGAGGGTTTGTATCCTGCCTTTTTCATCGGTGCAGGTTTCGACATAGCGGATACAGTAAAGGCGCTCCTGAAACACGTCGCCGGGCCGGGGTACCAGGTCGTCGTTTCCCCACTGGCGCAGGCCATAGATGGTTTTCCCGTTTTCATAGCGGTCGCCGCGGATAGTGGAAACAGGGTAGCGATTGCCTGTTTCAGGGCAGACCATGTCTCCATCCTGAATGGTGCCTTTTTCGGCAGCTTTAAACGTTTTCTCGTCGGCTCCGGTTATTATGCGTATGCGGTAGCGTTTGTTTTGATGGTCAGGTTCAAGCTTTGCACATACCCTGTATTTTTCGCTGATGATCCAGGAGGGTGCAAGGGGTACCCAGTAACCGGTAGCGGGGCTTTTTGCTTCCACGCAATAGAGGTAAGCATCGGCCCTCCATCCCTTTTCATTATGTTCAATGCCCCATTCGGTTATCTGCCTGTCAACGGCTTCGAAAACTTCCTGCTGGGCTTTTCTGATTTCCTCCTGTACTTCGGGTCCGCCTCCAACCAGATGGATAGCGGCCCAGGTGAGCAGGGTGGCCACCGGGTTAAGGTCGGAAGCATACACATCGCAGCCCAGCCTGGCCGCCTCGAAGGGTATGGAGCCGCCCCCGCAGAAAGCATCGCCCACGCGCGGCCGGTGGCCAAACTGCCGTTCGCCAAGTTCCTGAATAAGTTCCTGAAGGGAATGTGCCCTGGTGCCCAGGTACGCGTTAATTTCGTTCCATGCCTGGGGCAAGGGCCCTTCAATCTGCTCAGGCCGCAGGCAGTATTTCAGCCGGTCGTCGTACCCGAGGTTCAGAAAAACCTCTTTCTGAAGTTCCTCCTTTTTTTCAGTATCCGTTTCGGGGCGCAGTAAGGGTTCTTCTTCTGTTGATTCAGGCAGAAAGTATTTTGTTCGCTGTTTCAGGGTAGCATACTGGTATAATTCTTTTAACGACAGGTTCCGGTTTTTCCGCAGCAGCATGCCCTCGTCGTCCATGGTAAGGATTTTCAGAAAAATGCGGCGGTCTTTTTCCGGGTCATCCGATGCCGGCATCAGCAGGCCCAGCAGGGTGGCACGCACAAGTATCAATGGTTTACGGCCCCACCATTTGCCTAAACCTGTCAATGTTTGACTATAATTAGCTTTTCGTTCCTTATAGCTTTCTTTGGATATTTTTGAAACGGGGAATTGTACTTCGATGAATGATTTGCGCATAGCTGAACCGGTTATCTGCTTCCGAATTTTTTGGTGCTTTCGTCTTCTTCAAAGAGGCGGGGCAGGTCGTTGTCGGGTGAAAGGGTTATTCCGGGACGATCGACCGTTGCCGGGTTTTCGGTGAGAGCAAAGCGGAGGGCTTTACGCCAGCCTTTGCCTTTTCCGTTGAGGGCGTGGCCGGTGGCTGCATTGGTCATGGTAAATAGCCACCACCGCTCTTCGGGCCTCAGGCCGAGCCAGTTCTGAATGGCGAGGGGAATGGTGCCCGGGTCGGCATCTTCAATGGCCCATGCCAGCACCAGCATTTCCTTGCCAAGCATACGGTGCAGTAAATTGAAGCCGTTTTTCCACTGGCCGGAAGGAAGGCCTGTTTCTTTCAGGCGCCTGTTGAATTCGGCCCGCAGGGGATCTTTAATCATTTCCCATTTCACAGCAGGGAGAAGACAGCGGGCAGGCGAAACAGCCGAAGCTATCCTGTAAGCAAGGGCTTCATATGTGAGTTTTTCGTTGTATTCCATCAGCTCAAACATAACCACTTCTTTGCCACCCTGCTTAATATAAACAGCGTAATGGTGTTCTGATTCCCCGGGATCGAAACCAAAACCGAGTATTTTTTGTTTACTGCTCAATTTCACCCTCCTTAAGTTGTCCTTTTATTTCTCTTATGTAATCAAGCAACTGTTGTCCTTTTGCGAAATGAAGTACCTGTGCCTCGATGCATACTTCCCCCTGCGGAAGCAGGTTTTCGCGAAGAAAGGCAATCGTTCTTTCAATCACCTCCGTTTCAGTTGCAAGGTTCGGATCAAGATCGAGGCTGATCCACTTTTCGCCGTTAACTGAAATGGTAACGCCGGAGAGGGTAACGTGATATTTTTTAAGAACGTTCAGCCATTGAAACGTATCGGCTGTTGCCTGATACTGATGTTTCCGTTTCAGCCGGGCCGGTTTTTCCTTATCAATATCAATGGTACCGGGCAATAAAGGTACCTTTATGGTGGTGACCGGCGATTTCAGGTTACCACTGCTGGCGCCGGCGAGAACAATGGTCACGCCGGGAGGCACTGCAAAAGGTTCAATATATGTTCCGCCGGAAGCGAAGGGGTCGGAGCCGTCGGTGGAATAAACGATATTTCCTTTCGGAGCTGCTTTCAGCTCGAGCATTCGGTTGTCGCCGTCCTGGAATATTCTGTATTTAAGAGTGATTCTGTTTTCGTAAAACACCGGGTTTCCTTTTTCATGTTTTCCTTTGCTGTCAATGCAAAGAAATCCAATTTTCAGTTCACGGGTAACGAAATTTTTGGTCAGGTCGAGCCGTGCCGAGGCTTCGGTGGGTGTGCCTCCGATTTCATAGTACACCACATCGCCGTTCATTGGTTTTACTGAAAGAGTTACCTCGCCGGTATCGTCGTTACGGTTCAGCTCCCGCACAATTACCGATGTGGGAGGAGGCGGGAAGGGGCCGATTTCGACCCATCCGCCGCTTTCACGCCAAAGGTCTTTACTTACAAGGGCATCCTTCAACTGGTCAAGTGCATCAGGTTTATGCCATATCCAGTCGGTATTGGTAGCGGCCCTCCTTTTCACATCGTTCCATGGCATGCTTTTCTGGGTATCAAAGAGTTTCTGCTCCACGTATTTTCTGAACGTTTCGGAAGCAATATCTTCGGTAAATTTACGCTTGTCGAGCAGTGTCTGCCGTATTTGTTTTTCGCCGTTATATTCATTTCCCTCAAAGTGCATAAGGAAATTGGCATCAAGCAATCCTCTTTTGGTAGGGTAATAGAGTTTCACAAACGTTTCTTTTACAGCGCTCAGGAAATTGAACAGAATGTTTTCTCTAAGTCTTTCGGCCTCAAGATATTGAGGATCGTTTGCCGGTACTTTTTCAGAGGCCATTTCGTTCAGGATGAATTCAATACCTTTCAGCATGCGTGCATTTTCGTAGATAGCTTCAGCCGAGCGCGTGTCACCTGTAAGGAAAAAGACCCTGTTCTGGTACTGGGTATCGTTATAAAGTTTTTGAAGGTCGGGGTGCAGTCCACCGGGATGAGGTAGATAAATGACAAGGGAAACCTTATCGGGTGTGAGTTCAATCTCATCAGGAGCCGGAAGGGCATATACTTTCTGATAGCAGTCTTTGATTTTGGGTTCAAACAGCTCGTTCAGTTTTTTCATCAGTTCCTTGCGGATGCTTTCCCTGTTGTAGTTCTGGGTATATGAGGTGAGTTTTGCTACAACATTTTGCACGTCGCGGTAGAGGAAATTGCCTTCGCGGTCAATATGGAGATACCATGACTGTGCCTGCAGTTTGGTGAGCACATCCTGTTTGATGCGGGAGGGGTCAAGTCCGGGTTTGCAAAGATTGCGGATAATCTCAACGTCTTTCAGTCCCCTTACAGCATTTGGCACGTTGGCCAGAGAAGAGATAAGAATAAGTTTGGCTGTTTTGGTGGCGAGGTTGTCGGGCACTGAATCATCAAGTTTCTCGGCTTCGGAATTTCCTTCGGAGGCAATATCGTGGCTGATAGCATTGGTAAGTTTGGAATTGATGCTGATGATTTCGGCCTGGGTGTCGGAGTCGTTGAGGTCGAAATCATAGGGTGCAATCAGGGAAGTTTGCCCGGCCCAGCCTTCTTCTGGATCGAACATGTCGGCTACAATGGTCCGCATAAGCCGGATCATGCCGCGTGTTTGCTGAAAGCCAGGGTTTTCCTTGAATCGTGCGTACAGGTCTTTTATGCCCGGATGGAAAGGGAAGGATTCTTTTACGGCCAGTTTGAATTTTTCGGGCGATTCGGTGGTGATGTCCATTTGCTTTGCTTCCCTTATAGCGGCAGAGTATGCTTCGGCTATTTCATCAATTTCCTCTTCGGGCGGAAGTTTTTCAAACAGCCGTGTACGGAGGATGTAATAAATTTCATCGCCTGTTTGCTGGACAGGGATAAAATCTTTTGCCACGCGTTGTACTTCGGCGGCATAGTCTTCGAGGACAGCATCAACAGCCGCAACGCCGTCGCTATAAACAGCGCGAAGGTCGGAGATAACCAGGGCTACATTTTTCAGTTCATCTTTACCGATTGCGATAAGCAAATTTGCCAGGGCCTGGGTGGTGACTTCAGCAAGGTTTCCATTACCGATCTGTTTGGCTTTTGCCGTCTGGAAGTAAGGAGGAAGCTCATCGAGCAGAATTAAGGTTGGTTCTCCTTTCAGGAGGTTTATCCAGGCCGACTGGCCGGGTGCTTCGAGTGGATCGTAGTAATCTTTGAAAAGATCCTTTTTGCCGAGTTGTTCGGCAATGTAGCCCCATATACCGTATCTGGGATTTTCCCTTCCTGAAAATCCGATCACTCTTGCTTTGCCGGTAAAAGTGGTTTTATAGACATTGCCCATAATTTTATTCCGGTATTCGGGGTACTGGGCCAGCAAGCCGAGGGCTATCATGGTATGGGTTTTTCCGCCTCCCATCGACTGGGTAAGCTTAAAAACCCCGTCATCCGATTTTCCTTCAAACCGTTTGAAAAGGCACTGGTAAATATCGCGCATGCCACGGGTAAGGAAGTTTTCAGAGAAAAACTCCTCAGGATTAATTTTCCCTTCAACCAGGTCGGTTATATCAAGTACGGTATCCCTTCTTGACTTGTCAAATACTGATTTGCGGGGTCTGCATAACTGGTTCAGCGGCTTCATTCTGCGAATTTTTGAAAGGCGGAATAAAATTATTGAAAAATATAGCTAATGCTCACTATTTTTTTCAAAACTGTTAAAAAATGTTATAAAAATTTGCATAATTGTATTGTGTGGTATAAATTTACCACAAAAACAAACCCAATGAAAACTTTTGGAAATTTCGTAAAAGAGAAAAGGATTGAAAAGAAAATTACACTTCGAACATTTTGTAAGACAGTAGAGATTGATCCAAGCAACTGGAGCAAAATTGAAAGAGGGTTGTTGCCCCCACCAAAGAGCTCCGTTGTGCTGGAGCGTATTGCTGAAGCACTGGAACTAAAGAAGAATAGTGATGAATACCATACTCTCATGGATCTGGCTGTTTTATCGTATATACCTACCGGTATCGTTGATGAAGATATCCTGAAAAAACTTCCTGTATTTTTCAGGACCTTGCGGGGAGAAAAGCCCACAGACGAGGAATTGAGAAAGCTTATTGATAAAATGAAAGAATAGAAACCTTTTGTATGGGAAATCAATTATTCAGGCCCAAGAGACTCCGATATGAAGAGATTTGGGAAATAGCCGAAGAATTTAGGAAGGAGCATTTAGCTGATATAGCCGAAATACCAGTTCCAATTGAGGAAATTGTAGAATTTAAGCTGCACATAGAAATTGTACCTCAAATTTCCTTAAAAACATCATCTGATATAGAAGCATTTCTTTCAAATGACTTGAAGTCAATTTATGTTGATTCATCAATTTACTTTGATGACAGATATTTACAAAGGTTACGTTTTACCCTCGCGCATGAAATTGGTCATTATGTAATGCACAAGGATGTAATTAGAGCGCTTCATTTCAATGGATACGAAGATTGGAGTGAATTCATAAAGAATACAAAAGAAGAAGATATTGAATGGTTTGAAAGGCAGGCTTTTGAATTTGCCGGAAGATTGATGGTTCCCAAAGAATATCTAGTAAACCTCATTCGACCATTAAAAACGGAAATTGAAGAATATGCCGAAAAACTAAAAAAGGAAGCCGAATTTGATATGGATTACTTATTAACCGGAGTAGCAAGAAAAATCTGTTCTCACTTCAATATTTCGGCTGATGTTGTTAAAATCAGAATAAGAAAAGAGAAGATTTTCGACATTTTAGATATTAACTTATATACAAGTTAATTTTCCTTTAACATGTATAAAAGGCTTGTATTCGTTCGCTAACTTACTTATCCGAATCCATTATACCTCTAAAATATCTGTGTTGAAATGGAAATACAACTGTATTGCTAATTAACTCTTCAGCATAGTTACATCTAAAGCTATTTTTATTTTTTAAACTCACATTAACCATCATTCCTAAATTGCAAAAAAAGTCCTCCGCATTCACTTCATTTCGGCTGGATTAACTCACTTACCACTGCTATGCGCCAATCAATTAAGCATTAATTCCTTTACTCTCCTATCGCTTGCCCCCCGTCAACTCTCAATGCTTCTGTTTATTACGGATCAGGTAAATTCTGATGGTGGTTTGGTCGTTCTGGTATGCGAGGGTGATTTCGGCTTCGGGCAGAGCCCGGAAGAGGTTTTCGAGCTGTGTATAGATTTCTTTGTTATATCGATTGG
>Ga0078972_1017144_pt1 | contig 10490 bp, 10 predicted proteins | sample YelNatPaOPGAMG01_FD_67568 | JGI IMG/M metagenome (GOLD analysis project Ga0078972, IMG submission 67568) | Hot spring thermophilic microbial communities from Obsidian Pool, Yellowstone National Park, USA - OP-RAMG-01 (SPADES assembly) (version 2) | ecosystem: Environmental > Aquatic > Thermal...
CTAAGGGATAGCCTTTCTATCTCGCTTCCAGCAGGGTATGAAATACCCATCTCTCTACCAATCTTGTCGATTACCTCCCCTATTGCATCGTCCACTGTCCAGCCAATTCTTTTATAAACGCCCCAACCACTCCACAAGATCATCTCGGTATGACCACCAGAAACGATAACGCCCAGACATGGAAATTTTGGATAACGATTCTCCAACAGACATGCCAGCAAGTGAGCCTCAAGATGATTTACTCCAACTATTCTAACCCCTTCACAAAGAGCTATAGTCTTTGCAAAACAAAGCCCTAAAGAAAGAGAGCCAGGAAGTCCCGGGCCCACAGTCACAGCTACAGCATCAATCTTTTCTGTAAATTTTTCTCTTATTACATCATAAAGCGGCAAAAGGGTCTTAAAATGTTCTCTGGATGCCACTTCTGGCACTACACCGCCAAATTTTTTGTGAATCTCTTCTTGTGTAGACCTTACCTCATAAACTAAAATACCGTCCTTCACCACTGCTATGCCTGTATCGTCGCAGGACGTTTCTATACCAAGAACTATCATCTATTTGAGAACTCCTTTAGACTTTTAATTTTCTCTTGTCTACCACCCTCTTTGCCTTACCGCTGGATCTTTCTATGCTCTTTGGCTCGACTAACCTAAGCTTTACATCAATTCCAAGTACTGATTTTAGCTTATGAGTAAGGGTTCTGTCCATTTCGACAAGAGATCTCATTTTATCCTGAAATATGTCATCTGAAATCTCAACAAAGACTTCTATAGTATCCAGGTGATTTCTCCTGTCAAGCACTATCTGATAGTGTGGCAATACGCCTTGAGTGCTTATTAGCACTTCTTCTATCTGCGAAGGGAATACATTTATCCCTCTGATAATAAGCATATCATCTGTTCTACCCTTAATCTTGCCTATTCTTGCCATAGTTCTGCCGCATCCACAAGGCTCTTCGATAAGATATGTGATATCTCTTGTTCTATATCTGATAATAGGTAGAGCCTCTTTCGTAAGAGAGGTAATTACGAGCTCTCCAACTTCACCTGGCTCTACGGGCTCTAATGTCTCAGGGTCGATGATCTCAACCAGGAAGTGATCCTCCCAGATGTGCATACCAACCTTTAACTGGCACTCTCCTGCTACTCCTGGACCTATCAGTTCAGATAAGCCGTAGTTGTCGGTAGCAATAACGCCAAGCGCCCCCTCCAATTCCTTCCTTATCTCCTCTGTCCACGGCTCAGCACCAAAAAATCCAACCCGTAATTTTAGATCCTCTTTACTTATACCCATTTCTTTCATCACCTCTGCCAGATGGAGGCTGTAGGAAGGAGTGCCAATGATAGCCGTAGTGCCAAAATCTTTCATAAGGTTTATCTGCCTTTCACTATTGCCCACAGAAGTAGGAATAACAGTAGCTCCTATCTTCTCAGCCCCATAGTGCATGCCAAGACCACCTGTAAACAAACCATATCCCAAAAAATTTTGAACCTTATCGTCGTGTCTTAGCCCACCAGCATACAGTACTCTTGCTGCGAGCTGTGCCCAGGTCTCTAAATCCCTTGCAGTATAGCCTACTACAGTAGGCTTTCCTGTAGTTCCACTGGATGCATGAAGCCTTACTACATCCCGCTCAGGCACGGCAAAAAGCCCAAAAGGATAGGTGTCTCTCAGATCCTGCTTAACTGTGAATGGAAATTTTGCAAAATCATCAAGAGTTCTCAGATCTTTCAAAGAAAGACCTTTTTCTTCAATCTTTTCTCTATAAAATTTTACATTCTCCCAAACCCTCGAAAGAACTCCTCTCAACCTTGAAAGCTGTAAATCCTTGATCCTTTTCCTTGGCATACACTCATAGTCAGGGTTAAATATCATAAATAACTCCTTAAGATATATTAAATTAGACGCTCTTAATTACAGATTTTTCTCGAAACAATATCAGAATGAGATAGTATTCCGATATTTTTGTCCTGAAGCACTTTTATCCCCTTTTCAGTATCAGAAAGATCAAACACTACGAATCCGCCAACACCAGAATAGAGATATTCTACATTTATATCCTCGTCGGCAAGAATTTTCAACGTGTTATGTAGTCCGCCTGGAGTATCAGGAACGTCCACACAGACTACATCAGTTTCTTTTACAGTAAACCCTTCATTTTTCAGCATCTCTTTAGCCTTGCTCACATCGTCTACAAGAACCCTAAATATTCCATATTCTGCAGTATCGGCTACAGAAAAACCTCTGATATCGAGCTTCCCCTTAGCCAAAACCTCAGTCAATTCAGCAAGCCTTCCTGCTCTGTTCTCCATAAATATTGCCAATTGTCTTACCTTCATCTTCTCCTCCTCCTAAGGGCATTTTTAGATCTAAGAATTTCTCCCTAACATAAAGGCCTTTATATTTATTTCGTGCAATTTTTCTGGCAAGAACTCTTTTATAGAATTTAACCAAACGTCCTCTGAAATATCTAAATATTTTGAGAGTAATCCCATCATAATAATATTTATTGTCTTTGGATTCCCCAGATCCTTTGCTAACTTTGAGGCATTGATCATCTCAAAGTCGAAGCCAAGCTCTCTAATCTTGTCCATTATATCAGTAGGATATTCAGATTTACCCGAAATTACAGACAAAGGAGACAGCAACTCATCTGAAACCAGCAACTTGCCTTCTGGCTTTAGGTATTCTAAATACCTTGCAGCCTCCAAACACTCAAATGACACTAAAAAGTCTACCTCACCCTTTGACAGAAGAGGAGAATGAACTTTTTTAGCGAGTCTTACAGCGCTCTCTACACTTCCACCCCTTTGGGCCATACCGTGAACCTCAGTTAGCTTTACATCATATCCGCTCTTGAATCCCACATTAGACATCAATCTGGATGCAGTCAAGACCCCTTGTCCGCCTACGCCTACAAATAAGAAATCAATTTTATCCATTAATTTTTCCTCCCAAGTCTAAGATAACCTTTGCAGCTTTAGTATTTCACTTTTCACTTATAGTTTTTCACTTTTCAATTGACTTATTGCACTATGCAGACACGCATCCACGCACAAACCGCAACCGTAACACAGATCTGCTCTTATCTTCACCTTTTTTACATCTTTATCAAAGCTCATCGCAGGACAGGCTACGTTTAGGCAGGCCTTACAACCCTTACACTTTTCTTCATCTACAAAGTATTTAACGTTTTGGGCTCTTTCTACCAGAACGCATGGTTTTTTGGAAATAATCACGCAAGGCTCGTTTAATTTCAGCATCTTTTCAATGGTCTTCTGAAGTTTTTTAAAGTCTATAGGGTCCACCACCTTGATGTGATTTATACCCAAGCCTTTTAAAACTTTCTTTATCTTTATGGGATCTACCTCATCGCCCCTTGCCCTGATACCAGACATAGGGTTTCCTTGATGTCCCGTCATAGCAGTGGTCCTGTTATCAAGAATTATCGCAAGCACAGGCGCTTTATTATAAGCTAATTCAACAATACCTGGCAGCCCTGAATGGGTAAAGGTAGAATCTCCTAAGGTAGCCACTACTTTGATCCCGTCGTCTGATTTAAGATTCTGAGCAAGTCCTGCAGCCATACCCAAACTTGCACCCATACAAACAGTCGTATCCGTTGCGCCCAATGGCTTAAGGGCACCAAGCGAATAGCAGCCAATATCGGAGGTTATATAAAGGTCTTTTTTCTTCAATCTTATCTGGTTTAGAGCATAGTAAACTCCTCTGTGAGGACATCCTGCGCACAAAAGCGGGGGCCTGGGTAGCACTGGCAAATCGTATTTTGGCGCTTCCACGTTGAAGAGCGTCTTTCTTATTAGATCTGGAGACATCTCAAGAGAGGGTTCGAATACCTCTTTTCCAATAACCTTAACGCCCAGATCCATTGCCCGTATCTCATCTGCGACAAATGGATCTGACTCCTCAATTACATATACCTTGTCAAATCTTCTAACAAAATCGGATATCAATGATTTTGGCAAAGGATATGTAGTAGAGAGTTTTAGAAATGAAGCATATTTGAATGCTTCCCTTGCATGCTCATAGGCAACACCGCAGGCAATGACCCCGGTATCGCCATCCTCTTCTATTTTGTTAAAGCTTGTTTTCTCAAAGAGAGATACGGCTTTTCTCATTTTATTATCAAGATTGACTCTAAGCTTCCTCGCGTTAGCAGGCAGAACAATATATTTTTCTGGATTTTTTTCTACGTTCTTTTTTGGAGCCTCTACTCTATCCTGAAATTCTACTATAGAAGAAGAGTGAGAGAGCCTTGTAGTGGATCTTATTATTACAGGAAGGTCTGTCTCTTCTGAGACCTCAAATGCCCATTTCGTTAACTCTTTGGCCTCTTGTGAGTCTGAAGGTTCCAGTACTATCGCCCTTGACATCTTTGCAAAATATCTTGTGTCTTGCTCATTTTGTGAGCTGTGCATACCCGGGTCATCTCCTACCACTATAACCAGCCCGGCGTTTACGCCCGTGTATGTCAAGGTCTGAAGAACATCTGCTGCAACGTTTAATCCCACATGTTTCATCGAACATATACTTCTATTTCCAGAAAGAGATGCTCCTAAACATGCTTCTAACGAAACCTTTTCATTTGGAGCCCACTCAACATACAATTCCTTATATTTCTTCAAATTTTCCATCACTTCAGTGCTTGGAGTTCCAGGATATGCAGATGCAAAGGTTACACCAGCTTCCCATGCACCTCTTGCTATTGCTTCGTTACCTAACATTATCTTTTTCAAAATTCACACTCCCTTTAGAAGCTATTATTTATTAATTTTTCTCTTGTCTACAACCCTTTTGGCCTTGCCTTCAGACCTTTCTATACTCTTTGGTTCGACAAGCTTTACTTTTACGGATATACCACAAATGTTGTAAATTGAGTCTGCCACCTTCTTTTGGAGTCTCTCAAGGGATCTTACTTCTGATGTAAATAGCTCTGGCAAAACTTCAACCCACACCTCTATAGTATCCAGATCCCTATCCCTATCTACTATTATCAAGTAGTGAGGCGAAGTTCCTTCCACCTGAGCTAACGCAGACTCAATCTGAGAAGGAAATACGTTTACCCCTCTGATGATAAGCATATCGTCAGACCTGCCAAGGATCCTTGAGATTCTGGCATGAGTCCTACCGCATATACAGGGCTCAACGTTTAGCCTCGTCAGGTCTCTCGTCCTATACCTGATGAGGGGTATCCCTTCCTTCAAAAGCGTGGTTATTACTAACTCTCCAACTTCACCAGGCGGCAAAGGCTCTAAGGTATTTGGATCGACAATCTCTGCGATAAAAGCATCCTCTGCAACGTGAAGTCCATCCTTCTCAAGACACTCACACGCCACGCCAGGTCCCATTATCTCAGAAAGTCCATATATATCTACAGCCGTAAAGTCAATTCTCTCCTCAATCCGTTTCCTCATCTCTTCAGACCACGGTTCAGCGCCAAGCACTCCAACCCTTAACTTTGAGTCCCTCAAGCTCAATCCCATATCCTCAGCCACATCAGCAAGGTGCAAAAGATAAGAAGGGGTGCATGCTATAGCTGTCGCCTCAAAATCCATTATGAGTTGAATCTGTCTTTTCGTCTGGCCTCCAGAAGATGGCACTACAGTACCACCAAGCCTCTCAACGCCATAGTGAAGTCCTAATCCGCCCGTAAAAAGACCGTATCCGTATGCAATGTGTACAGTGTCATACTTGCTGACTCCAGCTCCCACAAGAGCCCTTGCCACAAGTTCAGACCAAATATTTAGATCGTTTTGAGTATACCCAACCACTGTAGGCTTTCCCGTAGTGCCACTCGATGCGTGAAGCCTGACTATCTCTCCTCTGTTTACCGCAAACATGCCAAACGGATAATTATCTCTTAGATCGCTCTTTAACGTAAAGGGGAGCTTTCTGATATCGTCAATATCTCGAATATCAGTAGGACTAACTCCTAACTCGTTAAACCTCTTTCTATAAAATGGCACAAATTCATATACATAACGCGCCAATCTTCTAAGTCTGGATTCCTGTAGACTAACTATCTCTTTCCTGGGCAACAGTTCCACTTCGGGTTTAAAGTACTTCATCATCTCCTACTCTTTGGCTGAGTCCATAGATCTCAGGTTGGGATATTTTTAGTCCGCCACCACAAACCCTACTCCCAACAGGCGGAACTTAGGGCACACTGCATTAGATGTATTTTACTATATACTATATAAATTTATATAGTCATAACCTATCAATTAATTTTATAGCAGAGTTCTTACATCCTTTTGCACACGCTCCACAGCCCACACACCTAGCTTCATCCACAAACGCCCTACCATCTACTATAGATATTGCTCCCTTTTTACAAAATCTCAGGCACACTTCGCACCCCTTACATAAAACAGGATCCACTTTTGCAACCTTTAATTTTTTGGACTCTTTTTGATTATCGCTAATAGTTTCACCCACGTCTGGTTGTGGAATTTCAAATCCAGAGTCAATAATGACTACATCAGCAGCATTCCCTAAATTCTTTTTAGAAAAACACCCTAAAGACCTGCTTTTGTGGTGTCCACCTTTTTTATTCCCGCACATTCGACCTTTCACCTGCGATCACCTCTTAGAGTTAATTTTAACAAAATTAATATAAAATACTCTTTATTGATTTTATCAGTCTAAATTTATTAGTCCGGAGGAGATATGAAAATTCAAACTATTGATCTAAATTTTCTAAACGCCAGAAATGTCCTGAGTAGTTACCTGGTAGAATCAGATCCACCATTCTTAATAGAAACTGGTCCTGACTCAACTTTTGAAAATTTAAAAACTGCTTTACTCAAAGCAGGCTATGAGATAAAGGACATCAAGTATGTCTTTATCACACACATTCATCTGGATCATTCGGGAGCTGCATTCAGATTCGCAAATGAGGGCGCAAAGATATACGTTCACCCAAATGGCAAAAGGCACCTTGTAAACCCTGCCAAACTTATAAAGTCAGCCACAATGGTTTACAAAGAAAGAACCCATGAGCTCTGGGGAGACACACTCCCTATTGACGAAGAAAATGTAGTCGAGACCTCAGATGGACAAATTATAAAGATAGACGATGTTCAGGTTAGAGTGATAGATTCTCCAGGACACGCAAAGCATCACAACGTTTATTTGGTAAACGGACATTTGTTTACAGGTGATACGGGAGGAGTAAGGATAGGTCAGGGTCCAGTTATGCCAGCAGTTCCACCTCCTGACATAGATATCCCTGCCTGGCTAAGGACCATAGAGAAGATGAAAAGTTTCAATCCTACTTATATATGTCCATCACATTTTGGATGCTTCGCCGATCCAGAATACCACCTGGAAACGCTTGAAGAAAATCTTATAAAATACGACAGGTTTATCAGGGAGAAAATAAAATTTTCAGATGATTACGACACACTATTTCCAATATTCAAGGAATATGTAGATTCATTCTTTACAGATAAAAAAGTTAGAGAATTTTATCAATTTGCGAATCCCGACGAGATGAACATTGCAGGACTAATCAGGTATGCAAAGGTGAATAAGTTTGACGTAGAGTGAAAAGAATCTGATAAAATTATATTGTGCTTTTTTAAAGATTCACTCTGAACGAGTTAATTTTTCAATTATTTTATAAATTTGCGCTTGGCTTTCAGTTTTTTCTTCGTCTAATTGCTTAGCTCTATCTATGGCAGATTTAAGTTTGTCTTCATATTCTTTATAAATTTTTTCATATTTCTTAATAGACTTCTCATAAGAGCTGTCGTGTTTCTTTAGTTCTTTTTTTAGGTCATTTATTACATCACTACAATTATTAAAGTCTCTTGTTGTATAGGTAAAGTGAAGTAAAAGCCAAAGCTCAAAACAAGGCGAATTTACAAGTATCTCAATATTATTATCTTTTTTAAAATGTTCTCTTATTTTCTTGAGCTTCTCACTTGGCTTTTCTTTGCCATCAGTTATACTTTCACTTTGACTTAGTATAACGTCATTATCTAAAAGATAATAAACCATGTCATAACCTTTATTTTTCTCTCCTTTTAACTTTTCTTCTAACCTTTCTATAAAATACCTTAAGTCTTTTTTAGGAGAGCTTAAATCAGAGCTTTTCAGTTTTGGCTCTATAGTTAAACTAAATCTATTTTTTAAACTACTTTTTAATCCATTCAAATAAGCCTTTTCTGTTTCCCCATCTACGAAGATATAAAAAGAGGGTTTAGTTGGTCTTTGATTTCTACTTCTCTTTCGTGACATCTTCATCAAAGGAATCTATAAGATTTGGCACCGCCCCAAATTTACCAATTTTGTAAAAATTATAAATTGAATTTCCTTTTCGTACTTCTTTAAAATCAGAAATAGAAAACAAATTTGTAGATCCATCTTCCTTTTTTTCAGTAAGCCATATAACATCTTTTCTAATTAAATCTTTATTCATAAGTAGTTCTCTGTTGTGAGTTGTTACTATCAATTGAAAATTATACCTTTTACAAACTTTTAAAAAGGTCAAAATAAAATGTTCTACTAAATCTGGATGCAGTGATCTCTCAAGTTCATCAATTGCAATCACCTTAACTTTACTTTCATTATCAAAAAGTGCCTTTAATAAAATACCCAATAAAAGATAGTACCTTTTAGTCCCACTTGACTCATCGTTTAATGATAAACTAAAATTTTCGTCATAGGAATGCTGAAATATAGTTTTAGCAGCATAAGTTTTTTCATCTTGCATAGCACTATGATTCTCAATTCCTGCTTTTTGTAATCTCATATCCTCTAGTTCTACTTCTATATCACTTACACTCAGATCAGCTTTTCTTAATAGCTCTATAAGCCTATCTTTAGGTATTTTTTCATTCAGAACATCTTTTGAAATATTATCAATGCTGAGAAACTCATAAAGTGCACTGTATGGTGACGATGTAGTAGCCCCAAATACTAGATTTAGAAGCTCCACTAGCGAAACTCGTGAAGATGCAGGTAAAAATGGAAAAGGTTTCCCCGGATCTATTATCAGTCTCTTTTGAAACCACTCCAGCGCAAATTTTAAGGCATCAAAATTTATGTTCGCACTAAGAGAACTTGCAATGACAGTATCGTTCCACAATGTATTAGCAATTAAGGCCTTTTTATCTGAGCTACTTATCTTTACCTTTGAACCAAATTTAATTTGAGATAACTCTTTCTCTTGGTTAGTATTTCTCTCAAAAATTAAACTTTTTTTTGGAGAAAATGAATATAAAGACTCTTTAACAATACATCTTTTGTTAAATTGAACTGTATATAAATACCTTTTGTCATTTACAAATTCTATTGAAAAAGTAGTATCTTTATCTTTGTCAAGGACAAATGGCTTAAAACCAAGTTCAATACTTTTGTTTTTAAATGGTGTTTCGACAAGCTGTTTTAAAAAAGAAAGAGCCTCTATGATACTTGTCTTTCCAGATGCATTTGGTCCAAAAATAAGAGCCATTTTTAATATCTTTGATTTCCCCATAGAACTAATGTAATATTCATCTGAAGATTCTGAAACAACTGGCTCAAATGATAAGTTGATTTTATTCCTGATAGATTTAAAGTTCTCAACAGAAAAATTCAATATCATATTATTTTTCTCCTCTTTTTAACAACTTAATTACGTATTTTAGAATAAAATTATAAAAAGTCAAATTTTTTATAGCAGATTGAGTCAAACTTTTAATGTAGATTTATCTTCTGATAGAATCATGTTTAATACTTTAGATATTTTTTAAAATGTAGTGGCAAAAATAATATATCTAAAAATATAGGTTCGCTATTTTTAAGAGTTTTATTAAGCTAATGTGTCAAAATCAGGAAAGCGGCCTTTTTCACAAAAGGTAGGGCATTAAGAAATATTACTGATGAAATACAAACGTGCAATAAGTCTTCTGAGGACCTTGCAAACCGTTATGAACTAAATACAAATTGGGATACTCAGTTGGAGCCATAAAAACATTGATAGATTCTCCATTTAACAGATAGCAAGGTGGCTTTACTCCCAAAGGTTCATTAGTTTGAAAATTAGTAATCTGACCTACTAAACTTGCATCACGAAAACCCTCAACTGTAACGTTTTGAATGTATTGAAGTTCTACAAGCTGGCCATTCCAATAGCCAGTATAAGAAAATTGAGAAGGATCTACTTGTGCAACTAAACTGTTTATCTTAGCATTCTCTTGTGAGTAAGCACTTTGGTTGCCAAAGGTAGCCACGAAAAGGATCGAAAACAAAAAAATTGATGATAGGATCAAGATAAGCAATTTCAATCTCACTAAACTCACCTCCTTGATTTATTAGGATAGCGATCAAATATTCAATCCTAATGCCCTACCTTAAACTCTAGTATACCACCAAATATAAAAATTCAAATATAAAAATTAATAAATTTACAGCTTACAAATATCAGATTCGGTTTGATCTACGAATTCATTTTCTTTTATAGGATTATCAATTTTAATCCA
>Ga0078972_1017145_pt1 | contig 10488 bp, 11 predicted proteins | sample YelNatPaOPGAMG01_FD_67568 | JGI IMG/M metagenome (GOLD analysis project Ga0078972, IMG submission 67568) | Hot spring thermophilic microbial communities from Obsidian Pool, Yellowstone National Park, USA - OP-RAMG-01 (SPADES assembly) (version 2) | ecosystem: Environmental > Aquatic > Thermal...
CGCCTGTCCTGCGCCAGGGCAGCCGCACCGTTCAGGTGCCCTCTCTCCCTATCACCCACGAGGATGTGCTCGCCGCTGCAGAGCGTTTGCCGGCGAGCGGTTCCCTTCGCCTGCGCTTCCTCACGCCGATGCGCCTCATCGAGCAGGGGCAACTGCTGCACGAGCCGCGCTTCGGCCCCCTGCTGCAGCGCCTGGCCGAGCGCTTGAGGAGCCTGTCTCAGACGTTCGCCGGTGAGCCGCTGCCACTGGACGTGCGCGAGTTGCGGCGCCTCGGTGATGCCGTCACGCTCCTGCAGGATAGCACACGCTGGCTCGACCTCAGCGGCTACAGCACTCGCCTCGGCCGCTCCCAGCGTATTGGCGGGCTGGTGGGTGAGGCCACCTATAGAGCCGAGGATTGGCGGCCCATTTCGCCTTGGCTGGTTTGGGGCACGATCCTGCACGTGGGGAAGAATGCCGTCAAGGGCGACGGCTGGTTTGAGATCCGCCCGTAACTGCCGCCGTTCGCCCTCTCGCTGGAGGCGAGCATGCCCATCATCCGCGAGCTGGTCGTAGACCAATACGGCGCTCACCTGACCCGGCACAGTGAACGCCTGGTGCTCAGCCAGAAGGGCAACAAGCTGCTGGAGGCGCCGCTCATGCACCTGGAGTGCGTGCTCGTCGCCTCCCCCGGCGTCAGCGTGTCGGCCTCCGCCATCGCTGCCTGTTGCGAACACGGCATCCCCGTCCACTTCATCACCGAGCTTGGCGAGCCCTACGCTGCTCTCTACTCCGCCGGCCTCACCGGTACTGTCCTCACCCGGCGCGCCCAACTCGCCGCTTACGGCGATGGCCGCGGCCTGGCTCTCGCCATGAGCATGGGCAGGGGCAAACTGCTCAACCAGGCCGGGCTCTTGCGCTATGCCGCCAAGTACCGCAAGGAGACCAGCCCTGCCCTGCACCAGCAGCTTATCGAGCTATCGGAACTGGTGGAGGACCACACACGCGAACTGGAGCGGCTGGCCGGCCAATGTCCGGCTGCGGACCAGGTGCAGGCCCTGGACGACTACCGCTCTCAGTTGCTCTCCATCGAGGGCCGTGCCGCCAAGTATTACTGGGATGGTGTCGGCATCCTCATCGAGGCCAAGTGGCGATGGCCCGGGCGGCAGGGGCGGGGCGCCAGTGACCCCGTCAACTGCTGCCTGAACTACTGCTACGGCATCCTCTACGGCCAGGTGGAGCGCGCTCTCGTGCTTGCCGGGCTGGACCCTTACGGCGGCTTCCTGCACGCTGACCGTCCCGGAAAGCCTTCCCTTGTCCTCGACGCCATCGAGGAGTTCCGCCAGCCAGCCGTGGACCGCACGGTGCTGGCCGTGCTCAACCGGGGCCAGAGCATCGCCCAGGGGGATGATGGGCTGCTGGACCAGGCCACCCGCCATACCCTGGCCGAGGCCGTGCTCAAGCGCCTGGCGACGGAGACCGAGTATGCCGACAAGCGCTTCCAGCTTGGCTCCGTCATCCAGAGCCAGGCTCGCCGCGTCGCCTCCTACCTTCGCGGCGAACAGGAGGTGTATCAGCCTTTCGTTCAGAAATGGTAAGCGCCAGGCCCTCCCACCTGGCGCAAAAGGAGGACCTATTGCCAAGCCTTACACTCACTCTCGAGACGGTCACCCCGCTCTTCCTCGCCGGTGCTGACCCGCGGGGCGCACCCGAACTGCGGCCGCCCTCCTTCCGCGGCGCCATGCGCTACTGGCTGCGGGCAGGGCTCGGCGGCCTGGGTTATGGCCTCCCAGCCGTCAGGCAGCGGGAGGGCCTGGTATTCGGCAGCGCTGGAGAGGACGGCGCCCGCGCCTCCACTATCGCCGTCCGGCTCTACCCTCTGGGCGACGTCCTCGCCGAGCCGTTCCAGCGCGATTCGCGCGGCCGAGATGACATCAGCGGTAGGGACTATCTGTACTGGACGGCCGCCAGGACCAGGGACCTTCCGGAACGTCGCTACATCCGGCCTGGCCAGCGTTTTCGGCTGACGCTGGAGGATCGCTCTCTTGGCGAGGCGAAGGAGGCGTTCCTTCCGGCCGTTGCCTCCCTTTGGCTTCTGCTGCAGCTAGGCGGCGTCGGTTCCCGTTCGCGGCGCTGCGGCGGTAGCCTGGCTGTTGTCGAACCGCCAGAACTGAAAGGACCATCCTGGATGCTGCGCGGAAAGGAGGCGAAGAGCGTCGCTGCGGAGCTCGGTGCCGCCCTGACTGCTGTGCGCCGGAGCATCGGCACGGTGGCCGGCCCGGCGCCGAGCCTGCCCACAGACTATGACGTGCTCTCGCCGGCTACCTGCAGCATTCGCGTGCTCGGGGTCTGGCCGGACGCCAAGGCTGCGCTTGACAAGGTGGGCAGCACGCTGCGCCGGTTCCGTGCAGGGCAGCCGCTCCCCGCTCGCGCCGCCTTTGGCCTACCCATCCAGAATCTGCGGCTGGACGAGGACGTGAGGCGGCGTGCCTCCCCACTTTGGTTGAAGCTTGCCCGCGCCGGCGGTGGTTACGCCTGCGTGGCCACCCTTTTCCGTTCGCGCCTCTTGCCTGCCGAGGCGCGCCCGTCCGGGTCCCTACCGCGAAGCCCGGACCTCGTCGAAAGGTTCCTCTCGGAGGAGTGGCCCGGCGCGGCGGAGGTGCACTATGAGTGAAGCGCTGCTTATCTTCACCTTTAGCCCGGTGCAAAGTTTCATAGCTGAGGCGAGGAGGACGGGCGACCTCTACGCTGGCAGCCGCATCCTGGCCGAACTTGCCGCCGCCGCGGCGTGCAGCATCGGGGATCAGGGTGGCAAGGTCGTCTATCCCCAATCCGCTGCTGGCGGCGATATGCCGAACAAACTAGTCGCCCTCGTCCCGCAGGCCAGCGCTGCCAGCATCGGTCGGCAGGCTGAGGCGGCTGTGCATGACCGCTGGCGAGGCCTTGCCGCTGAGGGACTGGATGGTCTCGTTCACCTGGGGGCCACCCGGCCGGACGGCACCTGGCAGGCCATCTGGGAGCGGCAGACAGCCCCTGGTTACCTCTGGCAGTGCTTCTGGGCTGCCGCCGAACTCGGCGACGGCGGCTATGCCGAGGCATACCGCCGCGCCTCAGCGACTGTGGATGCCGTCAAGCACAGCCGCCTGTTCCCGCAAGCAGTGGAACAGGGAGAGAAGGACAGCCTGAGCGGCAAGCGCGAGGCTCTGCATCTTGAGAACCAGAGCGGCCGTCGCTACTGGCGCGAGGTAGCCGGCCTGCCAACCGTCACTGGGGCGCTGCTGCGCAAGGACGGGCGCGAGCGGCTCGATGCGATCGGCGTGGTGAAGCGCTTCGGCAACCTGTACAGTGACCGGAAGTTCCTCTCGGTCAGCAGTATTGCCGCCGCCCCCTTCCTCGCTGCCGCCAGGCCGCGCCTGAGCCCATATCGCGATGCCGTAGAACGCCTGCTCGGCGAAACGCTCTATCGCGTGAGCGACGACGCCATCTGGCCCTACGACGGCGACCTGTTGTTCGAAGATACGCTAACCCGGCAGCGCCTGTTCGCCAGCTACGGTGCGATGGTGGACCCGGACGAGCTAAGGGCGGCCCGGGCTGCCCTCAACAACCTGTATGAGGTCATGCACTCCAAGAAAGTAGCCCCACCGTGCCCGTACTATGCGGTCATCAAGCTAGACGGGGACGACATGGGGGAGAGGATCAGTGCCTGCCTGCGCGAGAAGGAGGCCGAAGCAGCCCACCGCCGCTTCAGCCAGTCCCTGGCTGCGTTCTCGAGCCGGGTTGCCCAGGTCACCAAGGGCCACCGTGCCTGCCGGGTGTACAACGGTGGTGACGACGTGCTCGCGCTCACCCCAGCTACGGCAGCAATACCGTTCGTTTCTGCTCTGGCAGAAGAGTTCCGCAGCCATGTAGGGGCGACGGCCTCGGCCGGCATCGCCCTGGCCCACCACCTCTCGCCACTGGATGCCGCGCTGGAGGCCGCCAACGAGGCAGAAAGGCTCGCTAAAGGCGTACCGGGCAAGGCCGCCATCTGCGTCGGCCTGCTACGCCGGTCCGGTGAGCACGTTTTCGTTCGCAGCAGCCAGCGGGCCCTGGCCGAGCCGCTAGCGCGGGTGCTGCAGCTATTCTCCAGTGACGTCCTCTCTGGGCGCCTTGCCTATGAGGTCTGTCAGGCAGCTTATGCCTTGCCCGAGCCAGGCCCCGAACTCACGGCCGAACTCAAGCGCCTGCTCTTGCGACATAGCCAGGGACAGGTTGGCGAAGATCTGGCGTTGCAACTCAACGCCTGGGCTGAGAGCCTGCCTGAGCCGGAACCCGGCCTATTCGGCAGCCGGGTTGAGGAACTGGGCCAATGGTTGGTGCTGGCCCGCTTCCTCGCCAGTCAAGGAGGCGAAGATGCAACTTAGGCTTGAAACGATGGACGCGCGCCTGGCGGGAGCGAGCCAGGCCAGTGCGCAGACGAGGATGCAACTAGTGCTCGAGCCGGTGGATGTGTGGCTGTTCCGCGATGGGCGCCCCTTCGACGCCGGCAGTGATCACCACGCTCGCTGCCTTTTCCCGCCCTACCCCAGCGTCATCCAGGGCGCCATCCGTTCTCACGAGTTGGTGCTCAGGGGAGTGAACCTGCGCGACCCGGCGGCCGTCGCAGCCGCGGTTGGGACGGCCGAGGAGTACGGGTGCCTGCGTCTGTGCGGCCCATTTCTGGCGCGGTCGGATGCTGGCGTGCTGACCCGCTACTTCCCTGTGCCTGCCGACGCTGTTGTGGGTCAAGACGGCAGAGCGGAGATGCTGAGCCTGCGGCAGGGGCAAGAAGGGGTCGTGAGCAGCATCGGCGAGCGTTTGCCGCGCCTGTTTTTCAACCCGGGTGAGGCAGGCAAGCCGGGCCGCGGCAGGTGGGTAGCGGAGAATGACTTGCTCGCCCTGCTTGCTGGCAACACGGTGCGCGCCCTGCCTGACAGGTGCCTTTTCGAGTACGAGGAGCGCCTCGGCATCGGCCGCGAGGACAGCATACGCTCGAGCAAGAGCGAGTTGCTCTATGAGGCACAGTATGTGCGGCCGGCCAGAGATGTGGGCCTCTGGCTGGAGATGCAGGGCTACAGCAAGTGGCCGCGTGAGGGCATAATGCGCATTGGCGCTGAGGGACACGGCGCCTTTTTCCGAACTGTGGCGCCACGGCCATGGCCGGGGCTGGACCTTTCCGGGCCGCTGCCGCCGCGTTTCAAGCTGTACTTCGCAGCACCAGCGTATTTCAGTGAAGGCTGGCAGCCGGAATCGTGGGCCTTCGCTTTCGCTGGCTCGGTGACTCTGGAAGCGGTGGCCCTGAGTGGCTATGAAACCATCGGCGGTTTCGACTGGGCTGCCGGCAGGCAGAAGGCCAGCCGCCGCTTCGTGCCCGCCGGAAGTGTGTACTATTTCAGGTCCGACAGCGCAGTGCGGCTGCAGCCCAGCCTGGTGAACCAGGCCGTCACACAATGGGGCGGCGAGATCGGCTTCGGCCGGGTCATCGCTGCCGAATGGAGGGGTTAGGGTTATGTACGAGGCCAAACGCATGCTTTTCATCTATGTTGAGACGCCGCTTCATGCCGGTAGCGGCCGTGGCCTGGGGCCTGTGGACTTGCCTGTCCAACGCGAGCGCATAACGGGCTACCCTACAATCCAGGCCAGCAGCCTCAAGGGGCGGCTGCGCGCCATCGTCCGGCAGCACAATGGCTGGGGCGACGACAGCCAGGAATTGGCGGCCATTTTCGGCAAGGCCGGTGGCGAGGGCGAGAACTACGCTGGCGCCCTTTCGCCTTGCGACGCGCGCTTACTGCTCCTGCCGGTGCGCTCTCTTGCCGGCGTTTTCGCCTGGACGACCAGCCTGGATGTGCTCGCCCGCTTCCGGCGGGACGCGGAACTGGCTGGCCTGCGGATCCCCTGGTCATTGCCCTCTGGCGAACTGGCAGGCGACTGTGCCCTGGTGAGCGGCGGTACCCTGGTTGCCGGTAAGAACGTTGTGCTGGAGGATTATGCTTTTGCCGCTGATAGCAGCCAGGCAGCGCTCTTGCACGAGATCGGCGCCTGGTTGGCCGAGAACGCCTTGCCCAAGGAGGGCTACGACTACTGGCGGCAACAACTGCCTGCCAGGCTGTGTGTTTTGCCTCAGGACGCCTTCCGGGACTTCGCTCTCTACGCTACTGAAGTGCAGACGCACATCAAGCTGAACCCCGATACGAAGACGGTTCAGAGTGGCGCCCTTTTCACCGTGGAGAACCTGCCGGCCGATAGCCTACTCTATGCGCCTTTACTGGCGACGAGATCGCGCCAACAAGGCAAGGACCTTTCGGGGGAGCAAGTGCTCGCGGCGCTGGCCAATTGCCAATTGAGCCGCACCCAGCTTGGCGGAGATGAGACGACCGGCCAGGGCTGGGTGGCCCTACGGCTGAGTGAAGGAGGTGCGGCATGACCAGGCAACGAACCCTTGAGCAAAGGCGCGCCGAGCGGGCCTGGGCAGACGTCAATGAGGCAAAAGAGCGGGGCGACAAAGCGGCCAAAGAGTACGGTAGCCTGGCGCGCAGCGCCCCGGCCGACCTGCAGGCCAATGGGCTTGGCCAGACCCTGGCTTTTCTCCGAGCCAAGGGCTTCGAGAACGGGAAGAAGAAGGACAACGGCTACAGCCTCCTGTTCGGACATATATCATCCTGGGTGATGGCGCAGTTAGGGGCAGAGGGGCCAGACCTGCTGCTCTGGGTGACGAACACGGCCAGCAGCCAGGACTATCGGCGGGCGACGACCGAGGCCATCGCTTTCTCGTCCTGGCTTAAGCGTTTCGCTGAGGCAGAGTTGCCCACGGGGGCTGACCATGAACGCTGACCGGGGACAGCCGCGTCGGCAAGGGCCGGCCAACGCCGAGGCTGGCGGGGTTACCCTGGAGTATCCGCTACAGAAGGAGGCGCTGGCCGCCTGGCGGCAGATGCTCCAAAGCAACCGACCGCTTAACGCCGGGCTCATTTTCGACCGCTTTGTCGCTAATACCGGTGACCCGCTCGCGAGGGCTGGCGGGCGCGCCCGCGGCCAGGACGCCAAGGGCCAGGCCTGGGGCGAACTCGTAGCTGTCAGCAGCCGCGCTGATGGCAACTTGCTGCAGGCACTTCTGGCCAGGTGGCGGGCCATCGCTCAGGCGGCGGGCGCGACGCCATTCACTCTGAGGACGGACTGGCGCCTGGTTGCCGGCCTTGGCCGAGGCGGGCCACTGGAAGCCGGCTTCACTTTCGGCCGGCATGGTTTCCCTTTCTTGCCGGCAAGTAGCCTCAAGGGGCTGGCGCGCGCCTACGGTTTGCGCCAGTTGGCCCAGCAACTCAAGCTCAGCCGGCTCAACCTGGAGGGCGCCGGGGAAGCGCAGAGTCAGCGGCTCGGGAAACTGGCGAAGCTGGAGAAAGCCCTGATGGATGAGGGCGAGTTGGCGAAGGCCTGGGCGAAGGCGGGTCTGCCACAGCCCGTCCCGCCCCTCGCCCACGATTGGCGGGCCATTTTCGGCACGACGGTAATGGCCGGAGGCGCCATATTCCTGGATGGCCTGCCCACGAAGCCGCCGACGCTGGCTCTCGACGTCATGAATCCTCACTACCCCGGGTACTACCAGGGGGATGCATTCCCGGACGATAGCCAGAGTCCGCGGCCAATCCGCTTTCTCACCGTGGATAAGGACAACGAATTCACCTTCGCTGTGGGCTGGCGCGACGTCGTAGAGGATGAGGGCGGGCGTCGGCTGCGGCTCGCCGCCGATTGGTTGCGGCAGGGGCTGATGCGTCTCGGCGCCGGCGGCAAGACGAGCGCTGGCTACGGTTACTTTGTGTGAGAGGTGGCATATGACAGAGGCGGCGATGGTCCTCCTGACGGGAGAGCAGCCCATCCCGAACCTGCTGGGGGTGCGACACGTAGACCCGGCTAGTGTTCTTCTCGTCGAGAGCGAGCGCACCAAAACGGTTGGCGATCGCCTTGTCGGGTTGCTGGGGCGGCGCGTCGAGAGACTGCTGGTGAAAGATCCATACGACTTGGTGGCAGTGCAGGAGTGCATTAGCGACCGCTTGCAGAAGCTGGGTTGGGCTGACCAGGTGGTGTTCAACCTGACCGGCGGTACAAAGCTGATGGCTTTGGCTGCCTATAGCCTCGCCCAGAGGCTTGAGCGGCCCTGGATATACGTGAGGAGCGAAGGCGGCCGGAGCTTGATTTACCGTTATAACTCTGATGGCGAGCCGATCGGCAGACCGGAAGAGGCAGCCAGCCTGATCACTGTGGACGACTATCTGCGCGCTCATTTGGGCAAGTACGACACTGGCGCGAAACCCGGTGCGCGGGACGAGGAGCAGGCTGGCAAGTGGTTCGAGGACCTTGTGGCCAGGGAGTTGAGGGGTTGGAGCTACCTGGACGAGGTTATCGCCAACGTGCGGTATGGCGAGGCGCTGGAGCTTGACCTGGTGTTGCGCAAGGGCAACCAGGTGGGTGTGGCTGAACTGAAGAGCGGCACTGAGGCCTACCACAAGAAGGGCATTGACCAGCTGAGCACGGCGACGGAACAGCGCTACCTGGGCACATACACGCGCAGGTTCCTGATCATTGACCGGCCGCTTGGGCCTGACTTGAGGGACCTGGCGGAGCAACACAGAATCCGCGTCATCCAGCTGAAGCTGGATCAGCGCGGTCACCTGTTGGAGCCCAGCCGGCAAGAGTTCCGCGAGGCCGTCCGCACCTGGATGGGCAAGCAGGGATGATTCTCCTCAACTTTGCCCATCCTTTGACTGGCGACCAACTTGGGGAACTGGAGGTGCTGCTGGGGCAACCGGTGGCGCGGCTGGTTGAAATCCCCTGCAGTGTGGACCTGACTGAGCCGTTGGGGCCGCAGGTCGTGGCCCTGGCTGATGCTTGCGGGCTTTCGGCGCAGGAGTGGCAGACGCTGCCACTCCTGGTCAACCCGCCCTCGCTCAACTATGTCGCTGTGGCGCTTCTGGCCGAGTTGCATGGGCGCTGCGGCTACTTCCCGGCGCACTTGCGCTTGCGGCCGGTGAACGGCTCGGTGCCGCGGCGCTTCGCGGTCGCAGAAGTGCTGGACCTTCAGGGTCAGCGGGATGCGGCCCGGGCTGCTGGCAAAGCGGCGGGCACTGGATAGGGAGTTGGTATGCGCTGTCTCGTCGTATATGACATCAGTGAGGACAAAGTGAGGGCGAAGGTGGCCGACATCTGCATGGACTACGGCCTTGACCGCATTCAGTATAGCGCCTTCGTGGGCAGCCTGGCGCGCTCCAATATCGAGGAGTTGGCGCTGAAGCTGAAGCGGCGCATTGGCAAGCGCAAGGATGCGAACGTGCAGTTGTTCAGCATTTGCGAGAAGGACTGGAATGAGCGGATCGTTCTTCCCTAACGCGCAGGTGGAAGGGCTCGACCTGCCTGACCCACTTCTGCCCGAGCCCTTCTACCTGCATGTATCTGACCTGCGCCAGTATAGCTACTGTCAGCGTGTTCTTTATTATGCCTATTGCCTGCCCAAGGTGCGCCCGGTCACCTACAAGATGGAGGAGGGGGAGGAGCAGCACCTGGAAGAGAAGGAGCGGGAGCAGCACCGCGGCCTGGCGATTTATGGTCTGAAGGAACTCGAGCCCTGGGCGAGCAAGCGCTTCGATGTGCGGGTGCAGAGCGACGGGTTGCGCCTGCGCGGGCGGCTGGACATGGTGATAGACGTGGTAAGAGAGGGAGAACACACCTGCTACCCTGTGGAGTATAAGGCGACGCGCCAGCAGCCTGGGCCGCAATACCGCTTGCAGTTAGCTGCCTATGCGCTGCTCCTGGAGGAGCAGGAGGGCGTTGTGGCTAAGGAAGGTTACTTCTTCCTCGTGCCACTCCGCCGCGCCATCGCAGTGCGGTTGGATCGAAGTGTGAAGGAGAAGGTGCGGCGGGTGGTGGCTGAGATGCACGCCGTTGTCCGTGGGGAGAGTGTACCGCCAGGCTGTGGTGTGGCCGGGCGCTGTGCCCTTTGTGAGTTTCGCCGTTTCTGTAACGACATCTTCTGATGCGGCGGTTGGCCGCGCGCTGTAGAAGGCCTCCAGCGCTGCTGGGGCGCAAACCTCGCCGGGCAGGGGCGCTGGTGGTCTGAGTTTGCGGTAGGTCTTGCTAGGGGTAGCCCCTGACGTCGGTTCGCATACTAGATATGGGCATGCAGCCGGCGCAAAAGGGGTGCCATTTTCAGGGCAAGAGGGGTTTGCGGCTGGGAAAGGGGGCTGGGCCAGAGGCAGGGCTTGAGAGGCGGGCGAAGGCGCGCTAGAATTGGCGGAAAGGCCGGTGAAGGCGCTCGCGAGGCAAAACACACAGGGAGGGGCGGGAGGCTGGGGGTTGGTTACACAGCCAACGATCCGTTCGAGGATACTGAAAGTAATGTACGTCGGATAATAGAAATATTCTCAATTCGTTACACAGCCAACGATCCGTTCGAGGATACTGAAAGATAGCAGCTCATAAGACTAAGACTTATTTAAGTAAAAG
>Ga0078972_1017148_pt1 | contig 10488 bp, 6 predicted proteins | sample YelNatPaOPGAMG01_FD_67568 | JGI IMG/M metagenome (GOLD analysis project Ga0078972, IMG submission 67568) | Hot spring thermophilic microbial communities from Obsidian Pool, Yellowstone National Park, USA - OP-RAMG-01 (SPADES assembly) (version 2) | ecosystem: Environmental > Aquatic > Thermal...
AATTCAAGCACCGGCAGGGTGCATCCTAGCATCGGACCGGATTCTTTCGGCCGGAAGGCCTGGGGCTGAGAAACCGCTGAGACGCGAAGAGCGCAGAGATAAGCGGGCTTGAGCTTTTTTGCGTAGTTCGCGTATTTAGCGGTTTAGGGCTTGGGCGCAGATGGGTTGGGGGTTTCGGCGGGCCGCCGGAACCGACCGGCCAGGGGCCGGTGCTACCTATGCGCATCCGACGCAGTGGGGCTGCGGTGAGTCGGCCCACTGCAGGCACACCGCCACGCTCAGCAGGCGAGGCAGCGTTCATTAACCGCAGAGACGCCAAGAGCGCAGAGATAAACAGCGTTCAGATTCCTTCGCGCAGTTCGCGTGTTTCGCGGTTTAGTGGTAGGGCGCAGCTTTAGGTTGGAGCTGGAAGCTCGGAGCTCGAAGCTGGGGTGAGATTGGAGATTTGGGATGGGAGATTTGAGACTGGGTCAGTGGTTTCGGCGGGCTGCCGAAACGGACCGGCCAGCGGCGGGTGCGACCCGTGGCTTGGCAGGCCGATGTGGGCGTCGGCTCTCGGCCGACCTTCGGCCAGGCAAGCTAGCGCTACAAAGGGCACTCCAACCGCACACGGTTTGCCATCTTCGGGCGGTGACCGAAGTGTGGCGATTTTCGGGGCGGCCTAGCGGTTGGAGTCTGAACAATCCGCAACCCGAGCTTAGGCCTGAGTCATGGATCGGCAACCCGAGCAGTTGCGGGCCGCAGGTGGCAAGGTTTTACGGGGTGCCGGTGCGGGTGTTGGCATTGGGCGCGGTCTTTTCGGTTTGGGCTTGGCGCGCTTTGCGGGCTTCGGCTGCTGTGCGCAAGGGCGACAGGTCGGACTCCGTGCGTGCGGTTTTGAGGATGGCCTCGATCTGTGCCACCACATCCGGGTGCGCGTCGGCCACGTTGGTGGTCTCGGCTGGATCGGTCTTCAGGTTGTAAAGTTCCAAGGGCCGGCCCGGCTCCAGCCGCACGCCTTTCCAATCGCCCAGGCGGACAGCCTGTTTAGAGCCGCCTTCGTGGAATTCCCAGTAGAGGTAGGGATGCTGTCGGGTTTGTTTTTGGCCCAGCAACGTGGGCAGGATCGAGATGCCGTCCAGGTCCGGTGGCACTTGTGCGCCGGCAATCTCGGCGGCTGTGGGCAGGAAATCAGCAAAATGCCAGACCTGATCGCTGACTGTGCCAGGTGGAATTTTGCCGGGCCAGCGCACGATCATCGGCACGCGGATGCCTCCTTCGTAAAGGTCGCGTTTGATGCCGCGGAGCGGGCCGGCGCTTTGGAAAAAGGCCGGGTTGACGCCGCCTTCCTTGTGCGGGCCGTTATCGCTGCTGAAGAAGATGACGGTGTTGCTGTCCAGGTTCAGCGCCTTGAGCATCACCAAGATCCGGCCCACATCGGCGTCCAGCCGGGTGATCATGGCGGCTTTGTTCTTTTCGGGTTGAGGCCAGGGTTGGTTGGAGTAAGGGGCGTCGGAGGGCACTTCCATACCGTGGTCTTTCAGTTCGTTGTTGGCGTGCGGGATGGTGTAGGCCAGATAGAGAAAGAACGGGGCGAATTTGTTGACTCGGATGAAGTTGGTAGCGGCCATGGTGAACAGGTCATGCGAGTAAACTCGTTTGGCGCCGCCTGCGTTTTGGGGGATGGGCACTGGCTCATCTTCCAATGGCTCCGAGTAACCCAGGCTGCGCGAGCTGCGCCACAGTTGTGTGGGATAATAGTCGTGGGCATGGGTTTGGGACAGATAGCCGAACCACTCATCGAAGCCTTGGCGTGAAGGGGTGCCAGTAGAGCCTTCCAGGCCCAAGCCCCACTTACCGATTGCGCCAGTGTGGTAACCGACGGTCTTTAGGACCTCTGCCACCGTGACCTCTTCGGGCAGCAACGGGATGGTAGCGTTACCCCGGATACGCACGTGGCCCACGTGCCGGCCAGTCATCAGCACTGCGCGGGAGGGGGCGCAAACTGGACTGCCGGCGTAGCATTGGGTAAAGCGCATGCCCTCGGCGGCCAGCCGGTCCAGATTCGGTGTCTGGATCTTGGTTTGGCCGTAGCAGCCCAAGTCGCCGTAGCCCAAATCATCGGCCAGAATGAAGATGATGTTGGGCTTGTCGGTGGGCCGTGTGGTTAGCGATACAACCCGAGGCTGCGAGACTGCGGCCTCGACCCGGCCGAGGCAGCTTGCCACCAGCGCGGTCGCGCATCCCAGCCAGCTTAACCGCTTGCGCAGTTGGTGCTGTCGCATGGCGGCAAGATGCAAGGTCTGAAGCCGGGCCGTCCACCGGATTCTGGAAGCGTGTTTGGCGCCAAGTTTGTCGAAAAACCGGCCGGCTGTGGCAGCGCAACATGACACTGGGACAGCGGCAGCGCCTGGGCAAGTTCTGGCGCTAGCCCTACAGCCTGGCCGAATAAAAATGGCCTGGAAGGGCTGTAAGCCGAATTCTGTCTGCCCGGCTGCGGAGGCCGCAGCCGGGGAGAGAATCATTTGTCTAAGCGGCCGGTACCCGAGCCCTGCGCCGGGGTTACCGGCGCGGAGTGGGCAGCTCCAAGGGCTCCTATTTGGCCTTGCTCCCGATGGGGTTTGCCGTGCCCCGTCGCTTACGCTCCGGGCGGTGGGCTCTTACCCCACCTTTTCACCCTTGCCGCCAAGCCTTTGGGGCTTGGAGGCGGTCTAAGTTTCTGTGGCACTTTCCGTCGAAACGCCTTGACGCGTTCCGCCCGCGTGTATCCCGGCTTCGGTTTGAAGCTGGGTTACGCGGCATCGCGCCCGATGGAGTTCGGACTTTCCTCCCCCGGCCTGGGGCCGGAGGCGATTCTCCGCCCTTCCAGAACCGTCTTTACCTTAGCCTAGTGGAGGCCGTTTGGCAAGAGTTCTGCCGGACCACACTTGGCGGCAGGCGGGCGGCGCGCAGGCATTTTAGCTGGTGCTATCCGTGCCAGGTGCGACCTGGAGCTGGGAGCGAGTCAGGCGCTTGGGTGGGCTGAGGTTGTTTAAGCCGACGCTGGGGTTGGTGCTACCCAGGCAGGCACGTCGGGCGGGGGAAGCTGAGCCGAAAGAATGAAGTGGAATCGCTTGCCGGTGTGTGATATGGTTTGGGCCGACAGCAGAGGACGCTTTCCCTGGGATGGGCTGTTACGGCGCGTCTGGAATGGTTGGCGTGTTGACAGCCGGGCCGGGGAAGCAAACTCTCAGGCCGACTCAAGATGAAAACGTTGCTGGTGCTGGCGCCACACCCTGGCCTGGCGGAGGCCGTCCGGGCCGGGCTTGACCCGGATCGCTACCGGGTGGTGCACCGCAACGACTTGGAGGAGGCCGAGCCGATGCTGAGCGCGGGGCTGGTGGACGCGTGTCTGCTGGACGTGGAGTTGAGCGATGTGCAGGGGGTTTGGCCGATTGAGAAGCTGCGCCGCCGCTTGCCCCACACTCCAATCTTGGCCTTTACCGCCTCCAAACAAGCCGAATGGGAGGAAGAAGCCTATCTGCGCGGGGTGACGCATGTGCTGACCAAGCCGGTCCGGCCCCGGCTATTGGCGGCGGTGCTGGATCGGCTTTGGGCCAGCCCAGGTGCGGGACCGCTTGCAGGGCCGGTCACCGAGCGACCCCTTCCAACGGTCCGGCCTGCCGAACCGGTGCGACCGGCGGAACTGGCGTGGTCGGCAGAGGTCCATCTGCCCGCGGCACAAATGCTGCGAGCGCTTCGGGATTTCTCGGGTGTGTTAAGCCACTCGTTATGTGCCGAGGCGTTGCTGCGGCAGTTTTTGTTGTTGTTACGAGAAATCTTAGGTGTCAACCGGTCGGCCATTTTCCTGCGACCGCACCAGCGCAGCTTTGCAGAGGGAGGCACGGCCTTGGAAGCGCGCCGGTTGCGGGCGGCTTGTGCCATGGGCCTGACGCCAGGGTTACTGGAACACTTCGAGCTGTCCCTGGAGGCAGGCATAGGCGGTTACCTGTTTCGCCAAGGGCGGATCTTACGGCGTGAGCAGGCAGTCAGCTTGGGCGACATCGAGGCGGCTAAAGAGTTCGAGCTGTTAGGTGCCGAGGTAGCCATTCCCATCCTGGACCGCGAAAACTTGATTGGGGTGGCTGTGTTCGATGGTCGGGTGACAGGCGAACCGCTGGCCAACGGTGAACTGGAACTGATTTTTCATCTGCTGGAGCACTTGGCGCTGGCCATCAAGAACATCTGGTTGCACGACCAACTGCTGGCCAACCACCAGATGCTGGCCGATATCTTGCGCCAGCTCAGCAGCGGTTGTGTGGTGGTGAGCCGTGACCTGCAGGTGTTACATGCCAACAAAGCGGCCCGCTTGTTCTTTGCCCGACCGGGTCGGCGCAATCACGACCTAGAATTCAGCGATTTGCCCCCGTTGCTGGGCAGCAAGGTCTATCAGGTGCTGCGCACCGGCTCGGGCTTGGCGCCGTTCCGTTACAGCCCACCCGATAACCCCGAGCTGGTCTATCAGGTCAGCATTGTGCCGTTTCAGCCTCGGGACAAGCCGGTGCCCGACTCGGTGCTGCTGGTGGTTGAGGACTACACCCAGGCCGAACAACTGCGTCGGCTGGAGATGGAGACCAGCCGGCTCCGGTTGCTGCAGGCCATGGCCGAACGACTCACGCACGAGATTGGCAATGCCTTGGTGCCGCTGGCCACCCACCAACAACTGTTGGCTGAACGGTTCTGCGACCCGGAGTTTCGCGCCTCGCTGGATGCGGCTTTGAGCGCTGGGCTACGGCGGATTGGGCGACGGATCAGCCAAATGCGGTTTCTGGCGCGCGAGGACGTGCCCACTTTCGAGGCTGTGCCATTGGCCGCGCTGCTGGAGGAAGCCTTCCAAGAAGCGCGCAAGCACCAAGAGGTCCGGGCCGCCCAGTTGCACTACCCACCTGAACCGCATCCATTGATTGTGGCTGGGGACCGGGCCGCGTTGCGGCAAGCTCTGGCCGAGATCATGCTCAACGCCCTCCAAGCCAACCCTACCGATGCACGCATCCAGGTGCACACGGTCATGTTAGCCGAAGGCGATGGCCGAGCCCGAGTGCAGATTGACATCCAAGACAACGGGCCTGGGTTCTCGCCCGAAGCGGTCCGGCGCGCTGCCGAGGCGTTCTTTACCACGCGGACTGTGGGGCTGGGCTTGGGCCTGACGGTCAGCCGCAAGATTCTGGAAACGCATCGGGGCCAGCTCACGGTGTTACCGCCTCAAGCTGGGCAAGGCGGCGTGGTGCGCGTGGTGTTGCCGCTGGAGACCGCGCCGATGGCTCCCAGCCGAGCCTGAGCCGGCCTGCCGCGCGCCGGGATGGACCGAGCCGAAGCACTCTGAAGCTGGCTGGGTTAGCTCGATTCCAACAGCAGCCGCGTGCGCTGGCCCCGCAGCTCGCCCGGCTTGAAGATGCCCTGGGGAGTGATAAAGCCGGTGATCAGTCCCGGTGGTGTCACGTCGAACGCCGGGTTGAGCGCCTGGCTGGTCGGATTGGCCACGCGCACATACACTGGCTCAATGGCTTTTGGGGTTGGGCGCCGGGCCTCGGGCTGGATGGGCAGGCCCCAGGCGCCGAGAACCTCGGCTGGATCACGTTCCTCGATCGGGATATCGCGTTCGGAACGCAGCTTCCAATCCAGCGTGGTCAGTGGCACCGCCACGTAGAAAGGCACCCGATGATGCCGAGCCAGCACGGCGCAGGTGTAGGTGCCAATCTTGTTGGCAATTCCGCCTGTGCGGCAGACCACTCGGTCGGCGCCCACCAGCACCAGGTCGATCTGGCCTCGGGCAAACAGCAGGCCCACTGCAGTATCGGCCACGACTTGATGTGAGATACCTTGTTGTGCCAGCTCCCAAGCCGTCAGCATGGCCCCTTGGCAACGCGGACGCGTCTCAGCGCAGAAGACGTGGAAGCGCTTGCCTTGACTTTGGGCGGCATAGAGCGGGGCGGTGGCTGTGCCCACATCCACACAAGCCAGCCACCCGGCGTTGCAGTGCGTCAATATCCGGCTCCCGTTATGGATCAGTCGGGCCCCGTGCTTGCCGATAGCTTGGCACTGGGTGATGGTAGCGTGCACCAGCTCTTCCGCAGCCGCCAAGGCCAGGCTCTGCTGCTCAGGTACCGTTTTCCCCCGGCGCATGATGGTCAAAACCCGGTCCATAGCATTCACCGGGTCCACCGCAGTCGGTCGGGCGCCTTTCAGCACCTCATACACCCGCTGGACATGGTGACTGAATTGGCGCAGGGACGTGCCTTGGAAGGCGCGGGCGCCTTGGACCAAGCCGTACGCTGCTGCTGCGGCAATGGCGGGTGCACCCCGGACTACCATGGTGCGAATGGCTTCGGTGGTCTGCCGGTAATCCGTCGTGGTCACCAGTTTGAACTGGTGCGGTAGTAGCCGTTGGTCAATCAACCACACCGCATTGCGCTTGGCATCAAAGGTCACACTGCGGTAGGATCGGGTGCGCCCGTTCACCGTGACGTTCATGTCGCCAGCCTAGCAGGCGGCCCCGGGCCAGCGAAAGTTTTAGCCTTGGCCAGCTCGGCCCGCCGGCCGTCCGCACCTTGGCCGCCGTAGCCAGGCCGAAAGCTCGCAGGTCGAGCAAGCGGGCGTTGGGCCTGAAGCTCGACACCTTTGGCGTCTATCGCCTAGATTACAGGCGGGCGTGGCTGGCTGAGCATGATCGTTCGACTGCTACAACGCATGGTGCAGGGCGCCCACCGCCGCAGTTGCCAGCGGTGCAATGACTGGAGCGGGCGGCGCGTGGCAGCGCTGCGGCCGCGGGCATTATTGGATGTAGGCTGCGGGGATGGCAGCTTCCTGTTCCAGTATTTGCAGAACAAACCGGAGCTGTTTTGCGGCATTGAGGCTTCCCCGGCTTTACGCGCCCAGGCAGAGGCGCGCGGGCTGAAAATGGCAGCAGTCGATTTAAACGGGCCGTGGCCGTATCCGGACAACACCTTCGACGTGGTGCACTGTTCACAGGTGATCGAGCATTTGCACAATACCCGGATGTTTGCCCAAGAACTGTTGCGGGTGTTACGGCCCGGCGGCACCGCGTTGGTGACGTCTGAAAATTTGACCAGCCTGCTGAACCTGGGCGCGATGGTGTTGGGCTACACGCCGTTTACGCTGATGCGGTGTTGCGGCTGGTATTTGGGCAACCCGCTGGGGCTGCATTACGGTGAGGCGGTGCCCGAGGATGTGCCGATGACGGACCCGACTTTTGCCGGGGTGACCGGCCATGTGCGGGCGTTGGGCGTGTTGCAGGCCCAAGAACTGTTCCAGCGCGTGGGGTTTGTGGATGTGCAGGTATCGTCCGTCGGCCTGATGCCGTTGCCGGATTGGCTGGGCCGCTGGCTGGAACCGTTGATGCCGCGGCGCGGCCATTTGTTGTTGCTGGAGGCCAAGAAACCGGCCCAGGCCGGCTTGTCTCAACGCACCAGCCAAGCAGCCGGGGAGACCTCGCCAGCGTCTAATCCGGCTGCTGGTTGCGGTTCAGCTTCTGGGCAGGGTCCATGACTGTGCGCGATCTACTGCGTAACACCACCGTTGGCCGGATGCTGCTGATCCCGGTGCGGCTGGGTTGGGCTTTGGGGTTTCCGTTGCGCCAGATGGGGCGGATCATCCGCTGGGCTTTCCACTCCAAGGAATACTACAACTACACCTACGAGCTGACGGAGCTGAATCGGCAATATTTGGCCAGCTTCATTGCAGTGGTCAGTGGCCATCCGGTGGCTGAGATCGAGCGCTACATCGCCGAGCTGGAAGGGGATGAACCGCTGCGGTCTCTGCTGCGGCAACGGGCTCGACAGGGCCCGGACCGACACAGCAGCGATGCGGAGCCACGCTACGGCCGGCGTTTAGGCTGGTATGCGTTGGTCCGAGCCACCAAACCGCGGGTGGTAGTCGAGACGGGCGTGGATCGCGGGTTGGGCACGGCCATTCTGGCTGCAGCCGTGCAGCGCAATGCGCAGGAAGGATATCCCGGGCGAGTCTATGGCACCGACATTGTGCCGACGTGCGGGTATCTGTTGGCCGAGCCGTATCGCTCGCATTGCCAGATTTTGCTGGGTGACTCGGTCGAGTCACTCCGGCGGTTTAGCGAACCGGTGGACATTTTCATCCACGACAGCGATCATCGGCCTGAATACGAGTGGGCCGAGTTTTTGGCGATCGAACCGCGGTTGCATCCGGATTCGCTGGTGCTGAGCGACAACTCACAACAAACCACCAAACTCCGCGAGTTTGCCGCCCGCATCGGTCGGAGCTTCCTCTTTTTCCAGGATCAACCCAAAGACCATTGGTGGCCGGGCGACGGCATTGGGGCAGCCTTTGTGCCCGGACGCAAAATTTTCTTTCCAACCTCACCTCGCCCCTCGGCTGGGCCAGCCTGACCAAAGAACAGCCCTATTGGCCCCGGGAAGCGTGCCGCGCCCTAGGCTAATGAGCCAGATGCAAGTTGCGGTCAGGCGCCGCCGGTTTGTAAGTTGAAAGCGCGATGAAACTGGAAACGCTTTGCTTGCATGGGGGCTCGGCGCCGGACCCGACGACTCTGGCGCGAGCGGTGCCGGTGTATCGGACCAGCTCGTACGTGTTCAAGAGCACCGAACACGCCGCCAACCTCTTTGCACTCAAGGAACTGGGCAACATTTACACCCGACTGATGAACCCCACCACCGAGGTGCTGGAAAAGCGGGTCGCGCTGCTAGAAGGCGCCCCGGAACTGGGCGGCTTGGGTCTGGCCTCAGGCACCAGCGCCGTCTTTTACTCGATCATCAACCTGGCTCAAACCGGCGACAACATCGTCTCAGCCCGCAACCTCTACGGGGGCACTTACACCATGTTCAATGACATCCTGCCAACCCTGGGCTTGACGGTGAAGTTTGTGGATTCGAACGACCCAGAAAACTTCGCTCGGGCCATTGACAGCCGCACCCGAGCCCTATTCTGCGAGACGGTCTCCAACCCAGCTTTGGAAATTGCGGATTTGGAAGCAGTGGCTGCCATTGCCCGGGCGCATGGGGTGCCGCTGATCGTGGACGCCACCTTTTCGACGCCTTATCTGACGCAACCGTTGGCTCATGGCGCCCATATTGTGGTCCATTCACTCACCAAATGGCTGGGTGGCCACGGCGTGGGTATCGGCGGCGTGGTGGTGGACGGCGGCCGGTTCGACTGGGCAGCGGGTAAACACCCGCTTTATACCAACCCGGATACCAGTTACCACGGACTGAGGTGGGGCTTGGACCTGCCCGAGCCGCTGCGGCCGTTGGCTTTTGTGCTGCGGATGCGCACAGTGCCGCTACGGAACCTGGGGGCGTGCATCTCGCCGGACAACTCGTGGATGTTCCTGCAGGGGATCGAGACCTTGCCGCTGCGCATGGAACGGCACTGTCAGAATGCCCTTGCGGTAGCCCAGTATCTCCAGGCGCATCCACGGGTGGCCTGGGTGAGGTATCCGGGGCTGCCCCAAGACCCCATGTTCAAGCTGAACCAAAAGTACCTCCGCGGCAAAGGCGGCGCGATGGTAGTCTTCGGCATCAAAGGCGGTAAGGAGGCTGGCCGCCGCTTTATCGATGCATTGCGGCTGTTTTCGCACTTGGCCAATGTGGGCGATGCCAAGAGCTTGGCCATCCACCCGGCCACCACCACCCATTCGCAGCTTTCCGAAGAACAACAGCGAGCCGCCGGCATCACCCCTGAGCTGGTGCGGCTGAGTATCGGCTTGGAACACATCGATGATATTTTGGAGGATTTAGAGCAGGCGCTGCGAGCCGCCGCCTAGGCTCGGTCCGTGGAGCGCATCCCCGCGTGGTGCAGGGTCATGTGCCTGGCAGACAAGCGGGTGCCGAGGATTGCGCCCTCGGCGGCCCCTGCAGGACCGGACAGGCGGTTTTCCCGCACCCGGCTTTCCAGCCAGTGGTAGGGCTCGCTTACCTAAGGCACGGCATCGGGTCAGGGCCAAATCCGAAGTACAAAGCTCGAAGCACCAAACAAAACCCAAGGTTCAAAAGACCGAAATCCCGAACGCCCAAAGAACTGGAGCCTGCGGCCGGGCTGCCGCCAGCAGACTCGACTGCTTTTAGGCTCGGATCGCCATGGCTAGCACCGCCTGCTGGCCGGTCCGCTCCGCTGGCCCGCCGAAGTCATTGAACCGACGCCTAAGCCGCAATCTCGAGAGTCCAATCTCAAATCTCACCCCAGCTCCGAGCTTCCTGCTTCCAGTCCCTAACTCTTTGCTCCATGCTCCGTGCTCCATGCTCCATGCCCCACGCCCTATGCCTCCATGCCCCATGCTTCTGCAACCGCCAACCCTTGCGCGGTAGCGTTTCGGAGTGCGGCGGCTTTGACCTTTCTATTAGCCACAGGATCCATGCCCGAAACGTTTCCACGCGGCTGTGATCGCGCGCAGTTGGTGGAGGCCCCGCCACACCACGATGGGGCCGGGATCGCCATCGCGCCGCCGGCCCAAAAAGCCACCCA
>Ga0078972_1017149_pt1 | contig 10486 bp, 8 predicted proteins | sample YelNatPaOPGAMG01_FD_67568 | JGI IMG/M metagenome (GOLD analysis project Ga0078972, IMG submission 67568) | Hot spring thermophilic microbial communities from Obsidian Pool, Yellowstone National Park, USA - OP-RAMG-01 (SPADES assembly) (version 2) | ecosystem: Environmental > Aquatic > Thermal...
ATAGTGATAAGAATAATAAGATAATTAACTTCAACTCTACACCGCGAATTATATTTACAGCAATTAATATATCCAACAAATTAAATTAAATGGGTAACCGGAGGGAATGTTGTGACCGAATATTTTTATTCTGACCTTAAATATCTTTTTGAGCCGCGAACTGTGGCTATTGTGGGCGCCTCAAAAGACGAGTTCAAATCGGGTGGCATGTTTATTAAAAGAATGCTGGAAGACAGGTTTGCCGGTACAATTTATCCTATTAACCGCAAGGAATCGGAGATTATGGGATTAAAGTGTTACCCATCAGTTTCAGATATACCCGGCGAAGTTGACATGGCTATACTGGCCATACCGGCTGCATCGATCAATTCTGCGATGGAAGATTGCGCATTCAAGCATGTTAAGTTTGCAATTGTGCATGCCGTAGGTTTCAGCGAAATGGGTGATGAGGGAAGATTTGTTGAGGAAGAGATGGTAGCCATAGCGCGCAAAGGCGGCACACGCATTATCGGACCAAATTGTATGGGTATTTTCACCTCCCGCGGAAGAATCAATACAATCGTGCCTTATACACCACTACCCCTTGAGCCGGGCAGAATTGGATTTGTGGGGCAAAGCGGATGGGTAAGCGAGATGTTTTTACGTCACGGCGGTGAGAGGGGTTTGCGTTTCAGTGGAGTTATCAGCATAGGTAATCAATGTGACCTGAGAATTGAAGATTTAATTAAATACTGGGGTGATGACCCAGATACAGACATAATTGCTGCCTATGTTGAAGGGGTTAAAGATGGAGAACATTTTATCAAGGTTGCCAGAGAAGTATGCCGCAGGAAGCCGGTCATTGTCTGGAAAGGCGGCAGTTCCGAGATGGGTGCCCGATCTGCTGCTTCACACACCGGCTCACTGGCCGGCAGCTATCAAATATTTCAGGCGATGTGCAGGCAAACAGGTATAATACCGGCTTATGGCATGGAGGATCTTATCGATCTGGCTGTCGCCTTTGTCAGTCCAGTATTACCTCCAGGTAACAATGTGGGTCTTTTAATCGAAGCAGGCGGTGGCGGGGTAGCCTCTTCTGATGCCTGTGAAAAAGAAGGGTTGGAGATAAAACTATTTTCCCAAAAACTGCAGCAGCAGCTTCAGGAATACCTTAAAGATAAAGTACCTCCCTCCAATAACCGAAGAAATCCGGTCGATCTGGTGTGGGCGCCTGTAATTGGCGGCTCAAAGCTATTTGTTGATTGCATGGAGATGATAATGCCGGAGGTGGATGCCTGTCTTGTCATCTCATATGCATTTCTGCAGGAGGACTGGTTCAGACAACGGATGATCGAAATAAGGAATAAATATATGAAGCCCATAATATTTATTCCTGCCAATGCACATGATCAGGTAGAAGGTAGTATAAAAGCAGTTAAAGAAGGATTACCAGTATATATTATGCCCGAAAATGCGGTTCGCTGTATCGGCGCAATGAGAAGAAGAGCCCAGTTTCTGAATAGCCTAAAGTAAAGAGTTGTTGGAATATAAATACCATAAATCGGGCATGTCGAATTGCATAATTTCTTATATTCAATACAGTCTTAGTAGCGCATCTATCTCTCGGCCACAACCACCCAGAGGTGCGTATTTCTTAATCTTAATCAATCCTTCAGTATCGAGAAAATAAATGGCTGGTAACTTAGAAGGCTGGTAAAGGTTAACAACCTTTCCATCGAGATCAAGTGCAACCTGCGTTTCAATCCCGTAGAGCTTTATCCATTTTTCCACTTCTGCCGGTTTTTCCTGACTAACTATTACCAGCACATCCATCTGGGTTCTCGGCCAGTTATCGTATATCTGCTGGATGCAGCGCATTACTTCAAAGCAGGAACTGCATCTGGTCGTAGTAAAGACCATTATCAACTTTTTGCCGTGGTAAGATTCGAGAGTACACGGAACTCCATTTATCGTTGGTAAGTTAAAGTCTGGTGCGTAACAACCAACACGTGCACAGGTTGTTCTGTCAGTTTTTAAATTGGTTGAGTTATCGCTGATATCTTCTGCCTCGATTGTTACGTTTTCCGATTTGATGGCATCGGTAGAGAGTGAGAGCCCGGTGTTGGAAGGAAAGGTTCCATTCTTTATCCCGGCAATGAGCTCTTTTATATTGTTAATTGCAGTAGCAAAAGTCGCACACGTATTATCCGGGACATTATATCTGCTGTTTACAATTCCGATAACTTCGCCGCGATTGTTGAACATCGGGCCTCCACTACTGCCCGGATAGGTCATGGCGTTGCTTTGAATATAGTCTACCGATTGTATTCTGCGGAAAGCACATATAATCCCCGAACTGATATTCAACTTATTACCATCGCTGGATACCGGATAGCTTACAACCAGTACAGAGTTTCCAATCTGTAGTTCATCTGATTCCGCCGAGCTACCGATGCTGGCAAAAACGTATCCGGCATCTCTTTCGGAGAGCTTAAGTAAAGCAATGTCAGTCTGTTCATCAGACATGACAATTTTGCCTTCATACATAGTTCCATCACTCATTATAATAGCAGCATTGGTATTACCGTTGAGCACATGTCGGCTGGTTATCAAGTAGCCATCATTTGATATAATTACTCCCGATCCCATACGATCTGTTGTCGTAACTCTTACGACAGCGGATAGTTTGTCCTTTATATTTTCATAGGATGGAAGTATATTACAGGAAATAAAACATATAGAAAATAAAAACAGAAATTGAAATATATTTAAAAAAGTAGATGTTCTCTTAACCATAGCATCATTTGATCCAAAGCTAATGTTTTCTATATTAACATATTTCAAGTACCGGCGATGAATACAGCTCAGTCAATATGTAAGGTATAGTTCCGACAAGTAACACCAGAGGAGATATAAGAATGGGGGAAATAAAAATGACGGGCAAACTTTTTGATAATCGGGGCAATCTATTGGTCACAGGCTGGGCAAAACAACCGTTAGTGTATGCTAATCTCGAAGATTTACATTTTCATCCGCTAAAGTTGTTTCAGCCCTTGCCGTCCTTGATTGGGGTGTCGGTGTGTGGCCATACCGTTCGTTCTGGATTCGGGCCAGTTTTTCACATTACCTGAAGGACGGGCGAACTCTCGGTTTAAATCTCGGTGGAGGTATAGGAAATAATCCTGAAATTACCGATAATGCCGTTATACTAGATGGCAAAATCAGCAAACTGGGTAACGTAGAATTTAAATACGATAATAGAGATTTTTAAAAACCCTGGCATATACGTTCGGATGATGGCAAGCTCGATCTTTAATTTGTACCATATGCGATGATGAAATGGTATAATTAGCAAAATTGTTAATAATATTCAGAGGATTGAATTGTCAACAAAGCAGGAAAGATTAAAAAAATATGCGCCGAGATTAATAGAGCTGATTATCGATAGGTGGACATCGTTGATTATCCGCGAAGCTTTTCTGGGTGTTCACCGGTTTGATGATTTCCATAAAAATCTGGGGATTGCTCCTAATATACTGTCACTGAGATTACAAAGACTTTTGGATGGAGGTATATTCAGGGTACTGCGCTACAGCAATAATCCTATAAGATACGAATATCATTTTACCGACATGGGGCGTGACCTCTATCCACTGGTAATTTGCATTAAATACTGGGGCGATAAATGGCTCAATAAGGGTAGAAAACCCGAGGAAATGCTGCTGCATATGGACTGCGGGTGTATCTACGAGCCTATTCCAGTGTGTTCTGAGTGCGGCGAAAAAATCGAATACGGCGATGTAATTTATGATGCCTCGATACGTAAAATGACAGCTTCGGGGTATAGATTGATTGACACACGTAAACGTAAGCCCTCCCGGCTGGTGAAAAACATCGAAAATATATGTTCCTCCGAGCGGACACTTAACCTCGTCGGTGATCGATGGTCCTTCCTGATTATCAGAGAGGCTCTGCTGGGCGTCAGAAAGTTCGATACTTTCCTTGAGGAGCTTGATATATCACGTACGGTCCTGGCGGCCAGATTGAAATTTCTGGTTAGCCGGGGGATTATGACGAAACGGAGGTATTCGGAGCATCCACCACGCTACGAATACAGATTAACCCCGAAAGGCAGCGACTTGTATATTATCGGATTGGCATCAATAAGCTGGGAAAATAAATGGTTGACCGACATGGGCGTGCCGGAAATATCACTGAAGCATAAGAAATGCGGAAATGTTTTTAATACCAGGATTGTGTGCTCTCATTGCGGTCATGAAGTCACTTCGATAAATACACAAAGCTCGCGAAAATTAGCTGCCTTAAAATGCAGTTGAGTTATTAACCTTTCAACCCATTCTCATATATTTATACAGCTTCGGTATATCTTCACATAAATCTTCCCTGAATATGCTGAATACTTGAAACACGATTTTGTAAATGTTATTATAAGTACATTTATGCAAGTAAGTATTGTTATATATTATCAGTATTATGCAGAGTTTTATCCAAGGAGGCTATGATGAGTTAGATCTATCAAACGATATGGTTAGATATGGTAGAAAACAACATAAAAATTAAAAGGAGAATGCATGCAGAAAAAATTTTTTGCACTAATAATGTTGGTAGCGGTAATTTTATCACCTGCAGTTTTCATAAACTGTGGAACGACGCAACCGGAAGATAAGACACCGATAGTCATGGGATACGTTGGAGCAAACAGCATACCTATGATCAAAGCTTGCGCTGACGCTCACAAAATCGCCATTGATGAAGTCAATGCAGCAGGCGGAATCCTGGGGAGAAAGGTCGAGCAGATAGTGATCGACGCAAAGGCTCAACCAAATCTATGTGTGGATGGCGTTACCAGATTACTGACAGAGCATCATGCCATGGCTGTTAATGTCATTCCCATGTCCGATCTTACGCTTGTTTCTATGGATAAGGCATCTAAGCTCTTTCATGAATATCCCCATATCTTCTTTGCCGATGCCTCGGATGAGGCAATCACCAGACCCGTGCTAACAGATTATGAGACCTACAAATTTGTTTTCCGTAATCAGATCATGATGCCATCATCGGGATGGCTGATGGATGAAGTACTTGACATGTCCAAAAACATGATCGGTGCCAAAAAGATCGCCATTCTCTGGGAAGACTCTTCTTATACCAAAGGGTGGCGGGAAGGTGTGCCATCACTGGGAATACCCAAGATGAGCGAATATGCAACCAGTAAATATGGACTCGAGGTTGTACTCGAGAAAAGCCTGCAGTGGCGTGCAGGCATGTATCTGCCTGTACTTGAGCTCTGTAAAATGAATGGAGCCGAAGCTATTATTTACAATGCAGGCCCCAGTTCGGATATCGAGGTTTTTACCAAGCAATGGGCACAGTCCAGTGCCAGAGATATTACACCCATCTACTGGTGGGGTGGCACTATGCATTCGAAGGCGTTCTGGCAACTGACAGGTGGATTAGCCCTGGGTTCTATCGGTGTGTATGCGGATCATGACATCCCCATCACCAATAAAACTATTCCGTTTAATGAGAAATGCAGGGCACAAGGTACGTTGATAGCCACTACCACAGCTACAGCTTATGAAGATGTCTACTTTATGAAAGCCGCCATTGAAAAGGTTGGCAATACCAGAGATATCAATGCAATCATTAAAGAGCTTGAAGGCAAAACGGTCGTAGAAGGCGTATCGGCCAATAAATGCTACTTCACGGGAGAAAAAATAGCGCCATTCTTCCATTCCCGAGAAATAGTTGATCCTAAAGAACCGATGAAGCACATACCTAACAGCTATTGTTTTGGATTTGTCCAGTGGCAAAAAGATGGAAAGGTTGCCTACGTAGCTCCAAAGAGCGATCTGCCTCAGTGGGCAAGTTATTCCAATTACAAAAAACCGGCAGATTTGCGTGCCGAAGCTGGTGTTAAATAAAACTATACCGGAGGAATATAAATGACCGTCAATATGGAAAAATTCCTTGTCACCGAAAAGCAGAAAAACTTTCCCTGGGATTTCATAGCAGATGCTGATACCTACGAAGTCTGGGATGAAATCGAAATCGGTAAAGAATACGTTGCGCCAATTAAATATGAAGTTAAAGCAGAGGATATCATCAACTATTCGCAGGCAATCTTAGATGACAACCCTGTTATCTCCGATGAAAAAAAGGCCAAGGAGAGCCCGTTTAAAGGATTGATAGCACATCCTCTTTTTCTGACGACTATAGGTTTTTTTTGTATTAGATCAGGCCCCGGTAGCTGGATACGGACACCAGGCGCACGAAATCCGGGCCAAAAGATCGAATTATACGAGCCCATCAGGCCCGGCGATATCATCACTCTTCACATGAAATCCTATGATAAATGGATTAAACGCGGCAAATACTATATGACATACGAAATCAAGTATATCGATCAGCATAACCGTCTCAAGGCGACTATGTGGACCACCCTTATTCTGCCCAGAACAAGGGAGGACATCCGCAAGTTCATGCGCGCCGAGCACGGGCTGGAGGCCTGATTCAATAGACGTCCCTAATTTAGATGAGAGGAGACAAATTTATGAGTAATGTGACATTCAGTTCGGTTAAACTTGAAGAAAAGCTACCTGAGGTAGTACAGGAAGTCACGCAGGAAAGAATATGGAAGTACGCTGCGGCTTCTCTCGATTTCAATCCCGTGCATATCGATCCGGAATGGGTGAAGACGGCTCAACCTTTCAGCATACCGGTGACCGTAGCGCATGGTATGATGACCATTTCATTTGTTACATCGGTGTTGACCAACTGGGCATTTCCTTCGGGTGGCTGGGTTAGAAAGATCGATGTCAAGCTGACCAAACCTGCTCCCCCAGGTACCGTTGAGAAATGTGGAGGTATCGTCACCGAGAAACACCCGCGTGGGAAAAACCAGAGCTTTGTGGTAGTAGAGGTTTGGGCTGAAAATCAGAATGGCGAAAAACTCGCCGTCGGGACCGCAGAAGTGGTATTACCGGATTAAATTAAGAGATCATAGCAGCAAAGGGCTGGGCTTTAAAGCCCAGCCCTTTGCTGCTGCCGGTAATCAATTTTCTATTTTGCCTTTTTTATCTTTGCCGAAACCTTCTTCCCTGAGCTTATCCATAAGTCGTGCCGCCCGTGGAAATCCTATTTGAAGCTTACGCTGTAGATAGGAAGCTGAGATCTCCTTAGACTCAAGTGCAAGCTGGCGGGCAACATCGAGTAATTCATCTTCAACAGGTTTTTTACTCTCGGGTGTCTTCTGGGCCATATCATCGAAATTCACCGTCATGCTATCCTGCCTTCGCTGTGCAGACCAGAAGTTAACCAGTCGTTCTATCTCAGCATCGCTTACCATAGTTCCCTGAAGGCGTTTGGGTTTGGAAGCATCCTGTGGCATATACAACATATCGCCACGACCGAGAAGTTTCTCAGCGCCGGCTGAATCTATAATAGTTCGAGAATCAACCTGTGAAGTAAGTGCAAAACTCAAGCGTGTCGGAAAATTGGCCTTTATCAATCCGGTTACCACATCAACCGATGGACGCTGTGTAGCCACAATTAAATGTATACCCGTGGCGCGGGAAAGTTGTGCAAGCCTGCAAAGAGATTGCTGGACTTCATCAAAAGCAGCCATCATCATGTCGGCCAGCTCATCTATAACTACCACAATATAGGGCAAAAATTCCGAGGGATGTTTATCCCTGTTGTAATCTTCGATATTGCGTGAGCGGGTAGCCGAAAAACGTCTGTAGCGGCTGTCCATTTCAGCCAGTAACCATCGGAGTGCAAGGACTGCTTTTTCTATATCTACCACAACCGGAGCATATAGATGCGGTATTCCATTGTAATTGACGAGCTCAACCCGCTTGGGGTCTATCAGAATAAAACGGACGTCATCGGGTGTATTGTTCATCATCAAACAGCAGATAATTGAATTCAGACAGACGCTTTTACCGCTTCCTGTAGCGCCGGCTATCAGCAGATGTGGCATCTTGGCCAGGTCGGCTACTACCGTCTCGCCGCCAGCCCCTTTGCCCAGCGCTATCGTTAATCTGCTTTTGGCCAGTTGTCTCTGGAAAGCAGTGCTTTCCATCACTCCGCGCAATCCTACTGAGCCAAAAGTGGTATTGGGAACTTCAATACCCACCATCGATTTACCGGGAACGGGTGCTTCTATCCTTATGCTTGGTGCTGCCAGAGCCAAAGCAAGATCATTGGCGAGCGAACTGATGCGCTCAACCTTTACCCTTGTTCTCTGTACTTCCTCCGTCCTCACGATTATATTTCCACTACGATCCCTTTCCCTGATTTCCCTGGTCTTGATATCCCAGCCCGGCTCTACCCCGAACTGGGTAACCGTCGGTCCACGGTTTACTTCGATTACCTTCGCCTGGACTCCATAGCTGAGAAGAGCTTCTTCTATAGTTTGACGGCGCTTTTCGATCTCGCTATCGCTTATAACGGTTTCTGCTACTTTATCCAGTATGTTTATATTGGGTAAAAGCCACCCACCCACCATTATGGTAGAGCGCAGGTGATCCATAACCGCGGTATCGGTAGAAGCAACCGGTTCGGTTTCTCCAGTCTCTCCGCCTGCCTCTTCGGGCTCATTCACAGTAATCGCATGCGAAGATTTCCCACCCCGTAAATGCGGTTGTTTTGCAATTTCCACCAGTTCTCTTATTGCTGAGGCGGTACCGAGTGCGGCGCGCTTTATCAACCTCCCCAGCCACTCCGGTGCTATGAAGAAAACGGAAAGCAAAAACAATCCTCCGATGATAAAAACACCCCACATAACCGATTCTGTGGCTATAGCCTGCCCTATATATCCTCCCAGTGTAACCCGGGCAAGAATGCTGGAGCCTGATGGTTTAAAATATGAGAGCAATCCCCATAGCCCTATCATGAAAGCCGCACTTCCCAGCCAGTAGTTCCAGTAGCGTAAGAACATGCGGGGCCATCCTGCAATAACACATATCCCGATAAATGCTATTATTACGAAGACTATTCCCAGCCCCATCAACTTAAAAACGGCCAGCCAGGCGTTATTGAGCGCTGATGTAATATCTTTGCCAATCTGGTCTATCCAGTCTGCAATTGACGGCCAGAATGCGATGAGCAGACAGATGCCGATTACAAATAGCAGTGCAAGGATGACGGGGCCGGAGAAAAGAAACTTTAGAGAAGAATTGTTTTTTCCCCTTTTTTTGCCTTTACTTGAAGTTTTTTCTCTGTTGTTTCTCCTGCTTTTATCTGTGGGCATAGAATTATTCTACTATACCTCTATAGCAGTTGTAATTATCATCGGACGGCGCTTGGTTTGCTCGTAAAAGAATTTACTCAGCATATCCTTGACTCGTGTATGAATGGAACTGTATTCTACTATGTGCCCTTTGCCCAGGGCATTGGCTACAAGGTCACGACCCCTTTCTATCACAGATCCATCATGTTCGGTATCTACAAATCCGCGTGACACTATGTCCGGTCTTCCTACCAGCTTACCTTCCTTTTTATCCAGGGCAACGATCACGACCACTATACCGTCCCGCGATAGCAACTTTCTATCACGCAATATAACAGGCGCGTAACCACCCAGAACCAGTCCATCAACATAGACGTTGCCGTATGGGAGCTTACCATCGATTCGCCCTTTTTCGCCATCTATCTCCAGTATATTGCCATTTTCCATTACAAATACATTGCCCTCCGGCATTCCCATGCTTTTGGCCAGATTGGCATGAATTACCAGATGGCGATATTCGCCATGAATCGGCATAAAGAATTTGGGCTTGATTAGGTTAATCAGCATTTTGAGTTCTTCCTGGCTTCCATGACCGTGCACATGAACTGTTGAGTGTTCTCCGTAAATTACGTTGGCCCCCTGGCGGAATAGATTATCTATAGTGCGGTTAATCAATGCCTCGTTTCCAGGTATGGGTGTAGCAGAAATGACCACCGTATCACCGCGATGTATGCGTATCTCACTGTGATCGTGATTGGCTATCCTTACCAGTGCTGACGTGGGCTCTCCCTGACTGCCAGTGGTAATGAGAATGACCTGTCTGGGCTTCAGATTTTTAAGCTCCTCGATGCTACACAGTATTCCGGAAGGTATATTCAGATAGCCCTGATCGGTAGCCATCTTAACCGTATCTTTCATGCTGCGCCCGATAATACAAACGCGCCGACCGTGTTGTTTGGCGGCATCGATGACCATTTGTATACGCGAAACCAGGGAAGAGAATGTAGCGATGATGACTCGGCCGGATGCATCGCTGATGATACGGTCGAGGGACTCTTTAACAACTTTTTCTGAAGGCGTATAGCCAGGAAGTTCTGCATAGGTTGAGTCTGCCATCAGCATCAGAACTCCTTCGCTGCCGAGGTGCGCAAGCCTACCCAGATCGGTGGTTATCCCATCAACCGGCGTATAATCGATTTTAAAATCGCCGCTGTGGACGATAATTCCTAGTGGCGTATAGATAATCAGACC
>Ga0078972_1017152_pt1 | contig 10484 bp, 20 predicted proteins | sample YelNatPaOPGAMG01_FD_67568 | JGI IMG/M metagenome (GOLD analysis project Ga0078972, IMG submission 67568) | Hot spring thermophilic microbial communities from Obsidian Pool, Yellowstone National Park, USA - OP-RAMG-01 (SPADES assembly) (version 2) | ecosystem: Environmental > Aquatic > Thermal...
CTCATCACTTAGCTCCAACCTTCTTGTTTCTTTCATCTTTCACCTCCTATTATAATTATAACACAAATATCATATTTGTCAAGAGGTAAGAAAAAAAATTAAGGGAGGTTTCCCTCCCTTCGGTATTACACCCTCTTACTATCTACATTATAACATTTTCTATATTGAATTATCAACTACCTTGTTTCAAATCTTTTCTCAATTCGTCATAAAGAGAGTGCAAAAACTCTTCAACTTGTACCCATTCCTCATCTGTTAAATCAAAATGAAATGTCTTTTCTAAAGTATCTGTAACTTTTTTGTAAAATTTATTCCAGGGCAATTCTAACCAATCAGAATTTGCTTTTATAAAGTTTTCTATAACATCTAAAATAAAGTTAATTTTATCCTTTTTCTCTTGAGGAACTTTTTTTAATGTAGCGTTTAGAACATAGCCAACAATGGCACCTACCACCAAAAAAATTAAATTGAGTAAATTCATATAACCTCCTTTTTAAAAGTTGCTCCTTAAAAGAGCCAATTTTTTATAAAAAGTTGTATCATTCATTTATTTTGTTTTCTATATATTTTTTTACATCGGGGTGTTGTTTTAAATATTCAGCGGTTCCTATAAATACATTCATCCAGAAACTTCCAATCTCGCCGTAAAGATTTTGCCATTTCTCTTCTGAAAAATCTTCATATTTGTTAGAAATAATAAAATCTAAACTCTCAAGTAAGAGTTTCAAAATATTTGATGCATTTTTTAAATCTGTTTCATCTAAAGTCATAAATCCTCCTTTGTATAAAAAACTTCTGTGTTAGAAGATGTATAAAAAAACCACCAAGATAAATAAGGAAAATAATAAGGTGAAGCATAATAAGGTATATGTGATAATTGTTTTTCATTTAATTCTTCTAATTGCTTTTCAATGTTATCTAATCTTTTGCTAATATCTTTATTCATTTAATTTCCTTACAATTGTTTTATTGTTATTTTCTTTTGAGTTCCATCCCAATCAACTTGACAACCTAAATTTTCTGCTACAAATCTAACTGGAATCAAAGTCCTATTTGATTTTGGATCAATTATAGGTGGTTGATCTAACTTGATATCTTTTCCATTTACTTTTGCAGTATCTTTTCCTATCCACATTTCAATCACTGCTTTTTGTGGTTCTATATAATCTATCATTCCAATTCCACCCCAATAAAAAGGGATATAACCATCTTTATCTACCCAATTCATAACATCATAAGGAATGTAACAATATCCCTTATCTCCCCAACTTGTCCCCCAAGAATTCTTGATTATAAAAGCACCTTTATTACCCCAAGGTGAAACAAGTGAATCGTCGTATCCTGCAACACAAAGGGCGTGTCCACCTAATACATTTCCATCTGGTATCGGAATGAAGCCCTTTTTAGGTTCCATAAAGTTTTCTGCAACTAAAACTCCTATATATATTGCACCTTCCTGATATAGTGCTTTTTTGATATCGTCTACAGAGTCTAAAGAATAGAAGTTGGTTATAATATATTTTTTAGCATTTTTATCTGCCGTATCCGATGGAGGGTCTTCTGGATAATGGTTAGGATTGTATGGATAATAATTTTCTTCACAAACACCATAGAGTTGTAGAGCATAAGCAATTGCCTCAAGTGTGGTTCCTTCTTCATCCGGAGCACCATCAAGTTTTTTAGCATAGTAGTATAAGTAATACTCGCTTAAATCCATAATCTTGCCATATTCTTTGCTATCATAAAACTCTTTTGCACCTGCACCTGCAAAAGAAGCACAAGTTCCTAAAGGTCCTTGGTCTTTAACAGGTGTCATCCTATCTCTTAAATCCACTTTTGAGGGTAAGGTTTTAGGTAATTTTAAAGAAGATAAAGGTTTCAAAGAAGTAATTTTTTTATATATCAAGCCCATTTTTCTATTGTAAAGTTTTAAAATCTCTTTTGCTTTTTCTTTATTTTGAATTAACATTATACCTCCTTATTAATGTATATAAAATTCAAAAACATATACATTGTAATGTATATTTCTTCAGGTATACTAAAATAGTATACTTATAGGTATAATACTTTAAATTATACTTTTGATTTGAGATTGGTAAATTTAAAGATATAATCATAAAATTTTGCAAAACTGGAAATAACAATTCCTGTGATTACTGCAGATACCCAATCTGGAATTTGAGAATTCCATCCAAGTTGATATTTAAAAGTTTGAGGAAGGGTTAGAAGAGAATAAACAATTCCTATTATTTCTGCAAAAATGAGAACCCAACCTCCAGAAATATCAGGATTTTTAGATTTAATAAACTTTTTAATTGTTTCCGTTAGAACCTCACAAAAGAAACCACCAATCGCAAGATAGGTCAAATCCAAATTCATTTATTCACAACCCAATAAATGAAAGCCACAAGGGCAGGAATTAAACCTGCAAGAAATCCCCAAACTCCACTTTTAACTTTTAGGACTACTACTTCTTTATCTATTTTGTTTACAATCTCATAAACATTGCTTATTTTGTCTTTCAACTCTTTAATGTCTTCTTTTAAATCACAAATTTTTTCTTCAATTCCACCTTTCCATTTTCCGTTTTCAATAGGGTCAACCATTTTACCCTCCTATATCTATTTTTAATCTCTCTAATATATTTTTCAAAATTGCCAATATTTCTGCTTTTGTGAAAGGTATATCCAAATTTTGATGTAATTCAGGATTTTTTATGATTCCTTTTTGAACTGCCCAATCCAAAAGTTCTTTTTTCCAATCATTCATAAAAACCTCCTTTTCTATATCAGGAATTTTTGCATAAAGAAATTTACCAGGGCAATCAGTACTAATAACATCTCTATGCCCATAAATATGTTTAATATTATACTTTCTAACCAATGCTTTTATTAATATTAATCCAGCCTCTGTCTCTCTCTGAGGAACATCATATTTTTCAAAATTTCCTAAAAAACAGATTCCAAGAGAATTAAAATTGCAAGGTTCGGATGAGTAAGAATATCCATCATAACCGCAATGTCCCACTACTACATTTTCAGGTTTCCATTGAATTATTCTGCCGTCATTTGTAATCATATAATGATAAGCATTAGAATTAGAATTTTTACCATAATTTTTCTCTTGATTTTTTATTATATTTAAACCGGTCTCATAGCTACCATCCGTTGCACTATGATGAATAATTATATATTTCCACATATTGCCTCCCTATAAATTCCTTTTTTGAGGAATAAAAAAACCAAAATTAAAAGAAATAGGCTCAGGAGTATTTAAATATTTAATAAATTTTAGGTAACAAATATTAGCGATGAATGCAGATTCAGATTGAGATATTTCAGTATCACAATAGAGAAAAATTCTAATCCCTATTTTATCATCAGTCAGAGTGACTGGAATACGATTTTCCCCATTGAAACTTTTCGCAGGATAATATGTATTATAAACAAAAGGAATATATAATGACCATACTTGTTCATTTAGAATTTCATAATCTTTGTAAATCTCGTCAATATATAATTCGAATTTTGAATATTCATTATATCTTGAAGTAAAAGAAGTGTAGGAATAATTATAACCAATACGAGCTTCATAACTATAATAACTATTTTGAGGGTATGGAGGAATCGGAGGAGGTGGACTTACAATATCGCTTATATATATAACAGTTCTTTTATTTCTATCAGCTGGACATATTTTTTTTCCGGCCCAATAATATGTATTTATACCCGCAGTATAACAATTCCCCTCTATTTTACCTATAGACCAAGCATTAATATCTTCCCAATTAAACGTTGAAAAATAGTATACTTTTTGTTCAATTATATATTTAGGCATTTAAGTAGAAGGAGGTTTCAAGCCTTGTAATAAAGCAATAACATCATAATAATAATGCTCGTAATCCTCTGTTGTATATAAAAATTCAATATAATTGATTCCTTCAGCATTAGTAAAAATTGCCGTAGCAGGCCATCTCAAATTATCAGGTAAAGTTAATATTTTTTCACTTTCTATTTTCATTTTTAAAATGTAAATCTCTCCAAGAGCAGCATTTTGAAATGTAATAGTTTTATTTGCATCAACATATATATACCAATATTTAGATTTTTTAAAATCTATTATATTATTGCTACCCACTGCTTTAAATACCAAAGCCCTTGGAGTGAAAGGAGTGAATTCAGAATAATTCTTTATTTTTTTATATCTATCAAAAATTTCATCTTTCATAAACTAAACCCCGTTATAGTTGTTGTTAAATTTATTGGATCTAAACTATAATTGATATTTATTGTATCTATTACATAGCCATTCACTTTGTCTAATAACTGGCAATCTAATAAAGAGGCATAAGACATAGAATAAGTATATCTGCCTATTTGGAGTCTCTGTTCTATAGAATTTGCAATTGCTATCGCCTGTGCTTTTGTTAGAGAGCCCTTATAAGTGTAATAAATTGCTCTTCTACTAAAAGGATAAGGAACCCAAATGTTAGATATCTTTTTAATAATAGTAGAATGGTTTGAAGTATCTATTTCCTGCCCAGTATCACTTCTAACATAAATAACTCTATAAAGATGGTTAGATGTTTCAGAAGTAAATTCATTTAAAACTAAATCTCTATCATAATTTACATTGTTAGAAGGTAAATTAGATATTGAGGAAAGTCTTATTTCTATACCATGGCTTGTCATAACTTCTGCCATGAAACCACCAAACAAATCAACTATTTCCCTTAAAGCATCTCCTAAAGTTTGGCCATATTCAATTCTTAATTCTGCCCCTAATATCCCAGATAAATAATTTCTTATGGGCGGATTATTACCAAATTGACTTTTGGATATTAAATCGTTTATTACATTCGAGATATTAGTCCCCTCATCGTAAACTATTTCATCTTCTGAACTTTCTACCGGAAAGTAATCTAAAAAAGACAAAGGACCTTCAAAGGATAAATTTATACTATCAAAAGCATTTTTAACTTCTTTTAAGATACCATAATAAACCAATTTATATTCACCATCTACCCATAAATCTACACTCCACAATGAACCAATTTGTAAGTTGTCTATACTATTAGGTGCAACAATAATGTTACAAGTTGAGGGATTGTTTAAACTTTTAGAAATACTCAAATTTTCTATCAAAATTTCTTGATTACTACTTAATAATAAAGCAGACCTTGTTAAATCTATTTCTTTTATCATTTCTTAATCAAATTAAGCGTCGCTCTTATCCAAGGGGTATTTTGAGAAAAGTTTGGCTCCCCGTCTATAACATAAGAACTTTGAATACTTTCTATATATCCTTTAACATCATCTTTATCGCCACTTATCGTGATTACTCTTTTATAATAAATAATGGGTCCTTTCTGAACTACCAATTTTTTATTTGAAGCAATTTTATTTATATTGTAAACAGGGCAATCGCCTGTATCAAATTCGGTTGTTACCATTTTAACCTCCTGCCATTGTTAAAACTGCCTTTCCTATTTTCACTGCAGCATTAGTATCTTTAGCATCCACTTTTACTCCACTATTCTTTACTTCTACCTCAATTTTTTTAACAATGTTATATGTATAAAGTCCTTTTAATTCCTCAAGTCCATAATTGAATTCAGGTCCTATGAGTTCTGCCTTACTCCATCCAAATGTTTTTGCCTGTTTTTTCTCTGAATATTGCTCTTCTATCTTTTCTACATTTGAATAATAACCTTCCCAGATTTTTCTTTTTTGGTCTGCAGTAACGGCTTCTTTTAGAAGTTCATCTCTTCTCTGCCCTTCTTTCCAAATTGCATAATCTTTATCACTCATAGTTGCTTTTCTATAATAATCTTCTATATCTTTACTATAAAAAACTTCCTCTATATTTGATTTTGGTTTAGAAGCCTCTGGAGTATAACCAAATTGCTCTGGATGAGATTTAATATAATCCTCTTGTTGTTTCCATCTATTTATGTTTTTATCAAGAGCAGTATTTTCGTCTTCTATTTGATTTATAACTGGTTTCAAATCTACTGAAGCCTGAACATCTGCCCATCCTTTCGTATCTTCTGTTACTTGCTTTAATTCAGGGTCTAAAGAAATAACTGCTCCAGAAAATGAATCAATCCATTCTGTTATCTCTGCTCCTTTTTTAGGCCCTGTTAATAAATTAGTGAGCCAGGTAAGAATAGGAGTTAATACAGGAGTTGCAACTTTACCGCCAAATGCCTCTTTAAAGTCAACCCAGGCATTACTTAGTTTTGTTATTTTACCTGCAGTTGTATCTCCTATTTCTGTTGCAAATCCACCAAATTTTTTTGATAATTCTTCTATAACATAAGCAAATCCTTCTGTCTTAACCCTATTTTCATCTATTATAATTCCATATCTACTCAAAGTTCCATATTCACCTGCAAATGCTTTTCCTACTAACATTGCTGCACTTTTCAAATCCATATCTAATGCTTCTGCCATATCTAATACAATAGGAGTAACATTTTTTATTTCAGAACCAGACATTTTAAAAGTTGCTAAAAAGGACATCATTTTGATTATACTATCGTCTGAGAATCTTGTTATTTGTTGAAGAGTCGAGGCATAATCAATCAATTCTTTAGCACTTGCCTCAGTCCCCATTCCTGTCGCTCTGAATGCAGCTTCTAATCTTTTGTTAGCAACTTCCTGGTCAGCAAAAGCATTTATAGAACCTTTAATAAAACCGGTTATTGCAGAAAAAGAGGATTTTATAATATCAAAGCCAATTAAACCTGTTATCATATCTTTAATGTTGAATCCAGAAGTTAGTGATTCTTTTGCTTCAGAAGAGAAATTTTGAATAGTGGTTTTTGCTTCATTAATTGATTGTCTTAAACCTTCTATTTCACCTTTTATTTTTATAGTTACTTCGTCTTCTGCCATTTTATATCCTCTTTAATAATTGAATATCAATTTTTCTTAATTCCTGGAATTTCTTTAAAGTTTTATCTAAAATTTTTTTATAATCCTCTTGAGTATTTTCCTGTCCTTTTTTATCCATTAAAAGAAAATCTATATACATTTGAATTTCATCATAAGTCATTGTCAAATATTCTTTTAATGTAATTCCAAATTCTTTTCTTAATAAGGGGAGCAGTTTTCTATGCTCCCCTGTTATTCTTATCATCCTTTTTCTTAAAAACTTTTACAACGAATTCTTCAACTTCATCTGAATCATACATAGAGCAGAAATCTGTGAAAAGTATTTCCTCGTCTGGTGGCAATTGACAAAAGAAATTATAGGCTCGCCAGGCCCAAAATACCCTTTTTCTTCTGGAAACTGGTTTATCATCTTCTTCTAATTCAATACCAAAAACTTCATAATATTTAAAATCATCTATTGGTCTTTTTTTAAACTCTGTTATTTTTACATCTTTTAAATCAGGATATTTATTTTGTGGATACTTGTTAACAATTATATCACTCATACTGGATCACTATCAAAATTCTCACCTGTAATTTCCCATACAACCCAATCAGTATTCGAATATACTTTATTTGCACTCACAACTTTATAATTTCCCAAGGTCTGCCCTGGTGTATATAATGTTCCGCTATCTATAACTGTCCAAGTCCCTGTTCTTTTAACACCATGAAGAGCCTGTGCAACATATTGTCCATTTTCATCTCTAAGATAAAAAGAATCAATTGTAAAACCTTCTCTTGCGCTTTTAGTCCCAGCTCCAGTTGCAGAGCCAGAAGCGCCCCAAGTATAAGCCATAACTTACCTCCTTTTATTCTGATTTTGTTCTTTCATATATTGAAAAACATTGTATGCTATCGCCATCATTTCCACCTGAATGTGTTATATTTGTTATATCAATATACATATCTGTAGTTCCATTCCCAATATTGAATTCTGTGTTTTGCATAGTGTTCCCAGGAATTACAACCTGCTTATCTTCTGATGTATTATCAATTTTTTTACAAGTGATTGTAAGAGTCAAATCGTTTGAACCTATATTAGAAGTTGTTTTTAATTTTAAAAATGCTTTTCCATATTTTGATGTATCAATCGCATCACCATCGGTAAAAGTTCCAGTTGAACCACTAATTGAATAAGTTCCCATATTGCTAACTGGTGGTGGTAAAATATTAGCAGGACTTATTGCATAACCATTGGATATCTGAAGATACATATCTTTTATATTTTCAAATATTCTTGCATCGTTTGTCGTTAAGAAATCATTAAGATTTGTATAATCAAAAATCTTTACTAATAGATTTTTGAAAAATTTATAAATATTAGAATTAGTTAAATTGTCAAAACTATCATAACTATAATCTAAAAGTTCACTTAAATTATCATAATCAGTTGTAAAATCCAAATCTTTTATTCTATTGAAATTTGTCAATGTTGCTTTTGACACGCTTCCAATTTCTGTTCCTGTTCCTAATGCACTTTCTAATCTATCATAAGCAAGCGAAATACTATCTAAAATATTTAAAACTTCATCTTTAGTTAACATTCTTACCTCCTAAAATGTATATAAATTTCAAATATAAGTCTCCATAAATCACCTTCTTTTTCCAATTTTGAACCTATTACTTCAATATATCTATTATTTATATCGTAAAAACTTTCAAATTTTTTTATTAACTTGTCTTGAATTTCTAAGCAATCCTCTGCCGTATTCGAATAATAATCAATTTGAAACCTTTTTCTCTCTAAAGAAAAATCTGTTAAAAAATTAGTATCACTTGAGATTTCAGTTATACAAAAATAAGGAACTGAAATCTCTTCTAAAGGAAAGTAATAATAAACATCTCCTAAATCTTTCAATAAATTATATAGATATTCATTAATCTTCATTTATATGCCTCATAATAATTTGTTTCATAATAGGTTTTGTTTTTTCGAATGCAGGTCTTAAAAATGGTTGGGGTTTAGTGCCTGGGTGATGAACTTTTTTAACAGGATGTAATGCTCCTTTCCAATATAAAGCTATTTTTTCTCTTGGATAAATCATATGTGGTCTTGTGCCGTATTCTAAAAAAGTAAGAACTTTTTGCCTCCATCCAACAGCCCAACCTAAACCTCTTTGCTCTATAAAAATATATTTCCTATAAGTAGTTGAAGGGCAGGTTTTTATTGCCTCACTTCTTATATTTAAACCTATTTCGAATAAAGCCTTATTTACCTTTTCATACAACTTATTTTGAATTTTATTTAATTTGTTGATTTTTACATCTATAACTATTTCCATTTCTTTAATTCATACCTATAAAATTCAAAATTACCCCAATAATCCTTTATGATTCTTTTATTTAGGATTTTATAATATTCATCCGAATATTCTATAAGATTTGCAATATTTAAATTTCCAGTTGTAAATAACACCAAATCAAAATCCTCTGAAATACCCCTGCTGGTATAATCGAAATTCTTTTTATCTATGAAAAGCCCGTAATCTTTATCTGAATAGATTAAAGTTGTTTTTATCTCTCCTATATTGTTTTTTACATTATTAATCGAATATATTATAAATTGTGTTCTAAACCAATCTTTAAACATAGATTTTCCTATATTTATCTAATATCATTTTCACATTATTATCTATAAAATCTACTTTCCCAAAATTAGCGCTAAATCCTTCAATATTTTGAGAATTTGGAAGGTCTAATCCTCTTAAAGCATATGCAATCATATTTTGAACTACAATTGCTAATGCTCTTTTAATATCTTCAGGAATTGTTTCATAACCTGCATAATAATTTATTACAACATTTTGAAATCCATCGTTTGTGATATCATCAAAAACAACTAAATATGGTGTATAAATATAATCATCGATTTCTATATTATCTATTTTAATACTATTAATTTTTGTTATAGGAAAGTTTTTGGGTTGATAAATCATTTTACCACCATTAAATTTTTCTTCATAGGTCCCTGTCTCTAATTCATCCATATCAAGATAATTTAAAATAATTTGCTGTCCCTGTTTTATCCAATCCTCTATATTTTCTACACTATAATTTATTTGAGTATAATTTTTTAACTCTTCAGTGGTAATCCACACATATTACCTCCTTTTTTCAAAATTTCTATTTTTAAAGAAATCAGATATTTTCTCAAAACCTATCAATTTATGAAATCCTTTTACAAAATAGAAATAAGTAAACAAAACAACACTCTGTATATTTATAATTCCATTATAGAGATAAAAAACAAAAGCATTATAGGAAATTGTTATTGAACTTTTTAATATCACCAATCCATTATAAAGTTGTTTCCAGAGATAATTATATTCAAAAGAAATTGAACTTTGTAAATTTATTAAGCCTTCATAAAGCCTTTTAAAATATTGATAATATGAAAAAACAATAAAAGATTGAATATTAGATAATCCACCATAAAAATATTTCCAGATTTCTTTATAAACAAATGGAATAGAAGTTTCAATGTTTATTGTAAAATTAGTTTCAATCCCTTATAGGCGAACTAAAAACAAATATATAGACAAT
>Ga0078972_1017154_pt1 | contig 10483 bp, 4 predicted proteins | sample YelNatPaOPGAMG01_FD_67568 | JGI IMG/M metagenome (GOLD analysis project Ga0078972, IMG submission 67568) | Hot spring thermophilic microbial communities from Obsidian Pool, Yellowstone National Park, USA - OP-RAMG-01 (SPADES assembly) (version 2) | ecosystem: Environmental > Aquatic > Thermal...
AAACATTGATGGGTTTGACTATATTATCAGCTTTGAAACATCTACAGTAAGAAATTATGTGCAAACGCCTAAACTTACACTTGAAATAAAGCAAGGCGACTGTGAAGACCAAGCAATACTAGCCTATGCGATGATAAAGTACTACATGAAACATGTTGTCGGCACAGAGTATTCACTTTACATAGCAAGTATAGAATTCTCCGATGGCTTAGAACATGTTGCAGTTTTCTTACCAGTTCAAGGAGGGAACGTTTGTATCATAGACCCTGCGGGTTCTTATCTTACAAAAGAGTATGGTGAGATAGCGACAAAACCAGCGCAACAAGAACTTCAAACTTATTCAAATTATTGGTCCTCGTCGCATGGTTCAATGAAAAGCCTAACACTTTACGATGTTTCTGTGATTGACGGCAGCTATAAAGTTGTTGCAGAAGGTGACCTCAGTCAGATAATGGCATTCTTATCTAAATCTTAGAAAGATAGAAAACTCATTAGATATTTAAGAAGTAAGATGTACTCAGCCGTGTGTGGTTTTTACAAATATTTTATTATAAAAGTTAACCGTAATCGTCATAACTGCCTTAAACGCATGAGCTTATAGAATTTTTTTTCGTTTACCTTCATGAGAAATAATCTATTGAAACGTTAGTTCTCGTCATCCAAATTTGGTCAAACATAAGAAAAGGTAATCCTTGACCTAGAAAAACCTTAAGTTAACAGAGCACATAACATGTTATCAAAATTTATATTCTTTCTTTGAATAAGTTATGTCCGTGAAGGAAAAAGACGTTGAGGGCCTATTGAAGGACTTTGAATTGAGGCCCGAAGAATTCATGTTTTTTCTAGGTGCCGGATTCTCGAAGGAGATAGGGCTGCCGGGTGGGCAAGAACTCGCGGAATTCTTAGCGAAAAAGTACGGGGAGGAAAAGGCGCAGGGAGAACTGGACGACGTCATAGCGTCGTTACTCGGGAAGGGGGTGGAGAGGAATGAAATCTGCGAAGCGATAAAGGAGGTATTCAATAAGAGAGAATTACCGAGAAATGAATACAACTTCCTAGGCATATTCTTCAGAATAATCGATCAAGTGGTCCAGAGACTAGAAAGAGAAAATAGTCTGCGTCAAGTAATTATAGCAACCACCAACTGGGATAAGACGTTAACCAACTTCTTTGGGGAAAGAGTACTATCCATCTATTCCGGAAACCAAGTAAGTAAGAGTCGAGATATGGCCGGCAGAAGAATATTAGTGTACCACCTACATGGAAGCATAGAGGACTGCGACTCCATGATCCTAACCAAGGAGGAGAAAAGCAGAGTTAGTGGAGACACTCCCCTGTGGCATTCGTTCACGGCTGACGTCGACAAGCATAGGGTTATATTCATTGGATACAGCATGGCGGATGAAGATATCATGAATATATACATAAAGTCAAGGAAGGGGGCTACCATTAAGGAGAAGGATTACATAATAGTGAACGATGAGGGGTCCAAGAGAAGAATAGAGGGCATGTTGGCTGAAAACGGCTTGGATAGAATAGCCAGTGTGATGATCATGGACTCTTTTGAATTCCTTAAGGAATTGGCGAAGTCAATTGGGCTCGTGGTGGAAGAGGTCAAAGTGGAATTGGATACCGAGAAAAAGATGATGGAAAAGTTGAAAGAGAAGGGGGGCGTAATAGTTGTTGGGCCACGATTATCGGGCTTAACCACGCTTTACCAGAAATATTCCAAAGAATTTCCCAAGCGAAAATTGCCCCTGGACTACAAGTATGACGAAGAAAGTAAAAAATCGTTCATCGATCTGATGAATGACTTGGAAAAAGAAAAGATAGCGTTGGTCGCTCCAGAGTACCTGTATGAGAATTACTTCGAGGAGTATAAAAGTAGAATCAAGGATGAGGCCCGTTTAAAAAATATCGATAAATTGGCCAAGGAAATCACGATTAAGCATAGGGTTTCAAGGGATGAGGCAAGAAAGTATTTGGATGAATTGGTAAAAAGAGTGGATGAGGACCGTAAAGATAAGTTTGACGACGAATTAAAGGGTAAAATATTGGATTTAGTTAATCATGATGAAAATTATCCATTAAAGCTTCTAAGGGATGTCTTTCAGGACGTGAATGAAAGAATGCGGCACGAGAACAAGGAGGACATAAAGAGGGCACTTGATGAAAAAATAAACATGAGGAGAGATGCTGAGAAAAACCTGGGCGTAAGCGTCCTGCTCTGGAGCACCGTGCCTGGTGTGGCCTCTGTATTTGGGGAGGAGCTGGCAAAGTTATCCCCAGTTTTGCTCGCCGCCGGCATACTTACCGGTGAATTGGTCAGGTCTATAAAGGACATTATTGAAGAAAAGTCGAAAAAGAATCCGTTTGATAAAATCATCGTGTTGAAGAAGTACTGGGATTCCTTGAATGAGTCTGAAAAGAAAATGTTGTGCTATAAGCTGGATAGTAAACAACACCTAAGGCCTGGAAAAAGCGAGGAGTATCTGAGGAGTGTACTTGGGGATGAATTGAGGAGTTTGGAGAAAAAAGTAGAAAAAGCGGAGACATATGTGCGGAATTTGGAGGAATTCCAGAAAAAGCTGGAGAAATTGGAGAAGGAAAATGGATACATATTAGAGGAGCTGGCTAAATCAGATGAAGACATCAAAAAATTCAAGAATGAGTTTAAATTGGCGTTGGATGAACTAAGAAAATTAATTGAGGAGCTTAGGAAGAGAATTGATAAATTGGAGGAGGAACTCCGGGGCAACGTTGATATAGCTGACAAGAAGGACTTTGAGAAAGGATTTTCAAACATTAAAGTTGAGGATGGTGAACTGAAGATTGGTGCTGATAAAGAGTATTATCATGTAGTTGAGATTGGCAAGTTCGGGAGCATCATTAATAATGTGATTAATAAGCTTGGACAGAGCAGAGTTGTCGTTCTCACCGGTTCCAGAGGTATTGGAAAATCGGTGTTAGCGGCATCAGTAATTTGGAGGCTACTTAATAGCGGTGAAGTTGAGTTAGTGGCTAGGATTAATGAGTATAATAATAGAGTTGAGAGCTTCATTAGAAATTGTCCGATAGAGTTCAGAGACGTTGGTAGGGTAATACTCTACGACCCATCATCAACAGGAATCTATAAAACAACAAAAATCTATGAAATCGAAAAGAAAGAACAACCTATATTAGCATATATTGATAATACAATAAAGAATCTATTGGTAGATTTCGAGTTCACCAAGGATTCAATGATGCTCATAGTACTCCCAAGCGACATTTACGAGAACATCCTTAGCGAGGATACAAGGAAAAGTCTTGAGCAATACAGAATTGAAGTTGAATTAAGTGATATAAAATTCCTAAGCGAGATCATTAGGGATTACTCAGTTACGTGCAGGAACAAACTTAGTGAAAATGAATTAAGCGAACTAGCTGGTGAAGTTGCTAAATATGAAGAGGGCTACACATTAATAGCTAGGCTTGTAGGCATGGAGCTAACCAAGTCAAATTGCAACATAGATAATATTATGAGAATGATTGAGAAATCTGAACATAATGCCAGCGCATTCATTGCAGGCTTCATAAACAAATGGTTCGATGTAATTGATGATAAGAGTCAAGTTAACAGCAAGAGGATCAATGCTCTAGCAGAAATCCTAGCCATTAGAAGATACTTCAATTGGTTCATTCCAGGTGACCCACTACTGACTAAGGGCATTGTCAAGCTTATTGATAGTGTCAACGAGCCTGAGAAAGAAATGAATGATGAAATGGTTAACTGGTTAATTAAAAGATCGCACGATTTGGTGGAAAACACCATTGAAAGGTTACTTAATGGCGAGGACTTGGGGGAAGCATCAGAACCATGGATGGTGTTTAGGACTAAAGAAGCGTCAGAAATACTCGAAGTAGTGGAATATTTCATTAATGAATATGGTGAGAAGTTTCTTAAGACGTTGAGTAATTTTAGTGATTGCTGGAAGAGGGCAGCATTAATAATTGGCAGTACATTAACTTGGCAATTAGTGTTACCTGATAAGGAGAAATTCAGTAATAGTGAGGCTGCTGATGCCTTGAATTCCTGTAAAATTGATGACTACTTACTTGTTGATAATGAAATACCAGATTTCGTAGCGATAATTATTGGTAGAATGTTGATGCAAGACGAAAAATCAAAAAATTTTGTCAGTATCTTCGCCGATAAATATGAAAATGCTATTGAAGAAGTCAAGAAACTGCTAGAAATTTGGAGAAAACGTGAAAATGATGAAATAAACACATTTGAAGCTTACTATGCGCTTGGGCTTGCATATATTGTTGCTGATGCTGCTAGGCTAGGCAAGGATATTAATGAAGATGATGCTGATGCAACCCTCAAAGTAGTAATACCTGCTCTACGATTAGGTACAGCAGGTACAAAGTTTAAAGAAGCGTATTCGCTTCTTAGCACTGCAATATATCTAGAACCTGTTGACCCATATGTAGATCTTTTAAGAGCATTAAGTTCTCTAAGGGATAAAGCTCCCCAACAATATCTTGCAATACTAGCCGAAGCATCACAAATTGAGCTGGATAAAGCTACAGCTACGTTTATTCTTGATAAATTTCTCTACATTCTTTATGACTTCTTTAATGATCCTTACCTCTCTGATAAGCTTACGAAGCTGATTTGGCCACTTGTGGATGCCGCGAGAGTATACTCAAATGTGCTGGGACAAGCCTTATATGAGATAGAGGAAGGAGATATTACTCTTAGTGTTGATGATATGTGTGTTTTACTTAATGTATTGAAAGAGGAAAGTGATGAGCTAGCAACTATAGCTGAAGCACATGCATTAATCCTAGAATTGGCGCACTCTAAAGTTAGGAATCTTATGCGCTATGCTTTAGCGAATTATTATTACCGAAGCTACAATCTGGTTACTAGGGTTACCAAGGTTCGTAAGAGGCTTAAGGAGTTGGCTAATAAGTCAGACGAATTGCTGAAGAATGAACATTTCATGAATTGGATCAAACAATTCTACGTAACTGGTAGTATAACTCAACAAAAGATCAGAAAAATGATTACTGATACAGAAGTGGAGCTCACATTCTCGTTGGCTATGTACAAGCTTGATAATGGTAAGCTTGACGATGCTTCAAAGCTCTTTAATGAAATAACTGAAGTATCTAGAAGCGTTGGGGATTGGTATAATTACATAATTGCTCGTAGTTGGTTGTTGCGTGTTGAGCTTATTAAGGCTAAAAGCATCAACGAGTATGTTAATGTAGCTAATAATTTTGAGAAATTATGGAATGAAACTTTAGAGAATTCCATATTTACAGCAGATTATTCATATGCTGCATCTATGGTTTTAGGTAGCTATCTTGTTTACTTAGCATCAATAGGTAAGTATGATGATATCGAGAAGATATTAAGTAGTTGGCACGACCTCCTTGATTATCATAAGAGAGTGGCAATCAAAACTGGGTTCATGCTTAGGTTGCTGGGATTTACTAAGGTTGCTGAAGTTGAGCCCGGAGAACTTATTGATGCATATGAGAACCGTATTTGTTATGAACTCTTACCGGTATTGGCATTGGTGCTCGCGCCGCGCAGTAGGTCTTATGATGGGCATCGTATGAGATTCGACACGGAATTATACAAAAATGCGCTTTTAGCTGTTAAAGGGGATAGTGATGCTTTAACGAAGTTAAGGGATTTACTTTATGAGAAGCCACGTGAGCTTGCGCAGGGGCTAGATGGTAAGACGCTAGTTCAATTAATAGCGCCCATGAGTTTAGAATGTCAATTTGCTTTTATGCTCTACGCTCTAGTTAATGGTAATATTGAGTTGGCTAAGAAATATGCATGGTGGGTATCAAAAGTGTTTTCCAATAAATTGGATGGCAGGCTTTTTGGTGATGTTTATAAGGCGTGTTGTGCTGTGAATGGTGAAGGGTTTAAGCTGGCGCTTCTAAAATTATACTACCTTCACATATGGTAAAGTTAATTGGTTTTATTAATTTTAATAAAATTTTATGTGTGTTTTAAATTAAGTTTCTGAGTTTTAAGCTTTAGTGTTGATGTGTTGGTATTTCCGGGGTTATGATTCTGTTTTGTAGGGTGTTGATTGTTAGTTTTGGAGTTGCTTGGCTAGTTTTTCATACCTTATCCTTCTGAAGGCAGTTGAGTAATATCCATCTACCTACGATTGAAAGAACGTAAAGTATGATATTCATAACATCCCTATTGTTGGTCATTGGCCTATCATTGTCCTAGGAGGAAGCAGGGGTCTAACAAGCTTCTACTCGCCTTGCTAAGTTCGCAAAACTTCAGGAAAGGAGACCGTCAACTTAAGGCTTATAGGCCCATGCTTACCCCCGAACAATACTTAGGTGATAACGTTGAAGGTAAGCATAGGCCAGCTATATTCTTTGTTCAGTGATAGAAAAATCTTTCCTAGGAGAAGAGTTGACCCTTTTGTAAAGGCAATTTGCTCTGTTAACTTAAGCTCCATACTACTCTAATTTTTTGAACTATACTAATTACTTCTTCTTGGTTAAACAAGTGAAACAAGTTAAGCCATCTCCAAACATGTTCAAGTCTGCAAACTTTCTTACTACAAAAAATAGTCATCGAATTTCTCAGTTCTATCCTTTAAGACTTGTATTTCTCTTTCTATTACTTCGAAGAACCAATCTCCAAATTCATAAGTTCTATGAAAAAGACTTAAAGTTGGAGAGATTAAAAACTTACAACATTCAAAAACTAAAAACTTTAAAAATAGGCTTAATGAAATTAGAAAGAAATGAAGACGAGAATTTTAAGCATAATTTTCTTAATCCTTCTTCTCAGCTTAACTCTTAGCCAAGCATTTGGAGAAATAGAAGATTATCTCTACTTAGAAGATCTTAGAATTGAAGTTGATGCTCCTGATGAAGCAAAAGTTAATGAAGAATTTAATGTAAAACTTAGCATTAGTCCTTACGAAGAAATCTATGTAAAAACTTTTATTGTAACTTTTGGTTATTCTAGTAGTCCAATCTATGAAGAAACCTTATTCTATCAACAAAACATAACTAGTGATTTTTCAAAAACTTATGTTTTAAAAACAAAAGAATTCCTTTACCATAGAATTCCATGCAAAATTAAGATTTCTTACGTCACATGGAAAGGGAGTTGGTTGCTTGAAAGAAGTTATGAAAAAGAAATTTACCTTGATTTAACTTATATAACTGATATAAGTAGAGAAGAACTAGAATTTGCTTATTTTAACTACACAATGTTGAAAAGAGATTATGAAAGCTTGAAAAGTTACGATGAAGCCCTCTCTGAAAACTATAGTAACCTTTATTATGAATATAAAGAGTTAAACGGAGAACTTCAAGAACAGAAAAAAATGACAGGTATTTTCGTTCTAACTACGATAATATTTTTAGCATCAACGAGTTATTTAGAATGGAAAATTAGAAGGATAGGAAAAGAACAAAGTAAAAGTACTAAGAAAAAAGGAGAAGGTCTAATTAAGGAGATAAAATCGTTGTTCTTTAGAGTTGACTAGTATGTAAGTAAGATAAAAGCCAAGCAAAAACAAACAAAATTTTTAGTTAGCCATCCCTTCATTGTATGAGTACTTTAGGTAATACTTCTTTAACTAAACTTATTTTTCTTTTAACTTCTTATCAACTTCTTTAGTTGTTGCTTCTGTCTCTGTTAATTTTTTTCTGATTCTTCTACTATTTTCTCAATTTCGTCTTCTCCAATACTATCAAAGAGCTTCCATATTCGCTGCAGTAGCGCCTTTCTTTTTGCAACCTTAAGCTTATACTCTTTTATGGCTTCAGGCTTCAGAGGACCAAGTAAAACCTCGCCTTTCTCAGTTCTCATGTAGTAACTTTCTCCTATGAAAGAACCTACTGCAGGGTCTATCTCACTTACAACATCTATTATGAACGTTGACAAAGTACCAATATCAATAGTATAGCTTTCCTCTGCTGAATAACCTAGAAGCCTTAAAAGTAGATTCCCACCAGTAATGAAACCTGTTCCAATAACAGCAAATCCAGGATTATCGTGAACAGGCTCAGCTAATCCTCTTTCGTCAAATAGCTCCATAGATGCTTTACCTTGAGGACTAACGCTTGCCAAAATCATGCTGAAGCTAGGTTCAAGATCCTGCTCACGAAGCTCTTTAAATCTTCTAATAAGAATAGACTCAATTTGATTTACTGCATCTTCAAACTGTTCAAACGTTGGAGTCTGATTCTTCCATTCCTTAACAGCTAAATCAGTTAAAACTTTTTCGCATACTCTATAACTTTGCTTAACAATGGATGCTTCACCAGCTCCTCCAGCAATAGCTAATGGAACATACTTATCACCTACTTTTAAAACTATTGGATAAACCTTGCGAGTTTCGTAACTTATAGGACCAACAGTTGCTTTAGAATCAGAGGAAATAACGACACCTTCATTACCTTCTATTATCCATTTTAAAGCTATTATTAGAGTCATCGTACTATATCCTTAAATTGCATAAAATTAAATATTTAAATTTATATGAAACTGTCAACTTAAGGTCGCTAACGATAATAGGACATACTTCAGCAAAGATATAGGGTAAGTTAAGAGAGGGAGAAAAAGTTACAATAAGTTTTTACAACTATAGAGTTCTAGACTCTTTCTAGCCACCAACTGAAGAGATTAAAGCTTCAAACCTCAAGGAAATATCTGAGAAGCTTACTACTTCTTTAAAGGAGATGGAAACAACTTAAAATTGCAAGTCATTTGAGAAGAAATTTTGTTTAACTTTGTTGCTACTAATTTTTATTTGAGTGGCAAAAAATACTTGAAAGAAAGAAGCTAAACTCACAAAGTATAGGTAATCCTCGAAGTTTTTTCTCTATTCACAGAAAAACTTATATTTTATAGCGAAGTAAGAATATTAACTTGTCTAGTGTTGATGAACAACTTAATGAAGCGAGAGAAAAAGTTGAAGCGGAGTATAGTGAGAAAATTAAGGAAACATGGCATGTCTGGAAGGAGGAGTTCATTAAGAAGTTTCCATTTAGGGAGAAACCAGAACTTATAGATAATTTGACTCCTGAGGATGTTTATAACCCAGGAATTAGCGGATACTTCTTAGACTACATAGAGCATAAGTTGAAGAATTTTGGGCATATTCATGTTCCAAGTGATAAGCCTTGGAAAAGTGCAAAAGATAACTTAGACTTGTTTAAGAAACTGCTAAAAATCGCAGTTAATGATAAAATCTCCTTAGCGAAAAAGATAGACGCAGAGTGGGACAAGCTACCTGGCTGGGGCGGAGATAGACATTATGCCAAGAAGATTGTTTTTTGTTATTACCCAGAAAATGTAATCCCAATATTTAAGACAGAGCACTTAGAACATTTCTTGGAGAAGCTCGGGCTTCTAGACGATGCATATAAAAAGGCGCAAGTTAAGTACCAAATGAACTATGAAGACTTAACTGTTGGGCAAAAGTATGAGCTTTTAAATAGTTTGTTAATTGAGTTTAAGGAAAAGTCGGCAGTTGTTAAGGACGAAGATAATGTCTTCTTCGGTTGGGTACTTTACACAGCTTTTCCACCACTGGAGCCTATCTCGCCAGAAAAAGTTGCTGAGCCAATGAGCGCAACAAGAATGCTTTTCTCTCCAGTAAACGAGCTAGGAGTAGTAACACTTTTTGCAATGTACCATCGTGAACTTGGCTTTCCCTACATCCTAAAGGTAAAGTCAGACTACCCTGACGCAGTAGTTGTAGACAAATACGGAGAAGTAAAAACAGTAGAGTTTGAACTTTTCGCATCTAACTTCATAGCTCACAAGCACGACCCAGATAAATGTGATTACATCATTTGTTGGGAAAACGATTTAGCTGAAAGTGAAGACAAAGAAGCAAAGGCATTAACTAAAAAAATCATAGCGCTTAAAGATAAGTTCGGGGAAATTGAAGAATAAAAAACAATATATAAAGGATAGAAAGAGACTCGTCTTAGCTCTTAATAAGTTAAGTAGTTTACAACTCAATAGGCTCTAGGATTCTAATGAGATAAAAATAGTACGAGGGCTCGCCAACAGAAAAACCTTTCTTACTTGTTTTTAATTGCTCAGACTCTGATGGAATTAATAAACCCTTTACTTTAATAGGTTCAATAGAATACTTCTGAAGGTCAAATTCTACTTCTTTTTTCTTTTCTACTAAACTTCTTAAGTCTTCATCTCCGATTGAGTTAATTATGGTTTTAGGTTCTTCCGAGAAATTGACTTTTATTACGTCTCTTCCACTTTCTAGAAGAGGCTTTAAGTACTCTCGTTGGGGAAGGTAATATTCTGGTTTCCGATTGAACACTGCCAATAGATACTTACCACCTTCTCTTACATAAAATTTCAACCGTAATAGTGCTTCCAACATCTTCCCAAGATTTTGTGTTTTTGGTTCAGTGGAAGTAATTTCTTTTCTTTCAGCTCCACCAAAGAATTTTA
>Ga0078972_1016773_pt1 | contig 10482 bp, 7 predicted proteins | sample YelNatPaOPGAMG01_FD_67568 | JGI IMG/M metagenome (GOLD analysis project Ga0078972, IMG submission 67568) | Hot spring thermophilic microbial communities from Obsidian Pool, Yellowstone National Park, USA - OP-RAMG-01 (SPADES assembly) (version 2) | ecosystem: Environmental > Aquatic > Thermal...
CCAGCAGACGTGAAACGAATCTGGGTTGAAAGACGATAAACAAGGTCATCATGAACGACGATGCGCGTTTTCATAGTGTACGAGCGATGCATCGAAACAAGGATACCCCGGATGTGCGGTGATTCTCGGCAACAATGACAACGCATGTGACGTTGTCAGAGCGCATGCTGTCGCAGACCTCAAAAAAGAACTTGATTCTGGTTAGAGCAAGCTCCACAACGGTGTTGCAGCAGAGCTTTTTCGTTCATATGCGCAACAGACACACATCGACACCAAGACAAGACTATGAAAAGCTATGAAACGAATGTACGAGAGGCGAGTTCGGAGGCATCAGCACCAGTCAATCCAGTCGTAACTGCGACAGCGATGCATGCATCCATGAGGAGGTCTTGCTCATCATTATCAACATTCCTGCTCAACATGGGCTTTCATAACGTCTTTACTCGACATGATGGAGCCAGTGCAATGTAAACGCACCAGATGCTGCATCGTCTTGTCTGTTCATGAACGCGTACAAAGCATCGTCGCCGGAAAGCGCCCAGAGGAACGCTGCCGCCCTGGTCGCTTCGTCTCGGAGTTTCTCCTCATTGGTTAGCCATTGCGAAAAGGTTTGCTCATCGCCAATCTCTATCCCACTCGAATACGTTGGTCGATAGAAGTGCGCAATGGTTTCCGCTCGATCCTGAAGCAGCGAAAACAGCTGACGCAGCGCTTCCAACGCCCGCTGATGCAGCGTCTCTGCGTAGACCCAGCGTCTTCGGGTACGTCGGAGGGCACCAACGCCAGGCTCCAAACGCTCTGCGCTCTCGCTCATTGTTGCTTGAATGCGTTTCACCAGGTGCGCGACTCGGATCCAAAGTCGATGTGGATGAAGCTGGTAGAGCGCACTCACGCCAGTCAAGCCGGCAGGCAGTGGCTCTGCTGCACCTAGAGCGGCAATCACCAGCGGACACTCGTCTATCTGTCGCATGACTGCGCCAACGAACTGTTTTAGTGGGGTTGCAAGAGGCGCCTCTAGTTGATCGCGGTACCTGCACGCGTGCTTCAGTCGGCGCCAACACGCAAAGAGCGCGAACCATTGGTTCCCATTTCGAACGAGCCCTTTAGCACCTTCCAATAGCTCTATGAAGCGAACGGCTGTACGCGCAGTCTCACGTTCAAGGCTCGTTGCCTCCATACAAAGTCGCTTACCCTCTGAAGCGGCTTCATCGCACGATGAGGACGCTGCACAGACAAGCCACGCTCCCGAGTCTGCGTCGAAATAGTTGCGGTGCTCCCGCTGCCATCGGCTAAATGAGAGCACTGCTCTGGAAACTCGCTCCTCTAGCGTTTCCAAGGACGTCTCATCCTCGGACATAAACGTTTCCAGTGCCAGTTGTTGTCGGAGCGAAGGCTGGTGTTCGAAACGCCACACTGGTGCGTTTCGGCATCGAGCAGCAGCGCGGGTGCTTCACAACGTCTCCGCCGCTGTTCCCAGTGCGCTCTGTGCGAGCACGTTTCCTACAAGCGACCTGGGGTTCGTCTGACGGAAGACCGGCAAAGCAGAGCGAGGTACGTTTCCAAGCGGAGGTATGCCTGTGGTGTCTGCGCAAGAGCGTGATGTCGTCGAGGCTAGTTCGCGCGAGGCGACGCATTCAGGGTACGTCTTGCGGGCCAGTGGAGAGCTTTCTTCGACCGCCGCTGAGTCGAGTTCCGCTCCGGAGGTACCTCGAACGCCTTCCGGAGCGGCTGGCTGCACCGCACTGCTTTCTGCTACCTTGACACCTACGGGGTCTCGAAGCAACGACTCGGGTAACGCGGAGACCTCGACAAGAAGCGCGCTGGGCGCTGCAGTAGGTGTTGTTCGTGTTGCTGGCGCCCCTGCTCGTCCACCTTCTACGACTACGACTGTTACTGCTACTGCTGCTACTGCTGCTACTGCCGCTACTGCCGCTACTGCTGCTACTGCTGCTACTGCTGCTACTGCTGCTACTGCTGCGTCATCGCCTCAGCCGAGCACCTCAGGGTCTGGAGGAGCCCCTGTCACAGAACCGAGTCGCCCGCGCTCGCAGCGTCTCTCGTGGTTCACCATCGCTCGTCGACTCTTATCGCACGGAGGGAAGAAACTCGAACTCGCCAGTTTCTTGAATGCGCTGCTTTTCCTCGGCCTCTTGACCAACTTGCACCTGACATATGTGAATCGAGCGGGCTGTGCCCCGACCCTATTGGAGCAAATGGCTCAGTTCCACCCGGAAGCACGACACGATCCGGCTCTGCTCCTGCGCCGCTACGACCTCGTCCAAGTACAAGTAGTGCCGACGCCACTCCCGCTGCAACACTTTCACAACACCTGGTCTGGCCTGCAGCCACTGTGGGAGCGGTTGTTGCCTCGTCCGCAACGGTACCAGTTCGCTACAGAAAAGGGATTTTTGCTGCTAAGTGAACAGGCCAGACGAAGCCACAACATCTCCGAGTTGCATCTGGAGCTGACGACGAAAGATACGTGCTATGGTGCGTCACCATTCATGCGCGGTATTCTCAAGTACATTGTCGGTAGTGAAACCGTCGTTCTGAACGCTTTTGCGTATCTGCTGCAGTATGGCCTCCGACACGGCCACAGTAGTGGTCAGCGGTCGCTCGGCACGGATGGGTACGTGCTCAACGTGCAGAGCGGTGATATCTATAACATCGGTCGGGTATTTATCGGGGAACTATACGCGCGCTCCGCTTACTTTACCGATGTCTTTCTGTTGAAAACGGGCGTGTTACTAACGTCAGCATATGTGATGTTCACCATAGGTGCACTGATCGCGTTTGCGTTACGGGAAGTGCAGTCAAGGATCATGAAGTTAGCACTGGAGATCCAGAATGCTCGGAATCGCACGCCATATGCCGGAGCGCTGTTTAGCAGTTCGATTCATGCGCTGGTGCTGGTTCCGATTATTACAGGTATCCTTTTCTTTCTTTTTGAATTCTTCGATAATCAGCTGCTTGCGTTTTGCGTGCTCGTTGTCGCATGGATTGCGGAGGTGACGGTCATGTTGGGCTGGCGGAGCGGCCTCTCGATCTACATCCTTCCGCGGGCGTTTGCGGCGTACTTGTTAGCATTTCATATTTACTTTTTCTCGTTTCCCCTGGGTTTTAGCTGGTTAGCGCTCTTCACCTGTGCCGCGTTCATGCAGCACACTGTTTTTCTGGTTTTCTCTCGGTTCGAGTCACCGCGGCTTCGCGCTGAGGCAACAACGCAGCGATGAAGAGCGCCCGGGACTAGGACGCAGCGCACTGCATGCTTGGCGATGCGCGGGTACCATGTATAACGTGCTGCGCTCCTTGAAAAGTGTTTCTTGATTCGATGGTTTTGTTTGCAGCTTCATCGGTGCGAATGGCTGCTTGGTTGGCTTGCGACGGGTAATGCACAGCGCTTGCGTGGTGTCTCAGGCAGCTTTACGCTTGGACAACTTGCAAGCATGCCAGAAACGCCAGCACTTGTACCACTTTGGTGCATGCGAGACCACCGTGTGACGGTGCGATTTTGCATTTCGCGTGAGTACGTGCTATAGAGGGCGCGGCGGATGTCTGGCGCTGGACCAGGAACGGGCATTGCTGACGACTCCATAACGCTTTCTGGCGAGCGTATGCAACAATCCTCCTTTCCCTGGTCAGGGTCGATGCCTATATGAGCAATTCGTATTGGTTGCATGGGTAGCGCGAGCGTTTCGTGCTACATGCGCTCGTCGTCCGCTGTGCAGCAGCAGGCAGACGCGTATCCTGGACAACAAATGCGCCGGCCAACCAGACGACGGGCAACGATTCGGTACGGTAAACGAGGCAACTTCAGTCATACCGAGTCCGGGTTGCTTGTGCGTGGGCAAAAGATGACTCTCGTTCCATTCGAGTTCAAACGAGCGTCGTGAATCGCCACTGCCGCAACATCGCTGATGAGTGAAGTACCCGCCGCGCCAGCGTCAGTCTCCGGGGAGGCGCACCAGATCGCGCCTCTTGCTCGGAGTTGGCTTTGGTGGATCTCCCGTGGGCGACAAGTCTGGAGAAATCGCCATCGATCCCGGTGTTGTTGTTATTGCTGTTGTTCTTGTCCCCGTTGCTGTCGTCGGAGGGGGTGCTTGCCGCACAGGCGCCGTACTGGCACCAGTGTGTGGCGTACGCGCACCGGCACGACGCTGGGCGTTCTCGGCGCCGTCCCGAGACGAACTTGGAGTCTCCTTCTTTCCAGGAGCGACGCCCTTCAACCTGAGCTCATAAGCCCGGACTTTGGCCGACACGTCACCGTCGCTTTCGTTCAAGTTCTGTCCATTATGTTTCTCGTGGAGTGCTGTGTAGTGAGCGATTTTCTCCCGAACCGTCCCGGACGAAGTATCGAGAGAATCATTGACGCTTTGTTCGATTGAAGAATTCGCACTCTTACTAACCGTCTCAAAAAACTCCTTCGCGGATCGTACGCTTAAGCTTGAGTTTAAAGTCTGTTGGGACATGGATAGAAGTTTTCAGAGTCTATTGTCAGGTGTGCAGGTTGCGGGAAAAACGAATTTGCTGCGATGCGTGTCTGCGGCCGCAGGCGACGTCACGGCGGGAAAAACGGCTGTTGTCGCTCACGTGCAATGACGATCATGATGATCATGATAATGATGATGGCTATGCCGTCCAGCAAATTCATTGGCATTGCAGCCTTCGGTTTTGAAAGCTTCTACATTCCTTTACTTGTCTGGGCGAATTCCAAGCAAGCATCTGCCTCAAAAGTTACCATAAAGAGAAAGCATTTGGATACCTCGCTCTCTCTACGTGAGCTTTGGAGATTCAGCGGGGGCTATTGCATGTTTCCAGCACGCAGCAGCTACGTCATTCGTGTAGCGACTCGGACGCGTCGTGATCGGCGGTTCTATAATTGTACGTACTTACGCCGGTGTACAAAAACACATCTAGATGCATCGATCACTCAACGCAATCCGCATTGCACTGCCACGGTGATCGTAGATATCAACGTAAGTGCGCCTGCATACAAGCACATCTAGATGCATCGATCACTCAACGCAATCCGCATTGCACTGCCACGATGATCGTAGGTAGAAACGTTGGCTCCAAAGCGAAATCCCCTCGTGCTACGATGTTTGTTGGAATAGGATCGAACAGTTCAACGAAACGTTCCAGAATGCGTGGGCGCTTCCAGAGAGAAGGCTGTGGATCTCAGCGCTTCAAGCGGTGCGATCCCGTCGTGCGGTTTTGAAAATGATGCTATTTCCGGCAGCAGCGACTGGATCGATTCAGACGCTTGCTTGGCATCAAGCCGGTCTCGAACGGTCGCTGCACCTTCACCACCAGCACATCCAGCGTCACTGGGGTCATGCTGCGCAGACAGCACTGCCCTACAGAGCCTTGACGAGTATCCGCTGACAGAACGGCGCCCTATCGAGCCAACGCATACCGCAACGGATGATTCGGGAGAGGCGCTGGCTGATGCAGTATGGCGAGAAAGTAGCGTTTTGTCCAAATGTTCTGTACCATGCGCAGATCAGACGCTTCGGATGGACGAATGTATCTGGTTCGTCAACGGACGATCAAACTCGAACGGCGACAGCACGACGTGATTTGCCGACAATTGCTGCATTTTTGAAATGAAAGCCGCTCGTCGGAGCGACGCTGCACCGTTCCATATCGTTATGCGGGAGCGTCTCGTCGGCAGTTGGGAGCTTGTTGTCGTCGGCATATGCCGCTGAGCGCAGGCACGACGACCAAACTGCAAGTTCACGAAGCAGGGTGCGTCATGCCCGCCAACAGCGCCGTCAGGAGCCAAAAGCGTCGAGAAGCAGACGCCGCTTTCAGCTGCTCGCCGGAGATAGCGCTCACCTAGGCTCCACGTTCATGCAGCAGAACTCTCTTACAGCATTGGATACTGTACCGTTGCGACGGTAGCAATGCCAGTGAGTACGTTCGCGTTGCGTTTTCTGTGCTGAAACCAGGTGATTTGCACTGTTCGAAGCGCCCCGTCATCCCAGCATAGGCCAACTGGATGCTGGCACTGCAGATTTCTCCTGAACCGGGTCGACGGAACTTGGATGCAGCGCGCGGTCCACAAGCTGCAGCACGTTTACAGAAGAACAAGGCTCGCGTAGACAATCAACGAACGAGTGCGACCTGCTCACCCTGGGGTATGCTCGATACCGAGCATCGCATCAGCGTTTGTCCAGGGGTACCCCATACCGCCAGACACATCCGTATCGTGAACGCGATGACAAAGTCGCGTATGACCTCAAATGGACTCGGCGACTTTGGACTTGTGAACGAGGTCAGCCAAGTTGTCGAGGAAGAGACTCGGCGTCAGGAGATGCGTACCGCCTATGTAGACGTCGAGGTTCGGCATCTGCCGTGCGAACGTAGCCGCTATCCGACACTCTGTGCGCGTAAGGCCGCCAATAAAAAAGATCATCAGCACATCCTGGGATGGTGCACTCGACTGGGTGCTCACGGGGCGTGCTTCCACCAACGCACTCGTCGACGAAGCAGCGCAGTTGCGGCATGCATCATGTTCGCTCGAAGCCGAACGAATCTCCATAGCGGACTGAGAGACATGGGCGCCTGTCGGGAGCAGCGCATCCTGCTCAAGGACGCTACCTATCGACTGTAATGGGCTCGGCTGTCCGCTGCGTACTGGAGGCGTCCTCATTTGCAGTCCAGACGGGAGATATTCTTGGTACCGTTGCGTTCTGGTGTGTGTGGTTGAGGGCGCCGCTGTCGTCGACATGAAGGCACGGGCTGCCGTCGACGTGCTCGTCGAGGTAGCGTCTGCTCCTGGACTCGAGTCGATCGAAGGCGACACTGGGTTTTCAGATGTGTTTCCTGCGGCTGCACAGCGACCGAGAATCTCGAGCAACAGCGGTGCACCATCACGAGCTCGTCGCTGTCTTTTGATTGGTTCTGCACTGTGACGCTCTGCCCGCAGGCACTCGATAAAGGCACGAAGGCTGGCTCGACCGCGGTCGTCGATCTGGGCTTTGGCCATCCAGCGTACCAGCAGGTTCGCGTCTGCACCGCGGCACGCTACCCAGAGGAGGATAAGACGCAGCTTGGCGGAGGGTTCAACGTTGGGCTGTTGGAGCAGGGCCTCAACTTGTTGCTGCTGCTCTGCGCGTCGTACTTTTTTGCCGCTCCGGGGATCCTTGCCTGTCACCAGAATCGCCTCGAGTTGTACGATACTCGCCATGTAGCGTGACTGGTACAAGGCGGTGCATTTTTCAAGCTGATCCAGGTGGAAGCTGAGTCGTTCGACCACTCGCTGATATTCGACTACAGACTTGTCACCGAGAGTCGCGTTGGCTGACCCCTCGTTTCGAGGTCTGGAGCGAGCACTGCCCAGCGCGAACTCGCGCTGACTCGACTGACTGGCGTGTCCAGTCTCTATGAGAAACCTGTCCAGTTCAACATGTGCACTCGATGCTGCCTCGTGGATATCGAGATAGCGCAAACGCAGCCACGTTGGATCGTCAGGCGTATTCAAAGTCAGCGGTATGCTCCCGATCGACGTTGTCTTGAACAAACTACGCTGCGGCTTGACCACAATACTCGTTGGATGACTATCGACCGGAACCGGGAACATGTCGTGCAAGAAGGCATCGTACGCGAGATCATGTCGCAGTGGTGTCAGCGGGTCCGTCGCTCGATCAATGAGCACGAGACGGACGCTGCGGCGACGATACCGGCTGCGAGAAGTACCAGTACCTGCTGCTCGCAGCTCGTCTGACGGTGCTTCTGTACAAGCGCTTGGTACAGAAGCCGTAACGTAGACGGCTTCAGCGGTAGACCGGGACGTTTCCGCGTTCATAGCCGCACGAAGCGCGTCCGCAATACCCATGGCGACGCTGCTGGCAATATGGGTGGTATGGATCTCAATCTTTGGCAGCTCAAGCCCGAGGATTTGCAATACAGAGGCGAGCTGATCACCCAGTTGCTTGCATGCCCGCTTCCATTGGGTACTCGAGTCGCCTTGCTCCGGCCTGTTACCGGATGGTCCGGTGTTCCGACCGTAGAACGTTCCAAAAAGCTCCGGCAGCTCGAAAGAGAACGCGTAGTCATCGATTGGGACTAGGTCGGCATGGAGCTCCCTAACTTGCAAACTGGCGTGCATCCCGCCTAGACTTGTTCGGACTACATCGAGCAACGGACTCGTTATCGACCGGATAGCCAAGAGCAATACGTCGAAACGGCGTTGGTGTCGAGTCGACGTTGGTGTTGGCGTCGATGATGAGGCTCGCGGTGAGAGCCCTGTGCACACCTGTGCGACCTGTGCGAGCGAGGTATCGTCCCCAGTAACCAGGAAGATGGTGTTCGTTCGCGACGGCAGGTTCTTCAGCTGTGCCGCTTCTTCGAGGGACTCAACGCCAGTGATCCCGTGGTCAGCAAGATCCGATAAACGGCAGACAGCGGCGAGGATATGTGTGCAACGTGCATCCAAAACGAGCGTTTCCCAGCAGCCGTGTCGCGGGCGGATACTCCCGAACGTGGCCCCAACGAAGCGCATACGCAGAGCCTCTCTCAGACTGGGAGTCGATCGTAGGGTCTGTGAGACGCCGGGCGTCTCTGATGGACGCTTCGGACCAGTGCTACGCTGCGGTGGTATGGAGTGCTTGTCGGGGGCCGTGCCACCACCGCCACCGCCAACGGTGCCACAGGCACTGGAAAGCGCAGCGATGGACAGGGTTGTTCGCTTTTCGAGCTCTGTTTCTTCATCGTCTGCTCTCTGAAGCCTCCGTTTGGCATTGTTTCGCTGCCGCTGACGACGTCGGTAGACGTAGTAGAGCGCCCCGAGTACGGCTGCCAAACCAAGGACGACGCTGGCAACCACACCGCCGATGACACCAGCGTTGCTGCTGCTGCTAGAGGATGAAGATCCCTGCTGCTGCTGCTGCTGCTGCTGCTGCGAGGACGACGACGACGACGGTGCTGGTTCCGCTGTAGGAGCAACTTCTGCTACGTCTATCGTCCCGCTGGGGCAAGTCGCCAGTATGCCGGTATCGAACGTGAGTCTACCACCACACACATACGACTGCAAACGAGCGGATGCGAGCGCTGTACCGTTCGCGCTTGCGTACGGACTCGAGTCCGTAACGAGACTGTAGTAGGACGCGTAGACGGAGCCCGCTCGCACGCCCACAAGCCACGTCGTTTGGAAGCCGAGGCGAGTATCTAATGCCGACCGAATCACAACATCTATAGCACCAGCGTAATCGCTCAGGTTCATCGCTGGGAAATAGAGAGTATAGGCGAGACGAATGCCGTGCGTCTCGTTCACCGGGGTGATCCATGCGGGTGACGGTTCCACTGAGGGCACAGGATTGATGCTCTGCGGAGATGCAGCCGGTGTTGCCGCTGAAACCTGCACGGTACCGTCTACGGTCCAGTTCTGGAAAAGCAGTGGGCTATCGCCGGAGGCAAACAATCCTATGGTTCCGGAGAGCATTGCGTCTGTAGCTGTATCCACAAGGGTGCCCCATGGACTCCAACCGTTCAGACTCGCCTGGAATCCGCGTCCAATGGCGGTAAGTGTTAGGATGAAGGAGTCGCTGGCGTTCAGGCTCGGAACACTGGTGGCATTCGATGTCGCGAGCGTACGCCCCTGAAAGCCGGGTCGTAGTCTTTCCAGAGTCAGTGTCTGATTCGGACCCGTCCAAAGCAGCAGATAAAAATCGCTCACATCCCGTGCACGTGCAACGATACCCACAGTACTACTGTTGGCCGAAGCGTTAACAGCGGCTGTCACGGTGTAGTCGGTCCAGTGCGCTATAGCGGTGCTGTTAACAAACAGCGCAAGGGCACCTTCGAAATCTGTTGACTCCAGGATCGTCGTGTTCGATGTTGCGTTTCCACTGCCCGCAGGCCCAGGCTCGTATAGTAACGTTCCATCGCTGAGAAGCGACCAGCTCGTTTCAGCAGACGCAGACGAACCCTCGCTCAGCACAAGGTACGAGCGGAGGCTCTCGAACGGCAGACTGCATGGACACGCACTGAAATTGAACGAATCGAGAGAGAAAAGCTCTGATACTTGAACCGCCTGGCGCTCTAGATCAAGAATCAGCGCTCCAGCCAACTCAACGGATACAAATGCAAGCAACAAACAAAAGAGAATAGCTACCCAGCCAGGACACCAGCGTCGCATAGGAGGCCAATGTGCATGAGTTGCCAACAAGCCTCGTGTTGGTTGCCTCCTATGTGAGCGTTACCGCTGTCGCTCTCGTCACCAGGGTAACGAATGAGCCAGAAGGACGACACTTGGCATATGCGACTTGCGTCCACGCTAAACACCGTTACCTGAGCGACGACGCATCCAAAGCAACGGTGCTTTCCCCGAGGGATAGGTACGCTTTGCTCAGCAGCAGCGCGTAACGGACGCGTTCTAGGGGCGCGCGGCACAACGATCCGCATCGGGGCCATTTTCGCTCTGGAGGGCGCACCCCAGGCTCGACGTCGATTCTGTTCCACCTCTCCTAGTACCTCAGT
>Ga0078972_1017155_pt1 | contig 10482 bp, 9 predicted proteins | sample YelNatPaOPGAMG01_FD_67568 | JGI IMG/M metagenome (GOLD analysis project Ga0078972, IMG submission 67568) | Hot spring thermophilic microbial communities from Obsidian Pool, Yellowstone National Park, USA - OP-RAMG-01 (SPADES assembly) (version 2) | ecosystem: Environmental > Aquatic > Thermal...
GAGGCCAACGCCCCCACTTGGGCGATGGCGCGCCGAGCCAGCTCCTCATAACGCGATTCCAGAGAAAGCCCGGATAACTGCAACAGGACCAGGGCCGCCATCGCGCTCCCCGAGGGGACGGCGTTATCTTGCAACTCCCTGGGGCGCGTGATCAAACGCTCGTGATCGTCGGCGGTATCAAAGAAGCCACAGCCATCCGGTGCGCCATAATGGGCGATCATCGTCTCGGCCAAGTCCCGCGCGGCCAGATACCAGCGTTCCTCAAAGGTGGCCCGGTATAAGGACAGCAAGCCCCAGATAAGGAAACTGTAATCCTCCAGATAACCGGCCAGCTTGGCCTGACCTGCCTTCCAAACGCGTAGCAGACGGCCGTCCCCGCTTCGCAATTCGCGCAAGAGGAACTCGGCATTGCGCTCGGCAATCCGGCGATAATCATCTCGCCCAAGGACCCGAGCCCCTTCGGCAAAGGCGGCAAGCATCAAACCATTCCAAGAGGTCAACACCTTCTCATCCCGCCCCGGGCGGATGCGCCGTTCGCGCGCCCGGAATAGCTCCTGTCGCGCGTTAGCCAGTGCCTCTCGCTCCTCCCAGGTGCCCACGAAAGAGAGGATGTTACGTCCCTCGTCATTGCCCCCTGCACTCAAGGGATAGGCGTCAGCGAAAGCTCGCATCTGAGAGCCCAACAGGGCGCGCACCTCGTCCAACGCCCAGAGGAAGAACTTGCCCTCCTGGCCCTCGCTATCGGCGTCCTGGGAGGAGAAAAAGCCCCCTCTGACATCGGTCATCTCACGGGCGACGTAATCCAGCGTTTCCTGGGCGATAGCGCGAAAGAGAGGATCGCCCGTCACCTGCCAAGCATGCAGATACACCTGCGCCAACTGGGCATTATCGTAGAGCATCTTCTCAAAGTGCGGCACCAGCCAGCGGTCGTCCACCGCGTAACGGTGAAAGCCACCGCCAAGCTGATCATAGATGCCCCCACGAGCCATCGCCTCCAAGGTATGAGTGACCACAGCGAGGATTTGAGCATCTTGGGTGGCGTGATGCCGCCGTAGCAGGAACTCCAAGGCCATCGGTTGAGGGAACTTGGGTGCAGGGCCCCAGCCTCCGTAACGCGAATCATGGCTTTCAAGCAGAGACCAGGTGGCCGCATTCAACACCTCGGCGCCCAAAGCGCCCTCCTCTTGAGCTAACGGGCTGGCAGCTTGGTGACGCTGGAGAAATTCTAACACCTGTTGAGCGCTCAGCTCGACCTGGTCACGGCGCGCCCTCCAAGCTTCGCTGACAGCCAGAAGGACGTCTTTGAACGCCGGTAAGCCGTAGCGCGAGACGGGGGGAAAATAAGTGCCCCCATAGAAGGGCACGCCCTCCGGCGTGAGAAAGACCGACATGGGCCAGCCTCCGCTGCCCGTGAGGGCCTGGACAGCGGCCATATAGATGCGATCCAGATCGGGCCGCTCTTCGCGGTCTACCTTGATGCTTACAAAACGCTCGTTCAAGATGGCAGCTATTTGCTCGTCCTCAAACGACTCTTGGGCCATCACATGACACCAGTGGCAGGCGCTGTAGCCGATGGAAAGGAAAATCGGCTTATCCTCGGCTTTCGCCTTAGCCAGCGCCTCATGGCCCCAAGGGTACCAATCCACGGGGTTCTCAACATGCTGTAGAAGATAGGGGCTCGTTTCGCCCCGGAGATGATTCGTCATCTTTCCCCCTCTATCAACGTGCCCACCAGAGCCACGTACCTGACGGTGCCGGAGCGGCCGGAAACGCTAATACTCCGTCACTTCACCACCGGATATCTCCCGCCGGCCGCCCAAGTCCAAAGGGTGATCTATGCCGGCCTGAATCGTGCCCTCCGGTGAGTAAGGCCCCACGGTGGGCCAATAGCCCTGGCCCCCCTTATCCTGAAAGCGCAGCAGGGTGATCGTCTTGGGCCCCTTGTAGCCCCACTTGAAGGGCACGATCAGGCGCAGGGGGGCGCCGAACATGTCGTGTAAAAGCTCGCCGTCCATCTTGTAGGCGAAAAGCACCCTGGGGTGAGCCAGGTCGCTGATGGGCAGATATTCGTAATACCCGTCGGCGCAGTGGATATAGACCCAGGTCGCCTCGGGCCGGGGCTTGACGAGCTCCGCCAAGGCCTGATACCTGAACCCCTCCCACTTGGCTTTGGCGGACCAGCCCTCCACGCAGACCATACGTGACTCTTGCTCCACACTGGGCAGCTTTTGGATGTCGTCCAGGCTCAAATCCTTAGGCTCGTCGACCAGGCCCTCGATGTGCAGCCGCCAAGCCTTGTGATCCACCGCCTTGAAAGGGCGAAAGAAGCGCACGTTCCAGGTGGGCTTGATCGCCGGGCTATTCTCGTTCTGCAAGATGAGAGGCTCTTCCGCGTCCGACGCTGCCGGGGCCTCTTCTTGAGTCCTAAGGCCACAGGCCGCCGCAACGGCCCCAAAGAGCGCATATGCGCTTAGCCGAAGAAAACCACGTCTGAACAGTTTCATGAGAGCCTCCAGAGAAAGACACCTACCACCAAGTACCACCAAGACACCAGGACACTAAGGCACCAAGATACAGGGAATCGAAGATAAACCTTTGTCCTGGTGCCTTTGTGTCTCGGTGGTGAGCTCCTAAATGAATAGAGTAATCGCCGAATCGCGAGCATGTTGGATATAAGTGCCCACGGCACCGTACTCGTCTATCAAGTCCTGGCGCAAGTCCTCGCGTTTGATGCCCATGATCTCCATGGTCATCTCACAGGCGATGATCTTGCCTCCTAGCTCCTTGAAATCGCTCAGCAACTTCTCCAGGTCGGCGACTTTGGCGCGCTTCATGCGCTGCTTGACCATCCACTTGCCCAAGCCCAGCAGGTGCATCTTGGATAGAGGCCCCTTCTCCAAGCCACCCTTCTTCAGCCGCTCCAAACCCCAGAAGGTGAAGAACAAAGAGGCCTCCATACCCATGGCTAACGAGCCGTTGGCGATGATCAGCGCGCTATAGAGTTTGTCCATATCGCCGCTTTGCACGACGATGGTCGTTCGCTGGGCCATAGTTCCTCCTAGCGGCGGATGCGGATCACCCAATCCGTATCCGACCCTTCAACGCTAAGCAACTCCAACTTCAGGGCCTCTACGGCCATGGGGATCTCTTTCTTTGAGGCCGGATGGGTCCCGATGACCTCAATGATATCCCCCGGCGCGGCCTTGCGTATCGCTTTACGCACTTCCACCAAGGGCACGGGACAGGTTTGCCCGCGCACATCCACTTTGATCTCGGCCATAGCGCACCTCACTCCGTGAACTCCACGATGACCTTCTCAATGTCCCACAAGGATTCCAGCTTATCCAGGATATCCTGGCGGATGGTGGCCGCGAACTGATGGTCCGCCGGAAGATCGATCACCACGCGCACCGTCCCTTGGTTCAACTCGATGTCCTTGACCAGTTTGGTGCGCACCAAGTCCAGCCCGACCACCGGATTCATCACATGCTTGAGCCGCCGGCGTACCTCCTCCACCGTGGTGGGCACGCGCTCCTTGACCAGCCCGTGGCGCTCCTCATAGTTCTGGATCGCCGCCCGCAGGCCGTCCACGGCCAAGACCGAACAATGGGCCTTGATGGCCGGCAGCCCACCGAGGGCCTCGGCCGCCTGTTGCCAGGTGATCTTCTTGGCTTCCTCCAACGTCTTGCCCTTGGCCAGCTCGGTGATAATCGAGCCGGTGGCGATGTTGGAAGCGCAGCCGTAGGACTCAAACTTGATATCCGTGATCCGCTGCGTCTCCTTATCTACTTTGATGTAAACGGCCACCATATCCCCACAGGCCGGGCTACCTTCCACGGCCTTGGCGTCGGCGTCCTCAATGCGCCCGACGTTACGGGGATGCCGAAAATGCTCCATGACCAACTCGCTATAGGGTAATGGCATGATCGCTCACTCCTTTCCTAATGGACTGATGGCCCGCAGGCCGGTGATGACATCCGTCAGCGCCTCGGCCAGGGCGTCCACATCCTCCAACGTATTAAAGCGCCCGAAAGTGACCCGCACCGAGCCATGTGCCCGCTCGTGATCGCCGCCGATCCCCAGGATCACGTGGCTGGCCTCAAGCGAGCGGCTAAAGCAGGCCGAACCCGTGCTCACAGCAAAACCGCGCATATCCAGATGCAAGAGCACCGATTCCCCCTCCACGAACCGGAAGGAGACGTTGGCGTTCTGCGGCAGGCGGCGGGTGGGATGGCCGTTGAGCCGCGAGTGGGGTATCTGCAACAAGCGCTCTATGGCCCGATCGCGCATCGCCTGGATCCGCGCCGTCTCCTCCGGGGTGACCAGCTCCACTGCCTTGGCAAAGCCCACCGCGCCGGGGATGTTCTCCACCCCCGCGCGCAAATTAAACTCCTGAAAGCCGCCGTCCATCCACTTGACCAACGGCGTCCCCTTACGCACGTAGAGTCCGCCGATCCCCTTAGGCCCGTGGATCAGGTGCGCCGTGACCGTAACCAAGTCCACGGGCGTCTCGCGCACGTTCAAGGGCACGCGTGGGAAGGTATGGGTGGCATCGGTATGCAAGAGCACACCGCGCTCGCGGCAAATAGCGGCGATGGTCGAGAGATCCTGCAACGTGCCGATCTCCTGATTGGCCGCTTGGATGGAGACGAGGATCGTCTCCGGGGTGATCGCCCGACGCAGCTCATCGGGATCAACCAGCCCGTATTCGTCCACTTTCAGGTAGGTGACCCGGAAGCCCTGTTTCTCCAAGGCCCGCGCGCTATAGAGCACGGGGAAATCCTCAATGGGCGTGGTGATGATGTGCTTGCCTTTCTTCTCCCCCAGGGCCATGGCCACCCCCTTGAGGGCCATGTTACTGGATTCGGTGCTATCCGAGGTGAAGATGAACTCCTCCGGCTCAGCGCCTAGCGCGCCGGCGATCGTGGCCCGTGCCGCGTCCATGGCGTCCTTGGCCTCAATGCCCATGGAGTAGCCGAATTGCGACGTGGCCACGGCGTAGATATCCAGAAAGTAGGGCTTCATCGCCTCTAACACGCGCTCGTCCAGACGCGTGGTTGCGCTGTTATCCAGGTAGATGAAACGCTCTGCCATGCTTGCCTCCGTAGCGATCGCCGGAGCCTAGTTCTCGCCCCAGACGATCTCAAAAGTGAATTGGATACCCCCCTGAGGACAGACGTCCTCGCATTCGCCGCAGCCGTCACAATCCTCAGGATGGGCCAAGAACGCGTGCTCTTCCCCCAAGACGATAGCTCCTTGCTCGCACGTCTCTACGCAGGAGCCGCAGCGAATGCAAAGCTCGTCCTTGAACTCAGGCAGGGTCCAAGAATCGTCCAACATGTCCACCTCAATCAGGGCTTAACAAAGCTCATTGCTTTTCTGGAAATATTATAGCAGAGGCTAAGGGCTGAAGATACGACCAAAGTCACTCCAGCAGAACATTCGCCTTGGCCAATTTGCCAGGCGCATGGTCTGTAGCGACGTCGCCGGACGCTCATGCCCTGACGGGCACCCTAAGAACGCTCCTTTTAGCTCGGCTTATCGCTGGATGTCGTACTTGTTCCAGCTCGCCCGCTGTTGGAAGGGCTTCTTGGGCCGGCGCGGGCCCTCCTCGCCCGGATAACCCACGGGGACAAAGAGCACCAGCAGGCGATCATCGGGGATGCCGAGCAGTTCGGCAACGGCCCGGTTGGTCTCCGCGGCAGTGAAGGGGCCGTCCACCCAGCCACAGCAATAGCCCAAGGCGGTGGCAGCGAGCAACATATATCCCGTGGCGACGGCCATATCGGCGATGAGACACTCGGCCTTGAGGTCGCAGACCTGGCGCATGTAGGGTTGGCTGAGCACGGCGATCATAGCGGGGGCCGTTTTCAGCGGCACGTTGCCCGAGAGTTCTCCGATGCGCCGGCAGAGCGCCGCGTCGTTGACGATGATGAACTCGGGCGATTGAGCATTCCCCGCCGAGGGCGCAGCCATCCCGGCCTCCACGATCTTCTTAAGATCCGCCTCCGGGACCGGGCGCGTGGGATCAAAAGCCGCTTTGTGGCTATACCGCTTGGCGAGCACTTCAAAGAACTCCATCTCCTTGCCTCCCGCGAACGATCTATTCAGCAGTGCAACATCCAAGTTGGTTTCAGGTATAGCAGATTGGGCTTGCAAAGGCAAGCGCCAGCGTTAATCGCATTGGCACAGGCATGTCCCTTGCCACTGGAAGCATCTCCGAGTAGGATGGAAGTGTTGTCATGTTATAACAGTGTTATGAGGAGATTCTATTCAGAGGAGAGGCTCACGATGCCCATTTTGAATCTCTGGCGCGAGTTACCGCCAGGCCCCGATGTGCCTCGGGTGATCTATGTGGTGGTCGAGATCCCCAAGCGCTGCCGCAACAAGTATGAATACGACGAACAGGGAGGATTCATCAAGCTGGATCGCGTGCTCTACTCCTCACTGCATTACCCCGGCGACTATGGCTTCATGCCCCGCACCTTGGATGAGGACGGCGACCCGCTGGATGTCCTGGTGATGACCAACGAACCCACCTTCTCCGGCTGCATCATCGAGGCGCGGCCCCTGGGGGTCTTTCATTTGCTGGATCGCGGTGTGCTGGACGACAAGATCCTGGCCGTGCCCCACACGGATCCCCTCTTCGCCAGCTATCGCTCGCTAGAAGACGTCCCGCCGCATTTTCTGGACGAAGTGAAGCATTTCTTTAGCGTCTACAAGAACCTGGAGCAGGCCGAAGTGAGGCCGCAAGGGTGGGAGGGCCTGGAGCAGGCCCACGATGAAATCGAGCGCTGTCTGGCGGCCTACGCCAAGACGCTGCGCTCGTCATAGCTCACCCTCCAGACGGGCCCCACCTCGGAAGTGGGTTTTCTTACTGCAGGGCATATAGCCCGGCGCGCCGCCCGTCATCCTGCCCCCCAAGCCCGAAGGTGGGCAAAACGAACTCTCCCCAGTGCCGTAGCCGGTAGGCTACAGATAGGCGAGAGAGGAACATCTCCATCTCCTCGCCATCGTCCAGGAGATAGAGTGCTCGCCCCTCGGCCTCAAGTGCGCGCAAAAAGCGGGCGAACTCCTCATCTGACCAAGTGGCCGGACGTACGGCCTGGTGGCCCGTATAGCGTTCCACTGCCCCGCTATTCAGCCCCGTGCCGACCACAGCCCCGGGTGGAAGCGCCTCGCGCAATCGCTCATAGCCGGCGCGCTCGGCGGCCGAGACGTAGCCAAAGGTCCACAGGCGCGAAGACCACGGCGCCTTCAATGCCTCGGTCGTGCGCGCGGCGAGGGCCATGAGCACCAGAATAAGCAGCAGCGCCCGACACAGGGTCGGCCGGGAGCGGCTCTCAGCGGCGCGCCCCCACAGCTCCTCTACGCCTCGCCCGGCCCACAGGGCCAAGATCGGAAAGAGGGAGATGAGGTCGCGCAAGCGCAGGGCACCGTAGGAGAGATTGAAGAGCAGGACGCCGCAGAAGCCCAGCCCCATCATCGCCGCCCAGGGGCGTTCGGAGGCCTCACGCCCCTGCCGCCAGGCGCCGTAGAGGATGAAGGGCAGCAGGTAACCGAACTCCCCCCGGCGTAGCAGGCCATCCTTGAGCAGGCCCAGGAAAGTTGGCCCTATGTTGCGCCAGGAGATCAGGAACCACTCCGGCGATTCGCTGGCCCAAAAGGAGCCGAAAACGCGCCGATGGTACAGGAGATCGGGCAGGGCGCAGGCCAGCGCCCCCAGGGCAAAGGCCCCCAGGTGGCCCAGCCGTCGCCTCCGGGGCCAGGGCGTGCCCAGCAAGGCCGGCAGCGCTGCCAAGCCGAGCGGAAGTTGAGCATGGCGCACAAAGTAGGTCAACCCCAAGGAGGCCCCGGCTAAGGCGCTCCAGAGGAACGCATCCCGGCGGCGGGCGCACACCAAAAAGAGGAGCGTGAGCACGGTCAGCATCTGCGCCGCCGCGTCGGCCATGGGCACTAGCGAACGCAAGAGGCCCTCTTGAGAGGTGAGGGTAATCAGCGCCGCCAGGCCGGCCGCAAGCCAAGCCCTCCCCCTATCCTCGCCGGCTCCAAGGACGCGTGCCAACTCCCAGGTCAAGAGGGCCGCTCCAAGCGCACAAAGCGGCGCAGCCCACAGGGCAGCCGCCTCGCCTCCCAGCCGATAAAAGGGCGCCAAGATGAGCGGCCAGCCGATGGGCCAGACCGTGGGCGCAAGCGTCCCGATCGTAGGGGGATGGTAACCCACGTGTACCATCGGCCAAAGCGGGATATGGGCCTCGCGCGCAAGGTCCACCAGAGGGAACTCGTGGAGCGCCGTGCCCCGTTGGGTTAAATCCGTGGCCATCTGCAAGTAGCAATAAGGGTCGCTGCCGCTTGCGCCATGGCTGAGGTGGATGGTGGCCGTGATCACGTACCATCCCAGGCCGAGGGCCAACATCCCCAAACCCAACCGGGCTCCTGCGGCGAGGCGCGGCAGGATAGCCCGCCCGATGAACGCGCCCGTGCAGACGAGTACCCAGGCGATACCGGCCACGCTGACCACCTCCGGGTTGAACCACGGTGACCAGGGGTCGGGGTAGGGGAAGGCCTGATAGATATCAACCCGAATGCCCAGCCCTTCGGCCAGGAAGAAGCGCAGGAGTCCAGCCGCGTAAAGGAGCGCGAGCGGGGTCAATAGCTCCACCCGCAGGCCACGCCAGGCCCTCTGCTGGCTCCCTCGGCGCACCTGGGCCAAGCCGGCCAAGAACAGCGCGGCCAGAGCACACCCTGCCGGCCCATAGCCAGCCCCCTGGCGGATAAGCAGATAAAGGCCAAGCAGGTGGACCAGCCCCAGCGCTATCTGCCAGGCTCGGGGGAGCGGAGGATCGTCCGGCGTGAGCCTGGCGGCCAGGGCTTTGCCCAACAGCCGGATAGGCAGCGGCCAGCGGCGCGCAAGCAGCCAATGGGCAGGCGGAGCCATGATAGCCAGCGCCGAGGCCGAGAGGTACCAGACCCGCGCCGAAAGCGCCCCGGACGTATAGATGTGAAGGATGAGCAGGATCAAGCCTGCCAGGCAGCTCCAAAACGTGACCCGCGCGGCCCCCCTTGTCCGATGCATCCAACACCGGGCAAGGAATAGGCCCACGAGGAGCACCAAGGCCCAGAGGAGCTGCAGCATAGACCAACGTCCCAGAGGGGTCGGATTCTGGGCGTAAAGGTAGCTGGGATCCAGCACGTGCCGCAGCAGGGAAATCATAGCAACTTCGCCCTCTTAAAACAGCTTGTCGCGGCGCCGTCAGGCGCTCATGCCCTGACGGGCACACTACGAACGCCCTGCGGCTCTGCGCGGATGAGCCGGATGATATAACCCCAGAGCGCCAGCGCCGGCAAGGCCTTGGAGGCGTGATAGAGCACATCCAAAACCCGAGGTTCAAGGGGCATCCAGCGCATCGGCGCATGGTAGGCGGCCAGGCCCCGGGGATCTAGGAGTATATAGGGCGTCCAGACGGCGATCAGGGTGTATAACACCAACAGCACCCGTGCACCGGTCCGCCGATAGAGCATCACCAGCACGGGCAGGAGGAGCACGTAATGGTGTTCCCACACGTGGTGATAGATGAGGAAGTAGCTCGTCGTCCAGAAACAAAGGTGCAGGAGGATGTTGGGCTGGGCATCGCGCAGCGTCAGGTACAGGCCGAGGCCCAGCACGGCCAACACCCAGGCCCTTTGCAGTGCTTGATGGATGGCCGGAGAAAGCTGGGGGCTCAGCGCCGAGGCCAGGCTATAGAGGAACTGTCGCACGCCGAGGTTGCCCAATTGCGCCGTCGGCGGGCCGCCCTGAAAGTTAGCCAGGAAGGCCGGCAAGGCCGAGGGGTAGATGGCGAAATAGGGCGCGGAGCTGACCAAAACGGCCAGTGCCCCCATCCCCAGGCCACGCCAGCGCCTGAGACGCACAAAGAGGGGGAGGAAAAGCCCCGTGTTCTGCTTCCAGAGGAGGCTCGCCACCCAGGCCAGGTCATAGCCCCACCCCAAGGGCGGCCGCGTCGCAAAGAGCATCATCAGCAGGATGAACGCCCCCTGCACCACCGAGAATTGCCCCAGGTAAATCTCCAGGTAGTAAGGGGTGAAGCACAACCACATGGCAGCGAGGAGGGCGCCCTCGTTCGCGTTCCTGGCCGCGCGCCAGGATAAAAAGGCGCAGCCAAGCCACACCAGCTCCGTCGTCGCCACCCACAAGCGAAAGGCCCACAGGGGCGAGAGTAGGTTGAGCAGCGCCCCCAGCGTGTAGGCCGAGATGGGCAGGTAGCGAAAGGGGGTGTAATAGGGCACGACGACTTGGATCTTGTCGTTGTCGCTCTCATAAGCGCTGATGCCCGTGAGCACGTTGTGCCCGGCTTGGTAAAGGGCGTAAAAATCCCAGCCGCGGGTCCCTCGGGTGGCGGTGGAGTCAAAAGTGAAGCGGTTCCAGAACCCCACCCGCCAGGAGACGAGCAGCGAGAGGTGAAAGAGCAGGGCCAAGCCCAG
>Ga0078972_1017156_pt1 | contig 10480 bp, 9 predicted proteins | sample YelNatPaOPGAMG01_FD_67568 | JGI IMG/M metagenome (GOLD analysis project Ga0078972, IMG submission 67568) | Hot spring thermophilic microbial communities from Obsidian Pool, Yellowstone National Park, USA - OP-RAMG-01 (SPADES assembly) (version 2) | ecosystem: Environmental > Aquatic > Thermal...
GCCGTCATCATCGGCGAGCTTCTCATCCTCATTTACGTCTGGGTACGGTACCAGTTTTGGTTCGGACTTGCGGCCATCCTGGCCTTGGCCCACGACGTGATTGCCACCACGGGCACCATGGCGATTTTCCGCGTGGAGCTGAATTCTTGGTACGTGGCCGTGGTGCTGACGGTGGTGGGCTATTCGGTAAATGACACAGTGGTCATTTTCGACCGGATACGAGAAAACCGCGGTCGGCATCGGCATGCGCCCCTAGGGCCGGTGGTAAATGCCAGCTTGCCGGACAGCTGGAAGACCGCAGAATCATCCATACGTGATAGTATGGGGTTGGAAATGGGTGGTGTCAGTATCTTTTCAACCAGATCATGGCTGAGCTTGCTACCACTGCCGTGTGCCAGCAGTATCTTATCACCCATCGAGCACCCCGTACTGATAATAGGCGGCACAGCTACCCTCGGAAGATACCATGCAGGGCCCAACCGGGTTTTCAGGAGTACAAACCCTTCGGAATAATTTGCATTCGATGGGCTTGATAACACCACGCAGGACTTCTCCGCACCGGCAGCCGGCCGCTTCTTTAGGTGGTGAAGGACTGACGGGGAATGCCAGCTCGGCATCGAATCCGGCGTACTTTTCCTTCAACTTATAACCGCTGGCCGGTATGGGGCCCAGCCCGCGCCAATTTGTTACTGTGATATCGAAAACTTCATCAAGCAGTTTGAGTGCCCGGATATTCCCTTCGGGTTTAACTCCGCGCGTATAGGCGATTTCCACCCGTGGACTTTCACTTTCGATCTGCTCTATCAGCATGGCTACAGCCTGCAGGATATCCAACGGTTCAAAGCCGGCGACCACACAGGCAATCCCGTAATCCTGTGCATATGATTGATATGGCCGGGTACCTATGACCGCTGTTACATGGCCGGGACAGATTATCCCATTAAGCTTGACTTCGCCGAGGTCGAGCAATGCTTTCATAGCGGGCGGAGTCTTCTTGAGCCGAGAGAAGATAAAAAAGTTCTTTAAATTATCCCGTTCGGCCTGTTTTACCGCCAGGGCAATGGTGGGCGCGGTCGTTTCAAAACCTACGCCAATGAAGACCACCGGCCGCTGCGGATTATCGTGTGCGATCTGAATTGCATCCTGAGTAGAGTACACGATTCGTATATCGCCACCTGACGCCCGTGCCTTCTGGAGGCTCGAATAGCTGCCGGGTACTTTGAGCATATCGCCGAATGTGGTGATAATGAGCCCTGGAATTCCGGCGAGGGAAATGGCTTTATCTATATCAATGTTGGCGGTAACACAGACCGGGCAGCCAGGGCCGGAAAGCATTTCTATATGATGGGGGAGGAGTTGCCGGATACCGTTGCGCATGATGGCCACCGTGTGACTGCCACAGAATTCCATCAGCCGTGCGGGTTTATGGGAAATGGCAAATATATGGCCGGCCAGTTTTTTCACCATTCCGGCATCGCGGAATTCATCGATAAATCTCATCGGCCCGTCATTCTACAGTAATAAGGATGCAATCTACAAACCGCGGTATTTAAAGTCAGCGCCAGGAGGCAAGCCCGCTATCCGTGCAGTCGCTACGGGTTATCCGCACCTGATTGCTGCCATCGGCGTTCATGATGTAAATCTCACCATTGTCATTGTTGCAATCACGTTTGGAATAAAATACGATCCGGGTACCATCGGGAGACCATGCGGGGTACTTATTATCGGATAGCGATTGTGTAATCTGCCGCTGGTCGGTTCCATCGGCATTCATGACGTAGATTTCGAAATTACCGCTGGCATTGCTCTGATAGGCGATTTTTTTACCATCCGGCGACCATGCCGGAAAATCTTCTATCTGGGGGCTATCGGTCAGCCTGGTAAGATTGGAACCATCGGTATTGATAACATAGATATCTATGTTTCCATCCCGTTTACTCTGGAAGACGATCTTGCTTCCATCAGGCGACCAGCTGGGGGCTGCATTTTGATTATCACCCCTTGTGAGCTGGAAAATGTTACTGCCATCAGCATTCATAATGAAAATATGATCGTTACCGCCGTCTCGATTGGAAGTAAAGGCGATTTTCTTTCCATCGGGTGACCATGCCGGCAGAGTATCTTCGGCTTCACCGCGGGTTAGCCGCATCGGATTGCTGCCATCGGCATTCATTACATAAATCTGATAATATCTGCCGTCTCTGTCCGAGTAAAAGACTATTTTGCTACCATCGGGCGACCATTTGGGAAAAAGATCGGCACCTGAGTGGTTACCGCTCAGTTTTATCCAGTTGCTGCCATCGATGTTGCAGGTATAAATTAGCGTACCCCCTGGATCATTGGTGCCATTTACAAAAACGAGCTTTTCTGAGGATTTCACCCGCTGACTGGCAGGAATCTGAACATCCGGGGATGATTTATTCTCGGAAAGCCCCGGTAAAGGATTCAGGTTCGGTGAAGTTTTGGGCGTCTGCAGGATATCGCCCGACCTGCTTTCAGGGGCGGATGCGGGTTGAGCCGAACAGCCTGTCCATGCAAAACCGGCAATGGAGAAAAGCATTATAAACAGAATGGTCAATCGAATAGTTCTCATTAGCGACCTCCCCGGACGCGATAAAATATAATAAGCGGAAGTGATATTTTTTGGATGGTGAGAAGACGGTTTATATCTGTTAAACTCCTTCCGCTTCAACCATGCGTGATAGCAGATTCAGAGTTTCCTGTGCTTCTTCTTCGTTAAGCACATTGATGGCATAGCCTGTATGCAACAGCACATAGTCTCCAATCTGTGCCTCTGGCGTAAGTGCGATACTGACTTTACGGCTCACACCACCGATATCTACCTCGGCCTGTTCGCCGTCAATCGAGATTATTTTTACCGGTACTGCTAAACACATCTGGTTTAGAGTATAAACGAAAACTATGCGGTAGACAAGTGGACTCGTGCTGGTTTTAATACTTGCAAGAAAGTGATGAAAAATGGATAATATTTCATTGACCGATTATTCAATGATTAACCAATCAATAAATATATTTTTATGAGGAGGAACTATGCCCGGGGCTTTAGAAGGAGTCCGTGTTCTGGACTTCAGCCGTATGTATGCTGGTCCATTCTGTTCGATGATTTTGCGTGAACTCGGGGCGGAGGTTATAAAGGTGGAATTCAGGGAGGCAGGTGACGCATGTCGCACCATACCGCCCATCACAGAAGCCGGTGAAGGTTATGTGTTTTCCATACTGAACCGTGGTAAAAAAAGCATAACACTTGAACTGAGAAGTGAAGAAGGCAGAGAAATCGTGTGCAGGCTTATATCACAGTGTGATGTTCTGCTGGAAAACTTTACCCCGGGTGTTATGAAAAGGCTGGGGCTGGGCTATGAGGAAATTAGCCGGTTAAATCCCCGTTTGATCTATGCGTCGCTGTCGGGTTTCGGTCAGGATGGTCCATATGCATCCAGGCCGGCTTTTGATATGGTGGCACAGGCAATGGGAGGTTTGATGAGTGTTACCGGCTTTCCGGATAAACCGCCCACCAAGTGCGGGCCTGCAATAGCCGATCTGGTGGGGGGAACCAATACAGTGATTGCCATTCTGGCAGCTTTGCAGAACAGGCATAAAACAGGCCGGGGACAGAGTATCGATATCTCTCTTCAGGACAGCATCTGGCTTCTGACCGCGGTAGAGGCACTGGCAGCATATGGCCTGACAGGAAAATCACCGGGCAGGATAGGTAATATGCATCCTGGTATAGTTCCGTGGAATGTTTATCAGGCCAGAGATGGCTATGTAGTGATCTGCACGGTTACTATTGGGCAGTGGCAAAAACTGGCGGAAACAATCGGCAGGTCGGATCTTATTTCTGATCCTGAACAGTGTACCATGGTTGTGCGCTTAAGCAGGCGTGAAGAACTGGATGCTATCGTGGCCGATTGGGTAAAACGGTATTCCGTTGCTGAGATACTGCAGATATTGGATAAGGCTGAATTGCCCTGTGCTCCCATACTTGATACAGGGCAGATAGTTAACGATCCCCACATGAAATACCGACAGATGACAGTAGAGGTAGATCAGCTTCTTTCAGGGCCGCTTAAAATGCCCGGCACAGTATTTAAGATGTCACAGACGCCAGGTGACCCGTATAATCCAGCTCCTTTTCTGGGAGAACATAACAGCGAGGTATATTCCGAGCTGCTGGGCTATAGCGAGGAAAAGATCAACGAACTTATGGCGAGGGGGATAATTTAAGTTCCACTGCTAGAAGCTGCAATTACAGCCTGGCCCAGCGAAATACCGCCATCGTTGGCGGGCACCTGTCTGTGTATGATGACGTTGAACCCTGCCTTTTGCAACGATTCCAGAATTTTTATCAGCAGCAGGCGGTTTTGAAAACAGCCGCCGCTGAGTGCAACCGTGCCAAGGCCGGATTTCTGCCGTAATTCCAGACAGACGTCGCGGGTCACATTTGCAAGGCTGTTATGAAATCTCATGGCGATTCGGGGGATACTCACATTATTTTGAAGGTCTTCCGCTATCGCCTTAATAAGCCCGGATAATCTTAAAATAAGGTATCCGTTTCTGTTTTCAATATCCACAGGGTAGATGCCGTTTTCCTGTGGTGCTTCGTAGGCCTTTGATTCCAGCTCAATGGCGGCCTGGGCTTCGTAATTTATGACGCCGCAGATTCCGCAGATGGCCGAGACAGCATCGAAAAGCCTTCCCATACTGGAGGTCACAGGTGTATTTATCCTGCTTTCTATCTGCTGAATTATAATCTGCTGTTCGTTACGGTCGATGGAGTTGATAAAAGGCAACCTGTTAGAGGGAGATGTAAGCAGATTCAGGGCAGCGAGATAGCCGAAGGCGGTGCGATAAGGTTTTTTGATGGCCAGTGAGCCACCGGGCAGAGGCAGGTATTCGAGCTGCCCCATCCGTTTGAAGCCCGTATAATCAGCAATTAAAAACTCGCCTCCCCAGATGTTGCAATCGGTCCCATAACCGGTACCGTCGAAGGCCACACCGATTGCAGACCCGGTTTCGAGGTTGTCGGCCAGACAGGATGCTATATGGGCATGGTGATGCTGGACGGCAGCGGTTTTAAGACCGGATGCTTCGGCCAGTTCCAGTGCATATTTGGTGGATAAATATTCAGGATGGAGGTCATGTGCAATAATCTCCGGCTCAATGCGGAATAGACGCCTGTACAGATCGATAGTTCGTTCGTAATGCTCCATGGTTTCAAGGTTTTCCAGATCCCCGATATGCTGACTGACAAAGGCGTGATTGTCGCGTGCCAGACAGAAGGTGTTTTTCTCTTCTGCACCGCAGGCCAGTATCTGTGGAGTCTGGAATGTTAGATGGACAGGATATGGCGCATACCCCCTTGCTCTGCGGATTATATATGGTCTGCCATTAATTACAGAAGTGACGCTGTCATCGTAAGTTGAGTAAATATCGCGGTTATGCAGGAGGAAGAAATCTGCTATTTCCCCCAGCCTGCTAATTGCTTCGCCGTTTTCTCCGGCAATAGGCTCTTCGCTGATATTGCCGCTGGTCATCACCAGAGGGTAACTGACCTCCCTCATCAGCAGGTGGTGCAGTGGCGTGTAAGGGAGCATTACGCCCAGATGTTTTAGTGCAGGAGCCACTTCCCGACATATATCGGATTCCGGCTTCCAGCGTAACAGTACTATAGGGCTTTGTGGTGACCGCAACAGGTCTTCTTCAGGGTAGTTTATGAAACAATGGCCGGCTGCCTCGGAAATATCCTTTACCATGATAGCAAAGGGCTTGGACGGTCTTCGCTTCCTTTGTCTTAATGTTTTCACCGATTGTGCGTTCTTTGCATTGCATGCCAGCAGGAACCCTCCAAGTCCCTTAATGGCTATTATCTTGCCCCGGTCCAACAGCTCTGCCGTGGCTTTTATTATATCGCTGCAGCTAACTTGATTGCCCCGGTTGTCGGTAAGCTCAAGTTGCGGCCCGCAGGCCGGACAGGCATTGGGCTGTGCGTGAAATCGACGATCGAGCGGATTTTCGTACTCACGCTGGCAGTCAGGACACATTTTGAATGCCGCCATGGTCGTCAGAGGGCGATCATATGGTATGTCTCTGATAATGGTAAAACGCGGTCCGCAGTTGGTGCAGTTGGTGAATGGGTAGTGCCAGCGCCTGTTGTTTGGGTCGAAAATATCTTCCAGACACTGCTGGCAGGTGGCGATATCGGGTGATACCAGCTGATATTTACCGGTCTGAGCTACGCTCGAACGTATTTCGAATCCGTGATAGCCGCATGGCGAGTCGAAAGTAGCTGAAATCTCCTCGATCCGCGCCATAGGCGGAGCATTATGCTCAAGCTCGTAGATAAACAGGTTCAGAGCTTCTCTGTTGCCTTCAACCTCGATTTTAACATCTTCGGAAGTATTGCAGACCCAGCCATTGAGATTGTGTTTAACAGCCAGTCCATATACAAAAGGCCTGAAGCCGACTCCCTGGACGACTCCCCTGGCGCTGACGCGGGCAAGCTGAAGATTATTATCTGCGGACATCGATAATCAACTGAATTGTACTTCAAGCCAGCAAACACGGGCAAGGATGTAAATTATCCCCTCCATGGCCTGCTCGGGAACAGCGCGTTCAATAAAGCAGGCTGTGAGGTCTTTTATATAAATATATGAGTCTAATTATTAAGCTGGGAAGGGTATTTCACCCAGTGCCATGCGACAGAGATCGGTTATATATATTTTGCGTAGCCCGCGCTCTTCGGTCGGTCGCCTCAATACACGGTCACATACGGGGCAGAGCGTAATCAGAGCATCTGCACCGCAATGTATCGCATCCTCGATATTTTTGGCCTGTATATCAGCAGCCAATTGCGGAAATACACGTGTGAAGGCACCGGTGCAGCATAAAGCTGTTTCCCTTTCATATTTTCGGGGAGGCCGCTCCACGCCGATCAGAGAGAATATTTCGTCCACGAAGACATCTTTCTCCGGCGTATATCTTGAAGCGCAGGGTCTCTGATATGCTACCTTTTTGCCAAGCCTGGTTATCTTATTGCGGTTATCTCTCAGATAATTGCGCAGATATTCCAGGATGTGCATATACTTGAAAGGTACTTTGATGCCGTAGTCCTTCACCTTGGCATTGACCATAGCATAACAGTCATCATGCAGGAAAATGATCTCCTTACCGAATGATGCCATGTTGTCGATAAATTTGCGGGCATTTTTCTCGATCGGGCTTTCCTTGCCGGCGTGGACATAGCCTATATAGCAGAAATAGTCTCCGCCCTTGACTATGGTCAAGCCTTTGAATAGCTGCCCTTCAATCGCACCCTTTGGCAGCGATCTTTCCATCACACACAGCGATAGCACCGGCTTATCGGGATCGCCGGGGATTACCTCGTTGGGTACAGCCGTTATGAGGTTGAATCCGTCCATATCCCGCTGGCTGATGGGGAAGGCGTTGTATTTTTCCTGCATCCGAAGGATGAGGTCGTAGGGATCGGCATCCGTTGGACAGTATTCGCGGCATGCGCAGCAGGTCACACATTTTCCCAGGATTTCCGCATTTTCTCCTTTGATTAAGGCCTTGATATTGCTCACGGCCTTATCTTTGTCGTAGTTTACATAAAGACATCTGGTGAGGCAATCGCCGCAAAAATTGCATTTCGACACATCCCACATATTTTCATCTCCTTTTAGATAATTATTTATTTTATGTAGATTTAAGCCGGGAATACCAGCCGGGTGCCGGCATTGTTAAGCGTAAATCGGTTTCCAAATTCCTGGGCGAGGCGGGCAGATGCGGCGAATCCGGTACAGTGAGAGACACAAACATGCTGTACATCCATTTCCTGAAGCTCGAATATGGTTCTATCGATACGTTCTTCATCAGAGCGGATGAGGTGGATGCCCCCGACTACGGCGTGTATTTTATCGTTTCCGGTTATCTTTATGGCCTGGTTAATCGTATTTATCACACCCCGATGTGCACAGCCGCAGATGACCACCAGGCCATAGTCGCAATTGATTATCAATGCGAGGTCATCGGGCACCGTATCGGGTTTAAGGAAGCCGTCCTGTTTAACGAAAAGATTTTCATCGATGGTTTCGTAATCCGTAAGCATATCTATTTCCCCGCTGGTGGTTACATGCTCTGTAATGGCAGCCGGTGCTGTGCTGAATTCGAATAAGGCACCGCAGCTCTCCAGCTCATCATCTGAAAACGGTATGCCTATGTACTGATACTCCCCGGCCTTGCGTGTAATATATTTAGAAGATTTTATCCCGGGGTGGGCGATGATTTGCTTTGGACCCGTTCTTTTCAGGATCTCGCGTAATCCCCCTGTATGATCTACATGGCCATGACTGAGCACAATAGTATCTATTTCATAAAGGTTGATGTTCAGCAGGTCGGCATTATGGACCGCTGCTACACCCAGGCCGGTATCAAGCAAAATCTGCCTCCCGTCAACCTCGATAAGCAGGCTCAGACCCCATTCTCCCAGAAAGCCGTAGCCACCCGTGTTCTCACTCAGTGTAATAATCTTTATTTTGGTATCCATTTAATCTCCCCATCTACATATCGAATTTTTGCTGTGAAAGCGCCTCACCTATATGATCGATGAAATCGGCCTGGTAGCGCTCGATATGCCCCTTATCGCAAAGGGCGGCAAGTTCAGGGTCAACCGGTATCTGACCGAGCGCGGGTGCCTGCGATGAGGCAGCCATTTCCTCCAATCTGCTCCTCCCGAAAATCTCGATTTTTTTATCAAGTTCTTTAACATATAGATAACTCATATTTTCTACTACCCCGACCACTTTTTTACCCATATGCTGCGCCATTTTTACCGCCTTCCTAACTATCATGGCTGTAAGATCCTGGGGTGTAAAAACGATTATTACACCCGATATGGGGAGCGATTGCATGACTGTTAAAGGGGCGTCTGCCGTTCCAGGAGGCAGGTCCACGATAAGATAGTCAAGTGTTCCCCAGAGTACATCTTCCCAGAACTGGGTGATGGCTTTGCCGATCAGCGGCCCTCGCCAGATTACAGCTTCATCTTCGTCGGGCAATAACAAGTTGATCGACATCAGTTCTATACCGGATCTGGATGTAACCGGTAGCAGACCACTGTCGCTGCCACCGGGGCGATCGGTTATACCGAACATCCTGGGTATGCTCGGTCCCGTGATATCGGCATCAAGAATACCCACCTCATAGCCCTTTCTTCTTAGCCCGATGGCTGTCAGACTGCTGACCAGCGATTTACCCACGCCACCTTTGCCACTCATAACAGCTATTACATGGCCTATTTTATTAAGATCCACCGGCTTCACATCCACATATTCTATATTGACATTTTTAACCTCGGGTAGTCCTGACATCGATTCCCTGATCCTTTCGCTGATCCATGTCCGGGAATATTCATCCAGAGCGGCGGAAGCCAGCACAATCTTAACATCGCCATTTGTAAGATTGATATCACGAACAAGATTCATGAGCAAGAGGTTGCGTACTACATGCGGTACAATGATCTCTTCAAGCCTGTTTCTAACCTGTTCTACAGAGGCCATAACATCATCTCCTGAAATTTGCTTATTTGAGGACTGAACAGTACGTTGATAGCAACATCATAATATAGGTTCAGTGTACGCGGTCCATCAGATTGGGCAGTCTTCCCTCGATATACAATTTAACTGCCTCCTCTGCATTTACGATGTCTGTGACCACAGGCTGGATATTATAGCTCTTCATGTTTTCGTACGCGCCCTGCCCCATGCCGCCTGCTATCAGCACCTGGCAATCTTTGATGATTTCAGCCATGCTGGCATGCTTTCTCTGAGCTGAAGCATCGAAACCGTGGGGTCCTCCCCCCTTACCGTGGCCTTCTTCCTGGCTGAAAAACTGGCGGTGCCCTGCCTTTTCGCGTTTTTCCGTTCCTGTAATTTGGCCGTTCTGGACATCGAAGACCACATAGTATTCTGCTCTCCCGAAATGCTGGCTTACATTAAGCCCGTTATCGCTGGCTACTGCTATTTTCATATCCTATCTCCTTTCATATCCAATTTTATTTATTCGCTTATTAATTCGCATTTTAAATTGCCGTTATCGTAATTCACCCTGATTTTAACCTGTTTTCCATCGGATAGTATTTTTTCTGCCCGACTGCGCAGTTTTTCGAAATCGGGCGATTCCAATAATGCCAGAAGTGCTTCATAGCGCTGGTGCAGTTCTTCATCAGTGGTTTTTTCACCCAGCAGGCCAAACAGACAGTTGTTCAGTTCCTTCTCCGCCAGGCATTTCAGGCACCTGCCCGGCACTTCGTTGGAAGTATATTTAGGTTCCAGATTAAAATTATCCATATTCACCACCTTCATATCGATAATTCCGTGTTTGGACATGCATATATTGGAAGCATGCCATGTAGAATTATAACGATGACCGTGGGAATAAACAATAAATTCTTCTGTTAATA
>Ga0078972_1017157_pt1 | contig 10480 bp, 13 predicted proteins | sample YelNatPaOPGAMG01_FD_67568 | JGI IMG/M metagenome (GOLD analysis project Ga0078972, IMG submission 67568) | Hot spring thermophilic microbial communities from Obsidian Pool, Yellowstone National Park, USA - OP-RAMG-01 (SPADES assembly) (version 2) | ecosystem: Environmental > Aquatic > Thermal...
TGAGGAGGCCAGGCAGAAGATAGGCAGATGGATTGAGGTTGATTACAACAGATTCTATGTTCATTCTGGGCTTGGATATATGAGTCCTGAGGAGTTTGAGGAGTTCTATTTTAGGCAAAAACCATCTGAGAATGGTTTAAGGGGTGGATATTCAGATATGGGTTGGGTTGAGAAAGTCGTTTATAACGCAAATGGTGAGGTCGTTTTTTAATGGATCATAACTCTACACTCTTAAACCTTAAAAATTGTCTTGAAAAATGGGTCGCACTACATGCTCCTATTATCTTTTTGAACCAATCTCAATTGATTTAACCCCCATATATGCCCCATTTCCACGATTTCGCCATTGTGGTCCCACTCTTATTACGGAATTTCTGTGAAACATGAGGTAGTGAATAGTTTTCTTAAACCTTTAGGTAGGATATCTAAATAGAACGAAAATGTAAATAACCCATTTAGGAAGAAATTTTTTATTTATAAACCATTTACATAAGTGTTAAAAATATTCTCCTTTTTCGAATTTTGCGACCTCAATTGTTGAAATAATACCTAATTCAATAAGAATTTTTCTTAAAGGATCCGAAGTAGGTAAACAATCAATAACCTTACTGACTTGATTAATATCTTCAAATAAAGATTCTATTAGAGGTTTAATATTATCTTGTTTTATTCCTGGATATTCTAAAGCCTTTTGATAATTTTCCAAATTTTCCAATATTTTATATCCCATCTTTAAAGCTTTTAAACGAAGAGAATGATTGTATGTATTTAAATTAGAAGGAAAATTGATTGAGTATATTGACTGAAGAGGAGAAAAAGATTCAATTTTTTGATTTAAAGTAGCTTCTTTTAAAAATTTATTGAAATCAGCATTAGATTTTTTTTCAATTAATTTAGACAATTTTAAATTTAAAAATTCATTTGTTAGTATTTTTTCGATTTTCATTTTTTTTCACCTAAAATTTTTTAGGCAATTTTTATGCCTTTTTAGTAATTTAATACCTTTCAAAACAATTGCCTTTTTAAAGTATGCTTTTATAGCCCGTCAAATTTTGAAAAGGTATAAGTTTTACATGCTTTTCTAAAATGCATGGAAAAGGATGATTTAGGAAAAAATGATAAATCTTATTAGGAAAATTTTTCCTATTGAGGTTTTGAATGGTTATGGGATTTAAGTTTCATGATAAAATCTTTTGCCTCTTTAAAATCTGGATTTTTCTCAAGGGCTAAGTTTAGATGTTGAAAACTTTTTTCATAATCCTTTGTTAAAAAATATGTTTGAGCTAAATGGTAATGAAGGATCTCATCCTCTGGATCAATAAAATTTGCTTCCTTGAAAATATATATAGCCTCTTTAAACATCCCCTTTTCACAGAGTTCTTTCCCAAACTCAATTAAGAACAATCTATTCTTATTTTCATATAAGGATTCCATTTCTAAAATTTTTTGGAAAATCTTTTTGGCTTCTGCCTTTTCACCCCTCGCATATAAAGCCTTCCCTTTCCCTAAATTGGCCTTAAGGTTATTATGATCTATTTCAAGAGCCTTATTATATTCACGTTCTGCACTATAAAACTCCCTTTTTTTAAGATGTTTATCTCCTCTTTCAATATATTGGTAAATTAATTGTTCATCTACTGATTTGTTATTTTTATAAAAATTTTCACAATATATAAATCCTGTTATTTCCTCTCTTTTAGTTAATATGGGTTGACCAATAGGCTTGCCCTCTATGTCGAGAGGTCTAATCAAAACCCTCTTTTCATCAATTTCTTCCACTTCATAATAATTCTCGATGACACTAAATTTTGTGGTTGATCCACATCCAAGCCTAATTTGTTCTTTTTTTAAAAATATTTTTCTTTCCATTTTTATCATTGATATATGAATTCTTCAAATAAGACTTGTCGAATCTGACCTTCAGGAAAATGAGTAGTCACTTTTTCTAAAAACTCCTTCTTCAATTCTTCCTTAAAATTAGGCTGTTTTAAATCATCTAACCTCTTCTCACAAAGGATCGTGATCAATAAATCTGTTAATTGGGTCATCTTTGATTGAACTTCATCGACAAACTTTTTATTTCCAATTTCTAAGGCCACTGTTATTCTCAAATAATTTCTACCACTTTCTTCTTTAAGATTAACAGTTAAGGGTTGCATTTTTATGATTGGACCAACTTCTTGAACGTTTCTCGGAATATCTTTTGCTTCTCCCCCTTTAAAAAAACCAAAAGCTGAGATAAATCCTAAAAATTCTCCTACTAAAATCATAATTGGTGCTATTAGAATAAAAATTCCTAAAAATATGAAAACCTTCTTTTTTGATCGTTTCTTTGAAGTTTGAGGAATTGAATTTTCTGAAGGGAGTTCTTGTTTTGAATAAGTTAAATCATTTTTACCCATCTCCATAAAATCAACTCCCATAAAATTTTAATCAAAGATCCTTTACTTAAGTCGAAGTAATAATCTGAACGATTTCATCGGGAATCTGATCCAACGGAAGAACTCTATCCACAGCTCCTTTTCTAATTGCCTCTTTCGGCATTCCAAAAACAACGCAAGTGTTTTCATCTTGAGCGATAGTTTTTGCACCGGCCTCTTTCATTTTTAGCAAACCCTCTGCTCCATCGGCTCCCATTCCCGTTAAAATAACACCAATAGCATTTGGCCCAGCATTCTGGGCGACAGAGTTAAAAAGAACATCTACAGATGGCCTTTGATGGTTAACCATTGGGCCATCCTTAATATTGACATAATATCGAGATCCATTTCTTCTAAGAATCATATGGAAATTCCCCGGAGCTATCAGTGCTAATCCATTGAGAACAGAATCACCATCTTTTGCCTCACGAACCTCAATTTGGCAAAGCTGGCTCAAACGTTCTGCAAAAGCTTTGGTAAATTGAGGTGGCATATGCTGAACAATTACAATTCCTGGCACATTTACTGGAAAACGAACCAATATCTTTTTAATCGCCTCCGTTCCTCCTGTTGAAGCGCCAATTGCAACAACCTTTTGCGTGGTTTCCCTCAAATTGTTTGGGACATCCAATTGAGGTCTAAAATTAGAACTTTGGGATTCTATAAGCTGTTTGATATTGATTTTGGCAGCTGCTCGGATTTTCTCCTTCAATTGAGCACTTATATCCCCTACCGAATAAGCAGAACCCGGCTTCGATAGAACCTCTATGGCCCCACTCTCAAAAGCATCTATAGCCATCTTACTCCCATTAGGAGTTAAAGAACTTACAACGATGACTGGCAAGGGATAATATCGCATCAATTTTTTGAGAAAGGTTAAACCATCCATTCTTGGCATCTCGATATCTAATGTAATTACATCTGGTTTTTGCAAAACAATTTTATCTCTCGCCACAAATGGATCAGGAGCAGTCCCAATTACTTCAATATCGGGTTCTTTGGAAAGTTCTTCAGTAAAAATCTTTCGAACAATTGCAGAGTCATCCACAATCAACACACGAATTTTTTTAAAGCCACCCCTTTTTTCCAATTCAAAAACCATAATATTTCTCTTTTTATCTCTTCCTATCCCCTATATTGAACCATTACTTTTATTTCATAACCCTCTGCCAAAAATTTCAAAATCAGGTTAGATGGATCAGAAATTTCTTTCTCCATATCTTGATAAGTAACTAATCCTATAGTAGGAGGATTCATATACCAAGCTGATTTTCGATCTAAATTTGATAAAAAATTTCCACAAACCATATTACATAATTCCCCAATCATATCTTCGAGCTCAAAATTCGACAGAGATGCTCTTTCAATCCCTAAAAAATTATCAGCCATTCTAAATGTCAATTCTTGCGGAATATATAATACTAATCGTCCCGACTCTTTTCCTTTAAATTCTACCTAGCCTCGAAATAAATTTGTGAATTTTAAGAGTGGATAGTTTTGATCCTTTATATTGCCGGGAGAATCAATCGGGATAAAATACATCATTTCAAATACTTTCATTATCGCCGAAAGTATTGCAGACCGAATTTCTTCCCACACTTCTTATATCCCCAAAACTTGAGCTAAAATATTGCGAATCGATTCTGGATAAAATGGTTTTTGAATATACCCGCTTACTCCTATGCCTTTTAATTCCTCAATACGCTCCTCGCTTCCATCTGTAGTAACCAAAATGACAGGTATTTGATCATAATTTTTATTTTTCCGAATTTCCCTCACCATTTCCACCCCGTTCATAATTGGCATATTTAAATCGGTCAAAATAATATTCACATCATTAAGACTAAGGATTTTAATGGCTTCTCTTCCATTTCCTGCTTCCCAACATTCTCCAATGTCAAATCCAGAAATTTCAATGGCTTTTCTGATAACCTTTCGCATTGTTTTAGAATCATCTACAATTAAAATGTTATATGGCATCAATATATCCTTCTTTTTACCTTTTTATTAAGTATTTTTATTTATACTTCTATCTATTTGATCCTTCAAATTTATATCTCTTTTACTCCGTCTATGGGAGTCTTAACAAATACTTTTCCTGTTAATAACTCAAGAGAAAGCGTTCGATTTATTTCACCTCCAATATCTTCTCCATTTACTAAAAGATTATGCATCCATAAAATTTTTCTTAATACCAAATAGTTTCTTTTTCCAATATTAAAAAAACCTGAACTATCGAGAATCTGTGATCCACCCGCCACCTTAATAATTAACCTTCTTTTCTCTCCTCCTAATTGACAAACCTTCCTCAAAAAAAGTGGGATGGCTGTATCTGCAAACATCCATGGATTTAACCTGGCTTTTTGAATATCTATTTGAGAATCTGGTAACATAAAATGAAGAAGCCCTCCTACCTTAACCAATGGATCATAAACTGTCATACCTATGCAAGAACCTAACCCATAAGTAATTAAAGTGCAGTCAATCTCATTAGTTACTTTCATATCTGCTATGCCGACAATATAGTGCATATTAAAATCTTAAGAATACAAAAACATTTTTTAATGAAAACTTAATCTATAAAATTAATTTTTATTCTAACTTTTTATATATTGATGGTCTTAAATATTTAAAAGGATGACTTATCCCAGAAAGACTTTCCGAGTGACCTACTATCAATAAACCTCCTGAATTTAGACATTCATAAAAGCGATTTACTAATTCGGTTTGATGCTTCTTATCAAAGTATATCATTACGTTTCTACAAAAAATGCAGTCAAAAGACTCACTGAACGGAAAACGTTCCATAAGGTTTAATCGCTGAAACCTAATATAGGACTTTAATTGATCTTTTACCCTCACACAATTCTCCCATTTTTTAGTCCCCTTTAAAAAATATTTCCTTAGGATAATGGAATCAAGATCTCTTACTTTTTCAAATGGGTAGATCCCTGATTTAGCTATTTTCAACGCTCGAGTTGATAAGTCGGTAGCAATAATTTTAATATCCCAAACAAGTGGATTATCAATCGCCTCAAGTAGAGTAATTACAATTGAATAGGCTTCTTCTCCAGAAGAGCAACCCGCACTCCAGAGACGAATTTTTCTATTACGATTGGATTTCCTCTTTCTTGTTATCATATCCGGAATAAACTCAAATCGGAGATATTCAAAATGCCTTGGCTCCCTGAAGAAAAAAGTAAAGTTGGTAGCAATGGAATCAAGGAAACGAATTAATTCCATTCCAGATTCATCTTTTAAAATATAATCATAATAATCACGAAAGCTCTTGAATTCTCCTTCCCTTAATCTTTTCCCTAAACGGGCTTTAATTAACTCTTTCTTGCTTTCGTTCAGATAGATTCCGCACTGTTCGTATATTAATTGACTGATTTTTCTAAATTCAGCCTCTGTCAATTCAATTGGCTCAATAGGTTTGGAACAACTCATTTAAAACAAACCTCGACCACAAATTGACCCGAGTCTATGTTAAAGGGAATCGATAATATAGGCCCCTTAGTGATATGTTTCACTTCATGCCCTTCCCCTGAAATAACAGAGGGAATAGCCCCAATAAAATGATACCCTATTTCCTCAAGCCGTCTCCTCGAATCTCCTGAAATCATATTTGTCAATTCTCCCACAGCATCTTTTACCTCTTCATCAATTTCTTCCTTTTTCTCCCCTAATATCTTACTCACAATAAATAAGATACTCTCTTTTGAAAAAGTAATACATAAGGAACCTTCGGTATCCCCTGTAATCCCGACAATTCCAGATATATCTCCCTTGGCAGAATTTCCTTTTTTGATGTAAGGCTTACCCGGCACAGGATCAACCGAAGCCATGGTTTTTAGAACAGAAACAGTAGCCATAAGAAAAGGGTTTATTATTTCAGCTTTCAAATTCATCTAAATCTCCTTAGTTTTTGACTTCTGAAGGTTGTCCTTCTCGAAAAGGTTTTCAATATCTTTTTAAAGTATCCTCCAATGTTTCCTAAATTCAGTAGCCGGGAACTTCCTTTATCAACTTGTAAATAAAAGAAACAGGAATATTAAGATAATCAAACAGTTCTTTAATTTCTATAATCTCATCCATTGAGCTGAAAAAATTGGCTCTCTTTTTAATAAATAATCACAGAATTTCTCTAAATTTTACTATTCTCCATTTTTTTATCGGTTAAAATATTTTCGAACTTTAGTTTAAAAATGAAATTCAAAATAACCATTTCAATCTTCTTATTTGTAGCCTTTGCTCTTCCATAACATGACGCCATAAATGTTCTTTTGTAATTTCTGGAATTTCTGTAAATTCAATAGCACATATCAATTTATCATATACATCTTTCTCAATCCTTCTTACTACACCTTTAGGAATATGGAAAATAAGAAATTGTCCTTTTTGGGGCACTTTTAAATCAATATTATGAATCATATCTCCTTTATTTATTCCAAACCACCTTTCTATAAAAAAAGCTATTCCTCCAACACTATAATCTTTAACTTTAGCTACATTTTCTATCCCTCTTGCTGTAAAGAATGAGATTTCAGTATCAGCTCGTGCCAGAATTCTGAAGTATTTTCTTCTTTGTAAACGGAAAATGAATTTGGGTAATTCTGTTAAAATAATTTTGGATTGAATTTCTATAATTTTCGTTTGGAATTGGTAAGCTACACCATCTCTTTCTGAAACCTCAATATTGAGTACTTGATTTTGTTGAAATATTCTACTAAAGGTACGTATTTTATCAATAATAAGACATAAAATTTCACCCTTCTTTTGCAAATTTAAAATTATAGTTAACCCTCGATAATTAGTTTTTGGAATTTCGAGCCAACAAAACTGCTTATAATTAACCCATTCATTTATTTTTCTTAATAGTTTTTCTCCTTCAATTATTTCAGGTGATTGATATTCCACAGGTTAATCTATGAAAGATTCCCTATAATAATTAATTCCTTCTTTCTATAAAAAATTGAATGATGTTTAAAAATTTTGAAATTGATGAGAACTGAATTCTTTTTTTCCCATTCTCCCTTTCTTCCATTCTTCATAAAGAGACTTAATTAGTTTTTCAGGATGTTCACAGAAATTCATATCTCCATCACAAATACTCCAAATAATTCCAAGATCACAGCATCCAATTCCACATCCAAATTGAGAATGATTGTCAACATCTCTGTAAAATATACAATTTCCACTCTTTTTCATCAGTATCACCCCCTTAATTCAAGAAATATTAATCATCTTAATTCTCATTAATTAAAATTATATGCGCTTAAAATGAATATTTAGTATAAAAAAGCTTATTAATGTTAATTTTTCATTTCAATATTATTTTCGGAATATTTTTTAAAAATCTTTAATATGAATTTTTATAAAAAAAAGAATTAATGTAAATTTTCTAATAGATTTCTTATTATAAAAAAGAGGAGGTCCTTAATCATTTAAGACATCCTCTTGATATTTCTAAAAAATTTAATTTTCATCAATTAAATTAAAGCTCTTATCTGTTTAAAATTCTTTGAAACCCCCTTTTTTAATAGGTATAACCTGTTTAGGTTTTGACCTTTTCAATGATGTAACTGGAACTTTAAACTCTTCTATTCGGGCCTCAAAAGACGATTGCGAAAATGCTCCTATTATCCTTTTGAACCACTCTCAATTGATTTAACTCTTATACATGCCCCATTTCCATGAGCTCGCCATTGTGGCCCCCTCTTATTATGGAATTTCTGGTACGGTGAAAATAAAACTTGACAAATTGTCGATTTTAATGCTATTATTAGTAAAAAAAAGTCAGATTTAATAGGGAATATGTTTAAAGAATATCTCCATCGAAAATTATTCGATCAACTTAAAAAGTGGCTTGATAGGCGGGAAATTTTAGCGATTAAAGGCCCCCGACAATCGGGCAAAACGACACTTCTAAAGATGCTAAAGGACTACCTCGTATTTGAAAAAAAAGTGGAAAAAGAGCAGGTCGTATACCTCACCCTTGAAGATATCGATATCTTAGAAGCGTTATCACGAGACCCAGGGGCTTTTATAAAGAGTTATATCGGGGGAAAACAAGATCGCAGGTTTTACTTTTTAATCGATGAGTTTCATTATCTTCGTGAGGGGGGACAGAAGCTTAAACTCCTATACGATCTTTTTGAAAATATAAAATTTATCATCACCGGATCGTCATCCCTTGAACTGACCGGTAGCACATCAAGGTATCTTGTCGGGAGGGTATTCTCATTCTATCTATTTCCATTTTGCCTGGAGGAATTTTTAGAAACAAAGGAGCGAAACCTTTACAATGTTTACAGGGAAAATAATCAGATTCTCAGAGAATTCATCATCGAGGGAAAAGATTTTGAACTCAAAGAAGAAATATTCGAAAAGGATTTTCTCAGGTATTTTGAGGAATATGTAAGATTTGGTGGTTACCCCGAAGTCATTAAAACGGATGATCTTGAGACCAAACAGGTCATTCTTAAAAATATCTACGACACGTATATAACGAGAGATATTGTGGAGCTGCTTCGATTAGGTGATGTCTCAACCTTCAGGACAATTGTCACCCTTCTGGCGAATTCTATGGGTGGGTTGATCCATTACGGCAGCTTAGCATCCGATGGGAAAAGTTACTTCAGGCAGATCAAACATTATCTTTCCATACTCGAAGAGACCTATGTGATAAGAATATTGAAACCTTATTTGGGAAACCTATCCACAGAGCTCAAAAAAAATCCAAAGGTCTATTTTATAGACTCAGGCCTCAGAAATTATATTGTTAGAAATTTTAATGAGACAGGACTTAGGCCCGATGGGGGAAAGTTAGTTGAGAATGTGGTGCTTTCTGAATTATCTCAAAAAGGTGACGACGAGATTAGATACTGGCGAACTACTGCAAAGGCAGAGATCGATTTCATCTTAAGATCAGGTGACCAAATCGTCCCTATCGAGGTCAAATATTCAAAGCTCAAGTCGCCTGAAATATCTCGTGGTTTCAGAAGTTTTATCAGCCAATATAAACCACAAAGAGCTCTAATTATTACAAAAGGCTTCTGGGGGAAAGCTGAAATTCAAGGGACAAAGATTGGATTTATTCCTGTCTGGTATATTTAAAGGGAAGGTCCCCTATGTATGTGCAATCACAGTGGACCTTCACATCTTCAACAAAACCAGCAGAAGCATTACGACCATTCTTGAAGGTTTTTATCTACTCAGAACTCTTTGAAGCTTCCTTCTTCCATGGGAATGACCTGCTCAGGCTTTGGCTCTTTCAGTATTGCCGCAGGCCCCTTCACATCCTTCTTCTTCACTCCCTGTATTACCCTGTTGACGAACTCTCCTACTTGCCTCTTCCCGTTGCCATTGCTGCCTGGCTTCTTCAATTGCGCATTTCGCAATCCGAAGTCCGCATTTGTCGATATTCCATTCCCATTTCTCCCCCCTACCAAAGCCACCAACTCGCCCACCAACTCCCTCATAGTCTCCGCCTGCGCATTCATCTCAGATGTTAGAATAATATTGTGTCCATGGGGAAAAGGTAAAGGAGGAGGAGAAGATGGATCAAGAGACTTTTGATAGAATTAAAGAGGAAGCTATTGAAGAAGTGCTAAAGAAATACTTCAAAGGAAGTCTAAATAATCAGGAGAAAGTAGCCATGCATCGATTATTAGAGGAACTCCTTGAGGAGATCATGAAGGGTGAACGAAAGATATTTCTTGAAAACCATTCCAACAATAAGGGGAATGGATATTATTCAAGGTCCCTCAGCGCTGGCTCTTTTAAACTGAATCTTAATGTCCCAAGGGACCGAAATGGGGAGTTTCGACCTCAGGTATTGCCAGAACCCTACAAGAGGGTCGATGAGAGCTATGTGGATCTTTTAATGAGTCTGGTGATAAATGGTTATTCTGAGAGCCAACTGCTAATGTCCCTCAGGGAATTAGGCCTACCTTACTCGGCTGATGAGATGAATAAGATTAAGGATCAGCTTATGGATAGACTCAATGATTTTAAGCGAAAAGAGCTTCCCGAAAATATCTTTGCCCTTTTTATCG
>Ga0078972_1017159_pt1 | contig 10478 bp, 15 predicted proteins | sample YelNatPaOPGAMG01_FD_67568 | JGI IMG/M metagenome (GOLD analysis project Ga0078972, IMG submission 67568) | Hot spring thermophilic microbial communities from Obsidian Pool, Yellowstone National Park, USA - OP-RAMG-01 (SPADES assembly) (version 2) | ecosystem: Environmental > Aquatic > Thermal...
CAAGGGTGTTCCAGACCGCGCTTATACCGCTGCAGATGGCGTTCCAGACGTCCCCAAGACTTTTAATAATGTTTATCCAGAACTCAAAGGCTCCTTTGATGGCGTTCCAGATGAAATCCACGATGGGTTTAATGTAAGTATTCCAAAAGCCGCTGACAGCCGAGCAGACCGTATTCCAAATGTCGCCGAGTTTTTGGAACACTGTCATCCAAAACTGTATGGCTGCAACTATCGAATTCCAAATGAAGTCAACAATTGGCTTGATATACGTATCCCAGAAGTCGCTTATGGCGGAGCAGATTGCGTTCCAAACATCACCGAGGGTTTGGAAAACCGTTATCCAGAACTGTATTGCAGCAATTATTCCGGCCCAAATGAAGTCCGCAATGGGTTTTATGTAGGTGTTCCAGAACCCGCTTATGGCGGAGCATATGGCGCCCCAAACGTCTCCCAAGACTTTTAAAACTTCAGCCCACATGTTTATGTAAACGATTATTGTGCCTACGATGAAAGCGGCTAACGGCTGTAGGATGTTGTCCCAGAACCACTTTAGGGCTCCGCAGATGGCGTCAATGGCTGGTTTGAGGAAGTCGTAGAGGGCCTTTCCAATGGCGTTTAAGGCGTTTCTGAAGGGCTCGCATGTTTGGTAAGCTGTTATGAGGGCGCCTACAAGCACGCCTATAACCGTTATAACCGCCATGAGCGGGTTCGCAGCAAGAAACGCTGTTACTTTATTAACCATGTCTATGGCTGCATGGAAGCTTTGGAAGGCTTTTACTCCGCTATCAACCATTGTAATTACTGTTGGAACAACAGAGAGGGCAAACTGGGTCACCGCCTGGTTGGCGTCGTTCTGCGCCATCTGAGCCCTTTCCACAGCCAACTGATACCTTTCCTGCGCCATCTCCAAGTCTTTTGCAGCTTCTTTCGCCTTGTCGCTTTCAGCCCCATATTTGGCTACAGCCTCGTTGTATTTCTTCTGGGCGTCTTCAACAGCTTCTAAAGCCTTTTTTACGGCGTAGTTTGCCTTTTCAGCTGCATAGTTTGCCTTCTCGATTCTATCCAAGCCCTGGTAAAGGTTGAAGCCCGCTGTTGCAAGTCCGCTGAAGCCTGTTACAAGGTCGCGGGCTGAAGCTGTGGTTTTCTCTTGTGCCGCCGCGACCTTCTCGTTTGCGCTTTCTATCTTGCCCATAGCCTCCGCTGTCTCATCGCCTAACTGGCGAACGGCAGCCAAGGCCTCGTCAACTTTGGCTGTGATGCGCATTTCAAGCTCTTGGCTCATCTGCGTCTGCTCCGCATGTAAAACCAGTTTAACCATGAGGCGAGATACTGGTATTGGAAAAGGCTGAGGTTGCCAATGTATTCGAGCGGGTAACCAAACTGGTAGGCTATCAAACCTATTAGCTGGGCGTCAACGTTTGCTCTAACCCAGTTCTCAACTTCGCTCCATTGAAAAAACCCATGTCTTGGGTTAAGGCGTTCATTAGTTTTGCTGCAACGTCTAATGGTAAAGCCTTGACGTCTTCGATGGTTAAGTCCTTGTTCGCCTTGCGCAGCATCAGCCAAAGGGTCATTATGCCCCTTTCCTCTGGCGTCTTACATTTGCCCAACTCAACAGTGTCTGCCAATGTTAGGGCGCCGTATTCGACGACGCCGAGCCCCTCAACATTAACCCTGCAGAGCTGCTTGCTGCTTTGGATTAGGGCTTTGACATCGAATTTGGCGGCTTTTTCAGCTTTTTCCTGCTCGTATTGCTCCAGCTTTTTGGCGTATTCCTCCACTTTCCCACTCATGGGATGAAATGTCCTCCCTGAAAAGAAAAGTTAGGGTTATTATGTCTGTGTTCCGAATTCTATGCCTTGACCTTCACCCTCAACAGACTCCATTATGATGCCGTCTTGTTCGACGCTTAGCTCCCAACTATTGAAGATGACGCTGCTTAAGGTTATCTTCGGCTTTCCAGCTCCTGAACCTTCAGGCAACACTTCAATGGTTACCGCCGTCCCGTTCAAGACGTCTGTGGCGTATGCGCTGTCAATGAAGGCTTTTTCAATGCTTACCTTGAAGCTTTTGTTGCCGCTGGCGACGACCGCTGGCCTGTCTGGGTTTGTTCCGCCTATGAAGTATTCTTTGATTAGGTCGGAGTCTATGCCAACACTAACGCTTTTGCAGAATCCAATTTCAGTTGTTCCCTTTTTTATCACTGCTGTTCGGCCGATTAGGGGCGTATTCTGAGACATTTTGCACGCTCACCTCTTTTACAAACTTTTTTGCTTGCGGGCTACCTGCTTGTGGCAGCCCTTTGCAAGCTTGGAAAAAACGGGAGAAGGGAAAATGGGGGATATGGCGCCGAAAACAGTTTACTCCTTTGCTTCAAGCCAGTCGCTGTATTCCACAGCCACGCCCGCTGTCACGCTTGCACCGTAAATTATGGCTGCAATAACTGCTGGTGTGAAGGGCAACGGAGCGATTGCTGAAACAGCGCCTGCCAGCAGATATATGGCTGTTCCGAACAATAGGCCTAAAACGTTGCCGTAGATTAGGCCCTTGACAACCCTGAACAATACTCTCTTGGGCTTTTTAACCTCCGACATTTTTATAACTCACCTCTTTTTTGTTCCGCCAGCCACGCTTGTTGGCTGGCTTTGGAACAAGTTTAAAGCTGGCTGAAAGCGGATGCGATTGCCTCGCCCGTTTTCTCCAGCAGCTCCTGCCGTTTCTCCTCTATGGCGGGGCGCAGGTAGGGCCTTGCAGCCATTTTGCGGGTTCCATACTCCACGAAGCCCGCATAATAAACCGCTGCGCCCAAGGCAACCGACAAAAAGTCTCTCGTAACCGTGTAGATGCTGGCCCTTAAGGCTCCAGTGCGGACTGGAGCCAGCTGCCTCGCCCTTTCCGCAATCTGCACGGTTTCATATTCGAGAACCCTCTGCACTGCAGTTTTTATCTCTGCTGGAAAGCGTTTCAAAACATCTTGGATTTCACCCAAGCCCTCAATCTTTATTTCAAGCATGGCTTGTCACGGGCTGTAATACAATAAGGCTTTGAAGCGGATTACTCCGCCATAATAAAGCTTGTTTACCATGCGAATTTGGCTCGGCTCAAAACTTGCGGGGATGCAATCTTTAACTTTCCCGTTCAAGGTTCTATCCGCAAGTATTGCGTCAACCACGCTGCACATAGGCAACACAATGTTTGAAAACCAGTTTTCAGGCTCCGTTTCTCGAATAAGGATTATTATGTCAAACTCAACCGTGTTCTGCAAGGTTTGGCCGAGGCTAAACTGTGTAAAGGTGCTGCCTACAGGGTTTATTATTGCTAAAGGCAGATTTGCAAGCTTGAACTGTTCGCCCAAGACAACTTGTTTTAAATCCCCTATGCCCGCCAAGACTGTTTTAACCTGCTGGAAGACTTCGTTGAAAACGTCGAAATAGCCCATTTTTACGGCTCCTCAACGCGTTCTTCAAGTGTTACGTCTAAAACGCGGTGAGCATCCAGCAACGCTTTCAAGTCAGCCGTGAAGGCTTCGGAAATAACAACGCGTATGCGCATCTCGCCGGCAGCGCCAACAGGTGAAACAACAGGGGCTATTTTCCGCTGCAAGGCTTGATGTAAAACGTTGGAAACCAGCTGCAGGACGACAAACTTGACGGCTGCAGGCACGTTTTCACTTGTCCAGCTTGTTCCGCAGTAGGCTTCAACAACTGCCTCAGCATAATCTATTAGGCTATTAACAAATGAAGCATAATCAGCGTCGCTGCTGTAGCCTAAGTCGGACGCTGAAACTTGGCTGAAGGCTTTCACTTCATGGGAAGACGCGTATTTCGGCATGGTTTAAACCTCAAACATTTGAAAACTAAAAAGGGGGAAGATATGGAACAAAATAGTGGAGCCTTAAGCTGGAGTGCAGACGGCGAAAACATAAAGCTGTGTGCCGTCTGAAGCCGTGATTTTTATGGTGACTGTTTTACCGCTTATGCTTACGGCGGGAACGCTTGTGCCTGCCGCTGTGCCTACAAGCTGAACCCAAACCTTCTCAACTGGATAGTCAAAAGTGGCTGTGGCCTGGTTGCTTGAAACCGTGGCTGTTTTAAAGTCTAAGATTTTGCCTCTGAGGCTGCCGGGCCAGTCGGTTGGAGTTATCGGCATGATTAATCACCCCTTGTTTAGCTGGCGGCTTCAGGCGTCTGTATAACAACGCAGCATGCTGGGTCCACGACTGCTACTCCGAAGGTGTAGCTTCCAGTCAGCAGCACTTTTCTTGCCACAGTGTTCTTTTCTGTTTCAAACAGCATTTCACGTTTTGGAGCGAACACTACAGCGTCGCGGTGAATCATTAACGCGCTTTTCTTAGTGTTGCTCGTGTGGTTTGGCAGCAAAGCCTTGGGCATAACCTTTATTGTGACGCCCATAAACTCCTGGATAAGCCCCGTTTTAACCACGTCAGGCCTTGCATAAGTTATTGCTTGGGCGCTCACAATGTCCTTGTAGAGGGCTAAGTATTGGTTTGGTGTTAGAACAAGCATGAATTCTTGCGGGTCAACATCTCCTTCAATGCTTGTCAACGCTTCGGCAATCCAGTCGGCGTCAAAGTTTACACTTTCGCTGCCTTTTGCCAAGGTTTTCACACCTGAAGCGCTGGACACTGCGGACAGTATGTGGCTGTCTATGGCTCTTATGATGGCTTTCTGTCCTTGAGCTTCAATCTGCGATAGCAATTTTTCAGATAGTTTTTCAACATCAGCGTATGGAATCTCCGTTGTGAAGGCTGCCTCTTTAAGGGTTGTCGCCGCCACATCATATAAGCCTGATTTAGGAGTTAATGTTGCGCCTACAGAACCCAGAACGTCGGCGTCGAACCGTTTAACATACGGTATGTTAACGGTGTCGCCAAGCTTTCCTGCTATGGCATCGCTTTGCTGGACAAAGCTGAGGACGCTGGCTGTGGGCGGAGAAGGAAGCATGAAAGGCGCTTCCCATTGTTCCTTCAAATTGTGTCGGATAGCTTCCAGAATTTTTGCGAGACGATTTTCCGCAAGCGCGGAAGCCACCAAGCCTTTTCCACCTTCGCTTTCGGCTTCAGGCTTCTTTTTCAGCTCTGAGATGATGGCTTCAAGCTTGTCGAAGCGCTCCAGTATCTTGGAAAGGTCCACGTGGACCTCGATTGGCTTCTCTTCAACTTTGGATTCTTGACTCATTTTTCATGCACCTCAAAACTTTTAGGCAGAATTGTTTAACGAGGGATGCCAGCCCTCGGTTAGACTCATCCGTCTAACAAATCGATGGAAAGATGCCACCCGTAGAAAAAGGGTGACCTTGAAAAAGGGTTGGATGGTTTAAAGTTTCAAGATTATTCTCGACTGTCTTTTGGCAGCTTTCAGCTTCTCCTCAAGCATGTTTTTCTCGGCTATTAAGCCTTGAACTGTTTGCTTTTGCTGTTCAATCTGGTTTTCAAGCATTCGGGCGTAGGCTTCGGCGACACTTTCAAACTCTGGAGGCTCCTTGTCAAACTGCTGATAGTGGCGGGCTAAATGTGTATAAACGCTTCTTCTGTCGCCTTGCGGAATGTCCACTCCGCCCCGTGCACCCAGCAGGGCAGCCATGGCTGCGGCGACGCCGCGCCAAACCACACATAGGCGCCCGTCAATTATGTCGTGGTGAGGCAGCTTATAACTGCCGAAGCTTTCAGGGTCTTCGGGGTTATACCATGCGAAGGCTTGGCGGTATTTAGCCCAGTCAATTTTTCCCTTGTCGCCGCTTCCATCACTTGAAGCCCACTTGCGAACCCTTTGTTCAGCAGCGTCCGCATCCCACTCTCTATCCTCTGGAGCTTTAGGCGTTTCATGCGGAGAAATCGCCTTCTCGCTAAAGTGAAATATTTGTGTGGCAATGTCCCAGAAACGGGCTGCACACTGCGGGTGCACTTGGAACTTGCCAAGGTCAGCCGCGTCGCTTAGGGGCCTGCCGCATAGGTAGCATGTTTTCTGCTCGTTTACTTCACTCAAAATCTCGTTCACCTCTCTACTTTCAACAATTTTCTCCAGTGATTGGATGCGTGTGAGGGGAACACCGGGCAAAACATTTTTAGTCAATAGGGCCAGCCCGGTGAAGATAAGCCCTTTAGGCTGGACGCCGTCCACAACTTCGGCTTCACGGTAATCCGCTTCAATACTCACATGGAGAATTTCCTCGTTTTCAATCATCCGTTGAATCTCCGGGTTTGACACTCGGAGTATGCATTCAACTGCCCCGTCCTCGTATTCGGCGTCCTCTACCTCGACGGCCTCAAGGGGCTTCTCATGGTTCAAGTTGACAGGCTTGCCGATTAGAGTCCTCGCAGCCCTGACAAGCTCTTCCTCAGTGTAAACAACGTTGTTCATGCTTTTAACTGGAAAGAGCGCCTCAACCTTGTAGTATTTAGCCGATGGGTCTGTCTTGTAAAGGGCCAGTTTCGTCTTAGCCCAGTTGAAGGATTCCTTCACTTGGGCACCGTAGGGCTTGGTGTCATCCAAGCCGAGCTTGTTAAGCCACGCGTAATATATTTGTTCACCCTTTTCCTGGCCGTAGCGTTTAACGAACTGCCTGTATATCTTCTCAAAGTCCGGATGGCGCGGCATATTTATTCACCAGCATTAATACGGTTCAAACTTGATGATTTGGAGGATTTCAAGGAAGCACTTCAACTCGCCATCTGCGTTCAGGCTTAACATTCTCTTCAGTTTTTACAGATTCAGGCTCAGACCCCTCGATTGGCAGACCCATTTTCCGTAATAAATCAACGGCTTGACGGCTTGTCAAAACATAGGCTTGCACAAGCATGGCGACATCTCGGAATGTGAGGTTTTCCACACCCGTTGTTGGCTTACCCCATCTTATGCGTGGAACCTCTTTCAACCCCTTCTTTTCAACAACCAAGCTGAAAACCTCTTTTTCCACAACCCGTTTAATATAACGTTGAATTCCATCCACAGTGCGCTGTATGCTCTCCAACTGTGTCCTTGCGCTTGCTTCAGTTGCGTTTCTAAGGTAGGTTAAAAGCGGTGCCTGCAAACCCTCGTAAATTTCCTGGTTGATTATCTCCAAGTAGTCGACGTATCTGCCTCGGGGATCCATCTCTAACGTTTTAACATTCACGTCTTCAGGCGCAGCTCTGCCTATGAAGATGTCTTCATCGGGCTGGCGGTTTTCCACAGCCTGTTTAAGGCTTGATACATCCGCCCTTGTAACCCAAATGTTGAGGGGGCTGGCGTATCGGTGGACAATCTTACAAATGTCCTCTAAAATTTTGCTTTTGTATTTGAGAAGCGTGTAGATCGGCTGGATTAGACCTACACCGTAGGGCATGCCGGGCATTATGTTATGGCAGAACCAAACTATTTCTTCCAGGGCGAAGTCAACAGTGCTGCCGAAAACTTTCTGCTGATAACCTAAAACCTCGCCTTTCCGGTCCATGCGGACATAGACGGTTTCAGGCGGCAGCGGCTTAAGCATTAGAAGGCTGTTCTGCCAGTAGCGTTCCACGGGCGCGTAGCCGTATATCAGCATAGACTTGCATGTTTGTATTAAAATCTGGTCCAAGCCAACCGTTTCTGCATAAGCGTCCACAAGCTCTTTGGCTTTCTGGTCTTCAGCCTCTGTGAAGAAGCCAACGCCTACAATCATGTTGGCTAAACTGTTTATAGCCGCGTAAACCACTGCGTTTTCACGATAAAACTTTGCAAACTCGCTTAAATTGTCCGGATGCGGAATCTCCTCTCGCCAAACGTAAGCCTCAGGCCTACTTATGCCCTTCTGTTCCACAATATTTTTCGCAGTTTCCACCTGCAACTTACGTCTAAAAAGCCAACTCATCTCCAAACCCGTCCAGTGCCAACTTCAATTTCAAAACCGCTTTTAACCGCGGCGTAAACAGCCAAACATACAGCCCAGAACACGTCGTCATGCGAGCCTTCAGGATGGCTGAAACGTATATGTCCAGTCTTCATCAACTCGTATTTTTCAATGTTAAGCTCGGAGCAAAGGTCAATATCTTGCCTTTTTCGGACAGGCTCGTAGGGTATTAGAAACTCTTTCTGCCTCATTTTCTCGCGCAGGACTGTCGCCATGTCCTCTTTTGTTTGGATGGTGAACGTTATGCCCTGCACGTTTTGGATTCCGCTGTGTACCATGTCTTCAACTATGTAGGAGCCAACTCCAGTTATGTCGCCATAAACGGCGTTAACGTTTTTCCATCTGTCTTGTAGGCTTTTAATGTAGCCTATGACGCTCGCGTATTCCGTGTTTAATGGGAAACGGTGAACATGAACCAGTTTCAATATGTTGTTTGGAAACTTTTGGACAACCACGACAACGCTATAATCTTGCTGTTTGCCGAAGTCAACGCCAATGTAGAAGTTTCCTTGAGGTTGGTCGTGAAAATCGTAGGGCTGAAGCTCAGCATCTATGCAGCTTGCAATTAGGCTTTGAGTAAGCCAAGCGTCGATATCCTCGACAAACTTGCTTTCAAACTCACGCTGGAAACGCTCCGCAGGAATGCTTTGACGCATCTCCTCAATGAATTCTCGTTTTGTTAAGCCTGCTTTTACAACGTCTTCCCATGTTACGATATGTTGGCTGTATTCTGGGTTCATGCACATCTTGTAAAAGACGCTGTCAGTGCTCCAAGGAGTGCTGCTTACGATAAGCGTTCCATCAGTTGTGCTTAACATTGGCATAAGCACGTTATAAAAGACGAGTTCATCATAGCGGAAGAAGGCTGCCTCGTCGCAAATGACTTGGTGAGCTGTGTAGCCTCGTAACAGTTGCGGGCTGTTTGGAAGCGCCACAATACGCGAGGCATTTTTGAAGCGGATAACCGTTCGCTGCAGTTTATCAATGATCGCTTTCCGCGAACTCGATGGCAGGCTTGTTAGGAAGTCTTGAAGCTTGTCGGCCAAAATCATGCTTTGCCTGAGCGATGGAGCCACTATGAGCGTTAAGGTTTTAGGGTGTCTGAGGGCATACCATATGGCTCTAAGGGCGAGGGTTGTGGTTTTGCCTGCTTGTCTGCTCCATCGGACAACTATGCGTTTGTTTTTATCGCGTAAAAGTTTAGCTTGATATTCCGTTGGCGTGAAGGCAAACCATTTCTGGCAGAAATCAACAGGGTCTTCAGGGATTGTTGGGGGTTTGGTTTTGCCCTCTGCCTTTTTGCGTTTGATTCTTTCAAGCCTCTTCCTCAGATTCCAGCTTGCTAATTTCCTGCTCAAGCTCGTCGAGTTGAACATCCTTTAAAACTCCTGCGAGGAACTGGGCGAGGCGGGCAGCCACTTCCATGGCTTTCAGTCGATACTTCACGTTCTCATGGGTGTTTGCTATTTGCTCGGCCCTTTCAAGGAGTGCTTTAATCCTTTTGTAAAGGTGTTCCCTTTCAGATGGGACCTCAAATATTAGAGGCTTGAATGTAAGCCTAATAGCCTTCATCTCGAAGCCTCTTTAAAGCTATGAGAAGCCTAAAATCCAAGGCAAGCTTTCTCCACTTATCATCAAAATCTGCAAAGATGTGGTTGATTATGTCGTTTCGTTTCTTATTATGCAGAAACTGCAATGCGGCTTTCCTTTCAACTTCTGTAAATATGTATGTTCTCATACCAACCACTGGTATTTTTGAGCAAAAATACCAGCTACCGGTATTGCCCATTAATGCGCCGTAAACTTGTATATTATGGTTGGCATGCCCGTGTAGATGTGGAGGTGCTTGACGTTTAAGCCCTTGTATGGTATTAAAACCTTACGTTCAGGCACGTCAACATGGAATTTGAGGGCATTCATTATGTCGATGCCTAAAATTGGCGAGAATCCCTTTTCGTAAATAGTCCATGTGTAGATTTTTCTGCCACCAATCTCAATCACTATATAGGCTGTCTTAACTCGCCTGGTGCTGCCATCAGCCAAGCCCACATCGGCGGAGCCACTCGGCTCAAGTCTCAGCTTCTCTGCTAATTCTGCGCTGATAGCGCATCCCATTGCGCCGGTATCCACGAGAAACTCAACCTTCTCAGACTTCTTCATGTCCATGGGGTTGGCTACTTTTGCGTTTATGAATATGTAGTCTTGGCCTTCAATCTGCCTTATATGCCACATATGCTTCCGCATTGAGGAAACGCACCTTGCTTTCACTTCAACAAGTTGTAGAGGAAGTAGGCGGAGGCGGAGATGGCTCCGCTCAGAAGAGCTATGCCCAAGGCCTGCGTGGCTTGCAGTCCTACCGTGTAGCCTGAAACAAAGCCGATTGAGGCGTATGCCAAAGCCTTCTTGAGGCTTCTTTTAGCGTAAACTTTGAAGAAGCGTTTACGCTTTACAATGCGTATGTAAAGCCTTCTGAAAGCTTCCCCCTCCACGGCTGTCAACAAGAACTTCGCCCCTCTCAACTTCGGGGATAAGCGAGACGTTTAAGCCATCAAAGTTAAGCATGCCCAACAAGTCATGGCGGCTAAGCA
>Ga0078972_1017163_pt1 | contig 10478 bp, 9 predicted proteins | sample YelNatPaOPGAMG01_FD_67568 | JGI IMG/M metagenome (GOLD analysis project Ga0078972, IMG submission 67568) | Hot spring thermophilic microbial communities from Obsidian Pool, Yellowstone National Park, USA - OP-RAMG-01 (SPADES assembly) (version 2) | ecosystem: Environmental > Aquatic > Thermal...
ATGGCCATGTTGATCAGGTCTTTGAAGCTTTAAAGGAACTAATAAAGGAGGGAGTGTGAGCGTGAAAGAAATAATCGAAAAAAGGAGGGCTTATAGGTCACTTCAGCCCTTCGAAGTAACCAAGGAACTCATTGATGACCTTGTATATTGTGCTTCGCTTGCTCCTTCCTGTATGAACAATCAGCCGTGGCGTTTCGTTTTTGTATACGATCGTAACCTTTTGGAACAAATTTTGTCGGTTATGCCTAAGGGCAACCAGTGGGCGAAAAATGCCGGGATGATAATTGCCGTTTTTTCTAAGAAGGATATGGATTGTGTCCTCGAGGATAACAGGGAATATTTTCTTTTTGATGTGGGTATGGCTACAGCCTTTCTTATTTTAAGGGCCACTGAGCTCGGACTTGTTGCACATCCTATCGCTGGATATGATCCTGTTAAGGTTAAAGAAATACTCGGGATTCCACAGGAGATGGTCTTGATCGCCCTTGTAATAGTGGGTAAGAAATCGGAGGAAATTTCCCCTCTCCTTTCGGGAAAGCAGATACTGGCAGAGAAGGAAAGACCTGAGAGGCTCCCTTTTGAGAAGATAGCTTTTATCAACAGGTATTCCGCTGGTGAGTAGTGTGCATTCTCTTGGTATTATGCATTTTGCTTGACATTTTGCCATATTGAATTTATATTTTAGCACTTATTCTTTAGGAGGTAATCATGAGCAAAGTAAAAAGAGAGGATATACTCCAACTATGGGAGTCAGTAACCGACTTTGAGGAGTCATGGAGTGATAAAATAAAAGAACTACAGGATAGGATTGAAGAGCTTAAAAAAGTAGAGGAATATGAATCCATAAAAGAAGACTTGGAAGAACTGGGAGACGAACTTGACAACTTGAATACGGAGATTGAAGATGTGGTGACTGATGCAATAGATGGGGTTATTTCTTTGGATGAACTTTCCGACTTATTCAGGGACTATGCGGATAAACTTTTGATGCTTGAGCAGGAACTGATAGAGCTTGAATTGGAGCCCGAAGAATTTGAAGAAGAATGGGAAGAGGAAGAAGGAGAGGAAGACGAAGGCGAGTACTGAGTTATGAGCGAGATCCCAACCAAGTATAACCCACAAGATATAGAGGATAAGATTTATAAATTCTGGACTGAAAAGGGATATTTCAGGGCGGATCCAAAGTCTGCAAAACCTAAGTATTCGATAATGATTCCTCCGCCGAATATCACTGGCGTTTTGACCCTTGGCCATGTCCTGAACAACACCCTCCAGGATATTATGGTCCGCTTTAAGCGAATGCAGGGGCATGATGTGTTGTGGCAGCCGGGGATTGACCATGCTGGAATTGCTACCCAAAATGTTGTGGAAAAAGCCCTTGCTAAGGAGGGAAAAACCAGGTTTGATGTAGGGAGAGAAGAATTTCTGAAACGTGTTTGGGAATGGAAAGAAAAGTACGGAAGTACAATTTTACTTCAACTTCGAAAGCTCGGAGTTTCCTGTGACTGGTCCAGGGTTAAGTTTACAATGGATCCTGATCTTTCGAGGGCAGTGATCACAGCTTTTGTGAGGCTTTACAAGGATGGGCTCATTTACCGTGGAACTCGAATAATAAATTGGTGCCCAAGGTGCGGGACTGCTTTAGCCGATGACGAGGTTGAGTATGTTGAAAGAAAAGGTAAACTTTATTACATTAAATATCCACTTGTAGATGGTGATGGTCACGTTGTCGTTGCAACTACAAGACCTGAAACCTACTTAGGAGATACTGCTGTCGCAGTAAATCCGGAGGACGAAAGGTATAAGCACCTTGTCGGTAAAAAGGTTAGGCTGCCTTTAGTTACCTGGAATAGAGTGGGAAGTGGGGGTGAGGTGGTTTCTCCCGAGATTCCCATTGTGGTAAGCAGGCTTGTTGATGCGGAGTTTGGTACAGGTGCGGTAAAGGTTACACCTGCCCATGATCCTGTGGATTACGAAATCGGAGAAGAGCTGAATTTACCTAAGGTTAAAATAATGAACCCTGACGGCATTTTGAATGAAAACGCAGGGATTTTCAAGGGGTTAGACCGTGAAACGGCGAGGGTCAAGGTTATTGAAGAACTGGAAAAGCAGGGTTTTATCGAAAAAATTGAAGACTATGTTCACAACGTAGGCACCTGCTATAGATGCAATACCGTAATTGAACCCTACCTATCTCCTCAGTGGTTTGTTAAAATGAAGCCCCTTGCCCAAAAGGCAACGGAGGCGGTGAGAAAAGGTGAAGTATCGATAATCCCAAACCAGTTTGAGAAGATCTATTTTAATTGGCTTAATAATGTTAAGGATTGGTGTATTTCGAGGCAAATCTGGTGGGGACACAGAATTCCCGTTTATACCTGTCAGAATTGTGGTAACGTGATGGTTGAGGAGAATCCCCCTTCCTCTTGTAGTGCCTGCGGTTCTTCCAATATTGTTCAGGATGAAGATGTTCTTGATACCTGGTTTTCCTCTTGGTTATGGCCACTTTCAACCCTTGGATGGCCTGAAGATACGGAGTACTTGCGGAGATATTATCCCACTGACCTATTGATTACAGGATGGGATATTTTGTTCTTCTGGGTAGCCAGGATGATTATGGCTGGCTACTATTTTATGGGGGAGAAGCCATTCCACAGGGTTTACCTTCATGGTCTCATCAGGGATGAAAAGAGGAGAAAACTTTCAAAGAGTCTTGGAAACTCACCTGATCCCCTTGATCTGATTTCAAAGTATGGTGCGGACGGTGTCAGGATGGGGCTTATGCTCATCACACCGGAAGGTCAGGACGTCATCTACTCTGAAAAGAAGATGGAGATTGGTAGAAACTTTGCCAATAAGTTGTGGAATGCCAGCCGACTCCTTCTTATGAATCTTGACGGAAGCAAAATGAAGCCGGAGCCTGCTATTGATTCCCTTGAGGACAAATGGATACTTTATCTTTTGGATAGAACTATTTCTGAAACCACTAAGGCTCTGGAGGATCTTGATTTTAATAAGGCAGCATGGACCCTCTATGACTTTTTCTGGAGTGAATTTTGTGATTGGTATTTGGAATCGATAAAGCCAAGGCTTGCAAAGAAAGACAAAAAGGCTCTACAGAATGCTTTCTATGTTTTGATGAACATTCTAAAGCTTCTCCATCCATTTACTCCCTTTATTACTGAGGAGCTCTGGCAGAAAATGCCTTTTGAGGGGCTTGAAGAGTCAATAATGGTTTCCGAATGGCCCAAAGTTTCAGGTTTTAATTTTGAGAAGGAATACGAGGAGTTTGAGCTAATTAAGGAATTGATTCAGGGTGTAAGGCAGATTAGGGCGGAAGCCGGCTTAGATGAAAACATTGGAATTTATGCGGAGTTTGAAGATGAGGATTTGCTGAAATCCCTTAAGGAGCATATCCATTTATTGTCTTTTCTCGGAGGGATTAGCGGCGTTGAAAGGGCATACGGCATTAAAGGAATCCCTCTCATAATCAAAAATTATCACTTCCTTATACCTGTTGAGGAAAGGGAAAAGGTGGAAAAGATGATTGCCTCCTTTAAAAAGGAGATCGAGGAACTGGAAAACCTGCTGAAGAGAGTGGATGAAAAACTGAATAATGAGGATTTCCTTACGAAGGCCCCATCAGAGGTAGTGGAGAAGGAAAAGGAGAAAAAACGAACCTTTGAGCTTAAAATTAGAAGGTTGAGAAGTTATATTGAGGGCCTTGAAAGGTCCTGAGGAGGGGGGTATTGAGTTGCGGTATTTTTGGTTATATAGGTCAATATAAGGTAAAGTTATCCAGTGTAAAAAACCTTCTTAAGGAACTCGAGAGTTTAAAGGAAGATGTAGATACATCGCCCCTTGGCGGTCATGGTGCAGGTTATTTTCTATTAAGCGATGGGCTTGTCCTGTACCACAATAAGGTTGGCTATTACGAGAACAGGTCCCCGGTAGATGTGCTTTTTGATATGGAGGAATTTTCACCTGATGACAACGTGAACTTTTTTATGGGGCATGTGCGTAGGGCCTCCGATGAGTTTTCAAATCCCGACGACCTTGATGAGTTTCATGCACAACCTTTTGTACATACTGGCTCAAAGTATAAAGTTATAGGTATCCATAACGGTTTTTTGAAAAATTATAAGGATCTTGCAAGTAAATTTCAGATTAGTGATTATTTCACGGATTCTGACGTATTGACCCAGGTCTTTTTACGAATTCTGGAAAAGAAAGATGACGTCTCGGAATCCTGTGAAGAGTTATTTTCCATAGTTGAGGGCGGAAATACGGCAGTATTCTTGGTTGAGAAGCGAGATAATTATTGGTTAGTGGTACTCCACGCGGGGAAGACGAGAGGACTTGTCCTTTATGAAAATACCGAAGGCGAAATCCTTCTATGTTCCCGTAGAGGCCCTCTTTTGAATTATTTTGGGCATCTTATAAATCAGAGGAACTTCTTTGAGTCATTATATATTCCACCAAAGGAGCAAAATATTTTTATAAATTGGTGGAGAATTGAGGTGAACCCGCCTTTTAGGCTCAGTGAATATTGATCAGTTTTCCTTTCCTTATGATTTTTCCAATAAGGTTTCGCCCTACTTCATAAACGAGGTGCACAAAGGAATGGCTTTTGAGAATTAAAAGGTCTGCATCGAAACCCGGGCCTATGTTTCCCTTTGACTTTTCCATCTTTATGGCTTTTGCTGCGTTTAATGTAATCCCGAGTAGCGCCTCTTCCACAGAAAGTCCGTAGAGAAAAACTCCTAATGCCATTATGAGGGATTGAGAATAGAAGGGAGAGGTGCCGGGATTGTGATCCGTTCCAAGGGCAATGGGGAGTTTTATTTCCCGCATGAATTCAATTTTTGGCCTCTCCTTGAGCCTGAGAAAGAGGCAGGTGCCTGGAAGCAAAACGGGAACAACGTTTCTTTCCTTTAAAATTTCAAGGTCTTCTTCGGTGGTATGTTCCATATGCTCTGTAGATACGACTGGAAATTCCATGGCTAACTTAGCTGCGCCGGTGTAAGAAAGTTCGTCGATGTGCATTTTAATTTCGTAGCCGTATTTCACTGCGACACTTAATATTTCTCTTGCTTCATCGACTGTAAATGCCCCTTGGTCGATAAAGATATCGATGAATTTTGCCTTTCCTGAAAAGGCCGGAATCATTTTGTCTTTTAGCAGATTTATATAACCCCTTCGATTGTCCTTATATTCCTGGGGAATGGCGTGGGCTCCAAGAAATGTTGTCACTATGTCGGCTTCATCTTTTTCTTTTAGCATTTCAGCTACGTCAAGAAGCTTCTTTTCCGTCTCGAAATTAAGTCCGTAACCCGATTTTATTTCCACGGTCAGGCTTCCATGGTTTCTCATTTCGATGAGTCTTTCATAGGATACTTTAAAGAGGTTTTCTGTAGAATCTTTCCTTGTGAGAGATACGGTATAATTGATTCCTTTTCCCTCTTTAAGTAAATCCAAATACTCTTTTCCTTTCAGTTTGGCGAGGAATTCCTCGTGTCTGCATCCTGAATAGACAAGATGGGTGTGGGGATCCACAAAACCTGGTATGACGGAGTTCCCCTTTGCATCTATGACTTGGTGCGTTTCTTCAGTATAGTACTTATCTTCGATCTCTTTTCTTTTTCCAAATTCGACAATTTTACCCTCGTTTATAGCAATTGCGGCATTTTGCAGGGTTTCTAAATTGCCATCCTTGAAATAGACAAGTTCACCAATGTTTGTTACGATTAAATCAACCTTCATAGTGGTATTTGTCAAGGAGCTCCTGAATTAGGAGTGCTCTCATTTCGGCTTCTTTGGTAAGATCATCCTCCGGTACACCGTAATATATCTTTATGTGGTAAGGCAAGATCCTGAAAAAGACTTCGTTGAAGAAGCCAGGATGGATCTCTTTTATATAGCCGAGGTCGACGCCTATTCTCAGGTTTGAGAGGTGCTCGTAGGTTTCCATAAGGCTTAGTAGTTTCGCGGATTGGAGTATAGCTAAGGATTTGTAGATTCTGTCTTCTACTTCCACTGGTCGATCTGCGTAGATCAAGTTTCTTAGCTGATTTTCCAGTTCTACAATCTCTTCAAGGGTAGATGCCATCTTTGTTTTTGTCTCAGCGAAGGAATCGAAGAAAGAGGTGATTTTGATTTGCACAAAGGCACCGTAAGTCTGAATTGTGGTATCCATAAGGCCAGAAAGTACAATTAGATTTCTTTGAAGTATTTGTGAAAAATTCTGGATTTGACCGAGTAAAAAAATTGCGGGGATGTGGATCATGGCCGAGATGCTCAAGGCGTGCCCGAGGTACCTCGGTGAAGAGGTGAGATACCCAATGCCCTCTTTGAAGGCAAAATTAAGAGCCCTATCTAAGAGAGCAACGTATATCTGAGATTCTTCACCAATTTCATCCATTTCAGAGTAAGCGCCTCTGAAAATAAGCTTTATGTGGTCTCTTTCATTTACCCTTATGATATGTCGTTCACTCTCGTCAAACATAAGGGCCACATTTCTTCTTTGAAGGCTTTCGGACCCAAGAATGCCTCTTTCATAAAGAATCATCGTTAGTTCCGTTGCGGCTTGCTGTGTCTCAACGATATTAAAGTTGTTCTCCCACATTGGAAGTTCTTTTGCTACCTCAATTACTTTTTGTTGAATTTCTTTAAGTTCTTCGTCAGAAAGCTTAGACGGGAATTTATAGCCACCGAGGTCTCTGTAGTACTTGTAAATTACAAATTGAACTATATTCCCATTGGTTTCAGAGAAGAGATCGGGGACCCTTTCGATGAGTTTCAGGATATCCATTTTAATATATTTTCAAGCTTCCTTATGCGATCCCTAACTTTTATGGCCTCTTTGAACTCTTCGCGCTCTTTAAGCTCTTCTAAGGTTTGTTTCAGTTTTTGTAATTCTGATTCAACGAATTGAGTGAAGTTCTCGGCTTTAAGCCTTTCACCGTTGAAATAGGAGCGATGGATGATCCTGTCGAATACCTCTTTGAAATAGGGAAGGAAGTAATCGTAGCAAGTGGGGCACCCCATAAGGAAGTTATTTCTGAAGTCTCTGAGGCTTGTGCCACATACATTGCATTTTATTAGTGTTTCATGGGGAATCATTTCCTCTTCGGGTATAATTCTGATGCCGTTTGCGAGTTCCTCTGCGCATTCTCTGCACAGAAAAAGGGTCACTGTTTTACCCTCAACGTACTCTTTGTAAGTGATTTCTGCTTCCTTTTTATTACAGCGACTACACAGCATTATAGTACCCCAAGATATGCCTTTATTTGGTTATATATACCCTCTTCATCAAGTAAGTAAAGCTTCAAAATCTCCTCCCTTGCCCCTTGTTCAATGAAGGTGTCTGGTAGCCCTATATTGTGAATGTTAAATTTCTTGCCCCTTGAAATGTGGATAATTTGCTCATTTACAGCGGAACCAAAGCCACCTGGCAGATTCCCCTCTTCTACGGTGATAATAGCCTTGGGTGAGGATTCAATTATCTCGCGAAGCATCTGGCTATCGAGAGGTTTTATAAATCTTCCATTTATCACTGTAGTTTGAATTCCTTCGCTTTCTAAGCGTTTGGCTACGAAAAGGGCGGGGTAAACCATCGAACCAGTTGCAATGATGACTATATCCTTGAAATCCTTTCCCCATAACTTTTCCCAGGTGCCTATTGGGATTTTTTCAGGAGATTCTTTCATTGGCACTCCAACAACGCTGCCCCTTGGGTATCTTACAGTAATGGGACCTTCTTCGTAATGGAGCATGGTGTAAAGCATGTCCACAAGTTCATCTTCGTCCTTTGGAGCCATAACTACAAAATTAGGAATTATTCTTAAGTAAGCATAGTCAAAAACTCCATTGTGGGTGGCTCCATCCTCACCCACGATGCCACCTCTATCCATTACTATTCTGACAGGTATTTTTTGGATTCCAACATCATGAATAAGTTGGTCAAGTGCCCTTTGCAAGAAGGTTGAGTAAATGCAGGCAAAAGGTTTTAAACCGTTGAGAGCAAGCCCGGCAGCGAAAGTTATCGCGTGTTGTTCTGCAATCCCAACGTCAAAGAACCTGTTGGGGAATCTCTCCCTAAAGAGGTCAAGCCCTGTTCCGAGGGGCATTGCAGCGGTAATAGCTATCACTTTGTCATCTTTTTCGGCAAGGTCGACGATAGCTTTTCTGAAAATGGATGTGTAAGAAGGTTTATCCGATGTTTTTAGGGGTTTTCCCGTTTCCTTATCAAAGGGCCCTAAACCGTGGAAGAACTCTGGGTTTTCTTCGGCGGGTTTATAGCCCTTGCCCTTCCGCGTTAAAACGTGAATAAGGATTGGACCTGTTTTTACCTTCTTAATTCTTGAAAAAGTTTCTATCAATTGTTCTAAGTCGTGTCCATTTAGGGGGCCAACGTATTCAATGCCCAGTTCCTCAAAGAGGATTGTGGGGACCGCAAAGCTTTTCAGATTTTCCTTAATTTTCTTTGCGAGTTCTCTTAGCCTTTTAGAAAGGAAGTGGGATGGTATCTTTTCGAGGAATTCCCACAGTTCCTCTTTTGCTTTGTAGTATTTAGGAGATGTTACAATCTTGGATAGATAATTGGAAATTGCTCCGACATTTTCAGCAATGGACATTTCGTTGTCATTTAAAACAATGATCAGGTCTTTTTTGAGATGCCCTATGTTATTCAGGGCTTCTAAGGCCATTCCACCGGTGAGTGCGCCGTCACCTACAATGGCCACTACTTTGTAATTTTCTCCCTTTAAATCCCTGGCTACTGCAAATCCAAGGGCAGCAGATAAAGCCGTTGATGCATGACCTGCCCCAAAAACGTCGTGTTCGCTTTCACTCCGTTTCAAAAATCCACTTATTCCATTGAGTTTTCTAAGGTTTTTGAAGGCTTCCCTGCGTCCCGTAATAATCTTGTGAGCGTAAGCCTGATGGCCAACATCCCATATGAGTTTGTCCTTAGGGGAGTCAAAAACGTAGTGAAGGGCGAGGGTTAGTTCCACTGCACCGAGGTTAGGAGCAAGATGGCCCCCATTTTTTGATACCACGTCAAGGATGTATTCCCTTAATTCCTGGGCAAGCTGATAAAGTTCTTTTAGCGAAAGTTTTTTAATATCCTTCGGCGAATCAACTTTTTCAAGCAACGCCATAATTTTATTTTAACCTTAAATCTTCGTAGCAGGAAAGGGCTGCAATAGCACCCTGGGCCGCTGCTACTACTACTTGGGCTACTCCCCCGGTAACGTCTCCGGCTGCGTAAACCTTTGGCATCGAGGTTCTCATCTTTGAATCAACTTTTATATAGCCCCTCTGGTCCAGTTCAACCCCAAGGGATTTTGCCAGTTCACTTTGAGGAATTAGTCCGACGTAGATAAACACCCCATCGGCTTCAATTTCCTTCATTTCGCCAGTTTCTCGGTTTATAAACCTCACGCCTTTAACTTTTTCATCACCAAAGATCTCGGTAACTTGAACGTTTTTAATGTATTCTATGCCAAGTTCTGATAATTTTTTTACGTAAGCATTCTCACACATATAACGAGGCATGAACTCAAGGATCGTTATTTTTCGGGCTATACCGTGGAGGGATATGGCAGCAATAGCACCGGAATTACCGCCACCAATAACTACTACCCTTTGATCCTTAAAGAAGTACCCATCACAGGTCACGCAATATGATACACCTTTGCCGTAAAATTCCTGTTCACCTTTTACATTAAGATGTTTGTGGGTGGTTCCTGTGGCGAATATAATTGCGCTGGCGATGTAATCACCCTGCTCTGATTCCACAAAAAATCTCCCATCCTCCTTCTTCTCTATTCTGGAAATAGGTGACATTTCAATGACAGGCAAATAACTTTTGGCATGTTCCTTTATCTTTGATGCCAATTCCTCGCCTTTAATTCCCAAAAAGCCGGGATAATTTTCAATGTAAGGCGCTTCTGAAGCCAGTCCTCCTGCAACACCTTTGTCAATGACAACTCCTTTTAACCCCGCACGGGTGGCGTAGATTCCTGCGCTTAGACCCGCAGGACCGGCTCCTATAATAACTACGTCAAACTCCTCCGTTTCCTTCTTCTTCCCCATTCCTGGTACAAATAGCATAGCTACACCTCCTTGCTTAAGGCTTTAAAATTAGAATATGGCTGATTTCCAAAGTTTAATTATAAATCTGCTTAAAAAGAATTCAAAAGGTCTCTCTTTTAACTCTATCAGGAAAAGGCTGAGAGTTAAGGGGGGACAGGTCAAGGCTTTACAAAGGGATCTCAAAGGGTTGGTGGATCAGGGACTCGTTTATAAAGATGGAAGCAGGTACGTTGCCGTTTCGTCGGAGACAGAAAAAGGTTATTTTCAAAAGTTTGCCGGTGGATTTGGCTTCCTCTTAAGGGAAGGTAAGGAGGATATATTCATTCCGCCCCATGCAACGATGGGTGCAATGGGTGGAGATTACGTTCTTGCTGTCATCGTAA
>Ga0078972_1017165_pt1 | contig 10477 bp, 10 predicted proteins | sample YelNatPaOPGAMG01_FD_67568 | JGI IMG/M metagenome (GOLD analysis project Ga0078972, IMG submission 67568) | Hot spring thermophilic microbial communities from Obsidian Pool, Yellowstone National Park, USA - OP-RAMG-01 (SPADES assembly) (version 2) | ecosystem: Environmental > Aquatic > Thermal...
TCTGAGAACATAAGTATATACAACAGCAGCATAATTGCGAACAACTACACAAATGTGCCTTTCACTCTTTACAGGTCAAGCCTTTACCTTTATGATACTAATGTTACAGGGTATTCTAACAACGCAATACTGCTTAACGGATCAAGCGTAAGCTACAACAATACCGAATTCAACATTGTTACTACGACAATAAGTTACAACACAACAGTTACCTCGACTATAATGCAGTCTAACATCACCACGGTTAAAGCATCGGATTTTGCAGTAGGGCTTTACTCGCACATGATAGAATTGCTTCTGATATTTTTATTCTTCACGCTTATAATAGCAGGCTTTTACATAGCAACTTCGAAAGCTATGGCAAAGTCACAGGTCAAAACAAGTCGCAGAAATTGAATAACATAGAGTAACAGAACCCAGTGAAATTTATTCTTTGCAAGATATCGCGTTTAGGGTTTGTAGCCAAATTTCTTGAGTAGTTCCCTCCTCTGTGCTATATGCGCTTCGTCTTCTACCCCAAGCGCAGTTTCACCATCTACAACACCTATAACAGCTTTTCCCAATTCTGTAGTGGCTATTATCAGCTGGAGCTTATTTGCAGTAGCACAGAATATTTCAGATACTTCAGGAACATCCCTTATTGCTTTTACTACATTTATAGGAAAAGCGCCAGTAAAAAGTATTATAAAGGTATGACCGGCAGCTATCCCAAGAGCATTCTTCTTAGCGGCTTCAATAAGCTCAGTCTCGTTCCCTTCATATCTTACAAGCCTTTCACCGCTTGCCTCAACAAAAGCTATGCCGAATTTTGCGCTAGGAACTGCGGATGCCATCGCACCATATAAATCTTCAGCTGTTTTTATGAATCCTGCATGCCCTATTATGCACTGCCATTCGTCTTTCTTGTATATTTCATAAGAGCTTATTTCCATTTGAAAACACCGTGTTTTTTCTTATTCTTATAGGATATTACAACAATATCCTCGAAAAACATGTGCTTGCGCCCAAGCAGCTTAGCCCCTAGGCGCTGTATATCCTGTTCATAATTATTAATGTTGCTCTCTATCATTATAACCCTGCCGTTTTCGCTCAGATGCGCAAACGAGCCACTTATGAACCTGTCTATTAGCTCGCGACCGTTCTCGCCGCCATCAGTAGCGAGCTTTACATAGTCAGTACCTTCTGAACTAAGTCTTGCAGATTCCAGATAAGGTGGGTTGAATATTATAGTGTCGAACTTCCCCTTTATAGAATCGAACAGATCACTTACTATGAAAGTCCCTTCCACATCATTTTGCATGGCGTTCTCCCTGGCACACCTTATCGCGTGTATGCTCACATCTGAAAATGTTACGTTGCAACCCTTTTTCGCGGCTATTATGCCTTGGATGCCAGTGCCTGTGCCGACGTCTAAAACCTTACCTGTTGCTAGACCTTCCACAGCCTCAGCTAAAAGTTCCGAATCTTCCCGCGGCCTATATACTTCATGGCATTCGGTTATCTTTATCCCTTTTCTAACGAACAACGTCACCACTTCGTCTTTAGCATATGCCAATACTAACTATTTTATCTTTAACCATTTTAAAAACTATGATACTTATGGACTTCTTAGAATACATAGAACTTCACAGAAAGCAGGTTTACGAGAAAATATGCGAATACGTGCCGATAAAAGAGCCGATAGAGCATTACAAGATAACTAGGGAGTACATAGACAGACAAGGCAGTTATAGAAGGCCTGGTCTTGTTATGCTTACAGCACAGCTTTATGGTGCAACGCCTGAAGAAGCTCTTCTTCCAGCTGCAGCGCAGCAATTATCAGAAGACTGGATACTTATACAGGACGATATAGAGGATGATTCAGAATTAAGAAGAGGTCTTCCAGCGCTACACAAGAGATATGGAATTGTACACGCGATAGACGCAAGTGATACAGGACAGATAGCTATGTGGCGCATGCTCAAGGATTATGTTATAAAAGCAGGCGTGGAAAAAGGCAACAGGCTCTACGAAAAGTTTTACGATATGTTGACCTACACAGTAGAAGGTCAGTATGTAGAGAATACGTTCATACAGGACACCAAGGACTTGAGCAAAGCCAGTGAAAGCCTTTATTTTAGGATTGCAGATAGCAAAACATGCTTTTACACAGTATACGGGCCGATGCAGCTTGGTGCGATAGTAGCAGGAGAAGGAGATGACACGCTCGAGATTCTTAAAAAAGTTGGGGAGAATGCAGGCATTGCCTTCCAGATAACTGACGACATATTAGACATGACAGCTGATGAGAAGAAGTTTGGCAAAAAGAACTTTGGAGATTTATATGAAGGAAAGCTTACATTGATAATGTTGCATGCATATAATGAGGCTACGCCTGAAGAAAAATCTAAGATAGATGCAATATACAAGAAAAAGCGCACAGAAAAAACAGAGGAAGAGATTAACTTTTTAAGAGAGATAATAGCAAAATATGACGGAATAGGATACGCCAAGAGTGTTGCGGAAAAATACGGCGCTAAGGCGCAAGAGATTGTCGAGCAGTATGCAAATATTATACCTAAGAACGAATATACTGACATAATAATATCGGCAATGCAGAAGCTTTACAAAAGGGATAAATAATAGATATTATTTCGAGCTTTGGGATTATACATAGTAAATAAAGCTCTGCGGTTTATGTTTATTTTTTGATTAGTTGGGGTGCATTCTTGGAAAACCTAGACGAACTTAGGGGGAAAATCGATAATATAGATAACGAGATTTTGGAGCTAATATCAAAGCGTTTTGCGTTGGTTAAGGAAATAGGAAATCTAAAAAAGGCCGAAGGACTGGAAATATATGATCCTGAAAGAGAAGAAAAAATCGCCAAAAGGTGGAAATCGGAAGGGAGAAGGTACGGGCTTGACAGCCAAATGCTAATGCCTATATTGAAAAGCATACTTGGCTTCTCCAAATATAGAGAAGAAGGACAAGAAAATAGGAAGAGCATAGTCATAATTGGAACTGGAAGCATGGCAGAAGCTTTAGGCTTACTTGCTAAAAACGCTGGTCACACAGTTTATATAACTGGAAGAAATCCTGAGAAGGTGAAAAGCCTTTCTATGCTTATTGGTGCAAAACCACTCCCCGTAAAAGGCGTTGCAGCTGATTATATTGTGCTTTGCGTACCTCCAAATGTTCTGAACAAAAAGCTTCTCAGGTTAGTAGCAAACTGCAGATGTGAAAGGCTGATGGACATATCCTCTTCAAAAACAGAATTCTTTAGTAGAGCAACGAAGTTGGCCTCCGAAGCAGGCATGAGCATAGTATCGACGCATCCTCTTTTTGGGATTGAAGATGCGTATGCTGGTTCAAAAATAGCGATAATAACTGACAATTGCACAACTGAAGAGGCTGATGAGGCCGCTAGATTTTGGTCCTCCGCCGGCTTGGTCCCAGTTAAGATGAGTATGGAGGAGCATGAAAAAGCGATGGCGGTATCGCAGGTCCTAAGACATGCTTATGCGCTAGGCTTTTACGATAGTGTAATCGAACTTTCAAAAAGGCTGAATGTAGACTATAGGAGTGCTGTAACTGCTAAGTTCTCACAAATGCTGGAAAACGCCGAAGCGATAAAATCAGAAGAATGGGTGGCTGATGAAATAGCAGAAAGCAACCCTTATTCAAAAATAGTTTATGAAATAGCAGAAAGAAAGCTTAAGGAGCACGCCAGCGCAAAGTTTTTAAACCTTAAAGAGTAAAATACAATGCCAAACGGTAATAGGAGCAGGGAAACGCCCGATCCCATTCCGAACTCGGAAGCTAAGCCTGCTCACGATATGTGTGTACTGTCTGCGGACGGGAAATCATATTGCTGTTTGGCACTTATACTTATTTCTGCGTACTGGATTTGATACCTAGCGTTAGCGATTTTTACTTAGAAACCTAAATTAACCGAATCTTATTTATTTTTAGGCTTCCAAATCAGTATAAACATTTATAGGGGTTGTTGCATGAACGCAAAATCAATGGCGATGTTGGTTGCATTTTCTATAATGCTGCTAAGTTCGGTTTCATTCGCGTCCGGGATAGGGACATCTAAGATTACATTCTCGTCAAGCAATATGACTGTGGCTCCAGGTGGAGTAGGTACCGTAAACTACAATGTAAGCTTGGTAAACGGAACCGTTTGGGGCACTAGTGTAAATATAGTGAACAGCGCAAACCTGAGCAAAGAGGGCATAAACGTAAGCTTAAGCAAAACATACGCAGACCCAAGCTTCTCAGGAATAATGACGGTTAAGGTTTCAAGCACGACTGCACCTGGAGACTATGCCGTTATTCTTAGTGCTACAGGAGACGACCCATCGCTGACAAATTCTTTGTTTACAGTATTTGTAAAGAGTAGCGTGGTAAATACAACAACAATACCTGCTGCTGCACCGGTACCATATTTCGCACTTTACAATTCAACCACTAAAACAATAAACGCAAGCAAAGGAGCTAAGCTTTCGCTCATGGCTATGGACGGTAAGCTCATAAATGTTACGATACCTGCAGGGGCATACGTAAAGATGGATAACAAAACATTATCAAACTACAACTTCAGCCTTGCAATATATGTAATATCGAATTTGACAGCACCGTCAACCGCAAGCAAGGATATAGTAACATATGGGTTTGCATACCTGGTTAACGGCCTTATAAGCCCAAATATAGAGTTTGTAAATTCAACAGGAAGCCCTATGCCTTTGGTGACTACAGCGCAATACAACTCCACATGGACCTCATGGACACTGCTCGGAGGCAAGCAGGTTAACAATAGTTATGTAGGAGGCAAATACGCATTTGCTGATGTATGGACATACAACAGCTCACTCAACGAGATAGTTAACAAGCAGTTCTTCAAGCCAGTAATGTGGGTGTTCATGATAAAGCCAGTAAACGTAACCGTAACAAGCAGTGTAGCAACAACAGTTCCTACAACAGCCCCAACAACAGCACCTACAACAATACCATACACCACAACCGCAAATGATTCGGGTTACTATGCTGCTGCAATAGTTGTTATAATAGTAATAATAGCGATAGTTGTAGCTGCAACAATGCGTAAGAAGAAGTGATTTTTTGAGGGGGAACGCCCTAGCCGTACGGGCATCGGTTGTGCTCGTCTACATTTCAGGGCTATACCTCCTGTTCTTCGACAAGCTGCTAAGGCAGTTTGGCCATTTGCATTGGCTAATACTTTTAGCTTATCTTGTAGTAGTAGCAATAACCGCTTTGCTTTTAATTTACACAAAAAGAGTCATATTTGGGGCTTTGATAGGCTTATTCGCGCTCCTTATGTTCATAGCGCAGATTGCTGATGCTGCATTGAACCTGCCAATAAGCGGCTTTGAAGGAACTAACGGCTTTTCATACCTTTTCGGATTTGGAACTACGCCGCTATCCTCTTTCGGGACATCCACAGCATTTACCATATTCTTAGTATTCAACCTTGTTCTTGCAGTGTTGTGCCTTTGGAACTACTACTTCAAAAAGGCTAAAATCGATTGAATAAAAGCTACAGAAAATCACGATATTTATTTAGCAGTATCGTTGCAAAATATAGCTGTGGTGTTAAGCCCATGGTGCTATTAAATCCCCCACCGGCACCCCACTTAACACCCGCTTAGCTTACTTTTTAGCAGTCAGTAGGAGCGGGATAAAATAGAATATAGGCTTACCTCATACCTGCTTTGCAAGAAACACATATGCCAAGCTTTTTGTCAAAGTCCTCATCACATACCCTTCTTCCGCACAGCTTGCATACATGCTTGGCAAATCTTTTACCACATATGTCGCACAATATTTTCACTTCCGTTCTTACACCTATTTCTGCTCCTTAGTCTGCACGTTCTGGCTTATTCGCTTCTCCTGCTTTCCAAGGTCCACATATTCCCCCAAAAGCTCTCTTGCTTTTACAAGAGACAGAGGCCTCATCCCTTTGTTTTTTGCATAGTTGCACTGGTAGCGTATATAAGTCTCGCTTACATCAGTATTCGGATTTAACTGTTTGCACTCCTCTATATACTTCTTTATCAACTCCGTTGCCTCTTCGACTCCCATTCCTTTAACATTAACCAAATATGGGGCAAGCACAAGATTTACAGTCCTGTGGCGCACATCTGGTATAGGTGTTGCAAGAACCTTGTCTACCCATGTGCTGCCCTGCGAAAATGTGCTTGGCTTGATGGCGCTTTCGGGAAGCTTGATCTTTGATGAAGCATAATAGTCTACAACCTCTTTTGGGAGCTGTCCCTTAGGTATTGGAAGCCCTGTAAGAACCTTCAAGTATACCGAATGCTCAAGAACCTTTGATAGCTCGCTCCTGTCTAATATTACAAAGCCATTCTTAAGCTTCATATTTACAAGAGCGAAGTTCTCGCTCTTAGGAGCTTTCATTAGATATTCCGTGAATGAAACTATGAACTCATCTGAATTTGTGCTTGATACATTGTAAGATAGTTGTGCGGCCATCCTCATTATAACGCTTGCGGGCTCGTCCCTCAAAGCCATGCCAGAGCGCTTAGCCTCACCTGCTGCAAAAGACTTTATTAGAGAAGCGTTGCTGGATGCACTCACCAACATCCTTGCATATATATAGCTTATTATGTAGCCAAGCTTTACGTTTTCGAGCTCTATCTTAAAATAAGACTGCTTTTTGTTCATTGCAGCTTCGACTCTGTCTTTGCCCAGCTCTAGATACTTGTACTCTATCTGCTTTGGGCCCTTTTCCGATATAACATTTTTAGCCTCTTCAGAGAAGGGATATTTGTATGCTATATCTATTTCCTCTGAGGTTACCATTTTGCAGGCCTTTATTCTTTATACAATTATATTATAAACTTTTCACAGTTAAATAGCTAATGTTGTTATGGAAAAAATGAAAAACTACGATATTTATAAGGTATTGCTTAGGATGGACGCATATAGCGAAGACCCTGTAGATGCGCAGGCACAAAACAACTATTCTGATGATGAAGAAGATTTAGACATTGAAGAACCGTATCGTGCAATAGCACACCCGGCTTTTGAGCTTGCTTTTTCGAACTTCATGGAACTTATTGAAGATTATGAAATATTTTACCAAAACGATGCTATATCGAACGAGTTTGAGGAACGTATAGAGCCAAATAGCCTACTTTCTATGCTTATAAAAGGGTTCAGCGCTGAGAAAGACATAGAGAGTATAACTGCGCAAATACAATCTTATTCAGAATCCTTCAAAAACGCAATGGAAACCCTGAAAGAAATGGAGGATAAAGGAACTTCAGAGCAAGAAATAAGAAAGACTGAAACAGAGCTTTTCAGCAAAATAGTAATAAAGTTCAATAAGGAAACAGAAGATTTTGGGAATGCCACTTATGATTTTGCTATAAAAAGGTTTTACATGGACCTTATGATGATTTCAAACATGTACCAAAAGCGCAGCATGGATATCTTTGACTTTTTTGGAATACTTGGAGACAACCCAGAATATGCAAAAACCATACATGAAGAGCTTAAGAATAATATAATTGAGAACTAACTAAGCATATTAAAAGCAGCAATGTAAAAATACTAAAATATTAGAGCTAGCACTATCTAAATTGTGGGGCTGTACGCTAACCTGGCAGACTTCCAGCCTCGGGCGCTGGATATCCGAGTTCAAATCTCGGCAGCCCCATCCCGTTTTTAGGATTATATATGCGCAATAGATTTTACACTTGGTATGCCTTCAACCTTCCTTCGTTTACTACCATATAGTCTTTATTTTTTATGAATTTTCTTTTTCCAGAAAAATGTGGAGTTTGTAATTGCAACTCCTGGCGATGTGACTGATGCACTAATCGTGTGCCGAATCGTAAGAGTATCTATTTATGCGACCAAGACGGTGACATCTTCCCACTCGTAAACAGTGTGGGCTTCCCAAAGGAAAACATATAAAGTTTTTGTACTTGACGCATTGCTCATCTTATATTAAGCTTTTATGCTAATTAGTCAATTATGGGTGCAGCTCTTAATGGAGAAACCGTTGAACAGCCTTTTGACATAAACAAGAAGCTTGAGGAGCTCCCTGTTGAGATAAGGCTTAGAGCCATAGACAGACTGAAAGTAGCAAGGCTTAGGCACAGGAAGGGGCTGCTCGCCAGGATACTGCTTGTGTTAGCACTCATAGGACCTGGAATACTAGTTATGGTAGCAGACAATGATGCTGGAGGAGTAATAACCTATGCACAGACAGGCTCTATATTTGGGCTTGGCTTCTTCATACCTTTAATGGTACTAATGGTTCCTACAGCTTATTTAGTGCAAGAGATGACGGTCAGGCTTGCTGCAGTTACAAGAAGGGGCCACGCTGAAATGATATGGAAAAGATACGGGCCTTTCTGGGGTGCTTTTTCGCTTGGTGATCTTGTAATAGCAAATTCGCTAACGCTTGTAACAGAGTTCATAGGCATAACCTTCGGAATGAGCATATTCGGAGTTAAGCCGCTCATTGCGGTTGTAATAGGAATCGCCTTTATATCAACGGTAATGCTCACTTTGAGGTATCACAAATGGGAAAGGGCAAGCCTGATAATAGCTTTCTTCAACATGATATTCATACCTTTGGTGTTTTTTGCCCATCCGGACTGGAGCCTTGTTGCAAAGACATTCCTTACGTGGCACGTGAGCGGAGGCTTGAGCTCGCTTTTCATATACGTTCTTTTGGCAAACATAGGTACAACCATAGCACCTTGGATGCTATTCTTCCAGCAGAGCTCAGAGGTAGACAAGGGCACGGTTCCTGAAGATATAGGAGCTGGAAAAAGGGATACTTTCGTAGGTGCCTGCATAATGGCAACGGTAGCCATATGCATAATAGTATTGACCGGGACTCTTGTATTTAGCACCGGGCATGTTGGCAGCAGCACAAGCACCACGAGCTATAACATTGCCTTCATATTAAGCACGATATCGAAGAAGATAGGCACGTTGCCTGTTGAGCTTTTTGCGCTTGGGCTTATAGATGCTGGAATTATAGCTGCAATAGCACTTACTGCAAGCACGTCGTGGGCGGTTGGAGAGGCTTTTAACTGGCCGAAGAGTATAAATCTGCCGTTCCTAGAGGGAAGAAAGTTCTACATCCCGGGAATAATAAGCATGCTTGTAGCTGCAGCAATAGTGCTTATACCAAACATACCGTTAGGATTTCTCAACATAACAGTGCAGGTTATAGCATCAATATTCATGCCTGCTGCGCTTTTGTTCTTGCTGCTTCTAGTTAATGACAAAGAAGTGATGGGAAAACATGTAAACACCAAATGGGAAAACGCTTCTATAATAACTATAATGGTAGTGCTTGTGACTATGAGCAGCTTATACGGGCTGAGCCTCGTATTTCCGCATCTGTTTTAGGCGATCAAATGGCAATAGATGAAAATGATTTCAGCTTCATAAAAAATGAAAAGGACTGGGATAACTTCCTGAAAAGGGAGAAGCTTAAGGACTACTCTAAGATACCAGTAAAGAGGGCGCATGTAAATGGATGGGTAAAATTTGCTTTCGTTTTTCTCAGGATTTATATAGTGATAATGCTGGCGCTTATAGTACTAGGATTTCTTAACATCATCTGAATTTTCTATTTCTTTTATAGATATAACGAGAATCCCTTCTCTTTCTATGGCTGATTTGTAGAATCCATATGTGCTTTCATTTACAAAAACGATTACAAATCCATATTCAGCAACTCTTTTTCTTAGCATCCTCGAAGTCGCATAAGCAGATTTCTTTCCGGTTTCATACTCTACAGCTATTCTGTTTGTGTACGGATATGCAACTATATCAGGCCCTTTGCTGTTGTCCATTATGTAGTTCCTTATCCCAGATTTGGAAAGAAATTTCGATATGCTTTCAACTGCGAGCTCGTGCTCTATGCTTAATGATGGATTTCTTAGCATTAACCATTCAGAACCCTTATGCGTAGCGCTTGAAAGCGCTCTGGATTCCTTTAAGTCTTTTATGCGCTCTTCGGTGAAGCCCATTTTTATAGCAGAGCGCTTATCTATTGGCTTTTTAAGCGCGCTGCTTGGGGGATTTATCAAATAATCTATGTGGCTAAATGCATTTGCCTCGCCCTGCTCAATCATAGCGCTTACAGGCATTTCAAATTCCGGTGCCGAAAGTATGAAGTGGTACTTCCCAATCGAAGAGATTTCCCTATATAAGAATTTCTCAATCTGGCTAGAGCCTTTTGCCATTACAGAGGCTATGTAGTGCCTTTCTCCAGGGTCTTTAGAGTCGAATGTTATAAGGCACGATGAATTTTCTACCATATCTTTTGGAAGAGAGCTGCACATGTGGGTTGACACTATTAGGCCTATTCCGTATTTCCTACCCTCCTTTATTATCTTTTTTATTATTCCGGTTTTGGAATCATAGTCAGATATTATGAAATCAAGCTCATCTATAATTATGTAGTTGGAGAGCTTGT
>Ga0078972_1017167_pt1 | contig 10476 bp, 9 predicted proteins | sample YelNatPaOPGAMG01_FD_67568 | JGI IMG/M metagenome (GOLD analysis project Ga0078972, IMG submission 67568) | Hot spring thermophilic microbial communities from Obsidian Pool, Yellowstone National Park, USA - OP-RAMG-01 (SPADES assembly) (version 2) | ecosystem: Environmental > Aquatic > Thermal...
GTTTCGGCAAAGCAGGTCACTTTTCGCTTTGCACGGCGTTGACCAACTTGGTCAAAATGCGACGAAGCAGTTTCGGGTAAGTTTCGGTGTCTGGCTCACCACCAACGGTTGGGCAAATTTCCACGACCTTCGCTCCTGTCCTTTGAGCGACCATGTTTGGGATGCGGTTCTCGTAAAACGGCTCTTTGAGGATGACCTTCACCTTCTCCTGCCTCATTCGGACAATCAAGTCAGCGAGATGAGAGGCTGACGGCGGAATGCCGGGCTTGGGTTCAAGGTAGCCTATGATGCGGAAGCCGTATCGGTTTGCGAGGTAACTCCAAGTTGTGTGGTAGGCTACGAATTTTTCGCCCCTGAGAGGTGCTGCCAGTTTCAGTGTCTCGTCCAGCAAATCGTCCATCAGACGCTCAAGCCTTTTCAGGTTACGCTCATACTCATCGGCGTTTGCAGGGTCAATCCGTCTTAATCCGTTGGCAATGTTTCGGGCAATGATTTTCATGTTCTCTGGGTCAAGCCAATAGTGCGGGTTGCCGAAGATGTGGACTTCGCCTTGCTCGCGAGTGACGCGACCTTGAGGGATTTCAAGCAGCGGGATTCCGATTGAGGCATCAACATCGCCCACACCGCCCCGCCGAATTTTAGGGTTTCGCGACTCTTCCACCAAAGGCGGCAACCATGTCTCCTCATAGTCAAGCCCGATGCGAACCAGCAAATCGGCTCGGTTGAGTTGAACTATGAAGGAAGGGCGAGGCTGAACTGTGTGGGGATTTTGGAGCGGGTGCATCAAAGCGACAACCTCAACATTCTTGCCACCAATTTGCTCAACAGCCCATTTTAGGTCGTTCGTCGTCGCAACCACCCTAAGTTTCCTTGCAGCGCCCGGCACAATTGCTAACATCAAAGCCACAAGTGCGATGATAAGCCAAACTAACATCCGCTTCATCTTCGCTCACCTCTCTGCTTCAAAGCGGATGCGGTCTATGGACGCCGATGCTGAATGTCGTTTGCAGCCAAACTTCGTGGACGGTTCGCCCGCCGATTTTCAAGCGGCTCCATTGAAGCCGATAACGACCGAATTCGCTGGGAAACAGAGTTATTGCCAGCGAGAAGCCGCGCCCGCTGAAACTTTTGTCAGGCGCTTGGGCGAAATCGTAACGAGCCCCCAGAAAGAGCGTCCGAGAAAGTTGATACTCAACCATCGTGAACCAACCTTTGGGCTTAACATCGCCATTGTCCGTGCCACGCCAACCCCAATACGCTTCCGTTTGCCAAACCAGTGAGCGATACAAGCCTTCTTTCAAAGGTCGCCATCGGTAAGTCACATCAACCCCGAACAACTTCGTGTCTTTTCCCAAATCGTTGCGACCGAAAGCATAGTTGAGCCCCAAGTTCAGCGATTGAGTCAGGGAAAGTTCACGCATGTGCCTCAGCCTGAAAAGCCAAGCAGGGCGACCTGTATCGGCGTCAAAAACTGAATTGTGAGTGTTGAGTGGAGCGACTGTCAGCCAAGTCAAATGTTTGCCCGTCGGCACCATCCAGTTAAGGGACAGTCCCGTCCCCACAAAACTCCCTTCAGTTGGGATTTGTTCGGGGCTAATTTCGTGTTCGTGCCCATTGCCATTTTCGTTATTCCCGTGCTTGTGCCCAAACCAAAGCCTGTGGACAAGTGGCGTGTCCACGAAGGGTTGTTCAGGAGGGTGGATGTTGTTCAACTGCCCGAACGGCGCCCGCAGCAGCCCAAGTCGGATTTGAAGGTTTCGTGGCAAACGCAAAAAAGTCGTGTCCAAAACGCTCAGCGTTGCTTCTTCAACCTCAGCGCCATCAGGACCGACAGCGATGAAAGTGTCGAGTCGGGAGAACGGGTCAGTTGCTGCCTGAAATGCCAACTCCGCTTCACTGAACTCAGAGCCTGCAAAGGAAGCGAACGGGCGCTTGCCCCGAAAGGCAGTTCGGAAGTTGGCGATGACAGAAGTGTCAGGGTTCAACGCCTGCCAAAGACCACCACCGAAAACGACTGCGCCGTAGGAAGGAGGGGACGAGGGACGAGAAACAGTTGACGGGATTGGTTGCTGCTCCAGTTCCCGCTTCAACTCTTCCTCCAGTTTTTGCTTCTCTTCGTCGGCTTGTTGCCTTATGGCTACCAGATGAGTTCCCAGAGGTGGTGCAGCCCCGTTGTTTTTGAGGGCTGCCAACTCAGCCTGCAAAACCTGAACCAATTTCTCCAACGCCGCCACTCGCTCCCTGAGCCGCTGCAACTCGTTTTCTTGCGAGTTTGTCGGTTCCGAATTTCCCTGTCCCCAAACCGATGCTGCCAGCAAGAAACAAACTACCAAAACCGACCAACGAGCCATTGAACACCACCTCGCTTTGAGGGCTTTGGGCAGAAATAGGTTGAAGGCACTTGCTACGATGTCAATAGTAGCAACCGCTTTGCCCACATTTGTTGCGCTATATTTTCAGCAGCCCACGATGAGGTGAGAGACCATGCCCAAAGTGAGCAAAAAGGCGTTAGAGCGGCGCCGCCAACAGGCTAAACGGAAGATGAAGAAGTTTGATGAACTGCTCCAAGCCGCTAAAGAAGGCAGGATTTCGTGGAGGGAGTTTTGGGACTGGTTTAACCGAAATATCGCCATCAAAGGCACCGGTCCCATCGTGCAGAAAATGATTGAGGAGAAGTGGCGATCATGGGACGAAGCCAAGAAGCGGAGAGAGTGGTAGTAAACGCTTCGGTTATGTTGGCAGTGCTCATCCTTGATGAGCCTTGGATTGCCCGTGAAGGTTCGATGCGGCTTCTTCAGGAAATAGAAGACGAACGCTTAACTGCCTTTGTGCCTGACCGATTTTTGGATGAGGTCTTAGGCGGAGTGCTTAAGGCACTTGCTGTCCAAAGACCTTTACTTATCACAGCAGACGAAATCTTTCACTTCTTGAGCCGAATTCCGTTTATTTGGTGCCGAGAAGGCGAAATCTGGCGACCTGAGGATGTTTGGGCAGCGGCTCAAGAGTTTGATTGCCCATATGCCGACGCAATTTACATTCAGTTGGCTCGTCAACACCAAGCGACTTTGTGGACTGCTGATATGCGACTGGTTCGGAATTTGAGACGGCGAAGATTTCCAGCGAGATGGATCGGCGAAATCATCGGGCGGTGATAAAGCGATGCGTTGGATGATAGCGGTTTTGCTTTTCTGTCTGGCAGTTTTGGTCGGAAGTCAACCGCCACCGCCGTCAGGCGAAGCGGTCGCTCCCGAAGAGAAATTGGAACCGTTGCCACCTGTGCCGAAACTGCCGCCGCATGTTGTAGCCATCGCTCGTCTGAGACTTCGCGAAAGCACGCTTAGGGTTGACCCGATGAGCGATTTCAACCTTATCCGCAATGTCGCCGAGCGAACGGGTTGGTCTCACCTTTACCAACAACGAGTCGTCGTCTCCCTTGACAACGATGACATCTTCCACTTCCCCATCGTCATCTTCGTCAGCGAACACCAACCGATGAATTTGTCGCCGGCGGAACGGGAAAGGTTGAGGCGTTACCTAAAAGGCGGTGGTTTTTTGTTCATCAGCGAGTGCAACGCTAAGTTGAGGCTTCGCCCCGAACTGCGACCGGAAATTCAAGCCATCCTGCCTGAGGCGAAACTTCAACCCATTCCGCCGAACCACCCGATTTACCGAGTTCCCTATCGCATTGACAAAATTCCCCAAGCCCGCAGGGGCGGGAAAACTTTCCACGAAGGGATGGAATTGAACGGGAGATTGGTGCTCGTCTATTCGCAAAACGCCGAGGAGTGCTCGTGGCAAAGTTGGAAGTGGACGGGACCGATGTGTGCGTGTTTGCCGCCAGACTTTGAATATGCCTTCCGCTTCGGCGTGAATTTGGTTCACTACGCACTAACCCACTGAGTTTGAGCGAGCGCCTTAGACCTGAACGGGAGAGATGAGGATGGGTTGGTTTTGGATGTTTTTGGTGGGCATGTTTTTGCCAGTTCACGCTGACGGTCAACCCGCCAGCGTTTACGAACGATTGCCGAACGGCGCTCAAGTGATTGCTTTCGTTTGCCCCGACGCACAGTATTCCGTCGCCAGCCTTTGGGTTAATTGCGGGAGTGGCGCTGACCCGAAGGGAAAGGAAGGAACTGCTCACCTGCTTGAGCACCTTCTGCCTTTGAAACCTTTCAACGGCACGACAATCCAGATTGCGTTGGAACGGCAAGGTGCATTGCTTTTGCCTGAGACAGGTCGTGACTTCATGGCTTTCCACATTCAAGCGCCTGAAAGTGTGCTCGCGCAAGTTTTTCCGCTGCTCATTGAAGCCGTTAGGGATTTGGGTTCTGACCCGAAGGTTTTGGAGCGGGAGAAGCGGTTGATGTGGCTGGAAACTTTGGCGCTTTACGAAGACCCACTCTGGCTGATGAAGGCGATGCTGGAGGCGAAATTGTTTGACGGCACTGCTTATGCCCATCCGCCGACAGGCTGGCTCGAGACCATTGAGCGGTTGAATTTTGAAGACGCATTGCGATTTCACCGCAAGCACTTTTCAGCCCACAATTTTGCCCTTATCGCCGTCGTCCGAAACGAAGCCACTTTGAACGCATTGAAAGCGATACTTGCTGGCAACAACCAAACCTTCGCCGCTTCGGCTTCATTGGAACTGACTTGGGAAGAAAATTTCGCCCCGAACCTTGAGCCTGCACTGAAAAGAGCGTTGAGCCGGCACAACGAAGTTTTCTGGGGCATCGGGTGGCGCATTCCTATTTCGGCTCAAGAGAAAGTCGTCATGGACGCTTTGGTTTCGCACTTGAGGCAGACCGCACTCCCTTTTCTGTTCGGTCAACTTGGCGTGGTGCAGGAATGGAGCATGGTCGCCAACCCTGTCAGAGGCGAGATGGCTTTGACGATAAATTCGAGACTGCGACCTTACACGGACTTGATTGAAAAGTGGGTGGGGCGAGTTTTGCGGGAAATCGGCGAAAAAGGTGTGCCCGATGCGGAACTTGCCCGCTTGAAAAGGAGTTTGGCTTGGGAGCACTATCGGAACTTGAACAACCCGATGAGGCTCGTCCGTGAGTTGGGATGGGCATGGGCTATCTACGGTGACCCGAGAATTGTTGAGCGATACGGCGAAGAAATTGCCAACTTGAGTTCGGAGAAAATTCGGCAAATTGCGCAACGGCTAAATTCAACCCAACCCGTTGCTTTGGTCGTCAGAAAGTGAAGCAACGACAAGAGGTGAGGTGCAATGGCGAGCGTTCAGGTGGTGACTCTCGGCGAAGCGATGATTCGCTTGACGCCGGTTGACCATCAACGATTGGAGACGACTCCGCTCCTTGAAGTCCACATCGGCGGTGCTGAGTTGAATGTCGCTGTCGCTTTGGCTCAGTTGGGTGTCCCGGTTGCATGGGTTTCAAAATTGCCGGATAACCCTTTGGGAAGGCGAATTGTGCGTGAGGCTCAAAGGTTTGGCGTTGACACATCCCGAGTCGTCTGGACACAAGAGGGGCGGGTCGGGCTCTACTTCTACGAGAAAGGAGCGCCACCGAGACCGAGCGTCGTTGTTTACGACCGACGCCATTCAGCAATCAACACCCTTAAGGTCGACGAACTTGACTGGGATTTCATCGGTCAAGCAAAAGTCCTGCACTTGACAGGGATAACGCCTGCGTTGAGCGATTTTTGCCGCCACTTGGTCGCAGGGTGCATCTTCAGGGCAAAAGAGCGGCGCATGTTCGTCAGTTTTGATGTCAACTATCGCTCAAGGCTCTGGACACCCGAACAAGCGAGAGCGACCTTGCTCACTCTTCTCAAAGGCGTTGACTTGCTGATATGCACGAAAGACGATGCGGCAACTTTGTTCAACTTGACAGCGGACATCGAAACAATTGCCCGACAGTTGCAAGCGAGTTTGCGAATCCCGAATGTTGCGGTAACTCACGGCGACAAAGCGGTGGTTGCGACGCTGCAAGGAACTTTCTCGCAGTCAGGCTACCAAATTGAAGAAGTTGACAGGCTTGGTGCAGGCGATGCCTTTGCGGCAGGCTTGATTTACGGTTTTTTGCAAGGTGACTGGGAACTCGGCTTGCGTTACGGCTTGGCGATGGCAGCCATCAAGCACACCATCCCCGGCGACTGGTTTATCGGGACAAGAGCGGAAGTTGAGGGAATAATGCAAGCCCAACAACGGGGTGTGGTGCGATGAAGGCGAAAGTGGTTTGGCTGATATTTGCGATTGCGGGGGCGATTTTGATGGCGAAGGCGTCAGCGGCTGGGCAAAAGGAAATTGCGTTCTATGTCGCACCGAACGGCAATGACTCTTGGTCGGGAATGTTGCCAGCACCGAACAAAGCGAAAACGGATGGACCGTTCGCAACTTTGCAGCGAGCCGTTGAAGCGATTCGTGAACTGAAGCGAAAACAAGGTGGCAAGTTGAAGCAACCTGTCACCGTTTACTTGCGTGGCGGAACATACTTTTTGAGCCAGCCAATCGTTTTGACTCCCGAAGATAGCGGCGACATGCAAGCGCCCATCACCTTTAGGGCTTACCGAAACGAAAAAGTTGTCATCGGCGGAGGGCAACGGATTGCTGGCTGGAGGCGGAGAACTGTCAATGGCAAGGCTGCGTTGGTGGCTGAGTTGCCAGAAGTTCGTGAAGGTAAGTGGTTTTTCCGACTTCTCAGGGTAGGCAGTGATTGGGCAATTCGTGCCCGTTACCCGAACTTTGACCCGAACAACCCGCTAACTGGCGGTTGGCTGTTCGCACAATGGTGGGGCGAAAGTTGGGAACGAGGCGCTTTCAATGTCGGCGTGGGCAACATTCACAATGTTGGCGACAGGTTGGAATGGGTTGTCAAAGTTCCTGCTTCGGGCGAATACTTCGTTTGGGTTCGCTATGCCCACAATATGAAAGCCTTCGGCGCTGAAACGATGGACGAGCGAACTGTTTTGAGGGTGGGCAATGGCGAACCTGTCCCTTTGAGAAATTTGCCTGACACAGGTGGTTGGGGCAACTTCCGTTGGTCACTTGCGGCAAAAATTTTTCTGCCCGAAGGCGAGCAAAGGTTGGTTTGGGAAAATGTCAAGGGTGGCGGCTTGAGCTTGGACGCATTCGCACTTACCGATGACTCGGACTGGCATCCCGATAAAGCCATCCGCATTTTGGGTTGGTGGGGCGAATTCCAAGTAGACCCGCCACAAAAGGGAAAGCACCTTTTGCTCGTTCAAGCGGAAGCGTGCACGAAAGCAGTTGGGAAAGAGATTTCTGTGCCGAAGCCGAGTTTGCCCGGAAGCCGAAACCGGATTCTCATCGCCCGTGACAAGTTCCCTGACTGGCGGGATTGGAGCGGCGCCGAAGTTCACATCTTCCCCGCTTGGGGCTGGGTCAACGCTATCCTGAGGGTTGAAGGTGTTGACAAAGACAAGTGCACTCTGTTCGTCAACTGCGAACAAGACATTCGCCCCGGCAACCGATTCTTCATAAGCGGAGTCCGAGAAGCCCTTGATTCTCCCAACGAATGGTTTCTCGACACGAAAACCGGCAAATTGATTTACTTGCCGCCAGAAGGGTTTGACCCGACGAAAGTTGAAATTGTCGCTCCGAGGTTGGACAAGCTTTTCGTGCTCCAAGGCGACGCTTCAAAGAATCGGTTCGTTGAGCACATTCGCTTTGTCGGCTTGACTTTCACCGATACCGACTACAATGCGCCCGGCGGCTACTATGTCCCTGCCGACGCAGCAATTTGGCTTGTGGCAGCGAGGAAATGCGTCATTGAAAACTGCACATTCACCCGCTTGGGAGGCTACGCCGTCCGTTTGGAGCAGAAAAGCCACGAGAACGAAATCGTGGGCAACACTATGACGAAACTCGGTGGCGGTGGCGTCATTATGCTGGGCGAGACGGCGACGCAACCTTACGCCAACTTGGTCGCAGCCAACGACATGAGCGATCTGGGGCTGATTTACAAGCATGTCGCTGGCGTCTATGTGACCACAGGGAGCGACAACAAAATTGTCCACAACCGAATCCACCGAGTGCCCCGCTACGGGATTTCGCTGAAGTCCTACGGTCCAAACGCATCGTCGCACCGGAACATCGTGGAGTTCAACGAAATCGTTGACAGCAATTTGGAGACCAACGACACGGGCGCAATTGAAACGCTCGGTCGGGACATGAAACACTCGGGCAATGTCATCAGGTTCAATTTCATCCGCAATGTTGTGGGGATGGGCACGACACCCGACGGCGAGTTCCTGACACCCTACTTCACTTGGGGCATCTACCTTGACGATTACAGCAGCGGGACAACGGTTTACGGCAACATCGTTATCAGGACAGTGTTGGGCGCAGTTTGCATTCACGGCGGAAAGGACAACATCGTGGAGAACAACATTTTCGTTGACGGCAAGGAGCACCAAATACGGTTGCAGCCAAGGGACGATTTCATGACCGGCAATGTCTTTCGCCGCAACATAATCGTTTTCAGCGACCCGAACGCAGTGGTTTGGTATAGTTGGGCTCACACATGGCGTCGTGACCGATTGGCTGAATGCGACTTCAACCTTTACTGGCACACGGGCGGGATTGACCTGACAAAAGTTGAGCGCCCCATAACTCCCGAAGGCACATTCGCCCAGTGGCAGTTGGCAGGTTTTGACCGGCACTCAATTTTTGCTGACCCACTTTTTGTTGACCCTGCGAAAAATGACTTTCGGCTTCGCCCCAACTCACCCGCCTTCCAGCTCGGCTTCAAACCCATCCCGATAGAGCGGATTGGACCGAAAGGAGCAAGGGACATGGAACGCGAGGCACGGTGAAAAATTTGAGGCTCGCTTTCTAAGTGCTGAAGTGCAGGCTTTGAGTCTTTGCGCTATAATGAAACTTGAACCATAAAGTCGCCAACGGGATTCAAAAGCGAGGGGTGAATGTAAGTGAGGGGGTTGTGGTTGAGTGCGAAGGTTGGGATGGTTTCTGTTGTGGTTGTTTGGTTGATCTTGGTTTTGGCGTTAGGACAAAGGGCAGTGTCGACATTGCAGGTTGGTGTGGGTTTAAACCTTAGTGAGGAAACCAAAAAGTGCCAAGATGAAAACATATCAAGGTGCTTTCCACCTGAACCCCGACTACTTACACTGGTATGGATGGGCAGAGATGAGAAAAGACTTGGCCGAAATCAAGGCAGAAGCAAGGAGGCTTAGGCAAGAGTATAAGCAATTGAAGAGGCATTGAAGCAAAGCCTTTGGACAGCCTTTTAGTGTTGTCAATTCAAACTCATGGAGGTGAGTTGAAATGAAGTCAACTGAAGTGTTGATGGGGGAGCATCGTGTCATTGAGCGGGGGTTGGCGATTTTGGAGAGCATCGCCGACAAAATTGAGCGTGGCGAAAGTCCCCCAAGGGATAAAGTGGTGGCGTTGTTGGACTTTTTCAGCATGTTTGCTGATCGATGCCATCACGGCAAGGAAGAGGGAATGCTTTTCCCAGAGCTTGAGGCGAAAGGCATCCCGAGGGAAAGCGGTCCGATTGGCGTTATGCTTTTTGAACATGAGGAAGGAAGAGAGTCAAGGCGAAAAATGGCAGAAGCAGTGAACAACCTTGCCGATGAAGCAAATCGGCAACAATTTGTCACAGAAGCACGCAATTACATCAACTTGCTCCGCCAACACATCTGGAAAGAAGACAATGTGCTGTTCAAAATGGCAGAACAAGTCTTGACCGAAGGAGAAGATGAGCAACTGGCAGAACGGTTTGAGCGCTACGAAAGGGAAGAAATTGGTGAGGGTGTCCACGAGCGTTATCATGACCTTGTGGGCGAGCTTGAAGCAGAATTTGGAATAAGTGGGGGCGAGCATTAGCGTGGGCGTTTTGAGCAACATGTGCTAAAATGGGATGTAGAAGCTCGGGAAGCCGAGGGGTGAGTTGATGCTACGAACTTTTGTTGTTTTGTTTGCGATGATGCTTTTTGTTGCTCCGGTTACGAAGTTGATGCCATTTGCTTGGAAGTTAGTGCCAATTTATGGTGGCGGAGCAATCATGGTTGTTAGCATCAGCCCCCACGATAAGAATGTGGCATTAGCGGGCAGTGATGTTGGTGGTGTTTTTCGCACAGATGATGGTGGGAAAACATGGCGAATTGCCAATCGTGGCTTGCGCTCCTATGGTGACATGGCAATCGCCGATATAGCTTGGCATCCACGAGAGCCCAATGTCGTTTACTTAGCCACGGGAAAGTGCTTTGGGAAGCCAATTGGGGGCTATGGTGGGCTTTTCGTGAGCGAAGATGGTGGAAAAAGCTGGAAATTGCTTTCGAGAGCCGTTCGTTTCTCTGGCTTTGGAACATACAGGCAACGAGGAAATGTCATCAAAATACTTGATAATGGTGTAATTTTAGCTGGGACAGCGTGGGATGGGCTTCTTCGCTCGGTTGATGGCGGGAAGAGTTGGGAAAAAGTTGGCTTAGAGGGGAATTTCATCATCGGGTTGGCTGTCGTAA
>Ga0078972_1014277_pt2 | contig 10475 bp, 15 predicted proteins | sample YelNatPaOPGAMG01_FD_67568 | JGI IMG/M metagenome (GOLD analysis project Ga0078972, IMG submission 67568) | Hot spring thermophilic microbial communities from Obsidian Pool, Yellowstone National Park, USA - OP-RAMG-01 (SPADES assembly) (version 2) | ecosystem: Environmental > Aquatic > Thermal...
GTGAATGTTGCTCCCACATCAAACAACGCATAATCATATGTTTTGGTCAAGTTGATTTCTGACCAAATGCTTAACGGATTCCACTCTGAGTCATAAAAGTATACGTCAACTAGTTTTGTTATGTTGACTCTGCTTCCGTGTATGGCTATTCCGTTGAATGTTATGGTAATGTTTTGTATTCCTTTTTCAAGGTAGGTTTGGTTGGAAGAGGAAAGCCACACATATTCATATTCCCCCCCAAGCCTATGCACCTCAAGGCGGTAGTTTCCAGTCACAGTTACGTTAGCTTCCACTTCCACAACTAAATAATTGTATAAGGTGTCGCCGTCAGTGTCCTCGCCGTAGTCATAAACGTTCCCTGTTAAATACGCGTCTAGCTGCGCTTTCGCCGTGTTGTTAAGAAACACTGGTGCAATCGCTGCAAATGAGAGGAAAGCGATAACAATTAGGGTTTCAAACTTTTTTCTCAACATTTTACATCACGCATAACCGTTCATGCTTAATGTGTGAATGTTTTATAAATACTTTGAGTGAATATCTGATTTGAAATGAAACTTTTAACGCTCTGCATCCGCAACCTATTCAGAAGAAAAATGCGCACAAGCCTATGCATAGCAGGCGTGGCGCTCGCAGCAACTTTTGTGGTCGCGGTTGGCGCAACAACAGCACGTTACGTGACTGTGATTAGGGAAATGAACGTTTTGTTCAGCGGACAAATAATGGTTGTAAGCAAAAGCGCCGTAGTTATTCAAGCAATTCCCATAACCCGCGGTTCCTTTCAGGAAAGGCTAGCTGAAGAGATAAAGACAGAAATCGAAGGCGTTGAAAAAGCTGTTCCAGTGCTGTTCATAACCTCCATAAACCTTGATCAACTCCAGCTTATCCCCCCAAACTTTACGCTTGGCATGCCAGTTGAAGAGTGGAGATTCATGCTTGGACCAACACCATTAAAGAACGGTGTCGGACATTTCCCAACAAACGAAAGCAGCAGCGAAGTTGTGGTAGGTCCTTCACTTGCTGATCAATATGGCTGGGTTGTAGGAGACAATGTAACTGTTAACGGTTATAATGTGACTGTTGCTGGGATTTTGGACACCAAACTGGCGATTTTAAGCCGCTGCATCGTCATGCCCCTCAAACTTGCACAGACAATCTATGCCTATCCCAACAGCGTTAACATGATTACTGTTAAACCAGTTCAAGGCTACCCAATTGCAAATTTGACAGAAGCCATAGAGAAAGAGTACTCTTATCTTAAGGCGTTAACGGAGGAGGAGAGAAACGACATTATCCAACCCGTTCTTGACCAAGTGGGATTGTGGAGTTTCGGCATACAAACAGTTGTTTTCGCCATAAGCCTAATCCTCGTTATGACTGTCACATTAATGAGCGTCTCAGAGAGACGAAGAGACTTCGCAACTTTAGACGCCATGGGCGCGCCAATAAGTTATGTTTTCCGCATAGTCCTCGTTGAAACAGCCTTAATAGGAGCCATTGCAGGAGTTTTAGGCATTGCTTTAGGCTCTATAGCATCCCTCATCTTGGCAAGCCTCTACACAAACATTCCCTTAGCCCTATTCTTCCCAAGCATATTCGAGATTGTACCGCCGCTTTACATGCTTGAAATGTTCACGGCAATAGTTGCTGTTTGCTGTGTTGGCGGAATAATCCCAGCTATAAACGCGACAAGAATGAGGATAGCCGAAGTTTTAAGGGCTGAATACTAATGGAGATTAAAACCGAAAATTTGACGAGAACCTTCAGAATTGGTCCGTCAACGATAAAGGCTGTTGACAAAGTGAATTTAGAGGTTAAGGAAACAAAGTTCATAGCAGTAGTTGGACCCTCGGGGTCAGGAAAGTCAACGCTTCTAAATCTTATAGGGCTAAACGACCGCCCAACCCATGGGAAAATCTTCATCGACAACACGGACACGTCATTATTGTCAAGTGCTGAGAGAAGAAAAATTAGGCTTCTCCGCATGGGATTTGTCTTCCAAACCTTCAACCTTCTGCCTATGCTCAACGCCTTAGAAAACGTCGAGCTTCCCATGGCTTTAGCTGGAAAAAATGAAAAAGAACAGAGAGAAAAGGCATTGAAACTTCTAGAGGCTGTTGGCTTAGGCAATAGACCATTCCATAGGCCAAAGGAATTAAGCATGGGCGAAATGCAACGTGTAGCCATCGCAAGAGCTTTAGCCAACGACCCTGAGCTAATAATCGCCGATGAACCAACGGGCGAGCTTGACTCAAAAACTGCAAAGGAAATAATCGCCCTACTTTATGAAATAAACCGAGGGAAGAAAGCAACTGTGATTGTGGCTACGCATGATGAGAAGATTGTTGATGTGGCGGACACCATTTACGTCATGGAAGACGGCAAGTTGAGGCTTAAGGACTAAAGCAGCTTTTCGCTACAACAGTGCAAATTCTGTTGCCCTTATTTTCCCCTTCTGGTCTACAACAACCTCGAACTTTTCAGCCCACGGATGCCCTTCTAAATCTATTGGGCATGTTCCCTTGACTACCCACATGCCATCTCTCTGCTCCACAGTGGAAATGTCAATCCTATCCGTGTTCTTTCTTTTCCTAAGGAAATCTACAGCTATCTGTTGAGCCGCTTCATCAGACATGTTCTTCGCCATGCCATTTCCCAACCATCGCCCTTTATTTTTTATGGGGATGGCATTAAATGTTGTGAATACAGAATCGTAATCGAAACTAAACATATGCTAAACTACGTACACACCAATTCAAACGATAGGTTAATCAACAAACTCACACCTCTCTAAATCTAAACAGCAAAATATTGGAAAAGAACAGGGATGACAGAGAAAAAGAGAATAATACTTCACATAGACATGGACCACTTCTTCACAGCCATAGAAGAGAGGGAGCACCCTGAATTTAGAGGAAAACCCGTCATAGTAGGCGCAGACCCTAAAGAGGGAAAAGGCAGAGGAGTTGTAAGCACATGCAATTATGAAGCCAGAAAGTTCGGCGTAAGGTCTGGAATGCCCATATCAAGGGCTTGGAAACTCTGTCCAAACGCTATTTACTTACCAGTTAACTATGAACTGTATACAAAAGTTTCCGCAGAAATCATGAACATCGCGCGGAAATACGCGGATAAATTTGAACAGTGGGGCATAGACGAAGCCTTCCTAGACATAACATCGCGCGTTAAGGACTTTGCAGAGGCTGAAGCCCTAGCCCGCCAAATAAAAAAGGAAATTTACGAAAAAGAAAGACTTACATGCTCAATAGGCATAGGTCCAAACAAGCTTGTCGCCAAAATAGCCAGCGACTTCCAAAAACCAGATGGCTTAACAATTGTTAGAGAAGATGCGGCGGAAAAATTTCTTGCTCCTTTGCCCGTGCGGAAACTTCTCTGGGTTGGGAGAAAAACAGAGCAGAAGCTGAAGGCGATGGGAATCAAAACAATAGGCGACTTAGCCAAATCTGACCCAAACGTGCTCACAGAAACCCTCGGTTCAGTTGGAACCCAAATTTATTTGATGGCTCATGGAATTGACAGAAGCGAAGTTGAAGAAGCCGGCAGAATAAAGTCGATAAGTCGCCACACAACATTCGAAGAAGACACATCTGACTTCGATTTTGTTCTCGGAACTTTGGATAAACTTTCAGAAGAAGTATATAATGACGTTTTAAAACAGCAAGTCTATTTCAAGACAGTGACTGTGATGATTCGTTACGAAAACTTTGAAACCCACACCCACAGCAAAACATTACCCTTCATAACAAACCGCCTCCAAGACCTAAAGAAAACTGCAAAAGAGCTAATACAAGCCTACCTCAAACCAGAAAGAAAAATAAGGCTTGTAGGCGTGCGCGTCTCAAACCTCATCTCAGCGGAAAAACAAAAAACACTAACATGAAACAAAATGCTGCAATGTATGCAATGACTTATGGAGATTTAGATTTGAGCGTTTCGGCAAGCGCTTGCGCCCACTTCTTCGCCTTTTCCAACTCGCCTTCTTTCAGATGATACGCGTTCATTTTGCCTTCAACATAAGCAACCAGCGGAGCAGCAATTAACTTGAAGCCCAGCTTCTTAAGCTTGCCTTCTATGCCCTTCACTGCGCTTCCGCTAAAACGCGACTGAACTTGCGTGTCGAAAGCCGCAGCCAACTTCCCAGAAAAATCTTCGCCTGTCAAATTTTCGAGAAACTTCCTCATACCGTCTGAAGCTCTAAAAGCCATTGTGGGTGCGCCAGCAATCAAACAATCATAATCCTTCACAATAGTCACGTTAACATCTTTGACAAAGAAAGAGTCAACATCAACTCCCATGTCTTTCAAAGCTTCGCCAATCGTTTTAGCAACCTTCTCGGTGCACCTCATAGGAGAAACAGTGTCATAAACAATCAAAACCTTCATCCAAATCAACCTCAACCCAACCTTAAACATGCACCCGCTTTTAAACGTTCTCAAAGCTTGCCTAGGCTCGTTTAACGAGAAATATTCCTACACCCATCATAAACAGAATCCAAAACACAAACAGAAGCCCTACTGAGGGTCCCTTACATCGGTAGTGGTGGGGTAGCTGGGATTTGAACCCAGGACCGCCAGCGCCCCAGGCTGGTATCCTTGACCAAGCTAGACGACTACCCCCACATTTGGACCAGTACCCCAGATTTATTTGCGTTTCCGGAATAGTTTGACGCCGTCGACATCGGTTACATATTCAAAGCCGGCTTCTATTAATTTCGCTGCTTCTTCTAGGGTTTTTGCTGCTTTGCAGACATATTCATCGTTTTTATTGAAAATCGCCTCTGCCAGTTGGACGTATATTAGGGTGTTGTTGATGTTTTTATGTCCTAGAAAGTTCTTGACATATAGAATGTCTTTTGTTTGAGAATACAGCATTGTTGCCTTCCAATGGCGGAATGTGTGGAAGTGGATCTGTATTATTCTCGGGTTTCCAAGTTTATGGGCGACCCTTTTTCTTTGTTTGGCAAATGTCTTTCTTAGATAGAATGTGTTTTTATATGTGAATATTTTTTGCTGCTGTTTTGATAGACTTCCAAGCATTGCTGCAAGTGTTGTTGAAATTTTAACTATTCTTGGACTGCTGCCTTTTTCAGGCGTTATTCTTACAGTGTTTGTTGCAAAGTCTACGTCGGTCCATCTTAGTTTAAGGGCTTCCCCGCATCTAGCTGCTGTTTCTTTCAGCAGCTGCAGGAATGCGGCCATTTGTCGGCTGCAACCCGCGATTAGATCGTCTAATTCCTTTTCTAAGGGTATGAAAGGCAGTTTTGAAATCGGTTGATATTGCGGTGGATTCCATGTAAATCCATGCATGTTAAGCCAAAGCGTATATGCTTTGACGATGTTGGCTTTCCTCGAGCTGCTGCAGGTTTCCTTTGCAAGTATTTCCTTAACAGTTTCTGGATTGAAAAGGTCTGCTCCTTTTTTGGTCAGCCATTTTATTATGTAGCCGTAACCTAGCACCGTGGTTTCTGCGTATCCTTGCTTTTTGAGAGCCCAGATATACTCTATGATTTTTCCTTTGATGTCGGCTGTCTGCTGTGTGGCCCCCGCAGCCTGCTTTTCCTTTTCTATTTCAGCTGCGGCCAAATTTTTCGCCCCCTTCTGCTGGGCAGCGCATATTTGGCATTGGTTAGTTATGCCTTCATGCCTTTTTAAAATGATTGATGAGATTCTCTGAGGGGCTTTAGACACTTCTGAATCGTTGAAAGTAGCCCGCTTAAGATTGTTTGGGTTTGAGAAGCGGTGTCCGCAGCTGCAGCAAATGTAGCGTTGCACTGGGCCATGATTTGTTTGTCTTAAGCCATCTTTCCATGTTTTGGCTGATCCACATTCTGGGCACTTGGGACTGCTGGGCTTATGGGGGCTAGTGCCGGCGGATCCTGGGGCCTGATCCGACCTCCCATTGTTTAGGGAACCGGCTTTGCCAAATATGCGCCTGGATGCTGAGTTTTCCTTGTGGAGGCTAGCCATTCCCAGCCCAGCCTAAAAGCCCAAAACCAAAAGCACTAAGCAAATTCTTCCTCTGGCTCGGCTGCCTTGTGCTTTTTGCCTCGCTTCAAGTCCTCGGCGGTTATTCCTGGAAGGCCTCCGCCTGTGTCGCCCCTAAAGGCTTTGTCGATTTCCAGTTCCTCGGATTCCTCGAGATCCTCGAGTTTCTTTTTCCGCCAGCTGCGGCGACGCTGATCTAAGGGTTCATTGAAAATGTTTAGGTCCTTGTAAAGCACTGCTTTGGCGTATTCCGCAGGCTTCATGTTAAACAGTGCTGCCGTTTCCTGGAGTCTCTGCCAGGCGATGGGGCCTATGCGGAATGTTATTTGCCGTCTTTTTCCATGTTTTTCCATGAGGCTCATTTTTTCCATACCCCCATGTTTCGCATGCTTTCAATGTTGTTGTTGCATGGTTTTTGGGCGGTTCCTTGTTTTGCCGGCTTTATGATGGATTCCGCCACAAGAGATTCTGCGGGTCTTGGAGGGAATCCGCTGGCTGAATGTAGCGTTTGAAAAGGTGTAGCGTTCATGGCTGGTGTAGATGGTTTAAGTTTTCTTTTGCCGTAGATGCGGGCTTTGGTGCGGAGTTTCTTTCCGCAGCTGGGACATCGTAGCATTCTTTTAGGGCTTTTTTCAGCTTCTGCCTTTGGAATCCATCGGCGGCATTTGGAACAATAATAATGGTTGTTGTAAGGTGTGTTTCTTGGAACCCATCCTTTTTTACGGTTCCATTTCCAACATTGTTTCATGGTTTAGACCTCTGTTTTTGAAGGGCGGCTTTATTATCCTTGATAGGCTGCCTTTTCGCTTTGTCATGGGTTCCACCAGGGTTTCTGAAAAATCCGCCAGGGCGTGTAGGCGTCGCAGGGTTCTTTTGGAAAGTGCATCCAGACCAGGCATATAGTGTCGGTTTTTGGAATAATGTCAACCCAGATGAGGGCGCAGGTTCTGCAGGGCTCCGGGAGGGCTAGGAACTGTTTAAGACATTTGGGATGGAAACCGTTAGATGTTATGTTTCCGCTGCTTTGTCCGCACCACAAGCATGGTTGTTTGTCTTTGAATTTTTGAGCGGGTTTGGCGTTTGCAATATTGAGAGTATGAGAGAGAGAATGAAGGAGAGAGGGTGAGTGAGAGAATGAAAAGTCAAGGGCGGTGGTTGTCATGGTGTTTTGCTCCTTTTCTTGGTTTTGGGCTTAGGCTCTGATTCCTCTGATGTTGGAAGCTTTACGCCCGTTAGCATTTCCAGAACTTGAGTGTCAACATGGTATAGGTAGATGTTGCTTGTCGGGGTTTTTGGTTTTCCATAAATGATTCCGCGGTCCAGTAGTTGGTTAAAGATGCTTTGTAGGGTCTCCTCTCTTATTCCCATGCGATACCGCACAAAAAGGAAATCTTGAATCTCTCTCCTCGTCCAGCCCCTGCCACTTTTAGTCATAGCTTCCAGCAAAGACATAATGTTGTCGCCGCGCCTAGCCGTTGGGTCACTCATAAAAGACACCCAGCCCCTACTTTCCTCTCCAAAAGCCCAGGATTTTCTAGCTCTTCAGGCTGCAAAACGACAAACCAGTTCTTAAACATCTTTGCGGGGACTTCGCCATACCATTTCCTGAAAAGCCCAAAGAGTTCCTCTAAACCGCTTAAGCCCGCATCCCTAGCGTCTTGATCTGTCAACTCATCAGTGGAAATCACCATCGACCGCCAAACCCTTATGATTATGCCTTCTTCCCTTGGATGGAAGCGCCCTCCACTGCAGACCATGTAAAGCCCAGCTTTGCGCTGTCGCCTAAAAGTCACGAAGGGCGGATCAATGCTGCGCATCTTCTCTATGATGGGCTTAATGAAGAAAATCCGCCTCATCCTTGAGCCCCCAGCGGATCTTTGAATTGGCTTATCTCTTCTAGGCGTCTTCTGCAGGCGTCTTTGACGAAGTCAGCCACCGAATCGTAGCCCTGTTGCCCTTTTACGGTTTCTATCCTTTTTACGATCTCCTCGGGGAGTCCTACATATCTTCTCTTTTTCATAACACCACCTCCATACTACACCAGTATTGTAAGGGTGTTGTATTAGGAGACGATAAACATTTAAGCTTTATGGTTACTATACCCAAACAGTAAGAGAGTGATTAAATGAGCCTTGACAAAAGGAAAGAATGGGTTTACGTGGGTCTTCCAGCAGAAATAGTCAAACTCATCGATGAAGTCATAGCGGCAAAAAAATGGGGGTTCCGCTCCAGGAACGAGTTCGTCCTGGAAGCCGTCAAAATGCGGCTGAAGGAACTGGGCTACTACCCATAATCAGCATGCTCTTAGGCGCCAGCGGAAGTCTCCGGCCACACCCGTTTTTATGTCGTCAAGGGCTGCGTCAATCTCCTTTAACGTTTCCCTAATGGCTTGTTCTGGCTTAGTCTGCAGATCCAGAAGCAGCAGCCTCACCCAGCTTAGGGCTTCAAAGGCTCCCTTAACATAGTCATGCATGAAAGGCTCCCCCCAACTAGCATCTTCCACTCTAACCATGCACACGCTAAAAAACATGCCATCAAACATCACGGCAAAACCATGGAGAGAGATAAGTTAAAATGAAAATAAGCTTTGCCGGAGCCTTATTTTCCCACCCTCCCCCTAGGTTTCCTTTGCGGGAGACGTCTCCACCAGTGAGTGAGGCCGAGCGTAAATGTTGTTATTTTTGGCTGAAACTGGAACAACAACAAATGACGACCCAGGCTAGGACCTCATGAAAATTTGTTTCCATGGACGTGTTCGGCGACTAGGCTGAGGCTTTTGGCGTATTCCATGAAGGCCATGCGCAAAATCTCACTTTCACTGGTGCCAAGCCTCTGGGCTAGCCGCTTAAGAATTTCATGCTGTTCTCGGCTAAGCACTGTCTTAACGATGTGTTTAGGCATCTTGCAGCACTAGGACCCTTAGTTTTTGGGCCATATGCGAGTTGCGGTGCGGAACTTGTGTCCGCATCCTGGGCACTCCCAATAATGAATCCAAACCTCTATGCGTTTACTAGGCTTTGGTTTTGCTGCTTTCCACTCCTTAATTAAGTCATTCATATCTCGTCGACACACTCGCCCGCATTCAGGACAAATGGCTTGCTGCGCCAGGGCAGATTTCTCAGACTGGTGCTGTTTCGTGCTATTCATTTCGCTGCTCCCTTCCTGGCAGCACTCTTAGCCTTCTCCACCTGCGCAACATAACCCTTCAAAACCGCTGTCTCCAAGCGGCCCACACGCTCTTCCAGTGCCATAAGCCTCGCCGAAAGCTCCCTATTGTCTAAAACCTTTTCAGCCATGCAGTCACCTAAAACCTCTAAAGGGCAAAAGAAACTTAAAAACTTCTCCTTTAACAAAAATAGGCATAAAAGGAAAAAATAAAAAAGGAGAAAATGCGGGGGACATCTCCACCTCTGTTTTGGTCCAAGCTAGACGACTACCCCAATTTGAAATAGAGAAGTGTCTCCTCGGTTTATATTCATTGCTTCAATGATTAGAAGCTGCCTTCCGCCGTGTCTTTTGGACGTGTCGTTTCTCGAATTCTTCGAAGATTTCGCGCATTTCCAGTTTTTTCTGCGCAAGAAGCACCATTGTGTGGAATATTAAGTCTGCAGCCTCGTGTATTATGTTGTTTTCGTCTTGGTTTTTGGCGGCCAAAACGAGTTCGGTTGCCTCTTCGCCTATTTTTTGAAGGTTGGCGTCTTCGCCTTGGCTTGACAGTTTTGAAACGTAAGAGTCTGGTTTAGGATTGTTTATCCTATCCTCTATGACTTCAAATATTCTTTCCAGTATTCTGGCGTCTATTGTTTTTGCTTCTTTCTCTGTTTTTATTGGTTTGTGGAAGCACGAGTGCGCGCCTGTGTGGCAGCACACGCCTATTTGTTGAACTTTGAATAGTATGGCGTCGCTGTCGCAGTCAAGTATGGCGTTTTGAACCAGCGAATAGTTTTCGGAGGTTTCGCCTTTTATCCAAATTCTCTTTTTGCTTCTGCTCCAGAAATGCATCTTTCCAGTTGTCAAAGTTAGCTTTAGCGCCTCCTTGTCCATGAAAGCTTGCATCAAAACCGTATCGTTTGAAGCGTCTTGAACAACCACTGGAACAAGTCCATCTGCCTTGCTGAAGTCAACCTTCCTAATGAACTCGTCTGCTTCCTTCTCACCTAATTTGAGAACCAAAACTTTTCACCTCAAACTGGACGTACATAAACGCCTCTTTCAGCCAAGTACTCCTTCACCTTCTTGACAGGATGTTGAAACCTGTGAAATATTGAGGCTGCTAACGCCGCGTCAGCCATGCCTTCCGTGAAAACCACGTATATGTGTTCTGGGTTTCCGGCTCCGCCGCTGGCGATGATGGGTATATTCACGGTTTGGCTTATGGTTCTGGTTAGTGGAATGTCATAGCCTAGTTGGGTTCCGTCATAATCCATGCTTGTTAAAAGGATTTCTCCTGCGCCAAGGTTTTCAACAGCCTTA
>Ga0078972_1017168_pt1 | contig 10475 bp, 9 predicted proteins | sample YelNatPaOPGAMG01_FD_67568 | JGI IMG/M metagenome (GOLD analysis project Ga0078972, IMG submission 67568) | Hot spring thermophilic microbial communities from Obsidian Pool, Yellowstone National Park, USA - OP-RAMG-01 (SPADES assembly) (version 2) | ecosystem: Environmental > Aquatic > Thermal...
CTAAAATGAAAAATAAAATAAATGAATAAGGAAAAACAATAAATAAGTGTTCCTATAATTCTTATATTTGGAGAATAAATCTGAATTACTTTTATGTTTCTGAAAAATTTATTTTTTTTTATTAAAGATTTTCTTGATGTTATAACTTTCACATCTACATTTTTCTTTTTTAAATTTAAAGCAAATTCTCTTGCAAAATTCTCCGCTCCTCCGATTGAAAAAAAATCTCTTATAACTATGATTACTCGCATTTTTTAAAAAAATTCTTCACTTTAAAATAAATTCCTTTTTTATAAAGAACTAATCTTGAAAGAAAAACAAAGTTGTTTTTTGTAAAGAATAGAAATGGATTACCTTTAATACTTTTAATGTAACTTTTTATTCCTTCTTTTCTGTTTTCAAAGATTTTATAGATAGAAAATTTTAAATATCCATAAGATTTTGCCTTATTTATCTCCTGTTCTGTCAGAAAATTTTCATTGTGAAGCAATTCTTTTTTCAATATATTAAAAGCGGTTTCAAATAAATTATTAGTTCCATAGGCGAACATAGCTGAATAAATACCAATATTTTTTAGTAATTGTTTAGTTTTTCCGAAATATTTTTTTTGTACCTTTAAAGTTTCAATAAAAATAAATAAATTTGAACTTGCACTTCTTGCATCTTTCCTTTTTCTGAAGATTGCAAGTGTATAAGGAATATATTTAAATTTTATATTATTTTTTATACATCTTAACCAGAACTCGTAATCATTGACAAATTTAAAGTTTTCATCAAAAATTCCAACTTTTTCTATAACTTTTTTTCTTATGAATACTTCTGGTTGAACAACTGGATTTTCATAAATAAAATTTTTTTCTGTTAAGTTTGGGATCCCTTTTCTTAAATATATAAAATTTCCTTCTTCATCAATAAATTCAACATCTCCATATACAATTTCAATTTCTTTATTCTTATTAAATTCTTCCCAGACCTTTTCAAGAGCATTTTCTGGATATATATCATCAGAATTAATTATTCCAATTACTTCTCCATTAATCATTTTTAAACCTTTATTTAAAGCATTTGTTGGACCATCATCCTTTTCTGAAATATACTTGAAATTTATTCCCTCACAATTAACTTCAATTTTTCTATCATCAATTAAATTCTTATATTTCTCAAGTATTTCAAGAGTATTGTCAGTAGAACCACCATCAATAATTAAATATTCAAGAAAAAAATTACCTTTTTGTGAAATTACACTTTTTATTGTTTCTTCAATGTATTTTCCCTGATTATAGGAAACAGTTATAACAGAAAAAACATTTTCAATTGCCATATTTTTCTACATACCATTTATATGTTTTTTTAAGTCCTTCATATAGAGAATATTTTGGTTTCCATCCAAGTTTTTTTATTTTATCAATATTTAGGATTCTGACAGGTGCTCCATCTGGCATTTTTTTATTATATACTATCTTTCCTTCAAAACCACTTATTTCTTTCAAAATTTTAACTATTTTCCTTATACTTTCTCCTTTTCCTGTTCCAATATTTATAATTTCACTTCCTTCATAATTTTCCATCAAAAATATACATGCTTCTGCCACATCATCAACATAAATAAAATCCCTTTTAGGTTTTCCAGTTCCCCATATTTCTACTTTCTCTGAATTTTCTTTTTTTGCAGTATAGAATTTTTTTATTAAAGAAGATATTACATGGGCATTTTCATCAAACTGTTTTTCACCTTCGCCATAGACATTACCTGCAATCACAGTTATAAATTTAGTTTTGTATTGCTCATTATATGCCTGACACATTTTAAGCCCCATAATTTTTGCTATTGCATATGGCTCGTTTGTTTTTTCAATCTCTCCTTTAAGTAAATACTCTTCTTTCATTGGCTGTTGAGAATTTTTTGGATACATACAGGAACATCCAATATAAAGTAGTTTTTTAACCTTATAAATATAGGAATAATGGATTAAATTGAGATTTATTATTGAGTTTTCATAAATGAATTCACCACCTTTTTCAATATTTGCTTTTATTCCACCTGTTTTTCCTGCACATATAAAAACATATTCAGGTCTTTCTTTTTCAAAAATTTTCTCAACATCTTTCTGTATGGTTAAATCAATTTCTTTCCTGGTTTTAAGAATTAAGTTTTTATATCCTTTCTCCATTAAAATTTTTGTTATTGCTGAACCAATAAGTCCTGTATGACCCGCTATATAGATAGGAGAGTTTTTATCCATTTGTTTTTAGAAATTTTTTCATTACTCCTTTAATATATTCAATATCCTCATCTTTTATATCCTGATGAACTCCTATATGAATTCCATTATTTCCTATATATTCAGAAACAGGAAATTCTCCTTCTTTATAACCAAGAAATTTATATCCGGGTGTCTGGGTAGGAATTGAAGAAAAAAGGTCTCTTGTATCAATCCCATTTTCATTTAGATACCAAACAAGTTGGTCCCTTTTAAATTTACATCTCTCTTTAAGAATAAAGGGGAAAGCATGAGGACTTAATTTTTCATTTTCCCCTTCTTCTATTGTATAGAAATAATCATCCAATTCCTTAAAAATATTTTTTAATTTAAAAAAGTTTTTTCTTCTACTTTCAATTATTTCCTCATATATATCAAGATTTCCAAGACCTACTGCTGCTTCAAGTTCGTTCATCTTTGAAGAAAAACCAACTCTTTCAAAAACAAATCTTATATCCCTTCCATATTTAAATCTTTTTTTACAGTAGCCGGAAGAAGTATTTAAAACACAGATTTCACATTTACATGCTCTTCCATGTGCTCTTAAAGACCTTAATATTTCAGCATAATTTCTGTTATCAGTAATTACAATTCCACCTTCAACTGTTGAAATTATATGAGCAATATATGTGCTGAAACAACCCATATCTCCAAAAGTCCCTACATTTCTACCTTTATATTTCGTTCCATGTGCCTCTGCACAATCTTCAATAACAAATAGATTATATTTTCTGGCAATTTTAAGTATTTCTTCAATTTCTGCACATTTACCCATAAGATGGACAGGTAAAATCGCTTTTGTTCTTTCTGTAATCTTTTTTTCAATTTGTGATGGATTTATATTTAATGATTCAAGTTTAACATCAACAAAAACAGGTTTAAAACCAGCCATTAACACAGCATTTGCAGTCCCAATGAAAGTTAAAGCAGGAAGAATTATTTCATCACCTCTTTTTGCTCCAAAATCATATAAGGTGGATAAAGCAAGGGCTATTGCATCGGTTCCACTGCTAACAGCAACTGCATATTTTACTCCATAAATAGAAGCAAACTTTTCTTCAAATTCTTTCACATATTTTCCCTGTGATACTCTTTTTGTTTCAAGTATCTCATTTATTAACTTTTTTGCCTTTTCTGTTATTATTATTGTTCCAAAAGGTATTTTTCTTTTATGCATATTTCCTCTTTATTTTTATTTTGAGCATTTCATTTATATGTTCAACAACTTTACTTCCAAATTTTTCCTCTATCATTTTTAAGTATTCAGGGTCACTATAATACTCAATAAATGCCTCATCTCTAAATCTCAAGACCTCTTCTGGTTTTAAATATTTTGTTGGTAAAGGATATGTATCTTCTGAAAGTTGTGCAAAACCACTCCAGTCATCTGGCAATCTTATATTATTTTTTATAGCCCAGTTATAAAGTTCAGAGCCCGGATAAGCCATTGCTGCATAAAAATTTACATATTCACATTTAAGTTTCTTCGCAAGATTTAATGTTTCTCTCATTGTCTGGTAGTCATCATCAGGAAGACCAAAAATAAAATTACCAAGAATATATATACCTGCTCTTTTTGTCATTTCAATAACCTTTTCTATTTTGTCCTGCTCTATTTTTTTTGAAACACCTTTTCTAACTTTTTCACTTGCTGACTCAATTCCATAACATAACCAGTTAAAACCCGCTTTTTTTAATTTTTTTAGTATTTCTTCATCAACTGTATCAATCCTTGCATATGCCCATATATTTAATTTGTATCCCCTCTCTATAATTAAATCACAAATTTTATTAACTCTTTCTTTATTTATAACAAAGAGTTCATCAGCAATCTTCAAATTTTTTATATTATAATTTTTTACAAGTTGGTCAATTTCTTCAATCACTCTTTCAGGTGATTTATATCTTATTCCAGGTTTATTACCATAAAGAACTTTAATATTACAGTATGAACAGTTAAAAGGACATCCAAAACTTGTATAAATTGCTGCATAATTTCCTCTTTCATCAATATTTTCAAAACAATGCCAGTTATGAGCCCTGTATTTATCCATTGGAAGCAAATCCCAGGCAGGTAAAGGTAAAGAATCAATATCCATTATTATTTCCTCATAACCTCCATTTATTATTTCATCTTTCTTTTTATACCACAATCCCCTTATTTTTTCCTCCTCTATATCTTTTTTTTCTTTTAAACATTTAAGTAAATTTAAAGTAGTTAAAAATCCTTCACCCTGACAAACATAATCAGTTTTTTCCTCTTTTAATGTCCTTTCAGGTAGAGATGAAGGATGAAGTCCCGAAAGAATTACTTTTATATCCTTATTTTTTCCCTTTAAAATATTGAGTATTTCCCTTACAGTTGTCATTTTTGGAGTGGAAGAAGCAGAAGGATTTGTTCCCATTACAACTATATTTACAAGGAGTGGGTTATTTTTAATTATTTCATCAACAGTTTCTTCAGGTGAAAGATTTTCTGCATCTGCATCAATAATTTTAACTGAATATCCTTTTTCTCTTATAAAAGAAGCAATTAAAGCACACCAGTAAGGTGGTTCAATTCCAGCAAGATTACTTCTTAATTTTCCATAAACCTTTTTTGGATTACCTGGATTTACAAGAATAAGGTCTATCATTTTTAAACATTTGAAAAGCCGTATTTTCTTATAATCTTATATCCTTTTATCAGTTCTTCTATTCCTTCATCAAGAGAGATTTTTGCCTTAAATCCTGTCTTTTCAATTTTTTCATTACTTACTATATAATTTCTTTTGTCAGGGTCTTCTCCAACCTCTGCTTCATGATAATAAAAATCAGGGATATGTTTTTTAATAAGTTCACAGAGTTCAAGTTTACTTATATTTGCATTACTTAAACCAACATTATAGGTATTATCTTTCATCTTCTCAAAATTTTCAAGACAGTGAATAAAGGATAATGAAGCATCTCTAACATGTATATAGTTCCTTTTAAAATGTCCCTGATAAACAACTAAATACCTATCAACAACTGCCCTGTAAACAAAATCATTAACAAGTAAATCAAGTCGCATTCTCGGGCTTATTCCAAAACAGGTGGCAAATCTTAAAGTTATTGAATTTTTAGAATCAAGGACTATTTTTTCTGCCTCAACTTTTAATTTTCCATAAAGTGAAATGGGTCTTAAAGGTGTTTCTTCTGTGCAGTATATTCCTTCCTGTCCAATTCCATATCCACTATTTGTAGTTGGAAAAATTATAATCTGCTCACTACTTCTTAATTTAACTATCAATTTAATTGCATCAAGATTTACTGATTTTGCTTCATAAGGATTTTTATCACAAGCAGGAGCACCGGTAATACAGGCAAGTGGGAAAATAGCATCTACCTTTTTCAATATTTCTTTCAATAAATTTTCATCCCTTGTATCTCCTCTTATAATTTCAAGATTTTTATAATGACAGCAATCAAGAAGAGATGTCTGATTATACATAAAATTATCAAGAACAATAACATCATAGCCCTTTTCAAGCAATACAGGAACCAAAACAGAACCAATATAACCTGCTCCACCAGTAACAAGTATTTTCATTTTCTTAATTTCCTTTAAACTCTTAAAATATTACCACATTTGAAGGATTTTGTAAATTTTTAGTATTTTGATAAAATAGAGTTTGATGGGAAATATACTTGAAATTTTTGTTTTAAGTTTTTTTTCTTTTTTTGCGGGTTATTTTCCAGGAAGAGTTCTAATTCAAAATTTTAATTTTGATAAAGAAGAGAAATTTGTTTTAAATTTTGCATTCAGTTTTTCTCTTTTTTATGTTTCAGGTTTTTTAAGTTATGTTTTCAATTCAAATTTTACAATTTTTAATGGTTTTTTTCTTCTCATTTTTTTAATTCTTTCATTTTTTCATATCTATAAAAAGGGTTTTAATATAGAAGAACTTAAATTATTAAAAAATTTTTTTGTTGTTTTTCTTGTTTTGATTTTTTATCAGACACTTATTCCTCTTTATTTCGGAGGTTTATTCTACTTTGACTGGTTTGAACACTATTTAAGGAGTGTATTTTTTCTTGATAGATTACCAAAAAATATAGTATTTGAAGGTTATATTATTCCATCAAGACCTCCTTTTTTTAATATTGTCTGCTTTTTTTATCTTTCAATTTTAGGTGGAGAATTTTATAAATATCAAATCGTTTCTACTTTATTAAATTCTATGATAATTTTATCTATTTACCTCTTCTGTAAAAAATTTTTGAATATACAGAATAAGAATTTATTTCTTATTGTTTCTATTCTGACACTTTTAAATCCTGCTATTTTGAGGCAGATTACATATACCTGGACAAAAGCATTCTGTTCTTTTTATATAATTACAGGACTTTATTTTTATTTGAGGTTTATTAAGGAAGAAAATACAATTTTTTTAATAACTTCTTCTTTTCTTTTTGGAATTAGTTTTATAGTTCATTTTTCTGCTGGCTCCTATATAGTTCCAGTATTTTTACATCTATTTTTTAAAACAGTATTTAATAAAAAACTTATAAAAAAATCTGCCTTATTTTTTCTGACTTTCTTAACTGTGATTTTTACTTATTTCTCGTGGTCAATTAAAAATTATGGTGTTTATAACGCATTTTTAGCAACAAATGCATTTCAACAGCAGAAAAATTTAAGTTTAATAAATAGAATTGAAAAAGACCTTTTTAATTTCAAGAAGACATTGATTCCATACCCTTTGAAAATTTATATGAGAATTTTTGAAAATTCTGAATTGCTTTATAAACTTTTTAATAATTTCCATTCTGTTTATATATGCACAATACCAGGAAATTTAACAATTACGCTTACAATTTTACTTTTAATATATTTAGTGAAAAATGTTTTTATTTATCCTAAAAAATTTAACTGCAGGACTAAATTTTTAATTTTTTTCCTGTTTTCAGGTTATTTATTAGGTACAATTGTTAATCCTCTTCCTGAACTTAGCGGTGTGGCTCATACTGGTTTATTACCTTTAACATGTCTTTTTATTTGTTTTGGAATTAATTATATTTTTACATTAAATAAAAAATCTTTTTATATTTTTTTAATCTTATTTTTCATAGAAACAATTTTTGTTTTATATCTTTTCACATTTTCTTATAATTTCTATTCCGACATTAACAAAATCCTTTACCTAGTAAAAACAGGAAAAACAGACAGTTCAATTTTCTCAAATTTTCTTTTGAAATACTATAATTCTCTTATTTTTCTTCATGACAAAATTTTTCTAAAATAATCTTTTTTTATTTTACAATATGGTTTAAAAAGGTGGAAGCATCATTAACAAAAATTATCTCATAATTATAATCTGTTTTTTCAATTGCTTCTTTTGTTCTTCTTATTAATTCCGGTATATTTTCTTCTTCATTTCTAAAAGAAAAAACGATAGATATTAAATTTTCTTTGACCATTCAAGAATTCCTTTGACAACTGAATTTTTATCAAGTCCGCATATTTTTTGTATATTTTCCCTCCCTCCATAAGCATATAAATATTTGTCCTTAACACCAAATCTTTTTACCGGTAAATTTATTCCATTATCAACAAGAACTTCAATTACTGCACTTCCCATTCCACCTGCAAGTAAATGTTCCTCAATAGTTATTATTCCTTTTGCATTTTTTACTGTTTTTGTAAGCAATTTTTCATTTATAGGTTTTATTCTATATAAATCAATCACTCCTGCATTTATTCTATATTTTTCAAGTTCTTCTGAGACCTCAATTGCCCTGTGTGTCATATTTCCAGTCCCTATTATATAAAAGTCCTTACCTTCCTTTAAAATAGAAAGTCCATCTGAAAAATCATTTTTTTCATTGTATAATTGTGGCAAAATTTTTCTATCAAGACGGATATATGAAGGGGATTTTAACTTATATGTAATTTCAGCAAATTTATAAGCCATAAAACTATCTGAAGGAGAAAAAATATGAAAATTTGGAAGGACTCTCATTATTGTTATATCCTCTGTGCAATGATGGGTTGGACCTGAATCATCATACCCAAAACCAGCACCAACTCCAATTGCTGTTACAGGAATATTCATTAATGACAGATCTACTTTTAACATTTCATAACATCTTGAAGTAACAAATGGCATAATAGCATATATATATGCTTTTTTACCGCATAAAGATAGGCCTGTTGCTACAAGAACCATATTTTCTTCTGCAATACCAACATTAATAAATTGTTTTTTTAAATCCTTTCTGAATTTATCAAGTGAAGGTGCTCCCATATCCGCTGAAATCAAATAAAGATTTTTATCCTCTTTAGCAAGTTCATAAAGGCGGTCAAAAAAAGAATCCCTCATTGTCTTATTTTTAAATTCATTTTTCATTTTAACTCCTTTATTGCTTTTTCTGCTTCTTTACCTTTCGGTGCTATCCCATGCCATAAAATTTTGTTTTCCATAAAAGAAACACCTTTTCCTTTTATGGTATTTGCTACAATTACAAGTGGTTTTTCTGTCTGTCTTTCTTTTACACCTTTTAATGCATCAAAAATCTCTTCAAAGTTATGACCATCTATTCTTTTTGTCTCCCATCCATAACTTTCCCATTTTTCTTCAATTGGCTCAAGTTTAACTATATTTTCAGTAAAATCAGTTACACAAAGCCAATTTCTATCAACTATTGCTACCAGGTTATTCAATTTATGATGAGAAACAAAAAGTGCTGACTCCCATACAGAACCTTCATATAACTCACCATCTCCAAGTAAAACAAATACAAACCAATCCTTTTTTTCTTCTTTTGCTATATATGCCATACCTGCTCCTATTCCAAGGCCATGTCCGAGAGAGCCAGTTGTAATTTCAACACCGGGAACATCATTTTGTAAATGAACACCAAACATACCATCTGCACAGCAAAATTTATCACAGGCACTAATAGGGAAAAAGCCAAGGTCTGCAAGAATTACATATAAAATTGGACTTGCCTGGCCTTTACTTAAAATAAATCTATCCCTTTTCTCCCATTTCGGATTTTTAGGATTATATTTCAATATTCCTCCATAATAAAGTGCAACAAGAATTTCAACACATGAAAAAGAAGAAGTTACATGACCAGTCCCTGCTTTTACACACATTTCAAGAACTTTTCTTCTTAAATATCTCGCCTTTTCTTCATACTTTTTATAATTTTTTTTCATTTCTTCTCCCTATTTTATTTTCAGATTTTTCCCTTTTTCTAATTACTTCCCAAATTACAGGTTCTAAATCTTTTGTCAATCTCTGTGCTATAATTTGATTTCCAATATCTCCGAGGTGGCAAAGGTCTATAAAGTATTCTTCTTTTTTTCTAAATAGGTCTTTATAACTTAAAAATATAAATGGTGGAGATGTTTTGGATTTTTCTTTTAAAGTTTTCTCTAAAATTTCAGCCATCTCTAAAACCTCTTTTGGGTTATCGCTTCTGATTGGCTGAAGAATAAAAATATATTCTACCCCTATTGTGTTAAGATAAGAAGCAATAATTTGAATATTTTTTAAAGTTTTCCTTGGAAAGTCTTCTTTATTATAAAGTAACTTTGCAAAATCCGGAGTATGATTTAATACAAAATCTCTATTGTTGTAATGTTCATATTCTCTTATTACCCAATAATAATAAGAACTTTCATTATGTAAGGAAGAAAAAAGGTCATGCTGAACTCTGTATACATTATATATGTCATTATATCCTGAGTATGAAATTATTATATCAGGTTCATATTCTGTTATCCTATTAAATATCCATATTCTTTCGTCTGTTGTATGGTATCCACCACACGCAGCATTAATAACTCTAAAGAAAAAATTTTTATGTTTATATTTTTTTAATTCCTTTTCCAAAAAAGAAGGAATAGTACTTTCATCATTCGGAGCGAGACAACCCCATGCAGCAGAACCTCCTGTAATAAAAATTCTTATTTCATTAGAAAGTTTTTTATTTAAATCTTCCGGGTATCTAAATTGCTGTCTGTTATGAAATGCCCCTCCAATGTTTCCGGGTGCAGGTGCATAGTTAACATATGGAGTATAAACCATGCACGCGTGTCTTACATACTCTTGGGTTGGTGGTCTATAATAAGGACTCACACAGTTGGGTTTTTCTAACTGAACTATTGGATGAGGAATAATTCTTGGGATTTTTTTTATTGACGGAAAAAGTAATTGTGAATAAGTATCTGCAATTTTAAAT
>Ga0078972_1017169_pt1 | contig 10475 bp, 8 predicted proteins | sample YelNatPaOPGAMG01_FD_67568 | JGI IMG/M metagenome (GOLD analysis project Ga0078972, IMG submission 67568) | Hot spring thermophilic microbial communities from Obsidian Pool, Yellowstone National Park, USA - OP-RAMG-01 (SPADES assembly) (version 2) | ecosystem: Environmental > Aquatic > Thermal...
TAAAGCACTACGGAATAGAAGTACCGGAGAAGTAAATAATCACACACGGCAAGAGAAAATTATTTTCACTATCCATCATCTACTTTGACTCCTCTAATATCCTTGCCGCATGTTAACTAATCTTGTATAGGCAGACTAAAAAATCTACTAACCTCTATCGAATTAGGTCTCTCATTTTATCCTTCCGTAAAGGACAAAATTAAAAGAATTTGTCCTTCATTAAAGGACAAATGAAATATAAATAGTTGGTTCCCACTTCACACGATGTAGACTTGAGTACCATAATACGTTTAGCGATCGTCTCATAGCTCTAAATAAAAACATCCTCTCGCTTTAACAGTTATCGAAATATATTAAGTCTACTCCAATCGGACCTTCAGGAAACTGGAGTTTCCAAATTGGAAACTGCAGTTTCTTTTTATTGTTTGACCCCTCAAAAATAAGCTAAAATCGAAGGATTTTTTCCGGCACGATATTTTCATTGTTTTGACTGATGAAAAAACATCACGGGCAAGAGGTGAAAATAGGGAATGGTGGAAAGACAAGACTAACCAGTTGTACGAGCGTCAGCTCCGAGAGGAGTTGTCAATGGCCTGGGCTGCCAGGAGCTTTCGTGTGTACAAGTTCGGTGCGAAGCGTGCCAACTTGGTCATGTGCGGTAATCTCTCCTGCTTCTCCTGACGTAACCTCCATGGTACTTGTCTAATCTTGTGCGTGATGCATCTTAGCAACACATTAAAACGTCGTTCCCGAGCGTTTGTCGGGAATAGGAGCAAATTTATGTTCAAGAACCTTACGTGCCACAACGTGGCCGTGTTAGCGATCCTTCCATTAATCCTGACAGTTTGCATGCCAGCTTTTGCAGGCAACAAAGGAAATGGAAGAAACCTTAATGAATTAAGACAAGGGCTGTTAGGTTCGCCAGCAAGCCTTAGTCTAGACAAAAACATTCGGCTCAATTCCTACGGTCTTGTTAAAACGCCTGACCGGCAGGTCGTCGCCGTCGCGGCAAATGACGAATCATTTCAAGATCAAAAGCCTGGTGAAGAACAGTGGAAGGCGAAATTGTTGGAAGCTCAGCAAAGACGCAGTTCGGGCATCACTTGGTTCGCTGTCGGGCTAGGTGGCGGAACACTTCTAACGATCGTGGGCATTTCAACACTAAGTGTTCCACTCTATCTCGTTGGCGGACTTGGAGGAAGTGTAGCGACAGTGTACGGCATAGTCGTTTGGGTCTCGGCGAACGACGACATTGACAACCTAAAGACTGAAGGCCAGATGAAGGGTTATATGAGCTCCATTAGCCATCAGTCTGGCCCCAGGTTGTCAGTCGCGATCCCATTCTGAGTCGCATCACTGCATGAGATAAGCAAATGGTGGCCATGGCGCAAACCATGGCCACCATTGAACTTCAAACACTTAGTCGAAAAGGATTATTAGGATGAAGAGATTATCGATCACATCCGCTTGTTGGTTTTTTTCAGCCGTGCTGTTTGCTTCTTGCTCCAACTCGAGCAACAATCCCGCATCGTCGGGTCAAGTAGTTGTTGTCGGTGGCACTCTCATGGACCACAATGGACTTCAAGGGACGATACTCAAGGCTGATCTGCTATTCGACGGATCGGTCATCGCATCAGCTAGTTTCACACAGCCGAGCCTTTACGCAACTCTCACCGGAACGTTGAATTCTGTAAGGAGCGGTGCTCACACTGTTGCATTCAAAATCACGAATCAGTCATCAACCCCGAACATCTATGACGTGATCACGGCTACCGTCATGGTAGGCACTTCAACTTACAATCTTGGAGACAAGACGGCGACACTTGCCACGGGCCAGTCGATCAGCTATTCAGTAAATTTCTGATAGCCATAAGTGAACCCACGATGCAAGAATCACGGTAGTTTACTATTCCGAAAAACAGCCTATAGAACATCTATATTCTCTTTAAAAAGCGTTCACACTATTGTCTATGGTTCTTAGTTGCGACCAACGAGCAACATATTTACACCTTCAAGTAATACATCCGAGTGTCGTGAAAAGATAAAGGGAATGAGAGGTCGTTAGTAATATTAAAATGTAATTAAAGTGGAATGGGGGAAAACTATGTCAAACTTACCAAAGTCTTTCGTTATCTTATTTTTGTGCACCAGCACCCTTCTTGCGCAAGGGCAGGCTAATCATGGCAGCAACCTGAAGATATCAACGCCCTCGTATAGGATTTTACCATCAAGTCAACCCTCTGCCAGCAATCCTGAGCGGCTAAGCAAATCTCTCAAGAAAACTGGCAGCATGCCATTTCCCGTAATGGTCTATCCTGCCAATGGGGCGACCAATGTTCCATTGATACCAAAGTTTCTCATACAAACTGTTGCTGGCGGCCTACGCTATGATTTGGAGGTGGCCTCTGATCAATACTTCAATAATATAATTGAACGCCCTTACATTGTCTTTTCATCGCCGACAGATTCGGGTTTTCAATTCAGGTTTGATGCTGCAGTGGTTAGCCCCAACAGCTTTACGAATAACACCACTTACTTTTGGAGAGTCCAGGTTACGGATAGCTCAGGACAGAACACGAGCGGCTGGTCACAGCCATATAGCTATACAACGACCTCACCAGGTGTTCCAGTATCTCAACCGGCACTGTTGCTGCCAGTTAACTACAGCACTATTCAATGGGTAGGGATGAATTTTCGTTGGTACCCCAGCTCTGGAGCGACTCAATACCAAATACAATGGTCAATGGATTACTTCTTCAATGGATTTATTTACACCTGGTCTGATGCAAACCAAACCTCACTTACTGAGGATTTGAAGCCAAACACAACCTACTATTGGAGGGTGATCGCGTATAACGACGGCAGTATCAGCCAGTTTTCACCAACTGGAAAGTTTTATACAGGCACCGTAGACACTCTGACAGCAGCAAGCGGCTCCTTCGACGATGGCAGTGGAACAGATAACTATGCTAATAATTTAGATGTGAGTTGGCTGATCATTCCACCTAAAGCAAAGCAAATCGTGCTCTCGTTTTCTTCCTTTCACACCGAAGCCAACTATGATTTTGTGACCATATATGACGGGTCAACAACTGGAGATCCGGTCATAGGAAGGTTCAGCGGCGATAATCTTCCTCCACAAGTTAGATCAAGCGGCGGAGCTATGCTTGTTCGTTTCACTACTGACTTTTATACAAATGAACAGGGTTGGACAGCGAACTATTACTCGATTAGCAGAAGCGATGCTATAACAGGAAAATTGCTTAATCTTGCCTTTGATCCATGGACAGGGGATTCCTCATTGGTTCCTCTTCCAAACACGTCAGTAAGCATATATAGCGGGAATTCCTTAGTAAACACCACAACGTCGGAGAATAATGGAGAATTCATGATAGGCGGATTAGACTCTAATAAAACGTATAAACTGGTTGTCAACGCAAACGGAACAGATCCAATTACACAGCAACCTATTGCTCTCACTTACCAGGACACGGCACACACGATTAGAGACAATTTAACTTTCATAGTCCCACTTTCGCTATACGAGACAACATACGGCCTAATAGATTCATTAGAACATCCGCAAGTAGATTTGAGCTCGGTTACAGACCTTGGTGTTGGATCGGCTAGCATTGATGGATACGATGAAAATGGCGCCGTCTCTTTGCTGAACTCCAAAGCAAATCTTAACACTCCAATGTCCAGCGATGAAGCTAGCTCGCTTGTCAGGCTGACTTTGGCTGAAGGGATGACGAATAAATTTCTGGGAGATGCAGGTACATTAAGTATCGGAACGCTTCAAACATTGATTCCCTTCATCCAGAAGCTGGTTGGACTTTGTTCAATTGGAAATTTGGTGCAAGAGAGTGTAGATGCCTTAATTGGAGACATAGGAAACACGCTGTTGAATTCTGCTCTCCAGCAAGCTCAGTCTTTAGTGAACTCAGAGTTATCCAAAATTCCGTCACCTGATGGTCAGCTACTACAGGTTGCAGCGAATGCTCTTTTTCTTGATGCTTATTCAGCTACCGAAGAGCCCAGTGATTTTGCCACGGAACGAGCAATTAACAATTTTGCCATACCCCTTGGTGCGAGCCTCTTTCTTGAGAAATACTACATTCCGCTTGCAACGCAATCATTGTTAAACTCAGCTATCTCGAATTCGACACTTGGTCTTATGTCAGGTTCAGCAGGGGGAGCATTCTCGGTGAGCAATGGGATATATGAGACGAGCCACGCCAAAACCTTAAAGGCAATGAGCGATGCAAACAACTACCTACAAACCTCAGGCTGGGCTGATTTAACAGGAAAAGCGGCAGGGCTTCTTAGTGGAATTGTGAGTATTAGCGTCGTAGGGGCGCCTTTAGCAGTTGCACTTTCAGTTTTTTCTGGGGTGGCGAGTGTAGGCGCGGCCGGAACTGCTGGATTAGCCCTCTATAAAGATTTTAGTCGCCTTGCCAGCTTACCGCACGACCTAAGCAGTGCTATGAGCTCAATTTACAATCCTATGATGAGCTCGAACTATAAGATGTTTTCCGTACAGCGGTCTTACGGGAAAATAAAAGACATCGATGCGATAAAGGCGGGTCTGCGAATGGCTTCTGACGACTACAACATTGAGCTGTCAAATTGTCTTGCTCAAATCAGAGCTGGAAATCGGACCGCTGCTCGGTCGATAGTGCCGAGCATTTTGGCGCTTGATTCTGCTCTTAACTCCCAGACAAGACTTTCATCATACACCATGAATGCGGCCTTTATTGTTGCAGATTCGAGCATTCCTGGATTTGATAATTTGTATTCGTCTACTAACGACAGCATCTTGAACTCGATGGCGACCCGCCAGGCAACATATCTTAATTTGCTGGCTTATCTCATGGATTCAACTTCGACTTCTTACGCTGATTCTATTGACCAATATGGTCAGATGGCAATCGAGGCAAATAACCAGATGATATCGAGTGTCAACCAAACTCTGAACACCATTCAAAGCGTAGGAGTACCAGGATTCATTGCACCCATATTTAGTAAAGCTCCTCTCCCCATTGGTCTGGGTTCAAATTTCAATGTGAGTGTGAGTTTCAAGAATTTTGGTGGGACCGCGGCCGACAATGCATATGCCAAGATCTTTCTTACGTCAGGTTTCACAGCTGCCAATGATTCAATTTTCATTGGGGAATTAAGCGCAGGTGCAACTGATAGCATTTCTTTTGTCGTAACAGCACCTGATGTTGACACAACCGGATCGTACTCGGTATTGTTCCTTTCCAGCGATGCGTCATCTTCGCCGGCGAGCGGGCCTCTGCGCTCTTCTAACGCCACTGGGGTAAAGCAAACACCATCCTCTGTTCCTAAGAGTTATGGATTGCTTCAGAACTATCCCAATCCATTTAACCCCTCAACGGTTATCGAATATGCGATACCCAGCAAAGCTCATGTGGAATTGATTATTTGGGATTTACTGGGTAGAAGAGTTAAAACGCTGGTGGATCAAGAAGAGGCTCCGGGAACGTATAAGGTGATCTTTAATGCGAGTGACATTCCTAGCGGCGTGTACTTTTACAGGATTGTTGCAGGTAGTTTTGTGCAAACGAAGAAAATGATGGTTATTAGATGAAACCACTTGCCGTGCTGTTTTTGATAGCATCGACCATACTTTCGCCGTTGCGTCTCACTAAATCACAAGAGATGAGAACATTTATCATTTCTAGTTTGTCTTATCAACAAGGGCAACGTATATATGGGAGGAGCTCTTTCATTCCTAACAAACTACACCGCCGGATAAAGCCACTTAGTAATTTATGGAAAAGCATCCGATTGTTTGGCGGCGACCCAGAATACCCAACTATGTTTCTAACGAGGTCGCAGGAAGAACCAGCGAAGGGTGGACGACCAAATCAACGCCAGCTTGGCCGCTCGGCAGATTACAGTTCTGAGGTCTATCTGCCCGATACGGTCGTGATGCGCGGTTTAGATGTTCCCGTGCGATGCTCATACTCGTACAACGCAGATGGAAGAATGGTTTCTGAGTTAATTGAGAAACGGCAAAACTCTCAATGGATAGATTCGTTGCTGTATACATTGACATACGATGAGTACGGACGCGAATATTCTCAGATGGATCAAGTATGGCAGACTAGCCAGTGGGTTAAGGACGGGTTAATAACTTACAGCTATGACCCAACTGGGAATGTGACCACAGTATTTTATGATAATTGGCAAGGCGGTAAGTGGACACATTCGGGCTGTATGACTTACACATATGATTCCAATGGCAATGCACTCACAATGCTGTTGAATGATTGGGAAGATAGTTCATCTGTCCCATTTTACGGAGAGAAGTATACCTACGATGTCAATGGAAAAGTGCTCACCGTCTTGCACGAACTTTATGATAGTACTCAAACCGTCTATTACTCGTGGCAGGCCACCTACACGTATGATGCTAAAGGTAACGTGTTAACAGAATTCGATGACCAGATTCAGAGCCCGAGTCCGAACGACGATCGTAGAACCACAACATATAAATATGACTCATGTGGGCACGTGCTTACAATGGTGGTAACAGACGATTATTCCAATATTTTTCGAATCGATTATACATATGATGCTCAAGGAAACCAGACTTCGGAATCTGAGTGGAGTGGACATCCTTTAACGCTCTTCTATCACGACACAACGACTTATGACTACGATTCTAACGGGAATTTGAGGCTACTTGTCCATCAGGATCTTCTGAATGCTTATGATGCTTATCACGAATTCGCTACTGTGACTTTTAATCGCATAGCAAATTTCTACTCTTTCTATGGGGACACAATAACTCTCATTTGGGAACGAGTGCGCGTTCCCAGTGTAAAAGTTACGTCGTTAACAGTGCAAGCAAGTCTTGACTCAGTGGAAATAACATGGAACACCTTATACGAAGAAAGCATAAAGGGGTTCAATATTTTGAGAAAGATACCTACAGGTAGCGGACTCTCTGTCATTGCAGTTTCTATCGCAGGTAGGACGCCGAATGTGCCAGGCATTGACGAAGGAGGGAAGAGATATTCTTTTGTAGATTCTAAGTTGGAAGGAGCGGGAACGTATTTATATAGACTTGAAGCCGTAAATGCTGATGGAAGCACGGATGACTTAAACACTGTTGAGGCTGATGTTGGAGCACCGAGCGCATATGCATTATACCAGAATTATCCTAATCCGTTTAATTCAAGTACCACGATAACCTTTGACCTGAATCGAGCTTCCCTTGTGACTCTTGATATTTACAATATGCTTGGTCAGAAAGTGGTAGGATGGAACTATGGAGGCATGAATCCGGGAAGATATCATGAAGTCATAAATATGAGTAAGTACGGCAGTGGCGTATATTTCTACAGACTTGTCGCCGGAAATTTCGCCCAAACGAAGAAATTATTACTCTTAAAATAGTATCTAATGATACCAGATCGTTTGATACTAACTATAAGTGAGGGGGAACGCAATCAGCACTCTCCCATTTCATTCAAGTCGAATCTAGACCTCAGGAAACTGGAGTTTCCAAATTGGAAACTGCAGTTTCTTTTTATAATTTGACCCCTCAAAAATCAGCTAAAGTCGAAGGATTTTTTCCGGCACGATATTTTCATTGTTTTGACTGATGAGAAAACATCACGGGCAAGAGGTGAAAATAGGCAATGGTGGAAAAAGAAGGCAAACCAATCGTGTCAATGTGGAAAGATACAAGTTGTGTCCGAACTGCGGCAATTTTTATTCGGAAATGGAAGATGTCGATTACTGTGGAGTATGTGGAAGAAAACTAATTGATCACTGTCCACGTTGTCACGAGCCAATACTATACCCAACTTCTAAGTTTTGTCCATTGTGTGGAGAAAGGTATGGGAAAGATGATAGTTAGGTGTAATCACTGGCTCATCATAAACGGAATTAGAAAGGTTGATTATTTGATTGAATCTATAGCAAATAGCAATGATACAAAAACAAAATAAAGGTATGCTTTTTATACAAATATGATAAAAACAAGTAGGTACCTCATTCCAGTACTCAGGTCTTCACGGCAGCCGTCACGTGGAGCTCTGAGAAATAAACAGGCGGCAAGAAAGGAGAACCTTAATGAAGACCGGAGCTCTAGTTTTAGGGATCATCGTCGGCTTGGTGGCTTTGCCATACGACCTGTTCAGTTACGGTCCTGGAAGCTTAGCGAATGCTGGCCAATCCAGGGCAGGCACAGGGTTGAAGCCGCTGAGCCTCAGATTGCCTTTTACAGCGTTGAATGGAGATTCGACATATCATATCCATTCCGTATAGAATTTTGATGAGTCAATACAAACTTCTTTGTAGAATGCTTTGGATTCTACAGTGGCAAATAATAATCAAAACTAAAAAGGAGACAAGACTATGAAAAGCACCATATTAGCTCTGCCCTTCTGCATATTACTGATTACATCTTCATCCGTACTCTCACAAGAGAAGCAGAAATCCTTCAGCTCAAACGACTGGATTGTTCAAACGGGCGTGGGATTTATTAGCAATGGATTTGATGGCACGATGAAGGTACCGCCGGTCGATATTTCCATTGAGCGAGCAATTGATGACAATTTGGCAATTGGAGCTTATGCAGGGTATGCACAGTATCACGATGTAATTAGTTCGCTATTCGGCCAGGATGTCGGGTTTGATTATGGATATACCCTGATTGGCGCAAGCCTGTCAGACCACTTCAACCCTGACTCTCCAGACCTTGACTTATACGGACGAGTATTTGTTGGTTATGCGATAGTGTCGGCTTCAACATTTGGATTGGGTCAGTTCAACGCGAGTGCTCAGGGTGATTTTGCTGTGTATGGTGGATACTTTGGCGCGACTATCTATCTTTCCCCAGGGTTTGGACTCAATGGGGAGGTCGGCTATGGTAACACGGCGGTTATCCGGGCAGGGCTTTCTTTCAGACTCTGAAGAAAACAGCGATTCACACCAATCAAACAAGAAAAACATGAATGGAGAAGATATCAAATGAAAAGCCTGTCAATTATCACTATCATGTCTGCCATTATCATTTCAGTTGGCATTCAATCCTGCGCCACGTCTGAGGCGGTAACCGGCAATCCAATAGATGAGACCTACGTGGCGAAGATTGTGGATGGTCAAACTACGGAAAATCAGGTCATATCATGGTTCGGTGCCCCCACCACAACATCAGAACTCGGTGGGAACGTTTTGTACATCTACAAGTATTGCAAAACGAGTGGATCTGGTCTGTACACGGGCTACTTTGGCCAAACAAAAAGCGTGGAAAAGTGCAATGAGCTTACTGTTACGTTTGACAAAGCATCAGGAACTGTAAAAGCCCATAATTATCAGAAGACGTTTTAACAGTTGCGTCTCTGTGAAGACATAATTGCGGTTGGATTGCTTCAGGAAGAATTTGGGCAATTCAATCCTAATAATAAGAGCTGGCCACGGTGTGAATCCGCGGCCAGCTATATTTATCATTAGCAAAGAAATAGGCATGCTCTAGGTTGATTTCACTGAGTGGAAATTCAGAAGCTCCAATTAACTGCGGGAAAGAAAAATGAAAAACTTTGTCAGTCTTAGTTCGGGATTGTTTCTATTTTTGATTTTATCCGTTGCCTACGGGCAATCTCACAGGGGAAAAATGACAGCTATTAATTTTGGTACAGTTTATCCTTCTGGAGATTTCAGCAACTACTGTAATGTAACCCAGGTGAATTTGTGGGCGACGTAACAAAATGTACGTTGGCAACTCAGTAGCCTTTCTTGGAAGAATAGAAATATCTTATTTCGATGGTAGGAGAATTGATGATTATTACAATCATTACACAAGTCCTGTGAGTATTTTAGCTATCGGTTCTGGACTCGAACTCCACGGCCTGTCAAGCGCCAATCCATATCTCGACATTGATGTGCCCTCTATAACATTGAACTTTGATCGTCCACGGGGCGGTGAGTTGAGGACAGGGTTTGGGATTGGCCTTGGCATTGAGGTTGGAATTGATAAATCGACGTTCGGAGTAGAAGAAAAATTCAACTCTTACGCAGTTAGAGGATACTCGCCATTGCAATTCTGGAGCGTGGGCGTAAAAGCCGCATTTTAGGCGACATGCGCTGATTTCATGTACAATCTTTTGTAGAAAACTAAGAGCAGCGTTGGCATGCGTTACTAAATTAGCTTTAAGATGACTATAGTCAAAACCGAAACAATTTTTCAAGAGCGTTTGTAAAGAACATTATAACCAGAAGGGAGCCGTTGCACATTTGCAATTACAGCGTAGGAGCACTGCAAGAATTATGAAAATCGAAATGACTCCCAGGAATTAGAATTTGATGAGAACACAGGAGGAAAACTATGTCAAACTTACCAAAGTCTTTCGTTATCTTATTTTTGTGCACCAGCACCCTTCTTGCGCAAGGGCAGGCTAATCATGGCAGCAACCTGAAGATATCAACGCCCTCGT
>Ga0078972_1017172_pt1 | contig 10470 bp, 6 predicted proteins | sample YelNatPaOPGAMG01_FD_67568 | JGI IMG/M metagenome (GOLD analysis project Ga0078972, IMG submission 67568) | Hot spring thermophilic microbial communities from Obsidian Pool, Yellowstone National Park, USA - OP-RAMG-01 (SPADES assembly) (version 2) | ecosystem: Environmental > Aquatic > Thermal...
GCCCCCGCGGCCCGATCACCGGTGGGGTAATGACGGCTGAATACTCACCGTCGAGAGCATGCCAGATGGGTTTTAGACGGCTGGTGGTCGGAAAGGGGAGGTAGTTTGAGTTTCGGCCATCTCGGTGTATGGATGGCCAGGAGGTCTGGGCATATTGGAATGGAAGCTCCCAAGAGCTTGGGGATTGGTTGAAACCTTGGCCACAAAGTCCATCCCCGGTCAAGAATAGGGGCTGATCGGCCTCACCTGCAAATCCAAACTCAAAGGGCCAGCCAAGAATGCATCCGATATTGACCAGTATAATTAGGATCAAAACCGCTCTCTTCTTTTTCATAATGATTTTTCCTCATCTTGATTATAATCCGAACGCTGAATTACTGAAGATGTTAAACTGATAATTCATCGGCATATTTGTCCATCTTGTTTACCTAACTGTCATCTTCGTTGACATTAAATTAAAGGAGAAAACCCTTTTGAAAAAGGGTTTTCCCCTTGTAACCCCTTTCCTAAAACTTTAATATTAAGATATTAAAGTTTTAGGAGGATGGTTTGGAAGGAACCCTTTTTCAAAAAGGGTTCCTTCCAAAATCTTTCTTGCTTGGCATATATTTTGCACCAAAACAATACCATAATAGGGGTTGGTGAAAGAAATAATCTCGCTCATCCGCTGATCGTCGATTTACTATTGAAGTTCGCACCTGTGTCTGCAATCGGAATCTTCCCCTTAAAATACATAAAAAGATTACCTTGTATACACTAATAACTTAATATCCACTACTAACTTATTATCCCCCTTACAGGAGGAGATGAACAATGTTCAAAAAAACCAGCTTCATTATTGCAGTCTTATTGTCGTTTTTGTTATCATTATTACTATCATCTGGATTATTACCCTCTGGCTTTATTTGCTCTGTCCAGGCAGCCAGTGTCGGAGCCGATGGCGGCATTACCGTAAGTTTGTCCTACAGCGGTGATCTTGATCATGACCTAGTTACTGACAACTCTGGCAATCCCATTCTTGACAGCAGTGGACATCAGTGGCAGGCTAAAGATAAATTGGAGCATGATCTTCGGCTCTTTGCTCAGCATGTCTATGAGATGAGCGAAGGAAAGCACTACATCCGCCGAGTGCTCATCAGTAATGAGGCCAGAGCCTGGGCATCTGCTGATATCCGCTGGGATATGGGCCCGGGCACATCTTCGGCTACCCTAGACGGATGGATAAACAGTCTAGTGCATCATTTGAATATTCGACGGGGCTGGAGGTCTAACATTCACGATGTGGCCTCCCATGAATTCGGGCATTATTTCTATGGCCTTTCTGATGAATACAGTAAGGATTACGGATATTATTCGGGCCACTTTCCTGAAGAAGCAAGCTTTCCGGTTCGGGTAACTGTTGGCGACCCTATTACGGTTATGAATGCCAATACGCCTCACCAGTTCTGTGATCACAGCGATCATTCAATCACTATTGAATACACTGATCCCTCAACCGGAACAGTGGTAACCCAAGCCTTGACGCCGGCGGTAATTGATGATGCTGACCCTGCTAATGACGGCCCGATAAATGAGTGGGTTAATCAGTTGTACGCTCTTGATGGTTGGGCAGTGGCTTGTCTGAATCATGTTGACCTGATCGGACATCACACTGACGGGGTCAGACCAGCAATCGACTTTTCAACCATGCCCGAGGTCGAATTAAGATATGTGGAGCATGAGGGTGCGGTACCAGGAAGAATCTTGCTTCTTGATCGCTCTGGCAGTATGAGCTATGAAGAGTATGGCATTCCGGCCAGCCAGTATGTTCAGGAAGCTGGCATGTTCTTATATCACAGCTCAGAGCCAGATGACTACATTGGCACCTTTGCTTATAATCATGCGGTTGATAAACTTTTTAATTATGACCGTTATAACAGCGCCAGCACTCTGACTGACTTCCTCGAGCCAACCGGCCTGACTAATATTCACCTGGCTCTGAAAACCGCGCTCGACACCTTTGCGGCTACTCATGGCCCAGATCATATGGCTGGCGCGGAAATTTTTCTTATGTCCGATGGCCGACAGACCACAGGAGAGGACCTTTGGACCCAGGTAGAGCGGGCTCGGGATGCTGGAGTGATCATCCATACCTTTTCCTACGGTGATGCGGACGAGACAACCATGCAGAATATCGCTTCGGAAACAAGCGGCGAGAATGTCATTATGTCAGAGAATGACGGAAGCCTGATGAATTTGAAAATGGGCATAGTCAAATCAATAGCCAAAAAGCGCGGCTGGACAGCCATGTATAACCATTTTGGAAAGCTTGAGTGGAAAACGGTGACCTTGGGCAATAATAACCTGTTCTATAGCACCATCAGTTTCACGGTTCCTGAGAATTCAAAGGATGTGAAATTTTACCTATTTCCAGAAAGTGTAAATGTTCAAAATTACTCCTTTAGCCTAGCGAATCCAGCCTCGGCTACCTTTTCCAGCAGCCTTGACAATACCCAGCAGAAGGGAAGATTTCTAGGACGGAAGGTGAAAAAGCCCCAGTCTGGTCAATGGACCGCCACCATCATGGCTAGCCGGCCAATAGGCACTACCACTGCCTACACAGGGCCATCAATAACTCAGGGTAAGGTATATCTTTTAGCTTATATTGATAATCAGGATATTGATGCGCAGGTCTGGCTCGATACTCCCCTGATCAGCCTTGGGAAGGATTATCCCAAAGTGCCCATCTATGCTTCGGTTTACAATAAATATCGACTGACTAAAGTAGATGTCCTGTCGCGGATATACGACCCAAACGGCCTCCTGATAACCACAGTTGAGATGTCTGATAGTGGCCGAAATGGGGATAAGGTTGCCGAGGATGGGATCTACACTGCTCTATTCGATACTGCAAAGTTGAATATTTCTTCATCAGCCGCATTAGTGGCTTATGTTCGCCGGCTGATCAGCCGCTTTACCATTCGGAGCTGTTTTACAGTTACCGAGTCTTCATATCCTGCCCCTCGTGCAGAATATGAATATGGAACAAACTATAAGGAGGTCTTGAAGAGTTATAAACCGTCTAGGTTTTCCGCCTATGCAGAGACTAGTGGTGGGCTGACTCAGAACGTATATCAGCCCTATCTTGATATCAAATTGGAAAAGCCCCTCTTATTTGAGCAGGGGAAAAGCTTCCGGCAATGGATCAGTATTGTCAATGCCTCTCCGAGTGCAGAGAGCTTGAGAGTCAACCTTGGCCAGGGAGTGAGGACGAGAGTGCTTGAGGCCGATCGCGGCGAGAAGGGAAATAGATATCTAGTTGAGTTTGCAGTCGATCAAAACGCCTGGCTGGGTAAGAGAGAGCTTTCGGTTCAGTTTGGCAAGACGATCTTGACTAGAGAGGGCTATGGAGAAATTGTCGCTGGGAGGATCACTCAGGAGATCTGCGATGGCCGTGACAATGATGGTGATGGCAAGATAGATGAGGAGCTGGTCAGAGATTGCTCCACGGCTTGTGGAAGTGGCCAAGAAATTTGCCAAAATGGCCGCTGGGTTGGCTGTACTGCCCCCAAGCCTCAGGATGAGGTGTGCGATGGCCTCGATAATGATTGCGACGGCAAGATAGATGAGGAGCTTTACCAAGTTTGCCCAGACGGTAAAACCAAAGCCACCTGCCAGCATGGTCAATGGGTTGGTTGCTACACGCAGCCGCGGGTATGCCAGGAAGATGATTCGGGCAATCTCGATGTGCCTGCTGCCCAGGGCAGAAGAGGGGAGGAGGTGCGAATTCCGGTGCGGATCCAAGTTGCGCCGTACGGGATTAGTAGCCTGGGGTTTGAATTTACCTATGATCCTGCTGTCATGGAATATACGGCCTATGAGCGGGGAGATTTGGTCGTCTCTTTTGCCCTGTTCGATGTCAGTAAGGTCAGCCCTGGCAGGCTCAGAGTAGCTGGAATATCCACTGCTGGTGGTATACAGAAGAAAGCGAGCGGCTATATTGTCTGGTTGAAATTTAAGATAGTCGGAGGGGTTGACAATGAGTGCTTCTCCCTTGGGCTTGAGAAACTAACCGATGATTTGGCTAATCTTTCCTCATCTGGCGGCTGCCTCTGCCTCAGAGCCTGCACGGGGGATCTGAATGCAGATGGAGTGATCACGCCGCAGGATGCGCTAATTGCCTTCCGGTGCTATCTGGGATTAGGTCCGTGCCCTGAGTGTGCAGATGTCAATCGGGATGGCGCTTTTTCTCCAGCAGATGCTCTATGCCTGTTTAAGAAGTATTTGGGACAGACTTCATGTCTTGATAACTTATTGCCTTGAGCTGGATTGAAGTGAAGTTGTGAATTTTGGAAGGAACCCTTATTCAATAAGGGTTCCTTCCAAACCATCCTCCTAAGACTTTAATATTAAAATATTAAAGTTTTAGGAAAGGGGTTACAAGGGGAAAACCCTTTTTCAAAAGGGTTTTCCCCTTAATTTATACACATGGAGGATTTATGTATGAGTAGCCTACTAAAGAAAGGGGCTCAAGGAGAAGAGGTTTTACAGCTTCAAAAACTCTTAGTCGAGCACGGCTTTCCGGTCAGTCTTGATGGCATCTTTGGAATAGAAACGGAGAGGGCAGTCCGAGCCTTTCAATCTCAAAACCTAGATCAGCATGGTGAGCCGCTTCGGGTAGATGGACAGGTGGGCCCACTGACCTGGTGGAGTCTCACCCATCCTAAACCTGTGATTGACCGTCCTGTCGCTATAAACTACCAGGAGATGCCGCCCGAGGAGGCGGGGGGAAGCAGCATAGGGCGGGCAGCCTTGAGTGCGGCTATTAGTGAGCTCAAAGCAGGAGCAGGTGAAGTTGGTGGGAATAATCAAGGTCCTTGGGTTTGCAAGTATTTGGCTCCGGCTGGCCTTGGCCCAGGGAATCCGTGGTGTGCCTCGTTTGTAAGCTGGTGTTTTTTGCAGGCTGTTGGTGGAGAGAAAGAAAAAATGCCCTTTTCTTATTCGGCAAGCGCCCGTGATTTATTGAAAAAATTTCAGAAAAAGGGCTGGGCCAAAAGCCCCTCTGATAGATATATTCCGCAGCCTGGAGATTTAGTTTTCTGGTGGCGGGTTAAGGCAGACGGCTGGCAGGGGCATGTTGGGTTAGTTCATCAGCTTAAATATGGTATGCTCTATACGATTGAAGGGAATAAGAGCCCACGGGTTCAGGGCTTCTCATATGTTTTTAGCCGGATGGAGAAGCTGCTTGGCTTTGGGCATGTCTTTTGTTGATATTAGGGGAAGCTTATGTGTGTGAGAGGGAGGTGAGCTTATGGTGGTGCTCCCTCCCCCTGGGATTTTAGGCCTTTTAACTTATTCTTGTGGAACTCTTTTGGGATCAACGGAAATTTTTAACTCCACCCGGCGATTTGCTGCTTTTCCCGCTGGCGTGTCATTTGATGCAATCGGTCTTGATTCGCCATACCCTACAGAACTGAGACTTGCGATATTAAGGTGTTTTCCTCTAAGATAATTCTCCACCGAGCGGGCTCTTCTCTCTGAAAGTTTTTGGTTATACTCCTCGGAGCCATCACTGTCCGTGTGTCCTTCAATTACCACTATATTTTCTGGATACTTAGCGAAAACAGCGGCTAGCTCATCGAGCTTTTTAGCTTCGCCCGGTTTAATCTGATCACTGTCTACATTAAACAGTATCTGGATAGAGGCGCTAATTGTCTGCTCCTGTTCATTGACCTGAACATTTTGCATTCCAGGTACCTTTTCCAACTCCTCCTTTTGCCTATCGAGACGCTTGCCGATTAGGGCACCGAGAGCACCACCAGCAACTCCTCCAATGATCGCGCCTTGAGCCCCATGTCCTGACTGATGCCCTATGATTCCACCGAGTGTAGCCCCAGCTGCTGCACCAATTCCTGCGCCTTTAGCCGTATTGCTGGCTGCGCAACCGCTCATCAGATAACAAGAGCCGGTCAAAAGGGTTCCTATGACTATGAGAGACGTGGTTCTTTTCATAATATTAACCTCCTTAGGGATAAGAGTTTTAAACTTTGAGCCTATCACAAGTCCTATCTAGATAAATGCTTCGCTCAACTTGCGGGAAGTTTTGATGCTTGTCTTTAGTGCTTGTGATGATAATTGGGGAAGGGTATCCTCCCTTCTCTTATCGACCAAATTCTTCTCCAGGATCGGGAATATGGGTTGTATTTATGGTGCTATAAGACCTTTTGCTTGGTAGATAAGGTGTGATAATCATCGCCTTGAGAAAATTATCTCAATGGATGGGTAGCGTTCCCTCATCAGGGGGCAGTTTTTGAAGCTGAACTGGAATTGTGCCGAATCTCTCTTCATATTTTTCAAGATTTTCTTTTAACGACAGGTAGAGAATTTTAGCATCAATCGGGTTAGTGATCACTCGGGTTTGAATCTTGATTTTATTTCCCGGTGGGGCCAAAAATCCGAAGTCGATAATGAATTCCTTTTGAGAATGGCCGATAATGACCTGGTTTACATAAAGTCCTCTTTCGACTTCTTCGGTGATACTGAGGGAAATTCGCGGCTGGTTTTTGGTTTTAGCGCTATCTTCTTGACTCATACTCATTTTTTCTCCTCATATTGTGTCCGTCTATCCTGAATCCAGAGCGAACACCTGAAAAGCTTTATATTCCAGAATGTTAACTCACACATTTTGTGAAAGTTAACTGATTGATTTTAAAATGCAATCAAGCATTCGCTCTGGCATAAGATCTATAGAATCTGATTAGTATATTTATATACCATATTTGCCGAAAAACATAAAACCTTATCATCTATATTCAGATGCTCCCCAATTATATCCAATCCTAATATGATCTTGGTATGATCCTGACCGGATTACCATAGAGGGGAGTTTCTCATTTACCACTTTCCGGGGTGAAATAAAGGCTTTTTTCGCTTGTATCTCCCACTTTAAGCTATTGTTTTTTACCTGGGGAACATCTGATCTATCTTCTTAAGATAAATTAACCTCTTGATTTGAAGGTATCTATCAGAAAGGACAGCTCAGGGCTTCCCATAAGGTATGAAATAGCAGCATACAACAAAATAGCGGTCAAGATGGTAATCATTAAGGCCACAAAGCAATACGTCCGGGATAAGGCGAAGAAGTTGCTTTGCCAGACCATTATCCAGATTCCTGCTCCGGTGAGGATACTGGCTAGTGCGCTCCTCAGGCATGAGTAAAGTATTTTTCGGCCACCCAGGGGGCCCATTTTTCTTCTGAGGTAGTAAAAGAGGCTCAAAAGATGCAGAATTGAAGCCAGGGAAGTAGCCAGAGCCAATCCTCCATGCTTGAGTGGCCGCATCAGGGTGATATTTAAGATAATATTGAAGATCATACTGATAATCGCGGCCTTGACCGGTGCTTTCGTATCCTGGAAAGAGTAAAATACCGGAACAACAACCTTTACACCTGCGTAGGCAAACAGGCCGACTGCATACAGCAGAAGAGCTCTGGCTGTGGCCTGGGCGGCCACAGCAGTAAAAGCTCCCCGTTGAAACAGTACACTGACAATCATCTGGCGGCAGATTATTAGGCCAAAAGTTGCCGGAAGAGTAATGAACATTACCAGGCGTAGCCCAAGGGAGAAGGTTTCCTTCACGGCCTCGACCTGCCCGCGAGCAGCTTGTCCTGATAGAGTAGGCAAGATAGCAGTGCCAATAGCTATGCCAAACAATCCAAGGGGAAATTGAATAAGTTGATTGCTGTAGTAAAGATACGATACACTTCCCTCTGGCAAGAAAGTGGCGCAGAGCGTATCGATCATGCTGTTTATCTCTGCTACGGCTAAGCCGACAATTGAGGGAAGCATCAGCATCCCAATTCGCCTCAATCCTTCGTGGTGCAGATCTATAGAAAATCGAAATCTCATCCCTTTGCGGATTAGGAGCGGAAGTTCAAAGAGGAGCTGAATTGCTCCCCCGAGCAGCACACCAATAGCCAGGCTGACAATAGGCTCCTTTAGGCTGGGGGCAATGAGATAGGCGCTGCTGATTATAGCTATATTGAAAATCGCCGGAGACAGGGCTGGTAGCAGAAAATGGTTGAGAGAATTTAGAATACCCATAGCAAGAGAGCCAAGGCCGATAAAAAAAACGTAGGTAAAAAGAATCCTAGCTAAGAGAATGGTCAGAGAGAATTTTTCTGGTGAGTGGCGGTATCCTGGAGCACAAATCATGATGATCCAAGGGGTAAACAAGAGCAAGAGGGCTATCATGATTGCCGTAGCAACCAAGGTCAGGCTGATTACATTATTGGCCAGTTTCCAGGAATCCTGCTTTCCTTTTTGGTGAAGGTATTCGGTAAAAACTGGAATAAAGGAAGAGCTTAAGGCCCCTTCACCCATAAGACGGCGGAGAAGGTCAGGGAAGCGGAAGGCGACCAAAAAGGCATCGGTGGCCATATGTGCTCCGAACATATTAGCCATAATCATATCTCTCAGGAAGCCAAGAATGCGGCTGCACAGGGTAGCCGCACTGATGATTCCTGCTGAAATAATCAACTCTTTATGCGTATCTTTGGATTGTTCTTGTAATCTTACCAGTGATCTTGACATTATTTTCAGTATTTGTTATGAATTTTAATCTTACTCATCATCAACCCTTATGGTGAGAGTGATAACATAGATAGCGTGATGCAGAGTGGAATAACCAGTAAAAAATTGTTGTGATACGATAAATTTGTTGGTACAATAAAAGCTTTCTATTGATTTTTCCGCTTTCTTATTGAATTTAAAGCGGCTGTCGGAAGATATAACAACCAGAAGTATAACAATCGGGTCAAATAAGCATCTATTGTATCTAATTTTGGTGAGTAAATAAACCCTCAATAATTTTATTTTTGTGGAAGGAGTAAAAAGAATATGCAAGAGCATCTGTCAGTAAAGAAAAGAATGCGACAGGATAGAGTAAGAGCTTTACGAAATCGCAGCCGGCGATCTTACCTTCGTACTACCATCAAAAAGGTTTTGGCCGCGATCGGGGATAACAACCTAACCCAGGCGCAGGCTGCCTTAAAAGAGGCGGTCTCTGCTCTTGACAGAGCAGTTTCAAAAAATGTTATCCATAGAAATACCGCAGCCAGAAAAAAATCCCAACTTATGCGTAAGATTAATGCCCTAGCTCCGTCTAAAGGTTGAATCCATAAGAAACTCGCCAAACCTAAGACGATAAGCTTAACCCAGGACGATAAGCTCAAGATAGGAAAATAACCTCAAGATATCCTAAAAGCCGATGAGCTAAAGATATAACTTGAGCCAACAAGATATAGCTGAGCCCCAAGATGCACTGGGTAATGATCAGCCTCAAGAGATATTGAGGTCTGGTGCGAGCGGTTTTCGGGCGGTTTATGAGGCTCGGAGTTTTAGTGGTGAGCTTTATCCTTTTGGGAAGGCGAAGTTTTTGAAGAAGTTTTTGAATATGTTGCATATTCAGAATTAAAATGGGGATTTAGTTAACGGGAGCTGGGGATCAAAAAGGCCTGTCGACAATCGCCCATCGCCCATCATCAAAGACGCTTCAGACAAAAGAAGTGGGCGCTGGATGGATGGTTCTATTTTAAAAAAAGGCTGTTTCCCTCCTCAAAGAAGGTATTATTCTCTATAACTCTATCTGTCTAAATAAACATAATAGGCTCCCTCCAAGGGATAAGTGCGTCTTTTTTGTCTCAGCAAAAGGACCTGCTTAATAAGGACCTTGGCTTGATTTGATTTTAAGTTAGGCCGCTCAAGCAGGCCGCTTAAGCAGTCAGATATTTCTGTTCAACACCGAAAAATGGCGCGCTGCTCCTTTGCCCTGGTTGATATGCTTTTGAGGCTCAAAAGAGAGTATTTGAATTTCGCAGAGAGTAAAAGCAGAGAGTAAAAGAAGAATTTAAATGTAATTAGGGTAATCAAAAAGGAGGTGGTTCGGTTAGCGATCGAATTGTAATTCCTTAAAGAACTTCACATATTCTGGTTGAATTTTTTAACTTGTATTATTCATAAACCCAAGGAGGGATTCAATGCAAAAGAACTGGTTTTTGAGAGTTGCTCTAGTTGCTGTTTTCGTTATCGGATCAATCGTTACCGTACCTGGGGTTAAGGCTCAGGAAAGTACTGACTCTGGCTCTGGGCTCGTTAGAGAGGATCAGGCATATTACGGATTATACGGCGGGCTCTATGGCGGGCTGTACGGCGGCTATGGGCTATATGGCGGATTATATGGTCTGTACGGTGGTCTGTATGGTGGCTATGGGTTGTATGGTGGTCTTTACGGTGGTTTATATGGCCTGTATGGCGGGCTGTATGGCGGCTATGGGCTATATGGTGGATTATATGGCCTGTATGGCGGAATGTATGGTGGCTATGGACTATATGGTGGGCTCTATGGTGGTCTCTACGGTGGTCTCTACGGTGGGCTGTACGGATTTGGCACTCCTTTTGGAGTTAACAACCTGTACTACACGGTTGATACCGG
>Ga0078972_1017174_pt1 | contig 10469 bp, 8 predicted proteins | sample YelNatPaOPGAMG01_FD_67568 | JGI IMG/M metagenome (GOLD analysis project Ga0078972, IMG submission 67568) | Hot spring thermophilic microbial communities from Obsidian Pool, Yellowstone National Park, USA - OP-RAMG-01 (SPADES assembly) (version 2) | ecosystem: Environmental > Aquatic > Thermal...
CGAACGGAATTGATTTTAAAAAAATTGAGAAGATAAGACCATCAGCAATGCAGTCTGATGTAATATTTGCCGGGAGATTGATAAAGGACAAGAACGTGGACTTTTTGATAAGGGCAATCGAATTGGTAAGAAGGGAAATACCGGATGTGAAATGCATAGTAATCGGTGACGGCCCTGAAAGGGAAAGACTCGTTAGACTTGCAAAGGAACTGGAAGTCGATGGTAATGTCAAGTTCGTTGGGTTTATTCAGAATCACGATGATCTGATAGCATGCATGAAGTCTTCTAAGCTCTTTGTTCTCCCCTCCACAAGGGAAGGGTTCGGAATAGTTGCCCTAGAAGCAAACGCATGCGGACTGCCCGTTGTTACTGTAGAACATGAAAAGAATGCGGCCTGCGAATTTGTAAAGGATGGTTTTAATGGATTTTTATGTGAGCTATCGGAAGAAAAAATTGCAGAAAAAATATTGCTCGGCTTAGAAGTAGGATCGAGAATGAGAGAAAGGTGTGTAGAAGTTGCAAAAAACTACGATTTAGATTCAATCGCAGATATGATGGAATCTCTATATTTGGAGATTATAAAATGATGGTGTTTGGCTGAATAAGAATCGAAGAAGAGGAACGTGGATATTTTGTGGGAAATGTATGAAGATACTTCATGTTTATGATGGACATGAAAGAGTCTTTCCCGGAGAGGGTTCCGTTCCAACAGTAGTTTATCACTTAGCAAAATATACGGCCAAAAAGGGGCATGAAGTAATAGTTTTGGAGAGAAGGTGGGCAGGAACAAATTATGAGGAGGAAATAGAGGGAATCAAGTTTATTAGATTTGATCTAAGCATTTGTTCAAACGTCTCCAACAAGGAAGTAGTTTACGACCAGATCAGAAAACCCATAGGGGTTTTACGCTTCATTTTTGACAGATTTGTGTTTGCACTTAAATCTAACAGATACATAAAGCAAAATGATTTTGACGCCATTCACGTTCATCTGCCTTTTGCTTCGAACATCCTAATAAATCTCAATAGAGAGTTAAAGGATAAGATGGTTTATACAGCCCACGTGGGAGAGGAGGGTAAAAGGTTTGGATTCGATTCAGCTCCGATGGCCCTTAAGATTTTCTCGCCCGATTTGTACCTGATGAAGAGAGTTAGAAAGAGCGTTGTTTTGAACGAGCCTTTAAAAAGGAAGCTAATTGAAAAGGGAATTCCCGGAGAAAAGCTTGAAGTTATACCGAATGGCGTAAACGTTGAGGATTTTGAAGTGAGCAAAGAGGAAGTTGAAAGGGTTAGGAAAAAGTATGGCCTTGAAGGGGTTGTGGTGATGTTTGCTGGAACTGTAACTCCCAGAAAAGGGGTTTTTGAGCTGATAAGGGCTGCAGAAATTCTGAACAACAAGGATGTCCTTTTTCTAATTGTTGGAAACCTGAACCTTGACAGAGAGTACGCCCAAAAAGTGATGGAGTATGCGAGAATTAAAGGCATCAATGCGAAGTTTACGGGCTTCGTTCCTTACGGGGATCTGAAGGCCCTCTACTCAGCATGCGATGTCTTCGTGCTACCCTCATTTGAAGAGGGCGATCCTATAGCTTTAAAAGAAGCGATGGCGTCCGGAAAGCCTTTAATAGGCTCTAATGTAGGGGGAATTCCAATGCAGATAAAGGATGGCTGGAACGGATTCTTGGTTGAGCCGGGAAATGAGAAACAATTGGCGGAAAAGATAGGGTATTTGATTGAAAACGAGGAGGAGAGAGCGATTATGGGCAAAAATAGCAGGAAACTGGCAAAAGAGGAATTCGACTGGGAAAAGATTGCGGAGAAGTACTTGAGGGTTTATGAAAGTATTTAAATCGAGTGTCTAAGCATTGTGAGAGATGGGTGAGCGTATGGTGAGTAAAAGGTGAGTATTTATGGTATCGGATCATGATAATACCATTACTGTAAAAGAGATCGAATTTCTTAAATCGACGCTGAATCCCTCAGATAGAGCTATTAGGGAGATAGTTCTGGTTAAAAGGCTACTAAAGAAGGGGATACCTTTATATAAAGCGATCAGAAAAGCAGGGCTTGGCTGGAAGAACTATTATAAGTACGCTCCGCTTATATACGATGACCCTGAAATATTAGTTCCTCTGCCTAAGACTATTCTCAAAGATTACAAATATAGAATAGACGTCGAAAGCATTAGGATAGTTCTCGATGGTGTGGCAAAACTTGTCGCAGCTAGGCTCATAAGAGAAGTTTTATCGGGAAAAAGAGGGAAAGAGAAGCTTTGGCGGGAGGTTAAGGAGAACCCTGGAAAGCATTGGCTCCGATTATGCAAAGACTTACAATTGGTGTGGATGCATGAGCTCTGCGTTTATATTTGAGTAGTAAATCCTTTTCCGCTACATTAATCGCGGTGTTAACTCTAAGAAAGAGGTATTAAGAAGTGGTGGTTGTTCATGCTCATAAGTCATTTTGTTTCTCTATTTCCAAGTAAGAATGGAAAAGTGCAAGTGTACGGAGCTGGACGGGTGGCTTATTATTTATCCAAGAAACTGGCGGAGAGGGGGCATAGCATTCAGGTTTTTGTTCCATTCAGTTGCGATCTTATAGAGAACCATGGAGGCGTCGTCGTTCACTTCTACAGGTCAATCTTTAGGGTCGGTATCATGAATATTTCATGGAAGCTGTTCTTTGATCCACTTAACTATGATACCGATATAGTGCACATCCACAACGATACACCTATCTCCATGCTCGCTGGGCTAAGATATGCGAACAAGAAAAGGAAACCACTGATAGTAACTTGGCATGGAGATTGGATTGAGAATTATGGTAATGCCGTCCGGAGGATGGGAGTTTATCTTTCGAATAGGTATTTGGTTGATAAGGTTTTATCCAAGGCAAGAGTCATAATAACGCCTTCAAGGTACTATGTCGAAGAATCGAAATTTCTAAAAAAGTACAGAGCGAAATTGATTGAAATCCCAAACGGAATAGATCTAGAGATCTTCAATATCCCGTACTCAAAAGATGAATGCAGAAAACTGTTAGGATTGGATAATACAAAAAAGTTGGTTCTCTACCTAAGTGCGCTTTATCCTTTAAAAGGCCCGCAAATACTGCTAAAAGCCATACCAGAAATCATAAAAACGCATAAAGATGCCTTCTTTGTATTTGTTGGCGGGGGAGAAGTAGATGGGTATAAGAAGTTGGCAGAAGAATTGGGTATTCAAGACTGGGTAAAGTTTACAGGATATGTCGAGGAAAAATTAAAGTCTCTTTATTACAAAGCCTCTGACATTTTCGTTTTACCCTCCATCGAGACCTTTGAAGTCTTCCCATTAGCGCTTTTAGAGGCAGCAGCCTCTGGTCTTCCGATGGTCGTAAGTGACCTTAACACTTTTAAGTGTATAATCGAAGATGGCTACAACGGCATTGTAACAAGAAGGGGCGATCCTAAAGCTCTTGCAGATGCGATTATTTATCTGCTTGAAAATGAAGACGCAAGGAAGAAGATGGGGGAGAACGCAAGAAGAAAAGTCGAAAATTACTCATGGGAGAAAATCGCCGAGATGACGGAGAAAATCTATGGGCAGGTCCTTAGCAATTGACGAACTTGCAATAGGAGCATCTTTAGGATGTTTCCGAGGGTTAACTCTTGAGAAAGCCATGAATGCTTATCTAAACTTATCTAAAGACTTTAACTTAAAAGCTGTTGAGCTTCGGTTTGAGAAAGAGACTGGAAGACCGTCGTTTTGGCATTGGGAAGTAGATAGCAGTGTGAGGAGTTTTCTGGAAAAATTTGAGTTTGCTGGAGTTCATTTACCCTTTGTCTACATAAACCCGATCTCTCCAAATCCGAGGATTAGAGAAGAGTCGATTAGGCAACTAAAGGAAGCTATGGAGAAGGCTGCTGAATCGAATATGGACTATGCTGTAATGCATGCTAGAGGCTTAGCGCTTGGGCTTTCAGACGAGGAACAGTTTGACGAGTGGCTTAAGCTGATTGGGGAACTTACAGATTACGCAAAGGAAAACGCCATAATTCTAACCATAGAAAACGCCGATTTTCTATGGAATCTTGCAGATGTTGCCGAAATTGTGAAAAGAATTAATTCAAAATGGCTTAGAATGACTTTTGACATTGGTCATGCCCATTTAAGAAAAGTGTCACCCTTACAGACTTTTCCCGTGAGGGAGCTATTTTTAAGGATGCTAGATGCTTTTCTCCCTTTTTCTTTTTCTCTGTTTAGGAGAAACATGCCTTACGAAAAATACGGTTCCATTAAAAAATTTCTTAAAACCGAAAAGGATCTCATACATGTTGTTCACATTCACGACTACAACGGGAGAAGAGATCATTTGGGGATAGGAGAGGGTAAAATAGATTTCTCGTTTCTTCCCTTACTGAAAGAATTTTTCAGAGGACCTTATATATTTGAAGTGGAATTCAACAACCCTATAGATTTTGAAAAAAGCTATAAGGAATTTTTAAAGAGATTCCAATCGTAAGCATTTCTGATTTCCGAGTTGCAAAAAATAATTGCAAAGAAAAAGGTGACTGAAATGCCTCCAGTAATTGCCGTATTTATGGATGGTTTAAAACCTGAAAGCCTTGAGTACATGGAATTTTTGAATACGTTATATAAAGCGAGACTCAAAACTGAGCTGGGCGCATACTCACCTGTCTGTGACACCTCGATATACACGGGAGTCTTTTTGAAAAAGCATCTTTGCTGGTTCACTTGGAAATACTCGCCGAATACTTCGCCTTTCAGAATTTTGAACAAACTTAAACTTGCTAATTTCCCACATAACATTTACTCAAAATATGCATGCTACAAACTTGCTCTCAGACTAAGCGGTGCGACCAATCCTGCGATCTTCGGGTTTACTGTTTTTGCAGGTATTCCCATGAAGTGCTGGGCTTGTTTCGATACAGACATAAAGGAGCCATGGGAAAGACCGAACTACTACAATGGTTATCCAAACTTGTTCAAGATTCTGGAAACAAATAACGTTCGATATGAAGTTGTTGGGACGAATTCAAAGGACCTACCGGATTCTTCAAGAGTGGTAAGAAAGCATAATCCTAGGGAAAAGGTACCGCTACTAAACTATTTTATAGGTGACATCGATCATCTCTCCCACGAATACGGGCAAGATGCTCGCGAAACGATAAGAAGATTGATAGAGATCGATGAGATATTACAAGAAAAATATGCTAGGTTTGAGAAAATATTTTTTGGAGATTTTTACTTTATAGTTTTTTCAGACCACGGCCATTCACGTGTGGAGAACATCGTGAACCTAGAGGAAATTTTCAAAAGAAATGGAAAGAATCTGAAAGACTACATCCACTTTATAGATTCAAATTATGCTAGATTTTGGTTTAGGGGTCCTGAAGAGGAGGAAGAAGTTAGGAAAGTGCTTTCTGAGTTGGAGAATAAGGGCTTTTTTTTAACCGATGAGCACTTTAAAAAATACAAGGCAAATATGCCAGACAATAGGTATGGGGACCTCATCTTTTACTTGGATAAGCCAAACGTATTCTTTGGTAAAGAGATCTCTGCGTTAGGTAGGAGAGTTTCAGCCCCTGTTTCTATGCACGGATACTTACCAGACTATCCAGACTCCGACGGTGTTCTTGTTTCCAACATGAAGCTTAAAAAAAATGTAGCAATCTTGCAAGATATAGCTCCATCTATCCTGCAAGCCCTAGGTTTAAAAGTTCCCGATTATATGGACGGCGAACCTGTATGGAAGGGAACTTCGTAGAAGATCCGAAGCTCAATGAGAAGATATCTAGAGTTATTGAAGAACTGAGAGATGAGATAGTTTCACGCTTTCGTCCGAAATCTATAATCATCACAGGAAGCTTCGGGAAAGGGGAGGCTAGAGTTGTTGAGGAGAATGGGAAGCTAAAGTTCTTGAGCGATTGCGAAGTCATACTCATACCCTACAAGTGGGTATTCAGCAGGAAGAAATTGGAAGAGTTCGAGCATGAGTTCTATAAAAGGACTGGTTTAAAGGTTGAGATTTGGGGTTTCACTCCTACGATTTATCTTTGCATACCTTTCATGAATAAAAGGATGAAGCCGCTGATTGCCAACTATGATCTAAAATATGGTTCGAAAGTTATCTATGGCAAAAACTACCTAGAGAAGATTCCAGAGTTTGGACCAGAGGATATACCTGTCTGGGAAGGGATAAGATTGCTTTTAAACAGGATGGCTGAGGCGTTGGAACATTTCTCAATGGATGGCTCAGATAAAATGGTTTTCTGGTGCGATAAAATAGTACTGGCCTGCCAAGACGCTCTGCTCCTCACAGTTGGTAAATATGCGCCGTCTTATAGAGAAAAAAATAGTATCTTTGCAAAGTCTGTAGAGCAGTTCGAATTGCCATGTATTCAAGCTTTAGCTAATCTAGCCAGAAAAGCAACAGAGCGCAGGTTGAATGGCAACGCTGAAATGCCCAATGAGTGTTTGAAATACTGGTTTCAAGTCAGCGAAATATGCGATGAAGTTTTCAGGTATGTCTTGAAAAGAAGCTACAGCATCGATTTCAACAATTACTTGGAGTTTCAGGAAATATACATAAAATCAAATCTTGCGAGATGCACTACGTTGCCGTTTGGCAATCCAGTTCTTCAGAACGTTTTCAGGTTTCTTAAAAGAAAGCTTGTTGGATACAAACTTCCAAATATAAGAATGTTGTTGAGAATATGGATTAGGTGGGATCACATGCTTTACTCCCATATACCCCTTCTTTACTTTGGAATAGAAGAAGACTGCAGGGTAAATACAAGGTACCTAGAGAAAGTTGTTTGTTTTCTACGAGAATTGGGATATAATCTTAGACTCCATAATTGTTCCTTAAGAGAGTGGTTAGATGTGAGAGATAGTTTTGTAGAAGCTTGGCATCAATTAAAATTATGATAAAAAAATAAAATTGTTAAAAAATTGAAGAGGTGATCAATATAAAAATATTAATCGTCTGGCGAGGTTTGCCACGACCTAACCATCCCAGCTATGCCCGACCATTTTATTTCATAAAGTACTATAGCTCTACAGACGATATAACCTTAGTCTCGCCTTATCATAACAGGGAGACTTTAATTGATATGCCAATAAGGTATAATGGAGTTCCTGAACGAGCTTTTAAGAACTTCTTTTCTAAAGCGACATTCTCAGTTTTAAGGAGACTGACATACACTAACTTGCTATATACCAAGGATTTTAACGTTTCTAGACAATATTTTCCAATTCTTCAGAAAAAAATCAATGAGGTATTGAAAAAAGAAAGATTTGACCTCATTTATTCCGACTATTCTACTTCATCTTATCTACTTTATTTTAAACGAAAGGGTCGAATAAAGGCACCAGTTGTTTTAGAATTTTTTTCTCCAACACTATATTCGCAGCGTTGCTTTTTAAGATATGGATCTTTTCGAAATAAAATTCTTGCATTTTTAACTTATCTTTCTTTTCGCTTTTTAGAAGTCAAACGCTACGGCCTCTTTGAAGCTGGTATTTATGTTTGTAAAACCCATCTTGAATTATCGAAACCTTTTTTGCCTAAGCAGACTTTCATTATCCCACCTGGTGTAGATCTTGAATTTTTTAGACCCCAACCGGTATCTTCAACCTCCTCCAGCATAACTTTTATAGGTAGCATGAATTACTTGTCCAATGTTGCTAGCGTTCTTCACTTTTATTCGAAAATATATCCATATATTAAGAGGGAATTACCAAATGTAAAGTTTTATGTGGTTGGAAGAGAACCTGACAATAGAATAAAAAAATTGAGCTTTGACCCGTCAGTTATCGTTACGGGATCTGTGAACGATGTCAGGCCCTATTTTGCTGCATCCGAAGTTTTTGTGAACCCGATAATTATTGACGATGGAGGTATTAAAAACAAAGTTCTGGAGGCAATGGCAATGGGTAAGGCGATAGTCTCAACTCCTTTGGGTGCGAGAGACATTGGAGCAACCGATTATGAGAACATTGTTATTGCGAGAAACGACAGAGAATTTGCAGAAAAAGTAGTAGAATTGCTCAAAGATGAAAAAGAACGACGAAGAATAGGTAATAATGCGAGAAAATTTGTAGAAGAAAATTATTCTTGGGAGAAGCAGTCAAAGATGCTTTACAATGTTTTTAAAGAACTTGTGGAGGGAAATTTTGATGAACTTCACTAACTTTGGAATTCCCAACCTCTTTATACTGAACGACTGGGAGATCAAGAAATTTCTTAGCGTGGTTTTAATTATCCATACAACTCTAATTTGCTTAATATTTCTGGAATCTTCCGGCTTTGAAATTCCAATAATTAGACCACTGGTTGGCTTTGTTTATCTGACATTTATTCCGGGATTTTTGATTCTCAGAGTTTTGAGAATTCATAATCTTGAAAGCGCCGAAAGCATTCTATACGCTGTTGGTTTGAGCTTGTCGAGCTTGATGTTTCTTGGTCTTTTTGCAAACACCGTTTATCCGCTACTTGGGATTTCAAAGCCGATATCTCTGTGGCCTTTGACTATCACAATCGCTATTTTTGTGTTCATTCTCTGCATTCTGAGCTATCTGAGAGATAGAGATTTTGCTAAGACTTGTAGCATTAATTTAGATTTTATTCTCTCTCCTTCTACATTGTTTTTAAGTCTAATTCCTTTTATTGCTATCTTTGGCACTTTTCTCGTAAATTTCTACGCAAATAATATTCTACTGATGTTTTTAATTCCCCTAATCGGATTTTTACCAATTTTAGCGATTTTAAAATTCGAGAAGAAGCTGTATCCATTTGCTGTATTCATAATGGCTATCTCTCTGCTTTTTCACACGTCTTTGATTTCCAATTACCTCTGGGGTTGGGATATACAGCTCGAGTACTACTTCTCTAAGTTGGTTCTCACTAATGGATACTGGAACTCGAGCCTTTATGGTTCCATAAATGGAATGTTAGCAATTGTCATACTAGCTCCAATGTATTCCCTTTTGTGCGATCTTGACATTGTATGGATCTTTAAAATCGTTTATCCGTTTTTCTTTTCATTCGTTCCTCTAGCAATGTACTGTTTCATCAAAAAACAAACGAATGAGAAAGTTTCATTTCTTTCGTGCTGTTTCTTCATTTTCTTAGCATTTTTCTACTCTACAATGCTCCAACTGGCAAGACAGCAAATTGCTGAACTATTTCTTGCCCTCGCTATTGCACTGCTGGTTAACAGGGAATTAGAGAGAAAATCCAAATCCTTTTTGTTGACGCTGTTCGGCATATCCATTATAGTATCTCACTATGGAACGGCGTACTTGTTCATGTTCATCTGTATAGCAAACTGCTTGTTTACACTTCTGCTTAATTTCCCGCGGCTCTTCGGAGGAAATTTGTCTTCAAAGTCATACGAATTTTTCATAGGCCCAGCTTTTACGATAATCTTTGCAGTATTAACCTTAATGTGGTATATGTTTACCGCTGGTTCACATCCCTTTGAAACTCTATTACACTCAATTCAGATAATTACCATGGAATTTTTGAACCCCATCGAATCGGATGCTTTTCATTTAATCGTTAGAAGGACGGTCTCCCCCCTTCATGATGTTCTCAAGGTTTTGCATAATATTACACAGTTTTTTGTAGTCTTGGGAATAGCTGAATTAATTTTAGTGCGAAAATATACTGGGAAGTTCAACAAGGAGTATTCTCAGCTCTCGGTAATCTTTTTCGGCATCTGGGTATTATCAGTTATAATTCCATACTATGGCTTTGATTTTACGCGAGTGTACCATATTACCTTGATTGTATTATCTCCTTACTTCGTTATTGGAAGTTTAGTTTTTTTGGAAATATTCAAAAAATATTTAAAGGGAATCTTGAAAATACAGGCATCACAATTGCCAAAGGTTCTTTCTATTTTCCTCCTCATTTTTCTCCTCTTTAACTCAGGATGGGTCTACGAAGTGGCGAAAGACAATCCGACTTCAATTGCATTAAGTAAAGTCGATTATCCCGTTTTTAAAGACCCAGAAGTAATTGGGGCATCTTGGTTGCACAATAAAAGAGCTGGGAATGTGTATGCTGACTCTTACAGATGGCTGCTGTTTATAGGGTTTGAAGGATACCCTTACGATTGGTTTCAAAACTACAAAACTCAATCCTCTCAGTTATATATTTTTTTAGGCGATTTTAATATTAGGAATTGTGTATTACTTGAAGCCTATGAGATCGGTCCGAGGATCTCTTTAAGAGAATACGTGAACGTTACAAATATCGTGAAGAATATGAACAAAATATACGATGGCAAAGGTTCAAATGTTTATCTGGGGGCCTAGAACAATTGGAGGTGATAAAAAGTGAGGTACGTGCTTGTAACCAATCTCCCATTTGGGCTAACTCCAAACGGAGCATATGCAGTCGACGAGCTTTGGGGTTGGGATCTTAAGGCCCATCTCGAAGCATTAAATAAGCATCTTCCAC
>Ga0078972_1017176_pt1 | contig 10466 bp, 8 predicted proteins | sample YelNatPaOPGAMG01_FD_67568 | JGI IMG/M metagenome (GOLD analysis project Ga0078972, IMG submission 67568) | Hot spring thermophilic microbial communities from Obsidian Pool, Yellowstone National Park, USA - OP-RAMG-01 (SPADES assembly) (version 2) | ecosystem: Environmental > Aquatic > Thermal...
TTTATCCACCTTCATGGTAAGGCCAGCAGCGTACATGTGCCCTCCAAAGTTCTCGAGCAGGTCGGAGCAGGCCTCAATGGCCTGATACAAGTCGTATCCTTGAACAGAACGGGCAGAACCGGTAGCCAAATCGCCCGATTGGGTTAAAATAACCGTAGGGCGATAGTAAGTTTCAATTAAGCGCGAAGCAACAATCCCTACTACACCCTTGTGCCACGAAGGGTTGAATAGCACAGTGGAATAGCTATGCTGCAACCTTTTATCCTGCGCTATCATTTTAATTGCCTCGTGCGTAATGGCTCGATCAACATTTTTACGGTCGTTATTGCACGAGTCGATCAGCGCCCCCACCTCAAAGGCTGAACTATCGTCGGCAGCGCAAAGCAGGTCAACAGCTGTTTTCCCGGACTCCATTCGGCCAGCCGCATTTATTCGTGGACCTATACGGAATACTATGTCGTCGATGGCTATCCGTTGGTTTTCTATTCCGGCAATTTTGATTATCGACTTTAACCCACGGCTTGGCTTTGTATTCAATTTTTCCAATCCGAAATAGGCCAATACCCTGTTCTCATCAACAATAGGCACAATATCCGATGCAATGCTTACAGCTAACAGGTCGAGATGTTGGTAAAGTTCCTCCTCTGATGTCCCTGTTTTTTTGCAGTAGCCCTGCAGCAACTTAAAGCCAACCCCACAGCCCGAAAGCTCCTTAAACGGGTATTTACAATCGGAACGTTTGGGATCAAGCACAGCAACAGCATCGGGAATTCTATCACCGGGCAAGTGGTGGTCGCAAATGATAAAGTCGATATTACGCTGTGAGGCATAGCGAACTTTATCAACTGCTTTTATGCCGCAATCGAGAGCAACAATAAGTGAATAGCCATTTTCAAAAGCATAGTCTATTCCCTTGAACGATATTCCGTACCCCTCGTTGTACCTATCGGGAATGTAATAGCCAATTTTTGTGTACCGTTTTCTGAAAAAAGAGTACATGAGGGCAACAGCAGTAGTACCGTCAACATCGTAATCGCCATAAAAGAGGATAGATTCGCCCCGACGGATTGCCCTGTCGATGCGCTCAACCGCTTCGGCCATATCCTTCATCAGGAATGGGTCGTAGAGGTCAGCTAACGAGGGCCTGAAAAAGCGCTTAGCTTTATCAAAACTATCAATTCCGCGCTGTACCAGTAGCGATGCTATGGTCTCGCTAACGTTAATTTCCTTAGCCAGAGAGCTAACTAATGCCGGATCGCCCGGATCCTTGAGAACCCATCGTTTTTCCATTTCTGCATGGTTTAAATGTTAAGCAATACCTATGCGGTTGCATGCGAAATGAAACCGATGAGTAAAGTGGTTAAGGAGTTTAGCCTTAACCTCTTCCATATCAAGCTGGCGGTTAAGCTCCACCTGCATGGAGGTAACCCCCTTATCAATAAATCCGCAAGGGTTTATGTAGCGGAAGTAGTCCAAGTTGGTGTTTACGTTAAAAGCTAAGCCGTGCATGGTTACAAATCGGCTTGCCCTAACACCAATAGCGCAGATTTTGCGTTCGCGACCCTTTACACCGGGATCGAGCCAAACGCCAGTTGCACCTTCAAGCCTATCGGCTGCAATACCATACTCCTGAAGGCAATCGATTACCACCTGCTCCAGCAAGTGTATGTAGGACTTGAGGGTTAGCCCAAAAGCCTCCAGGTTGAATATGGGGTAGGCAACAATTTGTCCGGGGCCATGATATGTAATATCGCCCCCGCGGTTGATGTGGTAGAACGATGCGTTAATCCGTTTAAGCATCTCTTCGGGGATCAGCAGGTTGGCGTTTTCGCCGCTTTTGCCAAGGGTGTAAACATGCGGATGCTCGCAAAACAGCAAGTAATGTAACTTGCCATCGCCGTTTAGTTTACGTTTGGTTACCTCGTCGAATAGTTTTTCCTGATAATCCCATGCCTCCTTGTAATCAACCGTTCCAAGATCATGAAACTTTACGTTTTGCATTATATATTGTTTTTCCTATTTGCATAGCAAGTACACCGGTTTAAGGTTAGATTGATTATTTACAACATCCTTTAACCAGGTGTTGAGCCTTATCGGCGTGGTACGACGAGCGAACCAGGGGGCCGCTTTCGGCAAAATCGAACCCTTTTGCAAGGGCTATCTGCTTATACTCTTCAAACTCCTCCGGGGTAACATAGCGTTGAACGGGTAAATTGGTGGGTCGGGGTTGTAGGTACTGCCCTATGGTAACCATTCGGCAGCCCACAGCAAGTAGATCGTCGAGGGTTTGAATTACCTCATCGCGGGTTTCACCGAGCCCGAGCATTATGCCCGATTTAGCTCTAAAGCCGCGCTTTGCAATGTGCTCAAGCACTTTCAGGCTTCGCCTGTAACTTGCCTTTGTTCTTACAAGTGGGGTAAGGCGCTCCACGGTTTCAAGGTTATGCCCAACAACATCGGGCTCCGATTCAAGGAATAGGTCGATAAGCTCAGACCTACCGTCAAAATCGGGTATCAAAACCTCAATGGTAGTATTAGGGTTTGCTTCACGGATAGCCAACACGGTTTCGCGCCAATGGCCTGCCCCATGGTCGGGCAAGTCATCGCGATCGACCGATGTGATTACGCAATAGCTGAGCCCCATGAGGTTAACGGTACGCGCCACCTTAACCGGCTCACGGGGATCGGGTGGAAGTGGCTTACCTGTTGCAGTAGCACAGAACTTACACGAACGAGTACAGATATCGCCCAAAATCATTAACGTTGCCACTCCATTTCCCCAGCATTCGCCAATATTAGGACACATTCCACTGCTACAAATGGTATGTAACCCATGTTTCTTAACAATGGAATTAACCTGAGCATACCCTTCGCCTCCGGGCAACTTAATCTTTAGCCATTCTGGCTTCCGTTCATTTCCCATCCCCAAAAATTTTTACAAAATAACTAAAAAAAATGCTCTTAAACGATTATTTGGTGATAAAAGTGATTGGTTAACAGTGAATGGTTAGAAAAGGTTCGTGGGACGTTAGGTGTTAAACGAAAGAATCCAGAATATGAGGAAGTTAAAGGAAGTTAGAGGAATATAGAACGTTAAGCGTGAGCTGTTAAACGGGATAATAAGCAACGCCTCCTGTCATTCCCACGTTAGCTCGCGTCTCATGACGCGTACATTCTTCTAATTCATAATCAACGAACAAAGCGCCCGCCGTTACCGCTGGTTGAATAGGGTCTAAGGAAGGTTTGAGGTTTAAGGTTCCAAGTTCAAGGTTATTTTACGAACATCAAACAACAAGTAAGGATCACAGGGTTTCACAGAGTTTACACAGTGTTACACAGTGAAAATCTGCATTATCTGCGTCATCAGTGTTCCATTCCATCTCACGAACAACGAGCAACGAACAACGAACAACTAAATCATCTGTGTTCCATTACCATACACTAAACAACAAAAATATCTACTATTCCGTCAAACGAAGCGAAAAGTGATCCTCGTTATTCAGGTTGCTGTATTCTATTAACCCCATTGCGGTGAGATCAACAAGAATTCGCTCGGCTTCGGATATCGATATAAATCCTAATCGGCTAAAATGATTAATGGTAATTGTTTTATGCAATTTTAAGTAATCGATTAGTGTGTTTTCAGCTAATCCAAAAACTATGTTGATGGGTTTACGATTCCTTTCAGCTTTCCAGATTTTTAGCTGTACTGGCGAAGCCACCACATTTTCATCGTTTACACGTATGTAAGCCTTGTAATTTCCCGATTTATCGGGAGCTTTATGTGGTTTACGCTTCGAGGGTTTAACCTTAACCTCCAGTACCGTTTTGCCGTTTATTTCCCACTTTACTACCTCGAAATGCACCTCGGGCTTGCAGTAAAGCTGCGAGGCCGCCTCAACCATGTAGTACTCCTCATCGGTATTTACTCCTACTATATTGCCATTATCCTTAACACCAATTAGTAAAGTACCACCTGCTGTATTTGCAAAAGCCACCAACGAACGAGCAATTTTGCGCGAATCGGTTATGGAATGCTTAAAATCGAGTGTAAGCCCCTCGCCCTGCGATATCAATCCTGCAATATAACGGCTCACAACAGTAGGTTTTATTGATTTGCAATGCGCAAAATTAGTTACTTTTTAGCCCCAGCGATAATGATCGATATCAAAACCCATCATCTCAATAATTCTAACCACAACGGTATCAATCAGTTCATCCATTGATGAAGGCCGGGAGTAAAACGATGGGCTTGCAGGTAGAACTATTGCACCTGCTTGGGTTACCGTTACCATATTTTGCAGGTGAATAAGATTGTAAGGAAGTTCACGGGGTACAAGAATAAGCTTACGTCGTTCCTTAAGCATAACATCGGCAGCCCGAACAATTAAATCGTTACTTGTGCCTGAGGCAATTCGTCCGAGTGTTCCCATAGTGCAAGGCACCACAACCATTGCATTATATCCGGCAGAGCCCGATGCCATGGGGGCAAACATATCGCTGTTATCGTAAACCTTAACCAAAGAGCCAAATTGAATGCCATTGTTTAGCTCATAATCCCAAACCTTTTTCCCGTTTTCGGAAAAAACAACGGCTATCTCATCGATATAACTCGATAAGACGGATAACTTTTCAATAACCCTAGCCGCATATACAGCACCACTGGCACCGGTTACGGCTACTATTACCTTTTGCATCTACCAGAATAATTAACCTAAGTTAGAACAAAGGTAACGAAAAAAGGTTGCAATTGGTTAGTAGGAGAACAAGTAGCATTTGGTTAACAAAAAAGCACACCTGTTCTATGTTCAGCAAACGATTCGTAATTAAAAAAACTGAATTGTGGGGTTTAATGATACCTTGGTATAACCAGAATGCACGATAATTACTTTTGCTTAAACTAAGCCGATATTTAAAAAGAAAAAAATCTAAAAAGTGCAACTGTTTAACAAATAACCTATATGTTTGTTTAAGTAAAAGAAGTTTGTGCACAATGAAACAAAAATCAATACTATATATCCTAATATTTATCTTGGGATTTGCATTTTTTGATGCTTTCGGTCAAGATAATCAAAACCTTTTCCCAAAAACAAGTTTTAACACCCAAAACACGGGTATGCTAATCCTTGGCGGTTGGGCTGCAGCAAATCTAATTGTTGGAGGTTACGGGTGGTCAAAAACTACCGGTCAGGAAAAATACTTCCATCAAATGAATTTCATGTGGAATCTAGTTAACCTATCCATTGCCGGATTTGCCCTTTATAGCAACGCCCACACCAGCATCGAAACCCTATCGATTTCCGAAGTTGTTACTAAACACCTAAAAACCGAAAAAGTGCTGCTTATCAATGCTGCGTTAGATGTTGGCTATGTAGGAACAGGTTTTTTGCTAAGGCACTACTCTACAAAATCGGATAAATTTAACTCACTGCTTAAAGGATACGGCAATTCGCTAATACTGCAAGGAGCATTCCTTCTGGTTTTTGACCTTTCCCTTTATGGGGTGCTACATAGCCAACGAATCGAATTTTTAGGAGTAACACCAACCTTAAATGGTTTGGCTCTAACCGCAAAATTCTCATTTTAGAATTTTTAACCCCGTTGTGTGTTTGTTTCAGTTGTTGCGAAATTGCGGCATTACAACTCTATAACCTGATATGCATTCCTAAATGTATAGAATGATATATTAAAAATGCGTACATACAACGGCACTAACCTTTTTTAAATTTCCACTATCTTTGAGAGTAATTTAGGCAATATACAAATGACAAAAAAGAAGAATAAAACAGCTGACGATACTAAATCAAGCCGTATCGCCAAAAAGGAGCTAAAAAAGTTGGTTACCGACCTGCTAATGGCTAATCCTACCAACATATACAACTACAAGCAAGTTTCCAATAAGATAGGGGTAAGCGACGATTATACCCGACGAATGGTCAACGAGATTCTCTACGAGCTTGCTCTCGATGGCCTTGCCGAGGAGTTACAGCGCGGTAAATTTCGGGCGGTAATACAAAACGCCCTTGCCGTTGGTATTCTGGAAATGAATCCCGATGGCTCAGCCGATGTTACCACTGAGGATAACCGCGAGATTTTTATCCCTGATTTTCGCCTGAACCATGCATTACATGGCGATAAGGTTCAAATATCGATATTCCGCCAACGACGTAGGGGCTTGCTTGAGGGCGAAGTGGTACGCGTGATTGAGCGCGCTAAGCGCAATTTTGTGGGTACAATCAACTTTGTGGGTAAGAATGCCTTTGTTGTCCCCGATAACAAGCTAATGCCCTACGATATCTTTATCCCAAAGGTTGAGTTGAAGGATGTCCGCAACGGACAGAAGGTAATAGTTCAGATTACCGATTGGCCTGCACGGGAAAAAAATCCCAACGGTAAAATTGTTGAGGTACTTGGCGACCCGGGTGTTCACGAGGTTGAAATGCATGCCATTCTGGCTGAGTACGAGCTACCATATCGCTTCCCCGAGGAACTTGACCAGCTGGCCGAAAAGATTAGCGATAGGATAACCGAAGCCGATTACCGTGAGCGGCGCGATTTCCGAAAGGCACCAACCTTTACCATCGACCCGTTTGATGCCAAGGACTTTGACGATGCCCTTTCGGTTCAAACCCTTCCTAACGGCAACATTGAGGTTGGGGTTCACATTGCCGATGTTACCCACTACGTTAAGCCTAATACCCCAATCGATAACGAGGCCATTGAGCGCGGCACATCGGTTTACCTGGTCGATCGCTGTGTGCCCATGCTACCCGAAAGGCTATCGAACTATATCTGCTCATTACGCCCAAACGAGGAAAAGCTTTGCTTTTCGGCAGTATTTGAGCTAAACGAAAACGCCGAGGTGCTTAACCAGTGGTTTGGCCGAACGGTTATTCTTTCCAAGCGTCGGTTCACCTATGAGGAAGCCCAACAGGTTATTGAAACCGGCCAAGGCGATATGAAGGATCAAATCCTGCTGCTGCATAAGCTCGCCCAAAAACTCCGTGCCGAACGTTTCAAAAAGGGAGCCATTGCCTTTGAGCGCGTTGAGGTGAAGTTCGACCTCGATCCTAAGGGCAAACCCCTTGGTGTTTACTTCAAGGAGAACAAGGAGTCGAACCAACTGATTGAAGAGTTTATGCTTCTGGCAAACCGAAGGGTTGCCGAGTTTATTGGCATGCGCAGGGATGGCCATAAGGAACTGCCCTTTGTTTACCGCATTCACGATAAACCCAACGAGGAAAAACTTAACGCATTCCGATCCTTTATCACCCGATTTGGATACAGTATCTCGGGCACTACCGACAAACAGGTTAGCAAATCGCTAAACCAGCTAATGGAAAGGGTAAAAGGGCGACCCGAGCAGAATCTTATCGAAACCCTCGCCTTGCGTTCAATGGCTAAAGCACGCTACTCCACCGATAACATTGGCCATTACGGCTTGGCTTTCCGATACTACACCCACTTCACCTCGCCCATTCGCCGTTACCCCGATATGATGGTGCACCGTCTTCTGGCACACTACCTTAGCAATGGTAAGCCAAAGGATAAGGAGCAAATTGAATTGCTTTGCAAGCACTCCACCAACATGGAAATTAAAGCCACCGAGGCCGAAAGGGCTTCCATCAAATACAAACAGGTGGAGTTCATGCAGGATAAGTTAGGCGAAACCTACAAAGGTGTGATATCGGGCGTAACCAATTTTGGAATATTCGTTGAACTAACTGATTCCCAGTGCGAGGGATTAGTTTCCATTCGCGATTTAGACGATGATTTCTACCGTTTTGATGAGGAGGAATACGCCCTCATTGGGCAGCGCAACGGACGCAAGTTTACCCTTGGCGATGAGGTTGAGGTTGAGGTTTGGCGAACCAATCTTGCCAAAAAACAGCTCGATTTCAAACTCGTAGGCATGACTGGCAGGTCGGGTAAACCTTCAACCCAGTTTAGAAGTCAAAAGCAAAACAAGTCCAAAAATGATAAAGTGAAATCGAGCCGCAAAGGACAGCAAAAAACTAAAAGTAAAGAGAAACGTCGTAAACGCTAAAAATCTATATAGATGAAAAAACTGGTAGTTATTGTGCTGGCTATTTTAGCCATGGCATGTTCAAGGAACAACGATGTAACGCCCGGCTGGTGGCTTGGAGTTATCCAAATGGATTCGATTCCCGGCAGGCTGGATGTACCCTTTAACTTTGAAGTTAAAAATGATAATGGCAAGATTCAGTTTACCGTTCGCAATGCCGATGAACTTATAGCCATCACTGAGGTTGAACGTATGGACGACTCGCTCTTGGCCAAATTCCCAACCTTTACCAGCGAGCTGGTAATGGCCATTAACGATTCGTTAAGCGGGTACTACTACCCCAAGGGCACTAAAGATGGCCGACGGTATAAATTTTTTGCCATTAAGGGTGAAACCGACCGTTTCCCATGGTTTGAAGAACAACCCAAGTTTAATGTTACCGGACGTTGGTGGTTTATTGAGAATCCCGGCACTGCCGACTCAACGGTTATGGTTGCCGAGCTCAAGCAGGATGGTTCAAGGGTTATAGGTACCATACTCAGCACAACGGGCGATTATCGATACCTTGAAGGGAAAGTGGCTGGCAATATGTTCTACTTCTCAAAGTGCGATGGCGCACAATCCATTATCGTAAGAGGCGAGATTACCGATTCTACCACCATGGAAAACGGCCTGATATCGGGAAGTCCCCGCTGGGTATCCGCATGGCGCGCCATGCGCGACGATAAAGCCCAACTCCCCGAAGCCGAATCGTTGGTATGGGTTCGTAAGGGATACTCAACCTTTGAGTTTGCCGGAACCGACCTAAACGGCAACCGGGTTACCTCTAACGATGAACGCTTTAAAGGTAAGGTGTTAGCGGTACTTGCCGGTGGTAGCTGGTGCCCTAACTGCTTAGATGAGGGCCGTTTCTACAAAACCATGTATGAGAAGTACCGCAATAAGGGCTTTGAGGTGGTTTCGCTTTGCTTTGAGGACAAAACCTTTGAGGCTGCCCAACCCAAGATTAAACGCTTTGCCCAGAGTATTGGTGCCGATTACACCTTCCTGTATGTTGCCCCCCGAGGCCGCGAACAGCGCGACTCCGTGCTATACGCCCTTGAAGGGCAAATGGCCTACCCCACTAGCATGATACTGGACCGCAATGGGAAGATTCGCAGGGTTGAAACCGGTTTCTCCGGCCCCGGTACCGGTGAGCATTACCAGAAATTTGCCCGCGAAACCGAAGAACTCATTGTTAAGCTGCTGAACGAAAAGTAAGGATTTGAAATAAAATCCTACAACACATTATTTTTTGGCCATTAATGTTAACCCCTACGGGGCTGAAAACGTTCATTTTAAATTGCTTTTAGTGAAAGCAGACCTTACAACCTACTTCTCTCCTCTCAGGATAGGAGCAGGGGGTGTGTTCGTTTGTAAATGATTGTGATTCCTCGATAAACTCGGAATGACAGGAGAAGTTGTTCGTTGATTATGAATTAGAAGATCGCACGCGTCATGAGAAGCGCGCTAACGTGGGGAAGCACCCAAATCAGGTACTTGTCTCGGACTTTATAATTTGTACTGAAGAATTCCTAAAGCGATGCGTTTTTTTATGACAAATTAAGTTATAAGTGTGGGATACCCAAATTTTAATTTTTATATATGATTTACAAATATTTACATATATTTCCGAAAATGCAGTATTTAAGATAAAAAAATCGGGTTGATTAATCAACCCGATTTGGTTTAAATGCCCATATAAGGTTAAGGGAGCGATATACCTGTGCAGGTTAAAATTGTTAATAGCAAGTACATTCTCGACAACTCATATCTGTCGGCTGTTTTATTGCGGGATTTTAAAATGGTAATTATTATGCAAAAGATAAAGTAAAGCAAACTCAAAATCCTACCTGTATTAGGGATAAAAAATGTTACAACAAATGCAACGGGGAATAATGAAAGCGTCCATCGGATTGATATGTTTAATAATTTACCTTCACCGCTAACTGTGCTACTGTAGAAGAATAGGTAATAACCTGACAGCAGAATTGAAAAAATTATAATTAGCAGTAGGAATGAATCATTACAGGTAATCCCTTTAAGAATGCCTGCTAAAACCAAGCCAATGACTAACAAAATTTCAATAAGTTTTGGTTTCATAATCTAAACAATTAAATTAGTTAACTGAGTCTATTGGGCACTCATAAGTTTTATTCATTCATTTGTACTTTACCGTAAAAAGAATTCAAAGTCAAATTATCTCTAAAAAAGTTGGCTCTTGGAAGTATTAATTGACTTATTAATTCATTTAATCAAAAAATTTTAAATCATTTATAAATTAAACAATCATTTTATTTAATGAAAAACAACATCTTTTACTTAATATTTCTTTTTATAAATTTAATTAACTATTCCAAGTTTCCCATACACAGCCAGCAGATAGCCATGCAAAATTTAT
>Ga0078972_1017179_pt1 | contig 10463 bp, 6 predicted proteins | sample YelNatPaOPGAMG01_FD_67568 | JGI IMG/M metagenome (GOLD analysis project Ga0078972, IMG submission 67568) | Hot spring thermophilic microbial communities from Obsidian Pool, Yellowstone National Park, USA - OP-RAMG-01 (SPADES assembly) (version 2) | ecosystem: Environmental > Aquatic > Thermal...
AATGTACGATTGTACCGCCTGGAATTTATTTCCCTCGTTCATACTGCCGGACACATCCAGTACCAGTACTACTTTCCGGTTTTCCGCAAGGATCTCTCCGCAAAGAACCAGCAAGAGACATAGGCCGAGCAAGACCTTCCTGTTTATCATGGGAGCCTCCTTTTCCTACAAGTATAGGCACCCTTCGACCGATTTTCCAACCCGCCATCTTTTCCAATCTTCCCTTTCCCTGTACCATTCCTCGTATGGTGACGAAACCGATCCATGTGGCAATCGTAGCCCCCAACCAGGGGTTGGCCCTCACAGCCCGACAAACGGCCCTCAACTTTTCCACGGAAGAATCCTGTAAGATCCAAGTCGTGCAGGGAGACCTCCGGGAAGGGCTGGAGAAAGCCCAGGAACTTCTGAAGAGCGGGGTAGATGTGTTCATCAGCCGGGGAGGTACCGCAACCCTTCTGGCGCAGGAACTGGAAGTCCCTGTGGTGGAGATACGAGTGAGTGCGATGGATGTCCTTCGGTCTATGCGTCCACTCATGGGAACCACCCGACACATTGCCGTGATCGGATTCCCCAATATCTGCCTGGGCCTTTCCAGTATGGGAGAGCTTTTAGGATTGCAAATCGAAGAGCTGGTGCTCCAATCGGAAGCGGAGGCAAAGGAGGTAGTCCTTGCCGCATACCAAAGAGGAATCCGCTGTATGGTAGGGGATACGGTATCGGTTCGGGAGGCCCGGGCGCTGGGAATGGTAGGGTACCTGATCGAATCGGGAGGGGAAGCGATCCTCACTGCCTTGCAGCAAGCCATCCAGCTGGTGAAGGTACAGCGAAAGGAACGGGAGCAAACCGCTCTATTCAAAGCCGTGGTGGACAGTTCCCGGGATGCCATCATCGCGGTGGATTCCCAGGGGGTGATTACTGTCTGCAACTCACTCTCGGAATCCCTCTTTGGTCTGGATGCAAAATCCGTGATCGGCAAGCCCGTATCCAGTGCGCTCCTGCATCCGGCCTTACGGAAAGTGTTTACCCAGGAGGAACATCCTGCAGTGGATGTGATCAAAATACAGGGCAAATCGATCGCTGTGGAACGGTACCCCATTCTCATGGAAGGGGAGCCGATGGGATTCGTGGCATCTTTCCAGTCGGTGGGGAAGGTCCAGGAATACGAGCTACAGGTTCGAAACAAGGTGTTCCAGCGGGGACTCGTTGCGCGGGCCACCCTGGATTCCGTGATCGCCCGTTCCAGGAAAATGCTGGAGGTGAAAGAGAAAGCTCTGCGATTCGCCACTTTAGGCTCTACGATCCTCCTATCAGGCCCCACAGGTGTGGGGAAAGAAATGCTTGCCCAGAGCATCCATAACCTCTCACCCCACCGGTTCGGGCCTTTCGTAGCCATAAACTGTGCCGCATTACCGGAAAACCTCCTGGAAAGCGAGCTTTTCGGGTACGAGGAAGGGGCGTTCACGGGAGCCTTGAAAGGAGGCAAGCCCGGTCTATTCGAACTTGCCCACAACGGAACCCTCTTTCTCGATGAGATTTCGGAAATGTCCCTTTCCCTGCAGGCACGAATCCTTCGAGCCATGCAGGAGCGGGAGGTTCTCCGGATAGGGGGGTCTTCCATGATTCGGGTGAACGTACATATCATAGCGGCTACCAACAAGGATCTTCGGGAACTGGTACAGAGGGGAGCTTTCCGTGAAGACCTGTACTATCGGATCACCGTCCTGACTCTCTACGTTCCGCCCCTTCGGGAACGACCGGAAGATATCCCGGCCCTTGCCCTTCACTTCTTACACCGCCTGTCTTCCCAACATCCTGGTCCTTCCACCTTTACCCCGGATGCCATGGAACTTCTCCTCCAGTACTCCTGGCCAGGGAATGTGCGAGAACTCGCCTCCGTAGTGGAACGAGCTTTCTTCTCCACACGGGAATCCCAGATCGATCGAGCCATCCTGGAAGAAGCGCTGATCCCCTCTTTCCCTAGACCGGAAGCTCACCGCATCCCTTCGAAGCCTGGAGAGCTACGATCCCTCGAGCGAGAAGCCATCAAGAAAGTGCTGGAAGAGGAGGGTTTTCACATAAGTCGGGCAGCGAAACGGTTAGGGATCGATCGAAGCACCCTGTGGCGCAAGTTGAAGAAGATGAGCCTGCCTGTCTAATTCTTCCCCTTCTAATTCTTCTCCTAACCCCCCTCTTCTCGTCGAGAAAAATAGTAGCAATTTGCAACATTAAAAGTTGCATTTTACTACATTTTTTTCTGCCCGCAGGTCCCTCCCGTTCTTCACCCAGGGAGGAATACCTCTACACGGGCGCATTCAATAGTAGCATTCAATAGAGATAAGTTTAACTCTTTACATTCGAAAGAGTAGGATTGCATACCCAGAGAACGTGGGACCTCTCCCAATTTCTTCAAAGATTCTAAAAATACCTATAGAAAGGTATGATTCTTGCATATAATTAGGTGGGAAATCATACATGTGCATCTATGTCATTACCGATGATTTAACGGGGGCAAACGACACCGCCGTTCAGTTCGCAAAGAAAGGACTCCGTACCTGCGTATTTCTCGACACCGAGAGCGCTTCGGAGGAGGGGCTCGAAGTGGTGGTACTAAATACGGAAAGTCGCTCTTTACCTGCCCCCCTGGCAGTGGAGAGGGTCAGAAACGCTTTCCATTCCCTCTCCCTCTCCGAGTCGGACATACTGTTCAAGAAAATTGATTCCACCCTGCGGGGCAACGTCGTTCCCGAAGTAGAGGAGGCCTTGAGGCTTTCCAAAAAGGAAATCGCCATTGTGGCGCCTGCTTATCCAAAAAATAGAAGAATTACGGTACACGGCACCCATTACGTTCGTGGAATCCCTGTAGCGGAAACCGAAGCAGCCGCAGACCCCAGATGCCCTGTCAAACTCTCCCACATCCCTACCCTGTTTCAATCCCAGGGTTCCCTGCCCACTGCCTCCATCCCCCTCGAGCAGGTACGCATGGCTACCCTGCGGGAAAGAATCTCCACCCTTGCTCAAGAAGGGAGGAGGATTCTCGTTTTCGACGCAGAGGTAGAAGAAGATCTCCAAAGGATCGTCCGGGAAGTACTGGCCAGTGGCCGAAAAAGCCTCTGGGTGGGCAGTGCGGGGTTGGCAGAAGCCCTGTCAGAGCAGTACATCCGAACGAGGAGGATAGATGGATTCTTCACATCACCCGCTGTCCAGAGCTCCCTATCCCCTGCTCCCAGACCTGCCCTTGTCATTCTTGGAAGTATGAGCGAAGTATCCACCCAACAGGGGGAGGTGTTCGCCCACTGGGCAGGAATCGAGCCCCTCATTCTCGATCCGAAAGAGACTCTAAAGGGGAATCCACAGGTGAGGGAGCAGGTCCTGGAGTCGATCCACACCCAACTTAGAGAGGGGAAACACACCCTCCTCATGTCCCACCGCCAGAAGATGGAGCCCTCCTCCAATGGTTCCTCCGATCCCCTCGAGACCCTTCTGCGTACGTTCCAGGGTCTAGGTGCTGGCATTGACTTTTCCCTCTGTTCAGGGCTCATTGTCACGGGAGGAGACATAGCCATGGCTGTCTGTGAGGGGATGGGGGTGCATAGTATCGAGGTGCTGGATGAAACCTCCCCGGGTATTCCCCTGGGCCTGGTTCGAGGAGGGAAATGGGAAGGGCTACCCCTCGTAACCAAGGCGGGAGCTTTTGGAAGCTCCGACGCCTTCATCCTAGCCGTTCGTCGAATCAGTACAATTTCTGGAAAGGAGAAATGATCATGGAACAAGTAACGGTCAGTTTACCCTGTGGATGCAGTGAAGTCGATGTGACTCTACCGAAGAAAAACCTCCTGGGAGTGTACTCGCCCCGGGAGTTTCCCCACAAAGAGGATGTACAGAAGATCCTTCGTCGCAGTCTAGAGCATCCCATTGCAAGCCGTCCTCTTCGGGAGCTGGTGGCGGGAAAAGAGAAGGTGGTGATCGTGGCAGATGACAATACCCGGCTCACCCCGACCCACCTGATTCTTCCGATCCTCCTGAACGAGATGAACGCGGCGGGAGTTCCCGATTCGAAAATCTCGGTAGTCATTGCGTTGGGAACCCACCGATTCATGACTAAGGAAGAAATACTGCAGAAGTTCGGAGAAGAGGTCGTCCGCCGGGTTCCCATCTACAACCACCCTTTCAAGGATCCCAAAGAACTGGTGGATCTGGGAACAACGGCGAATGGAACGAGGATCCAGGTGAACAAACGGGTGTACGAGGCGGACTTCAAGATCGGAGTGGGGAGTATCGTGCCCCATCACATTCCTGGGTTTGCCGGAGGTTCCAAGATCGTGCAGCCGGGAGTCTGCGGGGAACAAACCACCGCGGATACACACCTCCTCTCGGTACGGGCCAAACGCTCTTACCTGGGAATCCTGGAGAACCCTGTCCGGGTAGAACTGGACATCATCGCCCGAAAGGTAGGCCTCCATACGATCCTGAACACGGTGCTGGACAAGAATGGGGAGGTTGTGGATGCCTTCTACGGGGACGTGCAGGAAGCTTTCCGGGTAGGGGTGAAGCGCTGCATCGAAGTGTATTCCGTCCCCATTCCCCGAGAGGCGGACATAGTGGTGGCAGGTTCCCATCCCTGTGATATCGAGTTCTGGCAGGCTCACAAGACCCTCTATCCCGCCGACCTGGCCGTAAAAGAGGGCGGAATCATTATCGTGATCACACCCTGCTACGAAGGAGTGGCGATGACGCACCAGGACATCCTGGAAATCACCTATAAAACCAGTGATGAAATTCGCACCCTCGTAACCAACGGTAAAGTGAAGGACGAAGTGGCTGCTGCCCTGGCCATTGCCTGGGCACAGGTGAAGGAACGGGAATCGGTGTTCATCGTCTCCGACGGGATCGACCGAAAAACTGCAGGGCTCTTGGGCTTTTCCTGGTTTCCCACCGCTCAAGAGGCTTTAGACGCTGCCTTGAAACTGAAAGGCCCCGATGCCTCGGTAACGGTGCTTACCCATGCACCGGATATGCTTCCCGTGCTTCCCAATGATCAAACACGGTACGTGGTACCGTAAAAATATCGAGTATAAGGAGAAAGAGATGAAAAAAATCCTTGCTGTTCTCACCGTTCTTCTTCTGGTGGGTAGCCTCCTATTTGCCGGCGGCTCCAAGGAAAAACCAGCAGAAGTGAAGAAGTTCACCCTTCGGGTGGGACACACCCTCACGGACGATTCTCACTATGGGGTGGGGCTGGCGAAGCTGGCGGAGTTGGTCAAACAAAAGAGCAACGGTACCATCGAGGTCCAAGCATTCGGTAACTCGAAGCTGGGGAACGAGAGAGATCTGATCGAGGGGGTTTCCCTCGGGACCGTGGAAATGTGCCTTTCCTCTACGGGACCTCTTCCCAACTTCTCCAAAGCCTTCATGGTCTTCGATCTGCCCTTCATCGTGCAGGACAGGAACAAGTTCTACCCCATTCTGGATGGTGAAACCGGGCAGAAGATGCTGGAAGCCCTCGGCTCCAAGGGAATCAAGGGGGTAGTGTTCTTCGAAAACGGGTTCCGCCACATCACCAACTCCAAGCGCCCCATCAACGTTCCCGACGATCTGAAGGGTTTGAAGATCCGGCTGATGGAAAACCCCGTGCATTTGGAAACCTTCCGAGTGCTGGGAGCCAATCCTTCCCCCATGGCCTTCGGCGAACTCTTCACTGCTCTGCAGCAGAAAGTGATGGATGGGCAGGAGAACCCCCTCCTGATCATCAAGACCAGCAAGTTCTACGAAGTGCAGAAGTACCTTGCCCTGACGGGTCATTTCTACTCTCCAGCGGTCCTCATGATCAATGAAAAACTCTTCAAGAGCATGAGCCCCGATCAGCAGAAGGCTTTCCAGAGTGCGGCAGCGGAAGCCCGGGATTTCGAACGGAACTTCATCATCGAAAACGAGAAGAAACTCGTGGACGAATTGAAATCCCTCGGGATGGAAGTCACCACACCCGACAAGGCCGTGTTCCAGAAAGCGGCGGCACCGGTGTACACCAAGTTCGAAGGGGATATCGGAAAAGAACTGATTCAAAAAGTCCGCGGGTAGTTGTATACTGATTCGCGGTATGTACGGAAATCTTGGGGGCGGCAGTTATAGCCGCCCCTGCTGTTCCTGAAAGGAGGGTGTACCTTGAAAAGCCTGTTCAAACGGTTCAACAGCGTGGAAGAGGTTGTGCTGGTTGTTCTTTTCCCCATCATGGTGGTGACGATCTTCGTGGCTACGATGGTTCGATACCTCACCACCCTATCCCTCGTGTGGGCAGAAGAACTGGCACGGTACTGCATGGTATGGATCGGTTTCCTGGGAGCCAGCCTCGGCATCCAAAAGAACGCCCATATCGGGGTTGAGGCATTTGTGGCTCAGCTGCCGGAGCGATACAAACCCTACCTCTCCGTCTTTCGAACCATTGTTATCATTTTCTTCAATATCCTCATCCTGATCTTCTCTCTCCAGATCATCTGGTCTCAAATACAAACCGAACAGATTTCTCCCGCCTTGCGGATTCCCATCGGTATCGCCTACGGAGCCATCCCCGTGGGAATGGCCCTGATGATCCTGCGGGGAGTGCAGAGATTCAAACAGAATCGAGGTACTTCTTCAGCCAAGTAGGAGTTGCATTATGGAATACATACTCTTCGGATCCTTCGCCATCCTTCTAGTCCTGAACATCCCCATTGCCATCGCTTTAGGGATGGCGGGAATCATCGCCCTGGTGTTCGGCGACATGCCTACCCCTCCCCTCCTCATTGCCCAACGAATGTTCACCTCCCTCGATTCTTTCCCCTTCATGGCCATTCCCTTTTTCATGCTGGCCGGTGGGTTCATGGAGCAAGGGGGGATGTCCCGAAGGTTAGTGAACTTTGCCCAGGCTATCATAGGTTCCCTCAAGGGGGGATTAGGAATCATCACCATCGTATCCTGTGCCTTTTTCGCGGCGCTTTCCGGATCCAATCCCGCCACCGTGGCCGCTATTGGATCCATCATGATCCCCGCCATGATTCAGGCTGGATATCCGATGAGCTTCGCTGCCGCCCTTGCCGCTGCAGGGGGAACCCTGGGTGTCGTCATTCCACCCAGTATTCCCATGGTAACCTACGGGGTAGTGACCAACACTTCCATCGGAGATCTGTTCATCGGGGGACTCATTCCGGGAATCCTCTTGGCCATCTCCCTCATCGGGGTGGTCATTTGGAAAGCCCACGCGCTGAATCTTCCCCGGGGGGAGAAGAGTTCACTCCAAAAACTGTGGCAAACGGGTAGAGAAGCGATTCTAGCTTTGTTCATGCCGGTGATCATTTTGGGTGGAATATACGGGGGCATCTTTACCCCCACCGAGGCAGCGGCCGTTGCCGTCGTGTATTCCTTCATCGTGGGGGTCCTGATCTTCAAAGAAATCAACCTGGACCGAACGATTCAGATCATTCTGAAGGCATCGGTGAACACAGCGGTAGTGTTTTTCGTCATCGCCACCTCTTCTTCCTTCTCCTGGCTCCTCACCTCCCTCCAGGTGCCTGCAAAGGTGGCAGCGGCCATGTTGGAAGTGTCCCGAAACCCCTTCATCATCGTCCTATTCCTGAACGTGGTTCTCCTGTTCCTGGGCGCTATTCTGGAAACCCAGGCGATCATTCTCCTTGTAACTCCCATCATTTTCCCCCTGGCCCAGCAGCTCGGGATCCATCCCATAGTTCTCGGTATCATCATCGTGGTAAATACTTCAATCGGGATGATCACTCCACCCATGGCGGTAAACTTGTTTGTAGCCTGCAGTTTGACAGGCCTGACTATCGAAAAAATCTCCCGATCCATCCTCGTTTTCCTGGCCGCCGAGTTGGTCACCCTCCTGTTGATCAGCAACCTGCCGATTCTATCCCTCGGGCTCCTGAATCTGTTACGGGGAAGTTGATTTAGGGGGGAATTGGGCCCAGTAGGACTTGCCCTTCGCGGTTCGACATCCCTGCCTCGCCGCTCCGGGCCGCCTCGCTCGCTGGCGGCGCACTTCCTGTACGCCTTCCGCCGCATTCGCAGCGTGCTCGCTCGTTTCAAGTCCTACTGTACTTATTCCAGGCGAGGCGCTCCGTTAAATTTTAAGGAATTATTTTGGGCCCAGTAGGACTTGAACCTACGACCCGCGGATTATGAGTCCGCCGCTCTGACCAACTGAGCTATGGGCCCGGCAGCAACTGTTATGCCATAAAGTGAGGATCGATGTCAATTCTGGATCTGCTTATACAAAAGGGGGGTAGGAGCGTGTACGTCGCTCCTACCCTTAAGACTTTTTGCTTTTGAATACCGAAATTGCGTTCGATTGTTATTTGCTATAACCTGAACAATAGGTCCACGTAGCTGGGGAAAGGCCACCGGTCCTTGCTTACCATCGTTTCCAGCTTGTCCGCATGGTGACGAACAGTAGCCATGGCCGCGAACACCTTGTTCCGCATGAACCGGGCATGGGAAAGGAGATCGCCATGGTGTTCCCCTCCTTCCGCTACAAGGGTCTCCAGTTCGTAGGTCTTTTCCTTCAGGAGGGCTGCTTCCTCGACCAGGGTTTTCAAGAAGGTCTCATGCACACTCAGAGGGAATGAGGAGCTGATCTGTTTGAGCTTGGCGACGGTATCCGCCGTATCGTTTATGAAGGAGAGGACCGCGGGGTAGATCTGCTTGTTCACCATATTGATCATCGTCTTCGCTTCGATGTTGATTTGCTTGATATACCGTTCCATGTAAATCGCGTACCTTGACTCCAATTCTTGCTGGCTAAAAACCTTATGCTTCGTGAAAAGCTCGATGGTGTAGGGTTTGACAATCTCTGTAAGTGCCTCGACCGTGTTGGAAATATTCGGTAGTCCCCTCCGTTCCGCTTCCTTTATCCATTCGGGAGCGTAGTTGTTCCCGTTGAACACAATCCGTTTATGAGCCCGGTAGGTTTCTTTCACGATCTTTTCCACTTCCCGATGGGGATCGGAGGCGGCTTCCAGCCTATCGGCAAATTGGGAAAGCACCTCGGCTACAGCGGTATTGAGCACCACGTTTGGTCCCGCGACACTCTCCGAAGAAGGCACCATACGGAACTCGAACTTGTTTCCTGTGAATGCGAAGGGTGATGTTCTGTTCCGGTCTGTGAGGTCCTTGGGGAGCTTGGGCAGAGTTGTCACGCCGATCTCCAGTTTGCCCCCATTGCGAGTTTCCACAGGTTGGCCGCTTGCGAGTTTTTCCAGTATCTCCGTCAGGCTGTCTCCCAGGAAGATGGATACGATTGCAGGGGGAGCCTCGTTAGCTCCAAGACGATGATCGTTCCCGCTATTGGCGCAGGACATCCGAAGCAATGCCGCATAGGTGTCAACGGCTTTCAGTACCGCCATACAGAAGAGGAGGAACTGGGCATTCTCATGGGGGCTGTCCCCTGGATCTAGGAGGTTGATCCCGTCATCGGTTGCAATGGACCAGTTGTTGTGTTTCCCCGATCCGTTGACCCCCGCAAAGGGCTTTTCATGGAGTAAGGCCGCCAGGCCGTGCCGGCTAGCCACACGTTTCATGGTTTCCATCACCAACTGGTTCCAGTCACAGGCTATGCTTGCGGTTGTGAAGATGGTGGCTAATTCGAACTGGTTGGGAGCCACTTCATTGTGCTGGGTTTTAGCGGAGATCCCCAGCTTCCATAGTTCATAGTTCAGCTCCCGCATGAAATCCGCTATACGCTCTTTGATGTATCCGAAATAGTGATCCTCCATCTCCTGCCCCTTGGGCGGCATGGCCCCAAAGAGAGTTCGGCCCGTCAACATGAGATCCAGACGCTTGTCGAACAATGCCTTCTCCACCAGGAAGTACTCCTGCTCAGGTCCTAGGGTGGGGATGACCCGTGTGGATGTGGTATTCCCCAAAGCCCGGAGTACTCGAAGAGCCTGCTTGTTCAACGCTTCCATCGATCGGAGAAGAGGCACTTTCTTGTCCAGAGCCTCTCCCGTATACGAAACGAAAGCCGTGGGGATATAGAGGGTTACCCCCGTCTGGTCTTCCTTCAGAAAGGCCGGAGTGTTTACATCCCATGCGGTGTAGCCTCTTGCCTCGAAGGTAGAGCGGAGCCCGCCGGAAGGGAAGGAGGAGGCATCCGGCTCACCCTTGATCAGCTCTTTGCCGGAAAACTCCATGATTACCCGGCCATCCGGGGTGGGAGAGATGAAAGAATCGTGCTTCTCGGCAGTCAAGCCCGTCAACGGCTGAAACCAATGGGTAAAATGGGTAGCTCCCCGTTCGATTGCCCAATCCCGCATGGCAGCGGCAACGACTTCCGCTACTTCGAGAGTCAGCTCCGTTTCCCCCTGCTGGACTCGTTTCAACTCCCGATAGATACCCTTGGGAAGACGCTCCCGCATGACGGAATCGTTGAAGGAATTGATCCCATAGATGCTGGGCACCGGAGTACTGGCAAAATCGAT
>Ga0078972_1017180_pt1 | contig 10461 bp, 9 predicted proteins | sample YelNatPaOPGAMG01_FD_67568 | JGI IMG/M metagenome (GOLD analysis project Ga0078972, IMG submission 67568) | Hot spring thermophilic microbial communities from Obsidian Pool, Yellowstone National Park, USA - OP-RAMG-01 (SPADES assembly) (version 2) | ecosystem: Environmental > Aquatic > Thermal...
CTTTCAATAGGCTGAAGCATGGAAGCTCCGATGAAGCATACTGTTTGTTCGCTGAAGAACAGATGGGGAAAGGTTTCGAGCATCGGTGGACTGAACAGTTGACTTAACACCCAGCTTAGGCCTATTGATATTACCGTAGCAACGACTGCTCCGCCGATGAAGCAGTTATTTTTGAACCGTTTGGCCACAAGATAGCCAAGCATTCGTGCAGCAAAGCGCATGATAGGCATAAAGATCAGTTCATAGAGGCCCGCGAACGGACTGAAGATGTTGCCGACAGCCGCTCCAATTTCATAGCCAAAGACCAAGATCCATTTTTCTTGCTATGCTTGGCCTCAACACACCCGCCATTCTGAAGTGCAAAGCATAGAACGATATGGAGGGCAAACAAGTAAACCAAAACTGCGTAGAGAAAGGCAAAAGCTGTCACTAATACTGGGGCTCTGGTCTCTACAAGTTTTAGCTTCTTCCCCTGGCGTTTATATAGCGGAACGTTATCATTGAAGGAACCCACCTACACAGAGTCACATGTGACTATCTGGTGTGAGCTAGAAAGTCTTTCTTTTCAGGTTCTGAAGTTCCAACCTAACAGGTCAGGCTGTCAAGAACAGATTGATAAATCGGTGGCAAGGAACCTGTTGTTCACCTTTAGGTATGAGAGGACAATTCGTCATGCGCATGGTCCTTTGCACAAAAGAGAAGTTGACTCAACAACGTGAGTTGATTGTTTTGTCTTTGCGTAAGTCAATGTATAGTTCTGTGGTTTCTTTCGTGGTTTCGAAAACCATACATGTAAGAGTTTTTTCTATTCCTTTAATCAGTCGCAGTTTGTCAATGACGAATTTTCCCATGGCATCAACACTCTTGGTTCTCAGTTTTATCAGCAGATCCCACTCTCCAGTGATTATGTGAACTTCCTGAACCTCCGGAAACCTTGCAATGTTTTCAGCTATTTCTCTTTGTGAAACTCTGCTTTCATTGTCTTTCGACCCATATGAGACGGAAGCCAGGATGAGGGCAGTTGCTTCATACCCAAGCTTTTTCGGATCTAGGGTTGCCCTGTAATTTCTGATTATGCCCAACTCTTCCATACGTCTTATTTTCGCGAAAACAGTTGTTATGGGCGAATTGATTTCTCTTGCAATTTCCCTTGACGTGAGCTTGCAATCTCGCTGAATTATTGAAAGAATTGCTCTGTCTTTAGCATCAAGTTTGGGTTCCATGTATTTGTAATTATTACAATTACCTTGTATAAAAATGTGACGTTTTCGCAGTTTATCCCAGTATTGTTGGAAAAAATTTATCAGTTCGAAGCAGCATCTGTTTTTGATATGTTGCAGTTGTCAATTCATGAACATAAGCCAAAGAGGAATGCGACGTGTTGAAGCCAGCACTTTCTCAAACCCTGAAAAGTTCTGCAGGGGCGAAGCTTGGAGTTCCGAGACCTTTGGAGGAATTGTCTGGGGACGAAATTGGAAGGAAACATTGCATCGCCAGATTGATGACTTATACTCTGAAGCAGCTTACCAACATGTTCACAGATGATGGATTCGACTGGCTGCTTCCAGTGATTTTGTCACAATCAACCGACCCGTTGTGGCCAGACCAGTGTGCTTCCATCGAGAAACGTCTTGAAGTCGAAATCTACGGGAAGACTGTTAGGACAACGACGAGCATGATAGTTCACAAGATGATTGCCTGCTCTCTGGTAAGTCCCAAGCTTTTCATTCTCTCTCCAAACGTTAGGATAGAGAAGAGCGAGAGAGCAATTACAGGAATCCACGCCTACGAGTTCACTCAATTCGATTTTGAAATACGCTACGCCACGTCACGTAAAGTTAGGGGTCTCGTTGAACATTTCATCCAGCAACTCATCGAAAACCTGAAGGTCTGCATGAAGGATGAACTGGTTTATCTTGGAAGATGTGAAAGTCTGAGAGTACCGCAAACTCCCTTCAAGGCTTATGACAAAACTGAACTCGTGCAGGAATACGGGCGAGACTGGGAATCACAGATACTTATGGGAAATCTCAACCCAGTATGGGTCACGAACATTCCGAGGGAATTCTATGATTTCGAAGACTTAGAGAGCGGACAATGGGACAACTACGACCTCTACTTACCAACATACGGAGAGGTGTTGTCAGGAGCGAGAAGAGAAGTTGAGTACTGCAAGATAACCTCAAAGATGAAAAGAGACAACGTGAGGAAAGAAAATTACACGTTACTACTAAAGCTGGCAAGAGATGGCAGGATGAAACCGTCGGCAGGCGCTGGCATTGGCATAGAAAGACTGGTAAGCTGGATAGCCGGGACAGAACACATTGGCGAGACCCAATTGTTCCCGAAAATTCCTGGGACAGTCTACGACCTGTAAAAGCGTGAACAACTTCAGAATGTAATATTACGGAGGGTGCCCAAAGTTCTTCTTGCGGTTTTGCGTTATGCATTAAGGGGCTTGAACATTTTTAGGTGTGAGGATGGGCAGTTCTAGGCCTAGCGTGATAAGCAAATGGAGTTTACCCCCTTCTTTTGTTTTTGTCCCACAGTTCCACTTACTCGTTCGAGAGTCGCATGAAGACTTCGTGCAGACTTGTCTTCATGATGGGAGTTTTCCACGGTGGGGTCAGGCATGTTTGAATCGTGTGACAAACTAGGGGCCACGTGACAGGACGGCCACTCTTCTAGAATCGGCAAACTTAATCCACAAGCTGAGGCTACAACGGAATGCCCGATGATTTCATAAACTGAATAGCCTTCAAGAAAGAATGTAGGCAAGTTGGATGTCATCATCAAAAGACTCGCAGGATAACCGTTTTGAGAGGATTGAAGGCCGTCGATTACCAGATTCTGTTTGAACTCGTCGAGAATCCCAGATTAAGTGATAGACAGCTAGCCAAAATTCTTGGCGTTCCCCAACGACAGTCACGAGAAAAAGGGGAGTTCTGGGGAAAGAAGGACTCTTGGAGTACACGGCGGTACCAAACTTGTAGAAAGTGGAGTTTGAGATAGTTGTCTTTACTTTTGGCAGATTGGACTTGATGAAGTACCCTGACGCAAGAGTTGAAGAAACGCCGGTCTTCTTTTCAAAACCCAAACCTGATCTTTCTTTCAACAGGCAAAGGCCTGAACTGGGGCAGAATGTGAGTATCAGTTCACAAAGACTACAACACAGACTTGCTGTCAAGTTTTGAACTGTTACAGGCTCATGGATGAACGTTGATCCTGCTTGGCAATTTCTTCTTGAACGGTTGTCAATTCCTTGCTTGTGTTCTCACAGTGTGCCTAGATAGCAACGTGTGGGGGATGAAACAGAAAAAGGGAAGAGGCTTGGTTTCGTTTTATGTTGTCTAGATCTTCTTCTTGCCTAAGGTGGACCTGAAGGTTTTTCCGCAGTGTTCAAAGAGTCCGATGGTAAGTTCTGTTCTCTTTCCGCTCTTGTCTGGTCTGCCAGCCATCTTCCAAGTCTTCTTTGGACTGCTTATTTCCTTTCCGCATACAGGACATTTAGCCATAATAATCCCTCTTCAAACATTACGTATCCTTCTGCATAAAACATTTTCCATTCAGAAGCCAGTGTTCTCGCCCGTTCTGTCTTTTTTCTAGGGTTTTTCCATAAAGATCCATGCGTTTTCTCTGGAAAATTTTGGTTAGCATCGTGTTTTTCTCGTTTCAAAGGAAACTGGCTCTTGCTGCATGATTTTGGTTAGTCTTTCAGTTTCGTGAAGATAATCAGGGCAATAATGGGGACCCCGCTGACCGAAGCCAGAAAAGCATACAAAGGACACAAGGTGTAAAGGTAACCGCCAACGTACGGCGCAACAAACGCGGCAACCATGCCTAGAGTCTGTGGTATCGACACCCAGAGTCCCCGCTTCGAATGTGGCGCGCTCGTGCCGACGATAGAGCTTACTATGGAGCCTGAAACGCTTGAGCCGCCGAAAAGAAAAGCAACAGGCATCAGCGAAGCTGCGTCACGAAGAAATAGCAGCGGTACCACAGCGGCGACGTAGAAGAGCAGACAGAGCCCTATTGCGCCAGACCTTTTCCATTTGTCTCCTAAGCGGCCGAAGATCACACCCATAAAAGTGACTCCGCCATAACTTACTGAACCGAATACTCCGATTTGGAATTCACTGAGCTTGACTTCTTTAGCGAGGAAAGGAGTTATGTACGGCCTAGCTATGCCCATGAAGAAACTTGCAGCCGTGAAGACTCCTGCCCAGACAAGCATTTTCTTCAACATTTCTCTCTGTTCAACCCGAGGCAGGTTCTGAGTGTTCGCGTGGTTTTCAATTCTGTGAGGGTGCTGACTTTTTAGCAGAAAAAAGATGCACGTTGAAACTGCTGCGAACAGTGCCGAAATCTGAAGCACTGATCGCATTCCGATGATGGTGGCTAAATACGTCCCAACTGCAGGAGCAAAAATATAACTGAACGAGTAACTTGCCCAAACGAATGAAAGGACCGACGTTACTTTCTTCTCGTCTCCAACGCTGGAGATCACGTAAGCAGTTATGGCTGGAAGACCAAGCATTGAAACTCCCCAGCAAACCGTGCCAGGTATCAACTGTGTCCAATCTTGGGCAAATGAGTAGATGAGGGGCGCAAATATCCAAGGAGTCCATGAGAGTATGATGATCTTCTTGCGGTCCAAACGGTCTGCAAGTAAGCCTCCCGGGATGGGCACCAACGCTGCGAACCCCATCAGCGCAGAAGTGACTATCGCAAGCTGAATGTAATCGGCCTGTAGCGACATGACATAAAGTGGAAAAACCCAGAAGTAAAGGCCCTCACCGAACGCTCCTACAACGTTTGACACACAGATTATCCAGATGTCACGGGTGAAAGCTTCAAAAGGAAAATCAACCGAAAATCGCTTGCGACCTGCTGCTCCAGCAGACTGTTTACGCCTGTCCTGTTTTCTGTCGAAGCTTAAAAAGGAAAGCGCCATGCAAGTTCTATCCATTTTGTGCACGTTTATCATCTTATCAGGACCGTGGAACCACATTGGCTGCCAAGAGGTCGGCTCTAGGCTCTGATTGCTTCCTCCAGCGTCTCAAGGCCTTCAACCAGATTTGGCTTTTGCGGGTCTATGTTGCCGAGACCCAATCTTGCCCTGTTCGTCCTTGTGAGCTTATAATCCAAGTTGAAGAGGAAGAAGGCGCCTGGTACCAAGACTACACTGTAATTGGGAATGGCACACTCGTTAACCCACTTATAGGTGTCCTTCACTGGCAATTTCACCCAGTAAGTTATGCCAACCTTGCTGGGCGAATATTCAATGTTCTTCTCGTTTAGCCAATCTTCAGTCTCCCGTTTGAAAAGCATCCATTTATGCTGATGTTCTTCCAGTTCATCTTTTCCTCTCATCAAAACTTCTGCTGCGACGACTTGTGTGATGTTTGAATTGTTGCCGACTGTGTTCAACACGTCAACGTAAAGCTCGTCGACAAGTTGTTCAGATGCCAAAGCCACTCCGAGCTTAAGCCCTCCCAGCCCGTATGCCTTTGTAAAGCTTGAAGTCACTATACCCAGCTCATCGTCAACTGAAAAAAGAGTGGGAACTGTCTTTCTGTCGAATTCAGCGTAGATCTCGTCACATACAACGTAGAAACCATGTTCTCTAGCAATTGCCATAATCTCCTGCATTTCATGTCTGTCTGAAATTGAACCGCTTGGCGCATGCGGATTAGTCAGCACGAGCAAACCCGTTTTCTGAGTAACAATCTTGCGAAGTGCCTCCGCATCAAGACGATACTCGTCCTTTTCGCTGCGTTCTAACCTTTTGACATTGGGAAAATGTTCCTGAACCTGCCTTAGCAGGGGCTCATACGTCGGATACTCTACGATTGCCTCGTTTCTTCCTGCGCTTTTTTCTGCCAGAAGCTTTATCACTCGCGCGTTTTGGCCTGAAGCGCCTTCGCTTGACACGAAGACATTTTCACGCTTCACGTCGTACATCCTAGCCAGCAGGTCTGTTGCTTGCGGGTTGCCGTGCACATAGTTTGCGCTCAAGTCAACCTTGCCCAAGTTGAGGCTGTAATTAAAGTAAGCGATGCCGCTCGACCGAAAGTCATAGTCAACCTTCGCGACATTCACATACCATTCAAGATACGAAGACGGATGCTTCATTTCAGACGCCCTACAATGCCTCCGTCTACACTCCTCTTGATTAATATACCTTACAACATCAGAGACGGGGCAACCTTTACGACTGGAACAAGTGCTCGTTCCCAGTTCTCATTGAGGATTTCGTAACGTTAATATTCGGAACCTTGTTGAATGAGGTTCATGTGAAAGCTTGAAGGCTGTTGAAACAAAAACCGGTGTACTCTTGGACGTTCATGTGAAGCCAAAGTCTGTAAAGTTCAAGGCTGTTATTGACGGTGAGGACATCATAATCTATTGTTCCGAAGAGCCTGCGGGCGGAAAAGTAAACAGGGAACTGGTTAAAGAGCTGTCAAAGCTCTTTCACAAAAAAGTAGAGTTTGTGTCAGGGTTCACGTCGAGAGACAAGCGCCTCTTGGTCAGAAACGCTGTCAAGTGCGAAATCGAACAAGCTCTCCTACGTCAATAGGCTGCTTGTCACTCATGGAGTCTGAAACGCAGTATCGCGGCTACTCCGCCGAACGAGTTCTTAAGCATCTGTCCTTCCTCCGTTTCCGTGGAGATTATTTCGACTTCACTGTTCGTGTACTCCGCAAGTTTCGCGAAGTCATCAATCAAGTCTTCGGTTTCGATTATGCTTAAGGCTTGGGCGTTACATTTCGGGCATGGTTTTCCCACGAGGCTTTGCTGAAATTCCATGAGTTTCTGATTCTTCACCGACTGCTGCTCCTGAAAACTGCAGGCGCTGCATTTGATGGTGACTCGTGACGTGTCCAGGCCTTCAGAGAGCAGAAGTATGTTCACAGCGCCTGACTCAAGGGCTCTTCTCACTTCGTCCTCGCCATACGTTATTTTTCCAGTGTCATGTCCAACTTCGTACAGAAACTGCTGCATAATCTTCTTTTCTTCAATGTAACGTACTTTCCGCATGACCTCAGGGGCTTTCTGAACGACCTCTTTCACGCCTTGCTCTTCAACATAGGCTGTATCAACAGTGTCTATGATCTTGCTCTTCAACATATAATTGAGGTAGTCACCCTTCTCAAAATCGTACTTCGTAGGTCCTGGACCTGCAAGAATTATGCCCTTCAAATTTTCAATCGGCAGAAAAGTCTCGTTAGCATGCTGGCCCACGCGCGTGAAGTACTCCTGAAGCCTCATTTCTCTGAGTCTTTCATACCTTCTCGCAGACTGGCCTCCCGCACGGGTTTTGCCTGGAACGCCTGAAGTGAGTTCTCTGACTATTTCAAGCCTTCTGCCCTGAAGTGTGGCAAGCGTGGAGTTCTGGGAATCTATAAGCAGTATGCCGTAAGTTTCTTTCTCCCTAAGCATTTCCTGCAAATGCTCAGTGTGAAACCTCGCGTCGCACCTGTAAAGGTATATGTGTATAGGTTCAGGCGGCACTATTACGTAGGTTTCCATTCTTTCGCTTCCTGCACCGTTCTGTGGAATCGCGCCGCAGAATATTACCAGCCCGTTTTCGGGCGGTTCCTTGAAGAGCTTGAGCCTCTGCTGAACCTTCACGATGGCGTCCATCACGTTTTTTCGGGTCGTCGTGGATTTTATGTTGGACGCTGTTCCATACTCGTCTCTCAACATGTTTATGACGTCGCTTATCGCCTTGCCAGGCGGAACATAGAGTGAGACCAGTTCAGTTCCGCGTCCTTCTTTGCTGGCCAGCGTGCTGAGTGTCCTCTTCAACCTGAACATTTCAAGCGATGTTTTTTTTACGATGCTCAACTGGCTTCACATGCTTATCTGGTTCTAAAGCTACATTACATAGCATCAGATAAGATTTTGGGAACTGCCTTCACGTCATGTCTAGCGTTTCTTTCAGAAACGCCTTGTACGGACCCAGTTTCCCACCATAATTACCCGCTGAAATCCTCGCAACTCCTGGAACGCTCGTTGCGGCTCTTATGCCTGCGCCCAAGGCTTTCCTGACAGCGTCAAGAGTCAACCCGTTTATAACGATCTCGTAAACGCAGTTCACGTCTTCAGGAACCTGCGAGTCAGACGTAAGCGTTCTCAGCTTTGGACAAAAAGGATGATTAGTTGAAGCTTTCAGCTTATACTTCAAGGAACCTGCCTTCGAGCCAGAACGGCAGACCCCGCCTGGGAAGGGCAGAATCACCTCCAAACCCTCTGCTCTGATTGCCTTCACTGCTTCTTCTGATCCTCTGAGTCCAGACGTCCTGTCCTTTGCCATTATGAGAAAGTTGCCGCCGGCCACTGCTTCTGCTACGCCAAACATGTCTTCAACTATGAAATCTCCTTCCATCACGGGGATTTTCCACACCTTTCTGTCCGCAACTGTCCCTGACCTTTGGAAACCATCACCGAACAGTCGGAGGCTTCTTCCCACCTTCAGCCTTCTCTTAGCATTTGGCATTGCGTCAAACGCCGAGGTCGTCGGGCAGGTCATTACGCATTGTCCGATGCGCAGGATCATCTGGGCTTTCAGGTCGAACCTGTTGCGGTTGAAAATCTGAACCAGGACGCCTGGACGATTGTCAGGCGTTCTATCCTTCGACATGGTGTTTTCGATTCCAGCCTCAGCTGGAGACATTATCACACTCGTAGCCAACCCTGTGGCAGTTGTTGCTCCTATCAGAGCCCACTGTTCAGTGTCAGCCGTCACCAAGATTCTCCCAGCCCACATTGGAAACATCTCGGCGAACGTATCCATTATGGTGCAAATGTTTCCCGTCTGGCGATGTTGAACCTTGAACCAGCCTTCTCCGCGTTCTATGACTTGGAGCTCACTTGCGCTGCCAGTAGATTTTGACTGCGTCTCGCTCGGTGACATGCTGAAACTCTGCCCCCAAATAGTTCTTCATCTTCTGCGAGACTTTTGGCTGTTGCGGTGCGGTTTTCATCGCTTCAATTTAACTAGGTGCATATAGATAAGGGGACTCGTTATCTTTTGTAGGTTTTTTCTCAGCCATTCAGAACGCCTTTGATTCGATGGTACTCTCTGGTGACGCGCATCCTTAACAACGTTTTCAATGCGCGCTTTCGCATTTCTACTCCGTTGAACTAGGAACCCGTCAACATCTCTTCAGTGATTCGGGAGCATGCTGAAGAGTGTTTTCCTTCAAACAGGGTCCACATTTGGTCCTTGGTTCAATGGAGGCATCGAATTCTTGGAGCCTTCGTGTCAATGACTGCGAGGTCCTCTTGAGTTTCAGCTAGGCTTCCCTCGTTCGGAACAAGAGCATTCACCATGTATGTACGAGGGTCTGCTGGAGTTATGTGAAGCCGTCAATCTACGTCGCGTTTAGATGTTCTTGACGCTTGTAGAGTCATCTGGTGGCGGAGGGATCTCTTCGCTTGTTTGTTCAGGTTTGTTTTTGTGTCCCATTTTCCGCAGGATGGGAATTAAAACTAGGATGATGGCAATTGACACGAGCAGAGGCATGTATCCTAGCAAGTTTTCCCAGAAGTCTGATGTCGGCGGCGGAACTGTGCCTTCGGACAACATTTTGTAGGGAATACTCGTTGGAAGCTGGACGGTTTGGCTATATCTGCTCTTGTACAGCATGATGAGACCGTAGACGTCCAGAGTTGAGGGGTAGAGTACACCGTTTCTGGATGAGATGTGATACATGAGTTCTGGGCCGTCTAAAGTGTTCTGCAGCGTCGCGTGTCCCAGTCCAAGTGTGTGGCCGAATTCATGCATCGCAACGTTCCTTATGAAAACATGGTCTGCTGTCGCAGAGTATGTGGTTATGTTTACCGTTACGGGCGGTAAAGGCTGATGTGTTTGGACGTTCCATCTGGCGGTCGTCAACCCCACGGCGTCTGGAGACGAGGCAATCTCGCCGCCCGCAAATGTTACAAGCACGTCACAGCTGTCTGTTCCATTAACGCTACTCACATAGAAAACATACCGTATCATGGTGAGCGACGTGTCACCATAAGTGTTTGTATAATTCCAGATGCTTCTCCCCCAGTTGTCAAGCGCTTCGCGTACTGCAAGGGCATAATCAGGCCTGCTCCACTCATTCATGTCGACAAGCACCCTGAGCGGAAAGGAATTCCAGCGGAACCCTTCAAGGTCAATTAAGGCTGATGTTGTTGCGGCATGGGCAAGAGATACGGCCTTTGCATGGACAGAAAAGAGCCATGCTGTCAACATCATGCCTAGGAGAAGCTTCTTCCATAATGATTTTCCCATTTATGTACCCGATTCTATGATTAACCCAGCAAGACTTAAAACCGCTGCTGGTGAAAACGGCAGAATGCTGAATGTTTGTATGCGTGGCAGGCCGAGTTCTCATGTTGTTTGACTATGTTCAGCGCCAAGTGCTCGCTGTGGTTTGTTCTCCACCCTGGTTACTTCCGCCT
>Ga0078972_1017181_pt1 | contig 10461 bp, 9 predicted proteins | sample YelNatPaOPGAMG01_FD_67568 | JGI IMG/M metagenome (GOLD analysis project Ga0078972, IMG submission 67568) | Hot spring thermophilic microbial communities from Obsidian Pool, Yellowstone National Park, USA - OP-RAMG-01 (SPADES assembly) (version 2) | ecosystem: Environmental > Aquatic > Thermal...
CTAAGGCAAACTTTCTTCCTTTTTCAGAAGCAATATTTTCTCCAATAAAGTTTAAAAGAGCTTCGTTCATTCCTACTAAACCAATTGTTGAAAAATGATTTGCCCAATATTTTCCTCGCATTTGTTTAATGTCTTGTAAATAATATCTTGAATAGGGATAAAGCCCTTTTTCCATAAAATTTTCAACAACTTTTCTTTTAATTTCTAAACTTTCTTTGGCCAAATCCATCATCCTTGCTAATCTTTCAAAAAATTCTTTTTTAGTTTTTGATAGATATCCAATACGTGGCAAATTAATGGTAACAACACCAATACTTCCTGTCTTTGCCCCAGAACCAAAAAGCCCTCCCCCACCTCGATTCTGAAGCTGAGTAAGATCGAGCCTAAGACGGCAGCACATTGAGCGCACATCTTCTGGTTTCATTTCAGAATTTATATAGTTTGCAAAATAATTCGTTCCATATTTTGCTGAAGCCTCAAAAACTCCATCAAAAGCACTTTCTTGCCAGGGAAAATCTTTAGTAATATTAATTGTTGGAATTGGAAAATGAAATGGTCTTCCTTTTGCATCTCCTTCCATATAAACCTCATAAATAGCTTTGTCAAAAATTTTCATTTCTTCTTCAAACTCAGAATAGCTTTTATCTTGAGGTTTACCTCCAATAATAACCGGTAATTTAGCAAAAGCCGGAGACGGTTTTAAATCTAAGGTTATATTTGAAAATGGAGTTTGAAAGCCAACTCGAGTAGGGATAGCCATATTAAACAGAAATTCTTGCAAAGCTTGTTTTACTTGTTGATAATTCAAATTATCGTATCTAATAAATGGAGCTAAAAGAGTATCTACATTTGAAAAAGAGACAGCACCAGCTGCTTCGCCCTGCAATGTATAAAGAAAATTAACAACTTGCATTAAAGCAGCATTAAAATGTTTGGCAGGCTTTGATTCAATTTTCCCTGAAACTCCACCAAACCCTTTTACTAAAAGATCATAAAGATCCCAACCAACACAATATGGACCTAAAGTGTCTAAATTGTGCAAATGAAAATCGCCAGATTCATTAGCCTCTCTAATTTCTTTAGGATAAATTTTATTTAGCCAATATTTTTTAACAATATAAGAAACACCATAATGATTAAGCCCTTGTAAAGAAAAAGTCATATTGGCGTTTTCCTGGACTTCCCAATCTAATTTTTCCAAATATTGGTCAATTCTATCTACTGCTTCTTCTGAAACTAAAACTGCTTCTCTAATTTTTCTTCTTTGCTCTCTGTATAAAATAAAAGATTTGGCAGTTTCTACCAAACCTTCTAAAATTAATACCTCTTCGATAATATCTTGAATTTGTTCTACAGTAGGTATGTTTCCGTTTTTAAATCTTCTATTTAACAAAGCAACAACTTTATCTGAAATTTCTTTTGCTTTTTCTCCATCACCTTGATTTACAGAAGTTATCGCTTTGAAAATTGCCTGAGTAATTCTTTCTTGATCAAAAGGAACAGTACTACCATCTCTTTTTATAACTTCTTTAATTTTATTTTCGACCATACAGAAAATTTTTATTAAAATGACCTTTTAATAGGAAATAAATTTATCAATGTAGCCTTGGTTTATTTTATTTTTATAACAATTTTTTTAAAAAAACTTTAATTTTTCTCAATGAATTTTAGTCTATAATTTATTTTTGTCAAATCTGGCAGAAAGTGGAAAAATATTATTTAATAATATTATTATTCAGAACTAAAAATTAGGGTAAAAATGGGGCAATAAATTTTTTAATTTTTCGAAATATTCCTATATTTTTAACCTCCTTTTCTTCTTCTAAAGAATCAATTCCTTTTAATAAAATTCCAAGACAATTTAAATATTCAATATCTAAATCATGATAAAAATCAAAATTTTTACCAATTCTTACTGGCAATTTAAAGTAAGATTTTGTAAAAGAAAGTATCCCAGGAATTTTTGCCCCTCCACCAGTTAAAATAATACCGCCAGGGAAATTATTATTTTTTGAAATTTTTTTAATTTCTTTTTGCAAAGTACTAAAAATCTTTTCTAAATGGTTTTGAGTAATTTTTTGAATTGTCTTTTTTGAAAACAATAGTGATTTTTCCGAAACAAAAATTTTATCTTTCTCTTTCACTTTTTTATTTTTCTTAATGCTATCTTTTAATAATAAATCTGAATATTCTTTTTTTATTTCTTCTGCTGTTTTAATATCTGTTCTTAGTATAATTGCTAATTCGTTGGTGATTTCCGACAAACCATTGGGAATAGTTAAAAAATGAAAAAGTTCGCCTTCTTTTACAAAAGAAATAGTTGTTTGTCCAGCTCCTAAATCAATAATAATTGTTCCAATTTCAGCATCCTCTGGTGACAATATCGACCTAACACTTGCTAAAGGAGTAGGTATTATTTGAATTTCTAAATTTTCATTAGAAAAAAGTTTTTCAACATTATTTAATATTGGTTTAAAACAACAAACAACTTTACAATTAACCTCCAACCTCTGTCCTTCTAAATTTAAGGGGTTTTTAATTCCAGTTTTCCCATCTAAAATAAATTCTTTAGTTAAAATTTCTAATACTTCTTTATTCGCAAAAAAATTAAAATTTTCTATTTCCCCTAAAATTTTATCAATTTCTTCTTGAGAAATTATTCTATTGGGTTTAGTTATAGTAAGAGAAGTTTTTGTTTCTTCGATTGAAAGGTTAGGCCCAGAAACATTTAAAAAAATCTGGCTCATCTTAGAACCAGATTTTTCTTCAAAAATTTTTTTTAAAGTAATTAATTTTTCTTCAACAACTTCTGGTTTAAAAATTTCACCATGTCTTACACCAAAAGAAGGAATTTGTTCACAATTTAAAATTTCTAAATTATTTTTTCCTTTTTCTTTTGAAGCTAAAATTCCTTTTATAGAATAACTACCTATATCAATGGCACAAAAAAAATTTTTTTTTGCCATAAAAAGATTAGATTTTTCCTAATTTTTTTAATCTTTCGTATTGCTTTTTCAATTCTAATCTTCTTAAAGCTTCTATTTTTTTTCTATCTCTGCTTTTTTCTCTCTCTTTAAACATTTTTTCTTTAGCTTCTTTTAAAATTTTATATTGGTTTACTTTTGTAGAAAATCTTTTAATAAGAGAAAAGGTGTTTTCTTGTTCTTTTCTTGAAACTTTAATTGGCATATTTTTTGATGACATGAATTATTTAGAGATTAATTGGTTTATTATTTTCTAATTTGGCTAAAAAATGGAGGTGTAAATGAAATATTTCTTGCCCACCTTCTTTACCAACATTAAAAACTAATTTATATCCTTTGACCTTTTCTTTTTTAGCAATTTTTTTGGAAATTAAGATCATTTCACTAACAATTTTACTATCTTTTTCCTTTAAATCAATAACTGATTTTATATGTTTTTTGGGAATAATCAAGAGGTGGATAGGAGCTTTTGGGTTTATGTCTTCAATTACTAAAATATCTTTTGTTTCTTCTATGATTTTAGCAGGAATTTTCTTTTTTACGATTTCACAAAATATGCATTTCATATTTTTTTTAAAATTTCTTTGATTAAATTTTTAAGCGAGACCTTTTTTTGATTACCAGTTGTCATATCTCTAATAATAATTTCTTCTTTCATTGCTTCTTCTTGACCAAAAATCAAAACATATTTTACTCCAAGTTTGTCGGCTGTTTTAAGCTGTAAACTCAAAGAATCTCGATGCAAATTTTCTACTACAGGAATATTTTCTTTCCTTAGTTCTTCTAAAATTTTTAAACTTTTCTTTTTAGCTAAATCACCAACTTGAGCAAAAAGAATTAAAGGTTTTTTCTTTGAAACTTTTTCTAATTTTTTTTCTTTTAAATATTCAATAACCCTTTCAACTCCTAAAGCTCCACCCACAGCTGGAGTTTTTTCACCACCTAAAATTTCAACTAAATTATCATATCTCCCACCACCAGCCAAAGAATTTTTTTCATTGTCTATTTTAATTTCAAAAACAGTTTTTGTATAGTAATCTAATCCTCTCACTAAATAAGGATTAAGATTATATATTATTTCTGCTTCTTCTAAAAATTCGATTAATTTTTTAAAATGATCTTTACAATTTTCACAAAGATAGTCTAAAGTTTGAGGAGCATTAGCAACTATTTTTTGACACTGATCTTCTTTACAATCTAATATTCTTAATGGATTTTTAGAAAGTCTTCTTTGACAATCAGGACAAAGACGATTTTGATATTTTTTAAAATAATTCTCTAAAGCTCTTTTATAATAAGGTCTACAATTTTCATCACCAATTGAATTAATTTCGCAAACTAAATTTTCAATTCCTAATTCTTTTAATCCTTGATAAAAAATTAAAATAATTTGAGCATCTATAACTGGATGAGAAATTCCAATTGCTTCTAAACCAAATTGATAAAATTGGCGGTATCTTCCTGCTTGCGGCCTTTCATGTCTAAAAAATGGTCCGAAATACCAAAATTTTACTGGCTTTGGCGCACTTTGAAAACCGTGTTCTAAATAGGCCCTAATAACCCCTGGCGTACCTTCTGGTCTTAAGGTTAAATTATCCCCTCCTTTTGTTTCAAAACTATACATTTCTTTCTCAACAACATCAGTAAAAATTCCGGTTCCTTTTTTAAAAAGATCAGTTTTTTCTAAAATTGGGGTTTCAATTTGGGAAAAGCCATAAAAATTAGCAATTTTCTGAAATGTTTTTTTTACTTTTTCATAATAATAAAGATCTTCTTCAAATAAATCATGCATGCCCATTGGGCTGTGAAATTCCATAATCTATTTTATAAAAATTAATAGACTAATTTTGGTGAAAAATAAGTGATATTATTAATTGGCCAAAGCCTTAAAATTACCCTCCCAATAATATCTTTTTTAGAAACCGGTCCCCAACTTCTAGAATCATAAGAGTGTAAACGATTGTCTCCCATTACAAAATATTCGTCTTCTTTCAAATTAATTTTTAAACTTTCTTTTTCCAATATTTCTTTTAATTTTTCGTCTTCTTTAATGACAATATTTGGAGAATACTTTAATCCAGAAAAGTCTAAAATTTTATTATCTAAAGTTTTAACATATACTTCGCTTCCATAGATATAAACTGTTTCTTTTGGTAAAGCAATAATTCTTTTTATAAATCTTTGATTTCTATTTTGAGGATAATAAAAAACTATCGTTTCTCCTCTTTGAGGAAGCCTAAATCTATAGGAAATCTCGTCAACAATTAAATAATCTCCACTAAAAAAATTAGGCTCCATAGAAGCTCCCTGAACTAAAAAGGGCTGAAAAAGAAAATACCTTATTGGTAAAACAATAAGTAAAGCCAAAATAGCTGTTTTAATAATTTCTAAAACAGAAGTGAAAAATTCTCTCATAATTTTTATTTTCTTCATTATACTAATTTTTAGTTTTTTTTCAATTAAATTATGATATAATTATTCAAAAGAATAATAAAGATAAGACATACATTCAATTATGAAATTTGACAAAAATACACTTTTAGTTGTTGGTCTGGGTAATCCTGGCAAGGAATTCGATTTTACCCCTCATAATGTTGGCTTTTTAATTTTAGACAAAATCAAAAAAGAATATAATTTTCCAGATTTTATTTTTTTAAAAGAAGCTAATTCTCTTATTAGTTCTGGTGAAATTTTAGAAAAGAAATTAATTTTAGCAAAACCTCAAACATTTATGAATAATTCTGGTTTTGCAGTTAAATCTTTAATGAAAAATTATAATCTCTCTGAAAATAATTTATTAGTAATCCATGATGATTTTGATTTACCATTTGGCAAAATGAGAATTTCTAAGAATAGAAGCGATGGGGGCCATAAAGGAGTTAAATCAATTATTAATGAAATTTCTACAAAAAATTTTGTAAGAATAAGAATTGGTTTTCAACCAGAAAATGGTAAGCCAAAAAATTTAGAAAAATTTGTTTTAAAAAAAATTTCAAAACAAAAAATAAATAATCTCGCTAAAAAAGCATTTGAAATTTTTGATTTTCTTTTAAAAGAAGGGTTAGAAAAAACAATGTCTAAATACAATTAAATATTTTTATGGAAGAAAGTATTTCTAAAAAAGCTTGGTTAATTTCAGAAGAAATGGGATATGGCCACCAGAGAACTGCTTTTAATTTAAGAAATTTAGCTTTTAAAGAAATTATTCAGATAAATAATTACAAAAATATTCCTTTAAAAGATAAAATTTTTTGGGAAATAAACAAAGAATCTTATTATTTTGTTTCAAAATTAACTGATATCCCTATTATAGGAAATTTTCTTTTTAATATTTTTCTAGACAGGTTTCAAAGAATTGAAGATTTTTATTCTGATTATAAAGGAAAGAAAAATAAAAATTTTCAATTAAATTCAAACTATTTTTATATTAAATTAGGGTTCGGAAAGGATCTTATCCAAATACTTAAAAAAGAAAATGAAAAAATACCCATTATTTCTACTTTTTTTATGCCAGCTTTTTTAGCTGAGTATCACCACTACAAAGGTGAAATTTTCTGTATTATTTGTGATACCGACATTTCTAGAAGCTGGGCGCCATTTTTTCCAGAAAAAAGCAAAATTAAATATTTTGCTTCTACAAAAAGAACGGCAGAAAGATTAAAAAGATATGGGGTAAAAAAAGAAAATATTTATCTCACTGGTTATCCCCTACCTCCAGAAAATTTAGGAGATGAAAAACTAACTATTTTAAAAGAAGATTTGAAATATAGACTCTTAAATTTAGATCCTAAAAGAAAATTTCAAAAAAAATATTTACCTCTAATTAAAAAACATCTTAAAGAATTACCAAAAAATCCAGACCACAATCTTTCTTTAATGTTATCAATAGGTGGAGCCGGTGCTCAAAAAAAATTTGCTGAAAAAATTTTAGAAAGTTTAAGAGATCAAATTAAAAATAATTCTATTAATTTTACTTTAATTGCTGGTAATAAACAAAAAGTTAATCAATATTTTTTAAAAATTATAGAATTTTTTAATTTAAAAGAAAGACTAAATAAAAATTTAAAAATTATTTATAAAGAAGATATTAATTCTTTTTTTGCTCAATTTAATCAAGAATTAAAAAAAACAGATATTTTAATTACAAAGCCTAGTGAACTTTCTTTTTATGCTGGCCTTGGATTGCCAATTTTAATTTTGCCTCCTATAGGACATCACGAAGTTTTAAATAAAAATTGGTTAATAAGAAAAGGGGCAGGGATAGAAATTGAAGATTTAAAATACATAAAAAATTGGCTTGGAGATTTTTTAAATGCAGGTTTATTTTTTAAAGCAGCTATTTCTGGATTTTTAGAAATAAGGAAGTTAGGGACTTTTAAAATAACCAAAATTATTCAAAATTTATGATTTGGTTTTTTTTAATTATTTTCGCTTATTTTCTTTTTGCAATAACGGCTATTTTAGATAAATATATTTTAAAACCAGAATTTCTTAAACCAAAAGTTTATACTTTTTACGATGGAATTCTAGGTATTATTTTTGTTTTTTTAATTTTTCTAAAACCTTTTAGAATAAATATTTACTTAATATTACTTTCTTTTTTAATTGGTTTGTTAAGAATATTGGCAGTTTTTATTTTTTATAATACAATTTTAAAATTTGAGACATCAAGAATTTTACCAACAATAGGAGCTTTTTTACCATGTTTTACTCTTTTTTTCTCTTATTTTTTAGACCAAAACCTTCCAAAAGAATTTACTTTAATGAAATTTATTTCTTTTTTATTTTTAATTTTAGGTAGTGTTTTAATTAATTTACAAAAAAGCAAAATAAATTTTCAGGCAATAAAATTTTCTGTTCTTTCTTCTATCTTTTTTTCTTTATATTTTATTTTTTTAAAAATTCTTTTTTCTAAAACAAACTTTATTAATGGTTTAATTTGGGCTTCTTCTGCTCAGGGGCTTCTTGCTCTTATTTTTTTATTTTCAAAAGAAATCCAAGAAGAAATTTTTCACAAAAAAAAGATTTTAAATAAAAATATAGGTTATGTTTTTTTGTTAGATAAAGGGTTAGGAACAATAGGAGGTTTATTACAAGACTATGCAATCTTTTTAACACCTTTTTCTTTTCTTGCTTTTATAAATGCCTTAGAAGGATTAAAATATGTTTTTATTTTATTATTAACTTTCTTTTTATCTTTGAAATTTCCAAATATTTTAAAAGAAGATTATACAAAAAATCTTTTAATTTTAAAATGCCTTTCAGTTATTATTATTTTTATTGGTATTTTTCTTTTTTATTATAAATAATTATGAGAAAAGTTTTTAAAATTTTTTTAATTTTTTTAATTACCTTGCTCGCTATTATATTATTTTTATTTTTCTTTCCTTTTTATAAAAAAGTAGAAAAAATAACTTGGGGTGTAAATTTCTCTCAAAAACACGCGTTATTATTAAACTCTGATTGGAAAGAAAATTATTTATCAATATTAGACGATTTAAAAATAAACAATATTAAAATTTTAACTTCTTGGGATTTATTAGAGCCAGAAAAAGATAATTTTCAATTTCAAGATTTAAAATGGCAAATTGAAGAGGCTCAAAAAAGAAATGTTAATCTTATTGTTGTTATTGGTATGAAAACTGGCAGATGGCCAGAATGTCATCTACCAGATTATGCTAAGAATCTTCCGAAAGAAAAACTTCAAGAAAGAATTTTAATTTTATTAGAAAAAATAGTTAAAGAGTTTAAAAATTATCAAAATATTATTGCTTGGCAAGTTGAAAATGAACCATTTTTTAATTTTGGAGAGTGTCCTTTTATTAAAGATGAAAATTTTTTGAAAAAAGAAGTTAACTTAGTTAAAAATTTAGATCCTAAAAGACCAATTATTATTTCAGACAGTGGCGAAGATTCTTTTTGGGTAAAAGCAGCAAAAATTGCTGATATTCTTTCGATTACTATGTATAGAAAGGTTTGGCTAAGTGAATTTAACATTCCCTTTACTTATCCTTTAACTCCTAATTTTTATTATTTAAAGGAAAAATTTATTGAAAAAATTTTTCACAAAAAAGTAATTTGCGGCGAGCTTCAGGCAGAGCCTTGGGGCAAAAATCTTCTTTATTCTTTACCCTTAGAAGAGCAAAAAAGATTAATGCCATTTGAAGAATTCCAAAAAATTATTTCTTTTGCCAAAAAAACTAATTTTGATACTTTTTATCTCTGGGGTGCTGAATGGTGGTATTATATGAAAAAAAATAATCAAGTAGAATATTGGCAAGAAATAAAAAGTTTGATTTATGAAAGCAGAAAATAATCTCATTAAAGAAATTTTAATTTGTTCTTTAGATCCCTATTTTTTAAAGACAGAAAATTCTTGGTTAAATTCTAATTATGAAAAAATAAAAAAATTTTCCCAAAATGAAAACTTTTGGCAAAAAAATACTCTTTTCCTAAAAATAGGCCAGAAAATTACTTTATCTGAAATTGTAAAATTATTAGACGAATTTGGATATGAAAGAGTTTTTTTGCCAAATCAAATTGGCGAATATTCTTTAAGAGGCGGAACTTTGTATATTTTTCCGATTAATTTAAATTTTGCTATCTCAGTTGATTTTTTGGGAAATAAAATCGAAACAATAAATAAACTTTCTATTGCAATTGAAGACGAAAAAACAGCCAAAGAAATTTTAAAAAAGAAACTACAATCTCAAAAATTATTTTCTGATTTAAAGGGGATTAAAATTGGAGACTATATAGTCCATTTAGATCACGGCGTTGGCATTTATAAGGGGCAAGAAAAAATTGATGGTAAAGATTATTATCTATTAGAATATGCAAATGGCGATAAATTATATGTGCCTTTTGGATTAGAAAGAAAATTATCAAAATACATCGCTTTTAAAGAACCAAAAATTTCAAGATTAGGTTCTCTCTTTTGGCAAAAAACAAAAAAACAAGTTAAAGAAGATGTAGAAAAATTTGCTAGAGAACTTTTAGAAATTTATGCCAAAAGAGAAATAGTTACCAGACCGCCTTATTTACCAAAAAATGAAATCGACTATTTACTTGAAAGTTCTTTTCCTTTTGAAGAAACTCCAGATCAAATTGAGACTTTGAAAGAAATCGAAAAAGACCTTCTCAGAGATAAACCCTTAGATAGAGTGGTTTGTGGCGATGTTGGTTTTGGTAAAACAGAAATTGCCTTAAGAACAATGGTTAGAGCAGTTAATTCTGGTTATCAAGCAGTTTTAATTACTCCAACTACAATTTTAGCTAATCAGCATTTCCAGACTTTTAAAAAAAGATTAGAAAACTTACCAATTAAAATAGCCATTCTTTCTCGAATTCAAAGCAAAAAAGAGCAAAAAAAGATTATTGAAAATTTAAAAAATGGCAAAATAGATATTTTGATTGGCACTCATAGAATTTTATCAAAGGATGTTCAATTTAAAAATTTGGGTTTATTAGTTATCGA